>ENA-OPNR01000984-OPNR01000984.1-human-gut-metagenome-genome-assembly--contig:-NODE-984-length-12074-cov-1.630086_pt1 | contig 12074 bp, 10 predicted proteins | sample MGYA00241543_ERZ501783 | MGnify/ENA primary metagenome ERZ501783 (study PRJEB25962, sample SAMEA2042557) | human gut metagenome | biome: human gut; feature: human-associated habitat; material: faeces... | reverse complement strand
CTGATCCTTTATTTAAACTACTTTATCCACGGTGTCGGATGTTCCATCCTTGGACAGGCAGTCATCAAGGAAGCACTTGCCGCTTCCTGGGGCGTAGAAGTTATGGCAATCACTGCAATTTCAGCAGCACTCGGACTTGGACGTCTGATCGCGCTTCCGTTCGCCGGACCGCTTTCTGACAAACTCGGACGTCGTATTTCAACAGCGATCGGTAGTGGATCCTATGCAATCTACCTGATCGGACTTGCACTTGCATTTAATGCAGGAACAAATGGTGGATACCAGATCGCATATATCTGTGCAATCGTTGGTGGTATCGCAAACTCTTTCCTGGATACAGGAATTTACCCGGCTGTTTCAGAAATCATTTACAAAGCACCGGGCGTTGCAACTATGGGGATCAAATTCTTTATTTCTGTATCGCAGATGCTTTTACCGTTCGTACTTGGTGTAACTGTCGCTACAACAGCAACAGGAGCAACCTCTTACAACACACTGTTCTATGCATGTGGAATCGCTTATCTTGTACTTCTGGTACTGGTTATGATCTTTCCACTCCCGGATACAGATCAGAAAGCAGCGGGAAAGAAAGAAGGCCTGATCGACAGCTTAAAGCATACACATTTCTCTGTAGAATCCATCGCAATGATCCTGATCGGATTCACATGTACAGGTACTTTCCAGTTATGGCTGAACTGTGCACAGAACTTTGCAAAAGAGAATGTTGGCTGGGCTGATCCGTCCATCATGCAGACATACTATTCAGCAGGAACAATGCTTGCACTCGTTGTAACTGCACTTTTAACAAGAAAGATCAAAGACGTAAGATTTATCCTGGGATACCCGGTAATCTGTCTTGTAACAATGATCGCTGTTCTGGTTGGAAAGAGCCAGACACTTATGATTGCAGGTGCATTCCTGATCGGATGGGCAGGAGCAGGCGGACTTCTTCAGATCGCAACTTCTGTATGCAACATGCTTTTCCCGAAGATCAAAGGAACTGTAACAGCACTTGTTATGATCGCATCTTCCCTGTGTAACTACACCATCCTTACAGCAGCATCCAAAATGCAGCCGTCACAGGTTATGGTTATGAATATCGTTCTTACAGCAGTTGGAGTCCTTCTTGGATTATTTGTAAACTTACGTTATACTAAGATGGTAGAACAGGCTCAGGCTGACAACTAGAAAAAGGAGAAAACAGACATGAGTAAATATGTAGAAGTTCGTGGCGTTAAGATCGGTGAAGGAGTACCGAAAATCTGTGTACCGATCGTCGGAAAGACAAAAGAAGAAATTCTTGCAGCAGCAAGATCTTTTGAGGATGTTGCGCTTGATGTTGTAGAATGGCGTGTAGACTGGTTCGAAGGTGTATTTGACTTCGCACAGGTTGAAGATGTATTAAAAGACCTTCGTCCGGCACTTGGCGAAACTCCGATTCTTTTCACATTCCGTACTTCCAAAGAAGGCGGCGAAAAAGCAATCGAAGCTGACGCATATGCAGAGCTGAACAAGAAAGCAGCAGCAACAGGACTGGTTGACCTTGTGGATGTAGAAGCATTTACAGGGGACGAAGTTGTAAAAGATATCATCGAAGGCGCGCATGCACACGGCGTAAAAGTCGTTGCATCCAACCATGACTTCGATAAGACACCGGACAAAGACGATATCGTAGGACGCCTTGTGAAAATGCAGGAACTCGGCGCAGATATCCCGAAAATTGCAGTAATGCCACAGTGCAAAAAGGATGTACTTACACTTCTTGAAGCAACACGTGAAATGGCAGAAGAACATGCAGACCGTCCGATCATTACAATGTCTATGGCAGGTACCGGACTGATCAGTCGTCTGTGCGGTGAAGTATTCGGTTCAGCACTTACTTTCGGGGCAGTAGGAAAAGCTTCTGCACCTGGACAGATGAATGCATCAGATTTAAGAGAAATCCTGACTCTGATCGATAAGAGCATCTAGTGAAGAAACATCCGGAGAAGTCCTGTGGCGGATCCGTTATGTTTAACCTGAATGAAGAGTGAAAAAGGCAGGATAAAGACCCGCAGTCATACCGGGGATTCCGGTGGATTGCGGGCCTTTATCATATTCTGGTTTTGTTAAAAAACTAACCGATTTCTGAAAGTGAAAAATTATAGAAAATTTTGCTATTTAAAGAGAGAAAAGCAAATAGAAAAAATAGACAAATTCTTCGGTAATTGATATCATTTTTGTATGATTACATGAATGGAGGGCAAATGCGAATGAAGAAAACAGTAATCTGGCTGGATAACTATCTGGAAGAATTTTTTATGGTGATAAGCCTGATTCTGATGACAGTGATCATGGGGATCCAGGTGTTTTCCAGATATGTACTCGGCTCAGCGCCGTCCTGGTCGGAGGAGATTACCCGTTACCTGTTTGTATGGTCGGGATTTTTGAGCGTCAGCTATTGCACAAAAAAATGTATTTCCATTAAGATCGAACAGTTTGTGTCAATTTTCCCACGAAGAGGGAAGGCACTTTTTAAACTGGTTAACCATACCTTTGAACTGATGGTATTTCTTTACCTGATACCGTTTGCGTTTAAGTATATGATGTCAGCAGTAGAGAGCGGACAGGTAAGTCCGGCGTGCCACATCCCGATGTATTATGTGCAGGCAGCACCGCTTGCAAGTTTTATCCTGGTAGCGATCCGTATTATCCAGCGATGGTTTGCAGAATTAAAAGTAGTAAGAGAAAAAGATGAGAAAGGAGAAAAAGCATGCCGGCAGCAGTAGTATTTATCTTATTTGTAATCTGTCTGATCATTGCCATTCCGGTATCGATCGCACTTACAATCGCATCGGTCCTTCCGGGTGCTTTTGATCCATCCTTCACAGTCAGCGGACAGTTTGTGATCCGTTCTATGCTGGGAGGAATTGACAGCTTTCCTCTCCTTGCGGTTCCGATGTTCGTACTTTCCGGAATCATCATGGCAAGAGGCGGCATTTCCAAAAAATTATTTGATGTATTTTCCTATTTTCTTGGAAAGCTGACAGCGGGTCTGCCGTGCGCGGTCATTGTAACCTGTCTGTTTTATGGTGCAATCTCAGGCTCCGGACCGGCAACGGTTGCAGCAGTCGGAAGTATGACGATCCCGATTCTGATCGAGCTTGGATACGATAAGGATTTTTCCGCGGCGATCGTAGCCGTGGCAGGTGGTCTTGGAGTTATTATTCCACCAAGTATTCCGTTTATCATGTTCGGAAGTGCTTCCGGTGAATCAGTAAGTGACCTGTTTATCGCAGGGATCATTCCGGGACTTCTGATCGGCGGACTTCTGATGGTTTATGCAGTTTATTACTGTAAAAAGAATGGAGAGGACAAAGAAAAGATCCAGAAAGTAGTCGGGGAACTTCATGAGAAAGGACTTCTGAAGGTTTTAAAAGAAAGCTTCTGGGCACTTTTGAGTCCGGTTATCATTCTGGGATGCATCTATTCCGGAATCGCATCGCCGACAGAAGCGGCAGGCATTTCGGGATTTTATGCACTGATCGTCAGCCTGTTTATTTATAAGACGATGACGTTTAAAGATATCTGGCCGGCACTGGTGGAGGGCGTGCGCACCTATGCACCGATCATGTTTATTCTTGCAGCATCGATTGCATTTTCAAGAGTTCTGACTCTGATGCAGATCCCACAGATGGTAAGCACCTGGATCCTGACGCACTTTACCAATAAGATCGTCCTGATTCTGGTGATCAATGTATTCCTTCTGATCGTGGGAATGGTCATGGATACCACACCGGCAATCCTGATCCTGACACCGATCCTTCTGCCGATCGTAACAGCAGTCGGCATGAATCCGATCCACTTTGGAATCATGATGGTTGTCAACCTTGCAATCGGATTTGTAACACCGCCGATCGGAGTCAATCTGTTTGTGGCAAGCTCGCTTACAGATATCCCGATCATGCGGATTTCCAAACATGCGATGCCAATGATCGGCTACTTCCTTGTTGCGCTTTTGTTAATTACATTTATCCCGGCGATCAGCCTGGCACTGATATAGGAGGTAGCAGCATGAAGAAAGCAGTAAGAATGGCGGTAGCGGCAGGAATGTGTGCGGCACTTGCACTCAGTGCGGGGTGTCAGAAAAAGACGGTTGCGGATGATGAGGTACAGCGATATGCATGGCCGCTTGCAACGGCGAGTCCGGAGGATACCGTAACACAGATCTATGCAGAAAAATTTGCGGAAGAAGTAGAAGAATTAAGTGATGGCAAGATGAAGATCCAGGTCTATCCGAACGGTACGATCGGAGGGGACAGAGAGCTTCTGGAGAGCTGTAAGGATGGGGATATTCCGTTTGTGATCCAGAATACCGCACCGCAGGTAACTTTCATGCCGGACCTTGCGGTGTTTGATATTCCGTGCCGATTCAGTACAATTGATGAAGTACGTGAAAAGGTAGATGATCCGGAGTTCTATGGACTTCTGGAGGATGTCTATGAGAATGGCGGATATAATCTCCTTGGCTATGCAGACCAGGGATTCCGTGTTATGTCAACGAATAAAATGGTCGAATCATTGGCTGATTTTAAAGGACAGAAGATCCGTACCATGGAGAATTCCTACCATATGGATTTCTGGAAAAAACTGAAAGCATCTCCGACACCGATGAGTTTCAGTGAGGTGTATATCGGGCTGCAGCAGGGAACCATTGATGCCCAGGAGAATCCATACGAGGTTATCGTATCCAACAAGCTTTATGAACAGCAGGATTATGTTGTGGAAACCAATCACCTGCCGCATCTGATCTCTCTGATCGTCAGTGATGAATTTTTTCAGGATCTGCCGGAAGATAAGCAGGCAATCCTTGTAGAAGCTGCTGAGATCGCCAAAGAAGAGGCTCGCCAGGCATCGGATGACCGGATTGCAGACAAGATCAAAGTAATTGAGGACAGTGGAACACAGATTGTTACACTTAGTGATGAACTGAGAGCGGAAATCCGTGAGGCAGTGCAGCCGGTTTACGATGAAATCGAGAAAAATGTGGATAAAAAACTCTATAATGCCTATATGAAATAGCAAAAAAATACGGAAAATCAGGGAAATCTGTAATTGATTGAAATTTTTTGTTGAAAAATAGAGTTTTTTATTATAGAATTATAAGTAATGTATATAAAAAGTAAAAGGAATGCCCCAGGGCATATATAAGGAGGATATTACAATGATTTCAGCAGGCGATTTTAGAAATGGTCTTACAGTACTGATCGAAGGTAACATTTATCAGATTCTGGAATTCCAGCATGTAAAACCGGGAAAGGGAGCAGCTTTCGTTAGAACAAAACTTAAAAACATCATCAGTGGTGGTGTAGTAGAAAAGACTTTCCGTCCGACAGAGAAATTCGATACCGCTCATATCGACAGAAAAGATATGCAGTATCTGTATTCTGATGGTGAACTCTATCACTTCATGGATGTTGAGACATTCGACCAGATCGCAGTTGATGGAGATACTGTAGGAGATTCCCTCAAGTTTGTAAAAGAGAACGAGATGGTTAAAGTATGTTCACATGAAGGTAACGTATTCTCAGTAGAGCCGCCGATCAGTGTGGAACTTGAAGTTACAGAGACAGAGCCGGGAGTAAAAGGTGATACAGCTACAGGTGCTACTAAACCGGCTATCGTTGAAACAGGAGCAAGTGTTCTTGTACCGCTTTTCGTTAACCAGGGTGACAAGATCAAAATTGATACCCGTACAGGAGAGTACAGCTCAAGAGCATAATCCTTTCGTCATAATTCACAAAATTAAGACAGAGATAAAAGCCGAAAGCAGAGGCAGGTCCTCATGCTTTCGGCTTTTTTGCATGTCAATGCCATTTTGGAGGGAAAAAGAATGTTCTTGTAATCTGAAAAAAGGGCAGATATAATTGGCAGTACACACCTGCTTGAATGCAGGTGATATTCAAATCATAAGCTGCCTTAAGATGGCAGAAAAGGTTTTTTGCGGCGCATGGCTTTCGGGAAGGAGAACGGATGAATTATACAGAATTTATGAATGCTATGTTATGCGAGATCAGAGGACAGGTAGATGCGCAGGTGAGGACGGAGTTGTACACCGTGACGAAGAATAATGGAACCAGAAGAACAGGGATTCTTTTTAAGCAGGAGGACAGCAACCTTGCACCGACGATCTATCTGGAGGAATTTTACCAGAAGTATCTGAAGGGGCAGCAGGTACCGGATCTGGCGGATTCCATTTGCAGTATTTATCAGGAGATACGGGTGAAGAAGACCTGTGATTGTCAGAATCTGTTTGATTTTAATCATGTAAAAGAGCATATCGTGTACAAGCTGATCCGGCGGGATGCCAACGAAGAACTGTTAAAGCAGATTCCTTATGAGCCGTTCCTGGATCTGGCAGTGGTCTATTATATCCAGATAGACAACACACGCTTTGGCTCGGCGGCGATCCAGATCCGCAACGAGCATCTGCGGTACTGGCGTGTGGAAAAGGAAGAAATCCGCCGTCTTGCCGAGAAGAATACACCGCGGATCTATCCGGTGCAGATCCGGCAGATTGTGCGCTTTATGTATGTGGCGACGAACGAGCAGTGCAGTCTGGGGGCAGCAGTGATGCGGTATCCGGATTTCCGGGAAAAGGTCAGGGGGATGATCAGAGGGGATTTCTATATCCTGCCAAGCAGTATCCATGAAGTGATACTGGTGCCGGAAAGCTTTGGACTGGAGCCGGAGCGGATGCAGGAAATGGTAAAAGAGATCAATCAGACCGGAGTGGCACCGGAGGAAGTACTTTCGGATTCCGTGTATTACTTTGATGGGGAGGAGATTCGGATCGTGGCGAAGTAGGGATAGATTATAAACGTGTATAGAGTAGGGAAAATTGACAGGGAAATATACCATTGTATAGCAGAGGATATAGTAACAGATGAAGTTATTATAACTGTTGTGCAGATTATGCATATTCGGGAAAGACATCCCAATGATTATGAACTTTTTTCTACATACTTTGACGAGATAATACGGGATCTGGATTATATAATTGAAGCGAAGAAACCCAATACAGCGTTGATACTAAAAGAAATTAAGGACGTTAAAGAAGTATTTAAAATGGTTTTACGTTTGATTACATCAAAGGATAATCTGGACTACAAAAATTCAATTATCACATTTATGAAAATAGATGATAAGGAATGGAACAGGCTGCTGCGCAACAAGAAAATTCTTTACAAAAGAGAATAATATTGATATACTGAATGTAGAGAAAAATTCATTCATATGATTATCTAAGGTGGAAGATTTCGTGCGATCCACACGCCGATGGTATAGACAGGGGAAACCTGAGAGATGCAGGAGAAGCGCACGCCTGCTGGATAATCATTTGAAGAAGACTTAAAGAGGTGTCGCAGGTTTGCGGCACCTTTTTGTGTATACGATGAGCCAAGTGCAGATTTGTGCTTGCACAAGAATCTGTATTTTGCGAATGTACATCACCTGGCTGTTAAGCGAGATGGTGTACAAAGTATACGAATCAAGTAGGAGTCAGCTTACGTAATCATACAATAGAAATAAAGAAAGGAATTCCGAGCATGAACACAGAAATTTTAGTAATTGAAGATGACGACCTGGTAAGACAGGGAATCGTAGACATCCTGGAACTAAAGGGATGGAATGCGGTTGCAGCGAAGTCTTGTAGCGAAGCACTCGTAAGGATCCGGGGAGAAGAATATATGCTGTATGTACTGGATATGAAGCTGCCAGACGGGAACGGAATCATGCTCTGCAGGGAGATCCGCAGATATACAGACAATCCCATTCTTTTCTTATCAGCCTATGACAGTGAAGAATTTATCGTAGAAGGATTTGAAGCGGGAGCAAATGACTATGTGATCAAGCCTTTCCGCACATTTGAATTTATTGCGAGAATCAAGGCTTTGCTGCGACGTACCGGTATGCAAAACGGCAAGAAAGTGAAAAAAGGAATCAAAAGCGGAGAATATGAACTGGATTTGCAGAAGCAGATTTTGCAGAAGGATGGTGTCCGAATCGATCTTACAAGGACCGAATATCAGATTCTGTGCAGCCTTCTTGCAAACGCACCGAATCTTGTTGCGAGGGAGTTCCTGTTGGACACTATCTGGGATTTTAATGAAAATTATATCGATGACAATACCTTGTCTGTACATATGAACCGGCTGAGAAAGAAGCTGACTGCAGAAAATGAGCAGGATCCGATTGAGACAAAGCGTGGAGTTGGTTATGCATGGACGCTGAAAGCTGAGGATGTGTATGATGAGATCTGAGAGAAAGACGGAGAAATGGAGAATACCGGGAAAATGGACTCTGATTTTTCTTTTGATATTGCTGGCTTTTTATGGATACCAGAATATTCTTGCAGAAAATTATGAAAGACAGGTTGTTTCCTGGATCGGACAGACAGAAAAAGACAGAACGGTTTCTGCCTTTACAGAACCGGATGAAGAAGCATATCAGAAGGGCTGCGAGGCATTGAAAGAGGCAGGATATGAAGAAACAGGAAAAATCTGGCTGGAAAAGAGAATCCGAAGTTACGGAATAGGTGTGTTTGTGGCTGCGATCGGCATCATCTGCATTGTTGGTCTGCTGACAGAATTGCACATGGAGAAAAGACGGAAAAAAGCACTGGATAATCAATTGGCAGAAAAAGACAGGGAACTGGAAGCAAAGCTGGCGGAAGAAAAAGAATTTCTGCATCGTGACCGGCAGAAAATGGGAACTTACATGGAAAATATTTCCCATCAGCTAAAAACACCGATTGCGGGAACACTTCTGAATCTGGAGGTGCTTCTTGTGACAGAAGAGGATGAAAAACGGTATCAGAAGCTGGAAGACTGTGTGAAAAAGGTGCAATGGATGTCCGATATGACGATCGTGCTTCTTAGGCTTGCGCAGATTGATTCCGGGAAAATCTGGATGAAGCGGAAAAAAGAAAATCTGACCGGACTGATCGAAGAATGTATAGACAGAACACAGCCTTTAGCGGAAGAAAAAGGAGTTGGATTTGAAATGGATGTTCCAAAAGAATGCCTGCTTTCCTGCGACGGATTCTGGCTGAAAGAGGCAATGGAAAATGTACTGAAAAATGCCGTAGAATATGCAGATACAGGAAGCCTGATTCAGATTCTGCTGAAAGAAGATACGGACTATTATAAGCTGTATATCACCAATCGGGGAAAACGGATTGAAGAAGAGAAAAGAGAGCTGATTTTTGACCGTTTCTACCAGATGGAACAGGGAAGTGGAATCGGAATTGGTCTGCATCTGGCAAAGGAAATTGTCACGCTCCATCAGGGAACACTGAAGGTTGTGGATCGAAGCGGCTTGGAGGAGGCGACAACCTTCCAGTTTATACTGCCGAAGATGATCGCAAAAGATCATGCACAGGAAGAAATAAATCTTACGATTTCGTAAGATTGGGGTAAGTGAATCGAAAGACTGATCTGATATAGTAAGACTAACAAATGAAGGAGGTGGCAGAAGATGAAAACCGTAATCAGACTGGACAAGGTAAGCAAAAGCTATACTCTTGGTGAAAAGAAAATCACAGCATTAAAGGAGTTTTCTTTTGAAGTGAAAAGCGGTGAATTTGTGGCAGTGATGGGACGAAGCGGATCCGGGAAATCTACTTTTCTTAAGATTGCAGGAACACTGGAAAAGCCAGATACCGGAGCAGTCTTCCTGAATGGAATACAGATTAACGGGCTTTCCCAAAAGAAGATCTGCAAGATCCGGCAGAAGAAAATCGGGTTTATTTTCCAACAGTATCAGTTACTGCCGGAGTATACGATCTGGGATAATGTATGCATGCCGCTTTATATCGCGCATACGGTACCGGATAAAGCTTATATCCGACAGCTTCTTGAAAAGGTCGGATTATGGGACAGGAACGGAGATTATCCGGATCAGTTATCTGGTGGAGAGCAGCAGAGAGTGGCAATTGCCCGTGCAATGGCAGCAAAGCCGGGAGTGATCCTTGCGGATGAACCGACCGGGAATCTGGACTATCAGACCGGACAGGAGATCATGAAACTGATCTGCGCATCCAGAGAGCTTTACCGTCAGACAATTGTCATGGTGACACATGATATGGACAGTGCCAATTATGCGGACAGGATTATGTATATGGAAGATGGTGCATTGCGATGAAAAGAGAGAAAAGACATGGAATTGAACGGGAACTCAGTATAAAAAGAATCCGCAGCCAGAAGAAATACAGTATCCTGATAGTCTCAGTCCTGCTTCTTACCTGCACACTGATTCAGATTGGTTTTTCAGATGTCGGAAGGACTGAAAGCCGCATATATCGAGAATCGTAAAGCAGTATATGGGGAGTGGGAACAGGTATTTTTGGATATGGATGAAGGCTCGGTAAAAGTAGCAGAAGAGAATCCATTTCTTGCACAGACCGGGAAAATAAGTATCTATGGGGCGATCGCCGGAGATTATCTGGAAAACCGTCAGATGAATATCGGGACAATGGACGAGACGGCGTGGAAGCTTGGCAGACTGGAAATGAAAGAAGGACGCCTGCCGGAAAATGAGCATGAGATCGTAATGGAATACAGTACACTTCGCTCACTTGGATATGAGGAGATGCTTGGAAAAGAGATTACACTGGATATTACACCGGCGCTTTCCATTCTGGATCAGGGGGAATCAAAAAGCTATTCGTATACTTTATGCGGGATCCTAAAAGATTATCAGATAAACTGGGAAATCTGCAACCGGCAGCGGTTTCCAACTGGAATTGTGACACAGGAAGGCGGGAACAGGATCGGCTCTGTTCAGGATATGCATATGCTTGTAAAAGCGAAAGAAGGCAGTGAAAGTGTTTATAAAGATCTGAAAGACAGCGAAGAATTTACCTGCGGCATGGATGACAATGTGGAACAGGACAAACTTTCTGATGTAAGTCTTCCGTATATGGATTTTCTGGAAAATATCCGTTTGCTGATTGGTGGTGCGTCGATCTGTATCCTGTTTCTTACGGTATCGCGTTCGATTATCTCAAGAGAACAGTTCTGGAGGTTCCTGGATGCACTTGGAATGAGAAGAGGGCAGATGTACCAGATTATTTTCTGGGAAGCAGTTCTGTTTGGTGTAGGAGCTGTTATTGTTGGAAATCTTGCAGGGATTGGGATTTACCAGCTGGTTATCCCTGCTTTTGAAAAGATAACCGAGCAGACATTACCACAGGCGATTGCATGGGAAGGAGTCCTTTTTGAAACTGGCTTCAGTATCTTATGTATTGCTGCAAGTTATGGACTCAGTGCAGTACAGCTTTGCATACTTCTGAAAGAAAAAAAGAAGAAAGTTCAGAAAAGAAGGGGAAAGTACAGGAAGATCGTCCGATTCACGCCGGGAAGAGTTTTACTTCATAAATGGCAGATGCATCGTGTGCGTAAGAGTGTAGAAATTGTTCTTCTGGCAAGTGCTTTGCTGATCGTGGGATTTGGAAAGATGGAAATATCAACCAGACAGGAAGAACTGAAAGTATATCAAAGGCTGACAGGAAATGGATACTATTTGAGTACAATGGAGATTACGAATTCTCCGGGAATTTCCAGGCAGACAGTTGATAAACTGGAACAGGTTGCCGGAGTAACTTCTGTAGAACAATATCATAACAATGAAAAAGAGGAGTTCTGGATTGATCTGTCAGAATATGCTGAAAGCGAGTATTTTCAGAAAGTAGTCGAAACATTGGTGGCATATCTGAATGAGACATCAATAAAGGAAAAGATATCTATTGAGAAAGTAAGATTGTCTTTGCTTACAATAGACAGATGGCAGGATATACAGCGTTTTCTGAGAAATCTGGATGAAGGCAGCCTGACAAAAGAAGAATTTGAACAGGGAGATTTTTGCATTCTGGATCTTACAGAGTTGCAGGAATATGACGGAAAATATCTGAGTGCAGTCAGCCCGGACGGACAAGGAATATCAGAAGATACGGTACAGGTTGGTGATGAACTTCCGGTTTATACATTGAATGAGAATGGAACATTACCTTGCTCGGACTACTATGGGAACTCCGT
>ENA-OPNR01000981-OPNR01000981.1-human-gut-metagenome-genome-assembly--contig:-NODE-981-length-12086-cov-3.164409_pt1 | contig 12086 bp, 10 predicted proteins | sample MGYA00241543_ERZ501783 | MGnify/ENA primary metagenome ERZ501783 (study PRJEB25962, sample SAMEA2042557) | human gut metagenome | biome: human gut; feature: human-associated habitat; material: faeces... | reverse complement strand
TTTTGCTCATAAAGTGGCGCTCCCTTCGTACCTTTTTGTAAGCAGATTTTCATGCGAGCATGAAATCTGCTTATAAAAAGGTACGAGTGAACTGTAATCATAATTGTAAACTTATTCTAAACTTTTTGTTTTTTTCTTGTTTCTGTTCCTGTACTCGTGCTATAATTTACCATAAAATCAGCAAATTCCGGTACAAGAGCACAATGGTATTCGACGAATTTCAGCTGTCATGTCTATTTTCAGACATATCCTCATTTCTATGTATGTTCCGGCTGTCCTTTGCACAGCAAGCATCCTTTTTCTTTTGCATCGGTACAGCCATATTATTTTCAGAAAGGCGGTATTTCCATGGAACTTCAGGTTACGAATAATTTTTCCGATATTACATCCGAAATCCTTGCGCTTGCAAAAATGAGTGAGCAGGCAGGCTCCATTGCGCCTGAGCTCTACACACAGTACGACGTCAAACGCGGTCTGCGGGATTTAAACGGCAAAGGCGTCCTCGCAGGGCTCACCAATATTTCTGACGTGCGCGCCACCAAAATCGTAAACGGCGAAGCTGTTCCCGCACATGGGCAGCTGTTTTACCGCGGCTACAACGTGGAAGATCTCGTGCGCGGCTTCAGCAAAGACAACCGTTTCGGCTTCGATGAGGTAACTTATCTGCTGCTGTTTAACAAGCTTCCTAACAAGGAGGAGCTGGAATCCTTTTCCCGACTGCTCAATTCCTATCGAAGCCTGCCCACCAGCTTTGTCCGCGATATTATCATGAAGGCCCCCAGTAAGGATATGATGAATACCCTCGCCCGCAGCGTTCTGACCCTGTATTCCTACGACGACCGTGCAGACGATGTTTCCCTGCCAAACGTCCTGCGTCAGTGCCTGCAGCTCATCAGCCTCTGTCCGATGCTGTCCATCTACAGCCACTATCATGACGGCAACAGCCTGTATATCCACCAGCCTTCCCAGACGCTCTCCATGGCGGAAAATATTTTACATATCCTGCGCCCTGACAGCAGTTACACCCCTTTGGAAGCAAAAATCCTCGATATCGCGCTGATCCTGCATATGGAGCATGGCGGTGGTAATAACTCATCCTTTACCACCAGAGTTGTCACCTCCTCCCTGTCCGATACCTATTCTGTTATCGCAGCGGCAATTGGCTCCTTAAAGGGCCCCCGCCACGGCGGCGCAAATATCAAGGTTGTCAAGATGTTCGAGGAAATGAAAGAAGAAGTACACGACTGGAAAGACGATGAAGAAATCAGCCGTTACCTCGCACGCCTGCTCAACAAGGACGCATTCGACCACGCCGGTCTGATCTACGGCGTCGGCCATGCGGTTTACTCCAAATCTGACCCGCGTGCTGTCATCTTCAAGGGCTTCGTAGAACGCCTTTCCGAAGAAAAGGGACTGCATGATGAATTCGAGCTTTATAACAGTGTAGAGCGTCTCGCCCCAGCCGTCATCGCCAAAGAACGTCAGATGTACAAGGGCGTCAGCGTCAACGTCGACTTCTATTCCGGCTTTGTATACAAGATGCTTGGACTGCCGATGGAGCTCTACACCCCAATCTTCGCCATCGCCCGTATGGTCGGCTGGAGCGCGCACCGCATGGAAGAGCTTGCCACCAACAGCAAGATCATCCGCCCTGCGTATAAGACGCTCTGCACCGATCAGCCTTATGTGGAGCTGTCGGAAAGAAAATAACTGCGCGCAGTGGATCCCATAACGTCAATGCAGTTTTAACCATCAAGATAAACGGGCTTTCCCCACTGTTGACAGCCCGCACGTTTTTACAATTGTGTAATCAAGGGGCGACAGCAAAGAATGCTGCCGCCCCCTTTGCCGGGCACACAAAAAACGGAGAACCATCAGGTTCTCCGTCATTTCTATCATCCATCTCTTTGTGATTTATGACATTGGAATGCTCGCAGAGCACGCATTCTATTGTTTTTCCAAAAACTCCATCACTGCCTGTTTCATGCCATCTTTTTCGCACTGGATGTTATGGAGCACCGGTGCGTTGCGGATTTTTGTGATCGCATCCGGAATCTTCACTCCACTGATCTTTTCCAATTCTTCCGTCAGGGCAAAATCATCCATATCTGCATATTTTTCATCCATAGCACTCAACACGGTTCTGGTGAATTTATACGGACTTGCAGTAGATGCGATCACAGTTTTTGTCGTGTCGCCGGTTTCTTCTTTATATTTGTTGTAAACCGCTGCTGCAACCGCGGTATGCGGATCGAGCACATAGTCGGTATCTTCGTACAGGCTGCGGATCTGCGCCGCGCATTCCTCCTGTGTCGCATAATTTCCGTAAAAATCACCGAGCTTTTCTTTCATCTCTGCAGTGATTTCATATTTGCCATCACCTGCAAGCGCCGCCATCAGGGACGCGTTGCATGCAGCATCCTCTCCTGCAATCCGATAAATCAGCCGTTCCAGATTGCTCGAAATCAGAATATCCATCGACGGGGACGTTGTAAGGATAAAATCACGATTTCTGTCATAAGCACCTGTACGGAAGAAATCATATAATACTTTATTGTCATTGGACGCACAGATCAGCTTTTTGATCGGCAGTCCCATATTTTTTGCATAATAGGCAGCCAAAATATTGCCGAAGTTTCCGGTCGGAACAGTAACATTGATCTCCTCGCCTGCTTTGATACGTCCTTCTTTTACAAGCTGTGCATATGCATAAACATAATAAACGATCTGGGGAACCAGACGTCCGATGTTAATGGAGTTTGCAGAAGAGAACTGATAGCCTCTTTCTTCCATCCATGCTGCAAGCTCTTTATCTGCAAACAGCTTCTTGACGCCGGACTGGGCATCATCGAAATTTCCGTGGATACCGATCACGCGGGTGTTTGCGCCGGTCTGGGTGACCATCTGTTTTTCCTGAATCGGGCTAACACCGTCCTTGGGATAAAAGACCATAATTCTCGTGCCGGGCACATCCGCAAAACCTGCCAGAGCCGCCTTTCCGGTATCTCCGGAGGTCGCCGTCAGAATTACGATTTCATTTTTGATCTGATTTTTCTTCGCTGCAGTCGTCATCAGGTACGGCAGAATCGAAAGTGCCATATCCTTAAACGCGATCGTCGGACCGTGGAACAGTTCCAGATACCACGCATTTTTCACTTCTGCCAACGGGGCGATCGCCTCCGTATCGAACTTACCGTCGTACGCCTTGTCGATGCAATAACGAAGCTCTTCCTCTGTAAAATCCGTCAGCAAAAGCTTCATCACTTCATATGCGGTCTGGCGATAATCCATCTGTGCAAACTCGTCCAGCGTTTTATCAAAAGAAGGCAACGCCTGGGGCACAAACAGACCACCGTCCGATGCAAGACCTTCCAGAATTGCTTTAGATGCCGACACGCTCTCTTCATTTCCTCTCGTACTTCTATACAAAACTTCCATGCTTCCTCCTGTTTCTGCTGCAGTTGCACAGCTTCGTTTCTTTTTTCTGTCCGTTTCGCTCAATTTTATCACAGGTTTTCTGACAGGACAATACCTTTTCCGATTTTTTGTCTTTATCCAAAGAACTCATGTCCGCCATGCGCAAACAATCTGACCAGATGTGTATCGAACCAGCGCATATTTTTTTCATTCGCCGCATTTCGCGCAGCAAAGTACAGCGCCCCTTTTGACAAATCCGTTCCATCCAGCGCTAACTCTACCGCCTGTTTCGTTTCCTCACTGATTGAAACAGTGTCGATCGTTCCGTTTTTTACCGGGGAAAACTGATAAACACCGTTGCTGTGCTGATACACCACATCTGTCACACAATCCGGGAACAGCTCGCTCTTTACCCGGTTTAAGACGACGTTTGCAACCAAAATCCTGCCGTTTAAATCCTCCGATCCGGCTTCCGCCTCCACGATTTTCAAAAGCACCTGATAATCCGCGCTGCTGATAGAAAGCTGTGTGCTGTCTGAAACAGCTGCTGCGCTATCCTCCCGTTCCAGCATCCTCACCTGCAGCGTCGGCTCTGCCAGATCGTTTTCCTCCATGGTCCGCCCGTTTTCTTCTTTTTCATAATCCAAAAGTTCCTCCATGCAGACGACGCTGTCCATGCTGTCCAGATACCGTCCCATTTCTCCTACCGTTCCGGTCAGCCGGACGCAAAACCATGCAGATACAAACATCATGGACGCCCCGGTCAGCCATATACCATATTTTAATGTACTGTTTTTTTCCATTTCCATCCCCGTTCCCGGCTGTACGCCTTCTAAAAGTCTATACAGCCAGTCTGAAAAAAATCACTTTTTTCACAGACAAACTGCGACAGAAACTTCATTTTATGGTAGGATGGAGGAATACTGGGGCAAAATAGGAACGAATTACGCATATTTTTAGAATTGCATCCGTGCTAAAAGCAATCCAGTATTTTATCTATTACAGTTCACTCATGCCCTTCTGAGTTCAGATTCCGTGCTTGCACGAAAATCTGAACTCAGAAGGGCACGAAGAGAGCGCCATTTTATGAGCAAAAAGAGCTGCGAAGCAGCGGAAAGCATCAAAGATGCGCTTTTGCGAATGGCGCGGGTGAACTGTAACTTTTATCTTGACCTGAAAGGATTTCTATCTATGATTTTATTTAAAAAATTTTTCGCACCGATCACTCTCCTGCTGTGCTTCACCCTGTCATTACCCCTGCCCGGCTGCAGCGCATCTTCTGCGCAGCCGTTTTCCAAAACCGGCTTCTATTTTGACACCGTGATTTCCCTGACATGCTATGGAAACGATGCCCAAGCCGTCCTGAACGAGGCATTTGAACTCTGCGAGCACTATGAAAATCTGTTGAGCTACACCAAAGAAGGCAGTGATATCTGGAATATTAACCATGCGAATGGACAGCCTGTCACTGTCGATTCTGAAACTGCCTCTCTGCTGCAGACAGCGTTATACTGGTCTGAAAAAACAGACGGTCTGATCGATCCGACAATCACGCCGATTTCCCAGCTCTGGAACTTTTCCGGCGACCCGGCCGGTCCTGTCCCAAAGCAGTCCCAGATCAATGCCCTGCTCCCTCACGTCGATTACCACAATATCCGGATCGACGGCAATACGGTTACCCTCGCCGACCCGGATGCACAGCTTGACCTCGGATTTCTGGCAAAGGGTGCGATCGCAGACCGCCTGAAAGCATTTTTCCTCCAAAAGAATATCACAAGCGCCCTGATCAATCTTGGTGGAAACGTCCTGGCTGTCGGGCAAAAGCCGGATGGCACAGCATTTCGTACCGGCATCAAAAAGCCGTTTTCTGAAACAAACGAGCTGGTCGATATCGTCGCATTAAAAGACCAGTCCCTCGTCTCTTCCGGAAATTATGAGCGTTGCTTTCGGGAAAACGGAGTGCTGTATCATCATATTCTAGACCCTCACACCGGTTATCCCGCCGACACAGGCCTAAGCAGCGTTACGATCCTCTCCGATTCCTCCACGGACGGAGACGCCCTCAGCACGTCCTGCTTCTTACTTGGATATGAAAAAGGCAGGGAGTTGATCGACTCCCTGCCGGATATTGAAGCACTATTCGTTTTAAGCGACGGCACAATTTACCGCACGGAAGGATTCCCGCAATCGTAATCACTGAGAAAAGACCGCGCTGTATCGAATCTCAAAACTGATACAACACGGTTTTTTCCGTTCCAAACGCTCTGCGGCGAAACCTTCTTCGCAGGCGCAAACAATCAGTGCTTCACAATCACTTTCTTTGGACATTTCTCTGCGCAGATTCCGCAGCCCTTACAGGTTTCAGGATCAATCTTTGCGAGGAAGTCCGTCACTTTCGCTGCGCCAACCGGGCAGTTTCTTTGACAGAGTGTACAGCCGATACAACCTGCGCTGCACTCCTTCATCGTCACAGGACCTTTTGCCTTGGAGCTGCATGCCACCAGATACTTTGCATCGTAAGGAACCAGCGAAATCAGGTGCTTCGGACATACTGCGACACATTTTCCACATGCCTTGCAGGCTTCCTTATCGACAACTGCTACGCCGTCTACGACATGGATTGCGTCGAAGGGACATGCCTTTACGCAGTTACCGAAACCGGTACAACCATAATCACAGGATTTCGGACCGCCGTTCGGGACAAAGGAAAGCATCGCACAGTCGGCGATTCCATGATACTCATAATCTGTCTTCGCCTTATCGCAGGTTCCCTGACAGGCTACAAATGCAACCTTTTTCGTCTCTTTTCCCGCTTCTACGCCCATGATCTTTGCGATCTCTTTTCCAACCGGCTCACCGCCCACCGGACAGGCATTGACCGGCGCTTCCCCTTTGGCAATTGCTGCCGCCAGATTTGCACAGCCCGCATAACCGCAGCCGCCGCAGTTATTTCCCGGAAGGGCTGACAAAACAGCCTCTTCCCGTTCATCTACTTCTACTTTAAATTTGATTCCGGCAATGCCCAGAAACAGGCCGATAAACAGACCAACCGCTCCTACCACTGCCATTGCAATCAGGATACCGCTTACCATTCTCCGCCTCCTATAACAGTCCGGAAAATCCGCAGAAAGCGATTGCCATCAGTCCTGCTGTGACGAGAACCATCGGCATTCCCTTAAAGGATTCCGGATAATCGTTGTATTCCAGTTTCTCACGGATGCCCGCAAGAATGACAATGGAAATCGTGAAACCAAGCGCCGTCGCAAAGCCATTCACCATGCCGGTAAAGATGCCGTACTCCTTCTGCACGTTGGTCAGCGCAACACCGAGCACCGCGCAGTTGGTCGTAATCAGCGGCAGATAAACGCCGAGCGCCTCATACAGCGATTTCATATATTTTTTGAGGAACATTTCTACGAACTGTACCAGCGCCGCAATGACGAGGATAAATACGATCGTCTGCAGATACTGGATGTTCAAAGGCGTCAGAATAAATTTGTAAATTGCTCCCGCCACACCGGAAGAAAGCGTAATGACAAAAATAACGGCGGTTCCCATTCCCGCTGCAGTTTCTACTTTTTTGGATACGCCCAGAAACGGACACAGTCCCAGAAACTGGCTCAATACTACGTTGCTGACCAGCGCAGAGCTGATCAGGATCAACAATAACTGCTGGATCTGTTCCATCATGTTCAGCCTTCCTCCTTCTTTGTCTGAGCAGCCGAATCCGAAGCGCCGTAAAAGCTGTGACCGCAGCAGCCGGAAACGCCACAGCTTAAACAGTCATCCGAGCAGCCGGACTGGATTTTGCTCATATCTTTTCCTTTTTTCTCACCATTTATCTTGATCTTGTTCTGGGCAGCAGTCAGAAATGCCAGCACAAAGAATGCGCCGGGCGCCATAACGAAGATCGAAAACGGAACATAGGATTGGGGCATCACGCGGAAGCCGAACAGCTCTCCTGCGCCAAGGATTTCACGAACTGCACCAATACAGGTCAGCGCAACGGAAAATCCAAGTCCCATACCGATACCATCAAACAAAGAAGGGAGTACCGGATTTCTGGACGCATAGGATTCCGCTCTGCCCAGAATGATACAGTTTACGACAATCAGCGGAATATAAATACCCAGCGAATCATACAGGGACGGAATAAAGCCCTGCAGCAGAAGCTGCATCATCGTAACCAGAGACGCAGCGATGACGATGAACGCAGGAATTCTCACCTTATCGGGAATAATCTTGCGCAGTGCGGAAATGATCAGGTTACACAGTGCAAGGACTACCATCGTAGTCAGACCCATGCCCAGACCGTTGACTGCGCTGGTCGTAACTGCCAGGGTCGGACACATACCCAGCGTCAAAACAAACGTCGGGTTCTCTTTAACAATACCGTTATAAAGCCGCTCTGCAGGCGTATTTTTCTTACTCATTTGCTGCTCCTTCCCCTGCACCTTGCTGCAGCATGGTCTGGAAATAGTACACACCAGCGTTGACTCCATTGGTCACAGCATTGGTTGTGATCGTAGCGCCGGAAATGGCATCAATTTCATTGTCTGCTGTCGAACCGGTTTTAGTGTATACATACGGATAGGCATTTTTATCTGCAAACTGGGGAACCAGAACTTCTCCCGCCTGCATGCCAAGACCTGCTGTTTCGGAAATAGACAGCAGAGAAATCCCGTTTAATGTGCCGTCATTGCGCACGCCAACGGTAAACTGGATATCTCCGCCGTAGCCCTCATGGGTTGTCACCGTCAGCACATAACCAAGTACTGTTCCAGACGCATCCTTTGCCTCCTGACAGGCATTGACACTGGCTGCGCTGTAGCCGCCCTCATTGAGCACAGTCTGTGCAGCTTCTTCTGTAAAATCTGTCACAGCTTCAAAGCTTTCCGCATCAGAAAAGACCTCACGGCACGCATTTTCCTGTGCCAGCGCCTCCTGACGTGCGATTGGCTCTTTTGTTATCTGATAAACACAACCCAGCAGCAATCCGGCTACCAGGGTGATTGCGAACAGAATGCCCGCATCTTTCAGCATGCTCTTCATGACCGCTCTCCTCCTTTTCCGAATGCTTTCGGCATCGTATAACGCTCAATCAGCGGAACCAGAAGGTTGCCCAGAATAATCGCATAGGATACGCCCTCTGCGCTCGCGCCGAAAATACGGAAGATCGCGGTCAGGAAACCGAGAATCACACCGTAAATGTACTGTCCTTTTTTGGTGACAGGACGGGTTACATAGTCCGTCGCCATAAAGAATGCACCGAGCATCAGACCACCGCCTGCCAGCTGTGCGGACAGATATGCCGGGCTAATTGCAATTCCGCTAAGGGCTGCAAACAGCAGGACAAAAACGGCAAAGGAAGCGATATAGCTACCCGGTACGCGCAGGTCGATTACACCTGCAACGATCAGAACACAGGCGCCCAAAACGATCGCAATCACAGAGGTCTCACCGATCGTACCAGCCGTGCGTCCCAGAATCATGTTCAGAACGTTAACGCTTTCTCCTGCTTTCAGACTTGCCAGAGGCGTCGCACCGGTATAGGCATCGCAGTTAAAATTCGTCATCAGGGAGGTAAAGGAAATCAGCAGAAAGCATCTGCCTGCCAGCGCCGGGTTCATGAAGTTCTGTCCCAGTCCACCGAACAGCATCTTTACCACCAGGATTGCAAATACGCCGCCGACAACCGGAATCCAGAAAGGAACGGATACAGGCAGGTTTAATGCCAGTAACAATCCGGTTACGACTGCTGAGAAATCGCCGATCGTGATGGGTTTTTTCATCAGTTTTTCATAGATGTACTCGGTCAGGACACAGGTTGCGATACTGATCAGGATCAGAACCAGTGCCCGGAAGCCAAAATTGTAAATGCCAAAAAATGCGGGCAGAAGCAGTGCAATAACTACTGTCAGCATAATCCGGGAAGTGGTATCCTTCGCCCGGATATGGGGGTTGGAGGATACATTGCGTAAATCGCTCATTTCTTCGCCTCCTGCTGTTTTTTCTTTTTTTCAGCCAGAACCATCTTTCTCGCGGATTTGATCGCCTGTGTCAAAGGACGCTTTGCCGGGCAGACATAGCTGCAGCATCCGCATTCGCAGCATTCCAGACCGTTACAGGCTTCAAATCTTTCGAGGTCATGACGTTCTGCATAGTCTGCAAGGAGCTTGGGCACAACTCTGCCGGGACAGACTTCTACACAGCGTCCGCAGTTGATACACGCCGACGGCTGTGAATCTGCAACATCGTCATGAGTCAGGCACAGCAGTGCGGAGGATGTCTTGGTTGTCGGCACGTTTAAATCAAAAATACCAAAGCCCATCATCGGACCACCGGAAATAATCTTAGCAGGTTCCTGTACAAAACCACCCGCTTCTTCGATCAACTCGTTGTAATTGGTACCAATCCGGACAATAAAGTTTTGAGGGTTTGCAACTGCATCTCCCGTTACCGTTACGATACGGTGCATCAGCGGTTTCCCTTCGCGCACAGCCTGATTGATCGCAACAACCGTATCAACATTGTCTACGATACAACCCGCATCTGCAGGAAGCATGGAGGAATTGATCGCACGTCCTGTCACCGCATAAATCAGATGGCGCTCCGAGCCCTGCGGGTATTTTGTATGTAAGGCAGCCACGGAAATATCCGTTTCATCCTTTGTCAGCTTCTTTAACAGTGCGATTGCATCCGGTTTATTATCTTCTACTGCCAGCGTTCCCTTTGCGTTCGGGAACAGCTTTAACATTACCTTCAGACCGGCAATCAGCTTTTCCGGCTCCTCCATCATTCTTCTGTAGTCAGAGGTCAGGTACGGTTCGCATTCCGCACAGTTTACGATGACATCTGTAATGCTGTCCGGATTTTTCGGACTCAGTTTTACATGTGTCGGGAAACCTGCGCCGCCCATGCCGACGATGCCGGCTTCTTTCACTCTTCCGATAATTTCCTCCCGGCTTAATGTCTCCAGGTCTGCAGGAACAAACTCTGCTTCTTCATATAAATGGTCGTCCTCAATCACAATGCTCATTACATTGTCACCGGTTACGACGCGGTGTGGCTCGATCGCCTTAACTGTACCGGAAACCGTCGCATAAATCGGTGCCGATACAAAACCCTGGGCTTCCGCAATCTTCTGTCCTGTCAGTACATGGTCTCCCTTTGCCACGACAGGCACTGCAGGCGCACCGATATGCTGGGACAGCGGATATACCAGGTCACCCTTTGGCAGAACTGCCTTCATGGGCTTATCCTTCGACAGATCCTTCCCATCATAGGGATGAATGCCGCCCATAAATGTCAACTTAGCCATTCGCCAATCATCCTTCCTTTTCTTTTTTGTTTCTGAACATGTACATTGTATACATACATTCCATCTTGTATCATACTATTTTTTTAGCCAAAATACTACAGGAAATTTCAAAAATATGCTATCATACGGTTATGAAAACTTTAAAAAACCCTATTTTATCCGATACAACGAAAGAGCTGGCTTCTTTTTTTGAAGCCCCTCAGGACATTTTATTTTTCGATATCGAAACCACCGGATTTTCCGCGCGCAGCGCCTGCGTCTATCTGATCGGCTGCGCTTATCTGACCACAAACGGCTGGGAAACCCGGCAGTTTTTTGCGGAGACGCCCGATGATGAAGCGGATGTTTTGCAGCAGTTTTTCTCCTTTGCCGCCTCCTTTCCGGTCATGGTACATTTTAACGGAACAACCTTCGATGTTCCGTTTCTGCAGACCCGCGCGAAAAAATTCGGGCTTTCTTTTGTCCCGGCGTCCGTCCAGCACGACATCTACAAAAAAATAAGCCCTTATAAAAACCTCCTGCATCTGCCGGGATGTCGCCAGAAGCAGCTGGAGGAGTTTATCGACATCCATCGGGAAGACCATTTTAACGGCGGCGAGCTGATCGAGCTGTATCATTCCTACGCCATACAGCCTACAAAAGAGCTTCTCGACATCCTGCTTTTACACAACCGTGAAGACCTCGAGGGAATGATCACTCTTTACCGCGTGATGGCAATCCCGCTATTTTTCGAAGAACAGGGCTTTTCTCCGGTCACCCTTTCTCTCGAGCATACCGAGGACGCTTTTGGAAAAGCGCGGACCAATGCAGTCTTTACCCTGCAGACAGATATCCCTCTTCCGGTTTCTTTGTCCCTGCACGGCTCCGGCACTGTTTTAAAAAACTGCTTCCTCGCAGGCAGGGAACGGACTGTGCTGCTGCGCCTGCCGGTCTATGATGGCGTTTTAAAGCATTTTTATCCAGACTATAAAAACTATTCCTACCTACCTGCAGAAGATACCGCAATTCACAAATCCGTCGCCGTTTACGTCGATAAATCGCAGCGCATGCCCGCGACAGCCGCAACCTGTTATACAAAAAAAGAAGGACAATTTCTTCCCTGCTTCTCTGTGCCGGACGAGCTGCCGTTATTTCGGGAAAACCATAAAGACCGCCAGTGTTTCCTGCTCGCCGACGACTTGTTAAATTCTGACGCATCTGTCCAGAAAGAGTATCTGTCCGGGCTGCTGCGCGCACTGGTGAAAACAAAGAAATAGGTTGGTAAGAAATCCAATCAACAATAGAATGCACGCTCTGCGTGCATTCTATTGTTATGAATCAGAAAAAAGAATGTGCCTTGGCACATTCT
>ENA-OPNR01000980-OPNR01000980.1-human-gut-metagenome-genome-assembly--contig:-NODE-980-length-12104-cov-2.607104_pt1 | contig 12104 bp, 4 predicted proteins | sample MGYA00241543_ERZ501783 | MGnify/ENA primary metagenome ERZ501783 (study PRJEB25962, sample SAMEA2042557) | human gut metagenome | biome: human gut; feature: human-associated habitat; material: faeces... | reverse complement strand
GTGGGTATTGCTGAAGAGAGTTTGGATAAGATATTCGACCGTTTCTATCAAGTAGACAGTATGAATAATCAGAAAGGTACAGGCATAGGTCTGGCACTTGCAAAGAGTATAATCGAAGCCCATAAAGGGAAAATCAGTGTTCGGAGTATGGAAGGCAAAGGAACGACTTTCGTTGTTGAACTGCCTTTAGGAGATAGCCATATTACCGATGCACAGAAAATAGCTACTCCTGATATTGATTCATCATGTATCTCTGAACTGACAGTATATGGTTCGCAGGTACCGGCGGATGTGGTGGATGATGAGAAGATGGATAATCAGTCGGACGAGACAAGAAGCAAGATTATTATTGTAGAAGATAACGAAGAACTTAGGGGGTTGCTGGCGCGTTTGTTCTCTAGAATATATACTGTTTATGAAGCTCAGGATGGTGAGGAAGGATTTGAAAAGACAAAAGAGGTGCAACCAGATATTGTACTGAGTGATATTATGATGCCCAAAATGTCCGGTATAGAGATGTGTAGAAAGATAAAGAGTAATTTCGAAACCTCTCATATTCCCGTGATATTGCTTACGGCACAAACTGCTGAAGAATACACAATGCAAGGGTTAAAAATGGGAGCGGATGACTATGTAACCAAACCTTTTAATGTGAAACATTTGTTTATGCGTTGTAACAACCTGGTGAACAGTAGAAAACTGTTACAGCAGAAATATGCGAAACAAATGGATAATAATGTAGATATATTGGCAACCAATAGCGCGGACTATCAGTTCATGGAACAATGTGTAGCCTGTGTTGAACAGAATTTGGATAATCCGGATTTTGATGTGAATATGTTTGCTCAGGCTATGAATATGGGACGTACCAAACTCTTCTTGAAAGTTAAAGGTATTACGGGACAGACACCGAATGATTTTATTCTGAATATCAGGTTGAAGAAGGCGCAGATACTTCTCAAGCAAATAGATACGAAGACTGTTTCAGAAATAGCGTATGAAGTAGGCTTTAATTCCCCGAGCTATTTCATTAAGCGCTTTAGGGAATTGTTTGGAGTGACCCCTGCCCAATATCAAAAAGGTGAAAAATAAACTTATTTATTATATATGCACTATGAAAACAAAATTACTATGTACGTTGTATTTTTTGTGTCCATTGGCCTTGTCAGCAGCAAATGTTCATAAACTTACTCCGATTACTACTGATAAGGATGTCAGAGTTGAAATAAGTTTGTCCGTTGAGGCAAACGAACATCTGTCTTTTGATGCAGTCATTTCTCATACTCGTAATGGTGAGATATTGTGTAGTCGTTCAAAAGAGTTTTCTTTTAAGAATAAAGTCGATACGACAATAGTATGGAAAATAGATGGTTTGAATCCGGAATTGTGGAGTCCGGTTACTCCTGTTCTTTATAACCTTGAAATAAAGACGGATACTGAAGTTGTACGCAAGCGGATTGGTTTCAGAAAATTTGAGATGCGGGATGGGGTGTTCTATCTGAACGGGAAACCTATCTATTTGCGAGGTAATGCCATTAATCCGCCGGAAAGAGGGATACCTGAATCCTTGGAAAGAAGTAAGGAGTTCGCTCGTGATTATGTCCGTTTTATGAAGAGTTTGAATATAAATATTATTCGTATTCCTGATGACCAAAACTGGATGGATGTATGCGATGAAGAAGGCATGATGATTTTTGCCGGTCGCTATGGACGGCCTAAACATGGAACTAATACTGCACCGCCGGCAGACTTCGACTTATCGTTTAAGACATATAAGGAAATAGATTTAGGACCGTTTACCCCTCACCCTTCTGTTGTCATTTATATATTGGCTAATGAAATGCCGCCTGAAGGTGAAGTTGGAACTCGGTATCGGGAGTTTCTGACAAAAATGTGTGGTAAACTCAAGAAATGGGATGATACCAGATTGTATATAGGTAATACCGGATATGGGCTTGGAAAATCAGGTGATATTTATGATGTACATCGGTATTGGGGGTGGTATTACAACACTTTCCTGACTTATCTTAATATGCGTGATAAGAGCATGTGGCAAAATTCGGGTAGAGTTCAGCCTATTACATTTACTGAGTGCGTGGGTAACTATACGGGGATAGACGGACGTTTCAACCTTTGTTCCCGGACTAAGCAGCCCGGTTCGCAAAAGTGTTGGACCGGTCATCTGCCAAATGAAGAACAAGCTGAGGCTGCTATGTCATATCAAGCCTTTGTCTTAAAAAATGCTACGGAACTGTTTCGTCGGTTGAGATGCCAGAATGGTAATCTTGCAGGTACTATGCCTTTTACCATAATATTCCATAATTGGGATGGAGTAAAATCGTTTGCAGAAATGAAACCGAAACCTGTAGCATGGCAGTATCAGACAAGTTATCAACCGATATTACTGAGTTGGGAAAACTGGCAGTCTCAAGTTTATGTCGGAAATAAGTTGTCGGTCGTTGCTCATGTAGTTAATGATGATGATTATTGCAATGATTTGAATGGCGCCCGTTTGCAATGGTGGATTGAGAAAGGGAATGAGAAGTTTTTGTCAGGAGGTATCGAACTGCCGTCTGTTCCTTACTATGGGACATATAGGAGTCCTCTTTCAATTGATATTCCTCAGGATTTGGCTTCGGGAGATTATGTATTGAAAGGTGAAATTTGGATGAATGGCAGGAAGATATCCCATAATGAGAGTGAAATCTTCATTGCAGGACAGGATTGGAACAATAAGGATGTAACTGGAAAAGCGATTTATGTATATGATTCTTCGGTGGGGGAACAAACCCGAAGTTGCCTGCAAAAGCTTGGTTATATGGTGAAACCGATACGTATGATTAAGGATTTGCCTCGCAATTCCATTTTAGTTTTGGGAAAGGATTCTTGGGACAATAACATAAACAGCCAAGTTGAACAATTAAGGGAGTATATAAAGAAAGGAGGACGCGTTGTTTGTCTGGAGCAGGATCCGGTTAAATTCAATCAGTCATGGCTGCCGATTTCGGTTAGATTCTTAGAAGAAAGTAATAATGATCCGGTCTACCTGTCTCCTTCTTTAGCATATAAAGACGGTATGAATATTAATCTTGAACGTCCTTATCATCCGGTCTTTAAAGGGCTGACCCCGAAACGTTTTAAACTTTGGTCTGATTATACTTCTTATGATGAGTCGCAAAAGGGATTTCCTGCTATTTATCCAGTGAATAGAGGATATGACTTGCATGCAGCTGATTTGAAAAACGTGGCAATTCTTGCTAATTATAGTCGTGCGTTATCGGCAACTGCTTTGTCGGAGCTGTTTATGGGTAAGGGGTCTGTGTTATTGTCGGGTTTCGATTTGATAAATCATTGTGGAACGGATCCGGTAGCAGATAAACTTCTTTCAAATATATTACATTATATGGCTACTGATAAAAAGCATGAACCATATGTGGCAGTGACTGACTCTATTGTTTGGGGAGATTATGCGTCTGAACGAGGTATTGTGAATGCTCTTTGTAATGGCTTGATGGTAAATACGGTTCCTATTATTCCGAAAGGACAGGAGAAGGATGCCAAATATAAGTTGAAGATTGATGAGTATGGTTATCAATATGCCGGGTCATATGGTGGCTGGAACTCAAAACCGGGTGTACAATATGTACCCTATGGGAGAAGACCGATGGCTCCGTTCACGTTTTCGCGAGGAGGAAGCCCGCTTATTAAAAAATCATCTGTAACAGGCGAGGGGTATTTTTACATAACTTTACCGGAGAAGAAGAATACGATGATTACTGTATTGGAGAATCCTGTGGACGAGCCTATTCGTATCAGTCTTTCCGTAAATAATGAAGCGGGAAAGGAGTATGTAATTTTGCCTAAGCAGCAATTAAGTATCGAAACGGATATTTCTCATATAAAGAATGCGATGAAGGTATCTTTGAAAGGAGATAGGCGCACGATTCTGCTGAAAACCATATTAGGTATGAAACATAGTCGGAAATAATGTTTAATCGAATAAGTTGTACTACTTGAATGGTACAACTTATTCTGTTTATAGGCTCTTTGTACAACTTTGCTGTACAAAAGAACGATTGTTATATACTTTCATAGGATAAACGGACACTTTTGCAGAGGTATTTAAAATCCGAATATAACTATGAAACGCATTTTATCTTCTTTATACTTATTACTGATAAGTATTTCTCTTTTGGCAAACGACAGATTTGCCGTTGCTGATATTTTTACAGACCATATGGTATTGCAGCGTAATGCCAATGTAAAGGTTTGGGGGGAGGGAACGGACGGTTCGCTGGTTGAAGTTCGTTTTGAAGGACAAAACCGGAAGATGGTGGTTGCAAAAGGCAAATGGATGGTTGAATTGAAGACTGGAGAGGCCGGAGGACCATATAAGTTGGAAATTGTAAATGGTAATCATAAGATTTGTTTTAAGGATGTTTTCGTAGGTGACGTATGGCTGGCGGGTGGTCAGTCAAATATGGAGTTTGCTCTACGCAGGGTGAAAGATGCGCAGGCAGAAATTTCTTTGGCTGATTATCCTCAGATACGTTATTATAAGGTACCGAGGAAATTTTATCCGGAACAAAAAGTACCCGGAACATCTTGGAAGGCGTGCTCGCCGGAAACTGCGACAGATTTTGCAGCTATAGCCTATTATTTTGCCAAGAATATACATAAAGAACTGAATATTCCTATCGGTATCATTCAAGTTCCTGTAGGTGGGACAACGGTTGAGGCATGGACAAGCCGGAAATTGTTGATGTCTGAGAAAGATTTTCGTCCGCTGCTGGAATACTATGATAGTATTGCCAACTCTTATCGTCCTGGTGAATATGAGAAATTGTATAATAATTACCATAGTTCTTTGGCGGAGTACAACAAGTTGAGCGCAGAGAAGAAACGATACATTAACAAACCGTCAGAACCTATGGGAAAATGGAATTTTCGCCGTCCGGTAGGTTTGTCCGAAACAATGTTGAGTGCTGCTTGTCCATACACATTGAAAGGATTCATTTTTTATCAGGGAGAATCAAATACTGCCAGAGGGGCGCAATACCGCAAACTATTTCCCGCTATGATTAAAGAGTGGAGGACTTCATGGGGACAAGGAGATATTCCTTTCTTATTTGTACAGTTACCCCGATTTGAAACAAAGACACGCTATTGGAATGAATTACGTGAGGCACAATATTTAACTTCACTTCGTGTGAAAAATACGGGGATGGCGGTCGCTTTTGATCAGGGAAACCCTAAAGATATTCATCCGATTGTAAAGGATACGGTAGGTTGGCGATTGGCACAGTTAGCTTTGGGAAAGATATATGGTAAAAAGATTATTTATCAGGGTCCTGAATTTAAGAAATTATCAAAAGCGGGAAATGGTAGTTTACTTCTTGATTTTATAAATACAGGTACCGGGATTATTGCTAAAGATGGAGCTGCTTCACTCTCCGGATTTATGGTTGCAGGTAAAGATGGTAAGTTCTATCCTGCCAAAGCGGTCATCGTTAGTAATAGCCAGGTGCGAGTAAGCAGTGAGCAGGTGCAGACTCCTATTGATGTCCGTTACCTGTGGGTAAATAGTGCGAATCCTAATTTCTTTAATAAAGAGGGATTTCCTGCATGTCCTTTTCGTACCGACAGTTATCGACTGGAAACGGAAGGTGTGTATGTTAACCCTGAGCCGGTGATGCCTAAATTGGATTTATTCCTTTTTATAGGACAGTCTAATATGGCAGGTCGTGGATATATTACTGATAATTATAAAAGTAGCATTAAAGATGTGTATTTGCTGACTCCTACCGGTACAATGGAACAAGCAAGGAATCCTTTGAACAAGTATTCTACTATTCGCAAGCAGTTGGATTTACAGGGAGTAGGTCCTGCCTATTCTTTTGCAAAGGCAATAACAGAGAAAACCGGACATCAATTAGGGCTGGTAGTGAATGCCCGCGGTGGCAGTTCTATTAACTCGTGGTTAAAAGGGGCCCGGGATGATTATTATGGTGAAGCTTTATCGCGTATACGCCAGGCCATGAAATATGGTAAGGTGAAAGCTATTATTTGGCATCAGGGTGAATCGGACAGTCGGGAACCGGGACTATATATGGAAAAACTGAAGAAGTTGGTCGCTGATTTACGGCAAGATTTGGGAGATGAGAAACTTCCTGTTATAGTAGGTGAGATTGCCGATTGGCGGGCAAATGGAACTTCGGAGGCATTTAATAAAATGCTACGTACAGTTCCTCAGCATATTTCATATGCTTATTGTGTGTCATCCAGAGAACTAGTTCCTTTGATTGATGAACGTGATCCTCACTTTAGCGCAGACAGCCAAATAATTCTAGGCAGGAGATATGCTGAAGCTGCTTATGAGGCTTGTTATTCTCAAAAGTAAATAATTCATTAAAAAATAATTTATGAGTTTTAAGAAACAGCTGTTTTTAATATGCGGAGTTCTTGCTGTGCCATTTTTAGGATTGCAAGCCGATGATGTAAATGTGGCGTTACGTAAGCCGGTGACTGCATCGTCACAACAGGAGAAATTTCCGGCATCTAATGTGACGGACGGAGTTATTTCACGCAAATCAACTTGGATGAGTGCCGAAAGTGCACGACCTCCTCATATATTGGATATTAATTTGGAACGATATTATGATATCAACAGGATTGTTATCTATACCGGTATTCCGGAAAACGAGTTGACGGAACCGGAAAAAGGCAAAGCTCCGGGATTTTGGTCGATGAAGAACTTTAAGATTCAGTATTGGGATGACGCCAACTGGACGGATTTACCGGATACGGAACGTACGGAAAACCGGTTGGATAAACTTGAATTTATTTTTAAACCTACACTACAGACTTTTCAGATTCGTCTGGTGTCCACAGATGGTGAGCCAATTCGGATTAATGAATTTGAAGTGTATGGTAAGGAAAAGGCTAATATGCCTGTACCTGTGATAATAAATGAAGTGCAGAAAACTGTTCAGGAGCCATCGAAGACAGAAATGCAGATAACAATAACCAAAGAGGTTATTGGGAAATCAATGAAGTATGTGGCTTACAACCAAGGGTATTATTTCCCAGGAAGTAATATTTCCGGTTGGCTTGAATATTCCAATGTAAATAGTCTGCGAGTTTGGACATCCTTGAATGATTATGTTCCTCAGTCAGCTGTACTGAATGATGAAAGAGTGTCTACTTTGGATGATTTTGAAGTATGTAAGACTGAATTGAGAAATAATCCAGAACGTAACCGCTTTATCCGTTGGGAACCGGTTTTGGAAAATTGCCGTAAAAAACAGTTTTCTACTAATTCGATGGTTTTTGAATATGCATTGAAAGAATTGAAACGTCTGAATATAGAACCAGTTCTTCAGATAAATTCTACAGATTTCGATGGAACGTGGAATAATAAATGGAAACAGTGGCAACGTTTCTATGCACTTGCTTTTTATGCGGCTAAGACCGGAGATGTAACCATGTATGCTATGCATAACGAACCGAACCATCGCCACGCGGGTCCCATGAAGATAACACAGTATGTGGATGCTATGAAGATTGTTTCGGATGCTGTGTATTGTGCAGTACAGGATGTGAACAAACTATATGGGAAATGTTTGAAGTCGCGTTTTGTAAGCCCTGTTACAGCAGGCTCGAATGCGAATTGGTGGGCAGAAGTAGTGAAAAATTTGCGTATAGACTATCGCGGTTTACCTTCAGACAGAGATTTATTGGATATATTTTCTACTCATTCTTATAATCTGCCGGCTGCGGGTTATGCATCTAAGGTTTCTGATATAAGAAAAATTATCGTGGAAAACCATCCTATGAAACAATCTCTGCCAATTGTTTATACAGAGACCGGGCGCTGGATGAATGCTTATCTGATAGATAAGGAAGAAACAATGGATTCTCCCTCTTTATTTACGGAATGGGCAGGTGAATATGCGAATAATACGCTTAATCAGGGTTATGGTATGTGGGCTTTTAAGTTTGCAAATACTACTAGTGGCACATATCCGCGAGGAATCAAATCAGGACATCATTTTATCTGGCAGGGGAAGCGGATTGTTGAGGATGCTTATAATAATGTGGCATTGGGTAAGAAAACGTCAGACCTGACTTCCTCTCATGGAGTAATCGTGAAAGCTATAACAGATGGAGATAAAACAGATGTCTCCATGTGGGTCTCTTCAGATACGGATGAAGAGAAATGTTTGGAGATTAATTTGGGTAAAAGTTACTCTTTGGGTGGGGCAGTAGTCTATACAGGTTCTTCTTATGGAGTTTATACTTCTCCTGACCGCGTGAAAAACTTTAATTTACAATATTGGGATGGCACCGCTTGGGTGGATATAAAGGAAACAATGGAAAAGAATGCACGTTATGCTCAGTCTTTCTTCTTGTTTGATACCCCTGTTATGACTTCTAAAGTTCGGTTTGTGTCAACTGATAAGGGAAGTATAAAGGTGAGAGAAATTAAATTATTTGATTCAGAATCCGTAAAAGATATTCCTTCTTCTTATGATATAAGCGGTATTCAGCGCACTGGTGAAGTAGTCCGTCTTTTTGCAAAAGGCTTTAAGAATGAACGTCCTTTATTGAGTACGGTGAAATCTGCTGCTGATAATGATGTGGATGCCATTACATGCTTTAATCCGGAAGAAATGAGATATTATATATGGCTTGTACAACGCAAACACTTTTCAAATAATCTGACTTTGAATATGAAATCATTAGACTTACCCACCGGAACCAGAGTAATTGCCGAAGAAGTAAGTGCAAATGCTTATGGTGAGGTGGTTTGGTCGAAAGAAATCTCGGAGAATGGACAACTTTCCTTTGAGCTTCCGGGTCAAAGCGTGATGCTTCTTACTATTCCTGTTTGCATGAATGCGCAAAATACATTAGTCGCTGTAGATGATGCGGTAGTAAAAGCCGGTAGGAATGATAAAAAGAACTTCGGTAAGGCTAAAATGATGAATGTGGAGATGAATGCTTCCCGGGTAAATGGGAATCAGGTAAGCTATGTTAAGTTTGATTTGTCGGGAGTGGATAGACAGAAAATAAATGCTGCCATATTTCAGATATATGGTAATTCCATTGCCGGACATCCTTATCGTTTCCACGTTTACGCTTTGGATAATAATAATTGGGATGAGAATACTTTAAACTGGAGAAATGCTCCTAATTTGGAAGGGAAGCAGGTTCGTATAACGGACGTTGGGGGTACTGCGCATGTAGCAGGTGAAATAGTAGTGGATAAAACAGCTGCTTATCACCAACTGGATGTTACAGAATTACTCCGTAATTGTAGGGAACAAGAAATAACTTTTGTATTAATAAGGGAGGTCAGACAATTGGGTGATGATTCTGATAATGGCAAAAGTTGTTCTTTTGGTACGAAAGAATCTAAAAATGGGCCAAAATTGGCTATTTGGTAGTATGAAGTGGGGATGTGTATGATAGTGCTTTCTTTTCGTACAATCCTTTTATGATAACTTTATCTTTTTTGTGACTTTTGTTCTGTAATATTTAAATAATTTTAATCTTAATGTATAAATGAAAAACAGTCGTCTAAAACTAATTGTGTCGGCCATGTTTCTATTGATCATGGTGGGCATACATGCACAAAATGTACGAGTGACAGGTGTTGTATCTGATGCACAAGGTTCATTGATTGGAGTGAATGTTCATGTGAAAGGGGGAACCACCGGTGTGATTACCGATATAAACGGTAAATATTCTATTGAGATACCTGCTAGTGCTACACTTGTATTCTCTTATATAGGTTATGTAGAACAGGAACTCAAAGTTGGTAATAAACGAGTTATTAATGTAACTTTAGTTGAAGATTCCGAATTATTGGATGAGGTGGTAGTGGTAGGTTATGGCTACCAGCGAAAGAGTGATGTAGCAACCTCTGTAGCTTCTGTCAAGACCGATGAGATGAAGAGTTTTCCGGCAGGTAATGTTGGTGATATGCTTCGTGGACGTGTAGCAGGTGTCAATGTAACGAGTGCTTCGGGCAGACCGGGTTCTACACCAAGTATTACTATTCGTGGGAATCGGTCTATTAGTGCACAGAATACTCCTTTATATGTAATTGATGGTTCTGTATCAGATGGAGAAGAATTTAGCACATTGAGTGCTGAAAGTATTGAGTCTATTGAGATTCTGAAAGATGCAGCTTCACAGGCTATCTATGGTGCACGTGCTAGCGATGGTGTCATTTTGGTGACTACTAAACGTGGGGCACAGGGTAAGATGGAAGTAAATTATAACGGATATGTAGGTATTCAATCCTTGTGGCGTAATTTTGATTTTTATTCTCCTGAAGAGTACGTGATGTTGAGACGTGAGGCTATGGCAAATGATAAAGGCATTATTGATGCTCGCGAGATGTCTATTTCAGAAGCACTTAGTGATGATGTGATGAAAGAAGTATGGGCAAGCGGGCAATTTGTTGATTGGGAAGACCTAATGTTGAAGAATGCCTTATATCAAAACCATGATATAACTGTACGTGGTGGAAACGACAAACTTCGTGTTTCTGCAGGACTTAATTATTTTGATCAGGACGGTATGGTAACTACTGGTTCCGGCTATCAAAAGGCTGCTTTTCGTCTGAATGTAGACTATAAGGTTAATAAATGGATTAATTTTGGTGTAAATACTTCTTATGCTTTAACGAAGAGCGAACGTGAAGATGGGAATTTTACAGAATTTATTACCCGTACACCGTTAGCCAAGGTGTATGAGGAGGATGGAACTTATACTAAGTATATTAATTCAGCTAATGATGTCAACCCTCTTTATAGGGCGCAAAATTATAATCGTGAAATAAAAAACAACAGTTATCGTGTTAATTTATTCTTGGAACTGAAACCATTTAAAGGATTTAATTATCGTTTGAATACATCTTTTTATAACAGACAACAAGAAGATGGGGAAGCAAAAAAAACAGATTATCCCGGTGGAGGTGCTACTGCAAAATTAGCAAATAATGAAAAAAGAAGTTATTTGATAGAAAACATATTTACGTATGATGTTCCTTTCAGAGACAAGAATCATAAATTAGTTTTGACTGCTGTACAGTCTGTAGATCATACTCAATCCAAAGAGTTAGGATATTCTACGGCTTCACTACCAGTGGATATGGGTTGGGATTTTATCGCAAACGGTGAGTTTAGCGGAAAACCGGTCAGAACATTCTCTGAGAATAATTTGGTGTCGTTTATGGGACGTGCCTCGTATACGCTTATGGATAAGTATATTATGAACATAGCGGTCAGACGAGATGGTTCAAGTCGTTTTGGTAAAAATAATAAATGGGGTACATTCCCCTCTATAGCTTTAGCATGGCGCATAAATCAGGAGGAGTTTCTTCGCAATGTATCTTGGATTGATAATCTGAAATTGCGTTTGAGCTATGGTATTGTAGGTAATCAAAATGGTATTGGAAACTATACAACTCTTGGTTTGGCTAATGAATATCGTTATGAATTTGGCGATAATATGTATATGGGGTATCTTCCAGGAAAGGAATTGTCTAACCCTAATTTGAAGTGGGAGCAATCTCGTACTACGAATGTGGGAGTTGACTTTGCTTTTTTCAAAAATAGATTATCCGGAACAATAGAATATTATCAGACTAGAACAACGGACTTACTTGTAAAACGTGAGATCAATTCGGTTTTAGGCTATGAAAATATGCTTGATAATTTGGGGGAAACCAAGTCCCATGGTGTGGATATAAATATTAGTGGTGATGTTATCCGTACAAAAGATCTGACTTGGAGTTTAGGTGCTAATTTTAGTCATTATGCTAATGAAATTGTAAAGATTGATGATCAAGTTGATGAAAATGGTAAGCCATTGAGTCAGCCCGGAAATAAATGGTTTGTTGGTGAACCTATCAATGTTTATTATAATTATATACCAGATGGCATTTATCAGTATGAAGATTTTGATATTAAGCGTAATCCTTATAATGAATTGGAGTACACTCTGAAACCTACTATTGATACGGATGGGGATGGTATTATAATACTCCCCGTTTTTCGACAGGAGGTTAAACTTCAATAATTTTCAGAACA
>ENA-OPNR01000974-OPNR01000974.1-human-gut-metagenome-genome-assembly--contig:-NODE-974-length-12138-cov-4.938922_pt1 | contig 12138 bp, 10 predicted proteins | sample MGYA00241543_ERZ501783 | MGnify/ENA primary metagenome ERZ501783 (study PRJEB25962, sample SAMEA2042557) | human gut metagenome | biome: human gut; feature: human-associated habitat; material: faeces... | reverse complement strand
GAAACTGTTTTCGGCGGTGTTGGCGATATATTTCACTGTACACTTTAACAATAATAGACTTACCGACAGACTGAGCAAGCAGGCTTACCGGTAAGGGTAAGCCTGTTTGCCAAATACATAAAATGGATGGTAACAAAAACACTGAAAGGGATTTATTGAAAACGCTTGCCCGAATAATTTAACAGGCATCGTATCTTCCGTTTCCCGTATCGGTAAAGTATGATACGGGAAGTTAAAAAGGAGAAAACATCTGTGCCGAAAAATGATGAAAAACAGCACAGAACTATGTAAACAGTGAACAGATAAAGACCTTTCACGATGGGTTGTCAGGCCATCAGCCTTTAACGTTCATATCCGCCGCAGCGGACTGTAAATTTCGGTTGGCAGTCTGTATTTTGCAGACCGCCGTTTGAAAAGGAAGGTAAACAATGTATACCGGAGCGAATGCTCCTTCGTTATGATTATATTTTAACATCTTCGCTGTCCGATAAAACGGACTTGATAAGTAATTTTCGTATTGCAGATCTGCCCGGAATAACCGATACGAAAACTCCGGGCAATCCTGCAACAACGGCGATAGCCAAAACAGCCAAACACGGAAGGGAGGAAGAGGAAAAATATCGGTTTTATTTCAACATTCCGTAAGGAATGTTCATTGTCGAGGCAACGGTGGTAACAGCGTCACTGCCGTTGCAGAAAGACAAGGTAGGTAACAATTCGGAGCGAATACTCCTTTGTTATGATTATATTTTAACATCTTCGCTGTCCGATAAAACGGACTGATGATAGTTTTTGATTTGCAGTCACCGTAGCCGATGACCGCAAAACGAAAGAATGTGATTATTGTCCGGAGCTTTTCGCTCCCTCGTTATGTTTATATTATAACAGAGGTTGTGTCCTATAAAACGGACTGCTTTTCCAGTTTCCAATAATATTTTCTGTTTGCACCGGGAAAATCACTCATAACCCCATGTTCGGGGTCGTAGAATGTGCCGTCTGCGTACAGCGACCAGTGCCAGCAACGTGGTGTTTCAAGGCTGAGCAGGCAAAGGGGAGGCAGCTGTTCCTTTTTCTGTACCGCTATACGTTCATCCGATATATGAACGCCGTGTTCTCTGAACGTTCTTTTCATCTCAGCAAGGGTGGTTTCACGGTCATTTTGAAGAAATGTCACTATCTCGTCAACCGTCTTTCCGAGTACCATAGCAAGCACAGCCTGACCGCACTGTAAGTCTGTAGGCTCGTGAATATACTCTATCATACCGTTGCCTATCCTCTTTTCTCAGGAAGAATAATATTCACCGACTCGTGCAATACCTCGATATGAGTATCTTTTCCTCCGTCTGCTTCTTCTCCGTCAAGCGACCACGGCAGAGCCTCATAACTGTGGATGTCAAGCTGTTTCGTATGGAAGAAATCAAGAAATTCATTATCGTAATTTCCGCTGAGAAGAGCCTTTGCCATAAGGCTTATCTGGACAGGTGTTTTCGGGCAACGTACAAGCATCACTTCAAAAACTCCGTCACTCAGATCTACAAGATTCTCATCAAGCTTGATTATTCCGCCGACAGATGTTGCATTGCAAGCCGCACCGAATATATAATCGCCCTCGTGCAGTATTCCGTCCGAATCATATACGCTCATATGATACGGCTTTATCTCGGCAAGCTCCTTTATTCCGCTTAAGATGTACGCAAAATGACCGAATGCGTTTTTGAGATTCTGCGGTGTGCCGTAAGAGCTTTGAGTAAATGCGCCGAAAGAGGCTATATACATAAATTCACGCTCGTTGAATCTTCCTGCATCAAACGCTTTGGGCGTACCACTTACAATATCGTCAGCCGCTGTCATAATATCTGACGAAAGTCCTATGCCGTATGCAAAATCATTTGTTGTGCCGGACGGAATGTACCCGATTTTTGTCTTGTGGCCGCCTTTTATCATACCGTTTGCTGTTTCGCTGAGCGTTCCGTCGCCGCCGCAGCAGACAATCACATCATATTCGCCGCCGTGTATCCTTGCGGTTTCGGTAGCGTCGCCTCGTCTTTCGGTAACGTGTACGGTAGTTACATATCCGCCCTTTTCAAGACGGCTGATTATCTCTACAAGCTCACCTATTATTCTTCTTTTTCCCGAAACGGGATTCACTATCAGTAAGGCTTTCATATTAAAATTCCTCCGATATAATTTTCTTATATTATATTACACGATTTTTAACTGTCGGTCAACTGCGGCGCAAAAATAATACCGCACAGCGTTTTTACCGTGCGGTGAAATATTATTTATCAGTCTTTGATTATCGGCTCGGTCGAGCTTCCAGGAAGGGCGTTTTCACGGGCATATACAGCCTCTTTCAGCTTTATAAAGCCGTTGTAAAGGCTTTCTTCGGGCAGTGCCTTCAGTGCCGCTATCTGCTCTTGCGTAAGATATGACGCTAATTTACGGGCGGTATCCATCGAAACGTCCTTGCTCTGCAAAGCGTTTATATCGCTTATGCTCAGCTTTTCGGCAAGCGCTTCAAAAGCTAGATTCGCATCATGATTATCGCTGTAAATTATCTGATTTACCGTTGCCTTGCTTTTCGGCATCATAGTTCCGTTTGAGTCGATAGTATAATCTCCCTCAAGCAAAAGTTCGCTCACGGTGCAAAGCTCAAAGCCTTGTTCCTTTAGACTTTTAAGCACGGTCGGCAGTGCCTGAGTCGTGTTTTCAAGGTCGTTATGGAAAAGCAGTATCGAGCCGCCCGAAATATTCTTTGTTGTACGCTCGATTATTGTTTCGGGAGTCGGCTTATCCCAGTCTATGCTGTCCTTGTTCCACTGGATAACGCTCATTCCCATTCCGAAAAGCGTGGTTACCGTCTTGTCGTCATATTCTCCGTAGGGCGCACGATAAAGCGTAGGAGCATTGCCCGTTATCATCTTTATCTTGCGTGAGCATTCCTTCGTATCGGCTATGAGGTCGTTTACGTTCATACCCTTGATATGCGGATGCTTGTCGCTGTGGTTTGCTATCTCGTGGCCTGCATCGCTGAGCTTCTTTATATCGTCTGCATACTTATCCGCAAATTCTCCCGTTACAAAGAATGTAGCCTTCGCATCGGCTTCGGAAAGTATCGAGATCAGCTTGTCGGTGTTGCTGTTTCCCCACGCACAGTCAAACGTAATGCTGATTTTGTTGTCGGTGCGTTTTACGTTATATATCGGCAGCTTTACGTTTTCCGCACCGGTATCTATAGACGAGAGTATGGCGAATACACCTATAGCGATGCCGGTAATCAGCACTAACACAAACATGACCGCACGGATAAGTTTACGCTTGGTCATAGTCATAACGAACATAATAAATCCTCCTCGCTTTTTCATCTGAAGAATTATATGTCCGTGTCCGGAAGAAAATGACAAGCAACGGAGATTTTTTTGTCTTGCGGGCAAAAGAAAAAGCTGTCACACGTCTTACCGCATGACAGCTTATATTAATTACTGGAAATTCTTTTTAAGATCGTCGCCGAACTTCTTTATCTTATCAAAGAAGCTGGTACGCTTTTCATAGTTTGACGGAGTAAGCTCCTTTTCAAAACTCAGCAATGCGTCCTTCTGCTTCTTGTTCAGCTTCTTGGGTACTTCGATAACTACCCTTACCATCTGGTCGCCCCTGCCTTCACGCTGGAGCTTCTTTATACCCTTGCCTCTCAGCCTGAAAACAGTACCCGGCTGTGTACCCTCGGGTATGCTGTACTTAACGTTGCCGTCTATTGTAGGCACTGTAAGTTCGTCACCGAGAACCGCCTGTGAATATGTTATCGGTATCTCGCACCATACATCGAAGCCCTTACGTTCGAATATCGGGTCTTTGCGTACCGTAATGCGTACATTAAGGTCGCCCTTGGGGCCGCCGTTTGTACCGCAGTTACCCTCGCCTCTTACGCAGAGCGTCTGACCGTTATCTATACCTGCGGGTACATTAATAACGACTTTCTTACGGCACTGTACTCTGCCCTGACCGTTACAGGTGGGACAGGGAGTTTCTATTATCTTGCCCTTACCGCCGCAACGTGAGCACGGACGTGTGGAGGACATCATACCGAACATACTTCTCTGCTGTACTCTTACCTGACCGCTTCCGTGACAATCGGGGCAGGTCTTGGGAGTTGTGCCTGCCTTTGCACCGGAGCCGTGACAGCTATCACAGGTTTCGGCACGGTTTATCTCAACCTCGTGCGACAGACCCTTGCACGCTTCCATAAAGCTGATGTCAAGGCTTATGGCTATATCCGAGCCTTGTCTTGGGGCATTGGGATTGGAGCGCTGTCCGCCGCCACCGCCGAATATAGAGTCGAAAATATCGCCGAGGTCTATGCCGTCCGCTGACGAGAATCCGCCGGAAAATCCGCCGAATCCGCCGCCAAATCCGCCTGCACCGCCGCCGTATGACGGATCTACACCTGCGTGGCCGAACTGGTCATACTTTGCACGTTTCTGCGGGTCGGAGAGAACGTCGTTTGCCTCGTTTATCTCCTTGAACTTGGCTTCAGCCTCAGGATTATCGGGGTTAAGGTCGGGGTGATACTGCTTGGCGAGCTTACGGTAGGCTTTTTTTATTTCATCGTCGGTCGCACCTTTCTGCAAACCGAGCACTTCGTAATAATCTCTTTTTTCTGCCATAATGGTCTAACCTTCCCGACAGAATTATCTGCCGTTTTATAAAGTATTGCAAAATCAGCAATATGAGCCGAGAGTTCCCGGCTCATACGCAATGTTATTGATTAGTTGGCATCTGTGTAATCAGCGTCAACCACATTATCATCCGAACCGCCTGCGGCATTTGTACCTTCGCCCTGAACATCTGTCTGAGCAGCCTCAGCCTGCTGTGCTGCAGCGCCCTGTTCCTTGTAGATTCTCTCGGCTACTGCGTAGAATGCTGTCTGAAGCTCTTCCTGAGCCTTCTTGATAGCCTCAACGTCTGTACCCTTGAGAGCTTCCTTAAGAGCGTCGCGCTTGGGATTTACGGAATCCTTATCAGCCTGTGTAACCTTGTCGCCGAATTCGTTCATCGACTTTTCAGTCTGGTAAACCATCTGATCTGCGGCGTTACGAGCCTCAACCTCTTCCTTCTTCTTCTTATCCTCAGCGGCGAATGCTTCAGCTTCCTTGACAGCCTTATCAATATCGTCCTTGCTCATATTTGTTGAAGCGGTGATGCTGATGTGCTGTTCCTTACCTGTGCCGAGATCCTTAGCGGATACGTTTACGATACCGTTGGCATCTATATCGAAGGTTACTTCGATCTGGGGGATACCACGGGGAGCGGGAGCGATACCGTCAAGTCTGAATGTACCGATAGACTTGTTATCCTTGGCAAATTCACGTTCACCCTGTAAGATGTTTATATCAACTGAGGGTTGGTTATCCGAATAAGTCGAGAATATCTGGCTGTGCTTTGTAGGAATGGTCTTGTTTCTCTCAATCATTCTTGTGCAGACACCGCCTGCTGTTTCGATACCGAGTGACAGAGGAGTTACATCGAGCAGTAACAGACCTGTTACTTCCTTGTTGAGAACGCCGCCCTGCAGAGCCGCACCCATAGCAACGCACTCATCGGGGTTGATTCCCTTGAAGGGATCCTTGCCTGTATATTTCTTTACGGCTTCCTGTACAGCGGGGATTCTTGTAGAACCGCCGACTAACAGTACCTTGTCGATCTCGTTCATTGAAAGACCGGAATCGCTGATTGCCTGCTTGAAGGGACCCATTGTTGCTTCAACAAGGTCGGCTGTCAGCTCGTTGAACTTTGCTCTTGTGAGCTGAACGTTCAAGTGCTTGGGGCCTGTAGCGTCTGCTGTGATATAAGGAATATTTACGTTTACCGAAGGAGCATTTGAAAGTGCAATCTTTGCCTTTTCTGCTTCGTCCTTTAATCTCTGCATAGCGAACTTATCGTTCTTAAGGTCGATACCGTCGCTCTTCTTGAATTCTGCTACAAAGTAGTCGATAAGACGCTGGTCGAAGTCATCGCCGCCTAAGTGGTTGTTACCTGCTGTGGCAAGAACCTCCTGTACGCCGTCGCCTATTTCGATAACGGATACATCGAATGTACCGCCGCCGAGGTCGTATACAACTATCTTCTGCTCGTTTTCCTTATCAATGCCGTAAGCTAAAGCTGCGGCTGTAGGCTCGTTGATGATACGCTGAACGTTAAGACCTGCTATCTGACCTGCGTCCTTTGTTGCCTGACGCTGTGAGTCTGTGAAGTATGCGGGAACGGTGATAACAGCATCTGTTACCTTTTCACCGAGGTAACCCTCAGCCTCTGTCTTCAGCTTCTGAAGAATCATAGCTGAAATCTCCTGAGGCGTGTACTTCTTGCCGTCAATGTCTACCTTGTAGTCACTGCCCATGTGACGCTTGATCGAAATGACCGTTCTGTCGGGGTTTGTAACTGCCTGGTTCTTTGCGAGCTGACCTACAAGACGCTCGCCGTCCTTAGTGAAAGCAACAACTGAAGGAGTTGTTCTTGAACCCTCGCTGTTTGTGATAACAGTAGGCTCGCCGCCTTCGATAACTGCTACACATGAATTTGTTGTACCTAAGTCAATACCTATTATTTTTCCCATGATAATTATCTCCTTACCGTAAGGTTCTTACAGAACCGTTTATTCTTCGGGCTTAAGCCCATTTGATTGCTTTTTACTTTACGACTGCTACCATCGCAAAACGGAGAACCTTTTCTCCTATTTTATAGCCTTTCTGGAATGTGGCGGCTATAGTGCCTTCTTCCTTGCTGTCATCCTCAACCTGCTGTACAGCCTGATGATACGAAGGATTGAACTGTGCGCCGTCCGATTCAATCACCTCAACGCCTAAGTTCTGAAGAGCCGTAACAAAGCTCTCGTGTATCATCTCAACGCCCTTCTTGTAGTCGGGGTCTTTGCACTCCGCCGCAAGCGCTCTGTCGAGATTGTCCATAACGGGTAAAAACTCCGTTAAGTTTCTTGCCGTAATCTCGGGGGAAAGCTCCATTCTTTCCTTGGCGGTACGCTTTCTGTAGTTGTCGAATTCCGCCATAGTCCTGAGCAGCTTATCCTTAAGGTCGGCAATTTCGAGATCCTTGGGATCTACCTTGATTTCTTCGGCTTTTGTTTCAGCCTTTTCTTCTGTCACCTCTCCGGTTGTTTCAGCTACCTTTTCGGTGGCTGTGTCTGCGGTCTGCTGAGTTTCTTCCTTGGTTTCCTTTTCCTTCTTACTCAAACTGAATCCGCCTCCTTTTCATCATTCTTTTCTTCCTCCTCGTCATTGCCTGCCGACAGTGCATCGGTGACCTTTGACGAGAAATATTCAATATACGGTATCAGCTTCTTGTAATCCAGTCTTACAGGACCTATAACTCCGAAAGAACCTGCCTTTCGTCCGTCCTTATTGAAGCTTGCCGCTATCAGACTGGAATTGGTAACGGCGAATGTATCGCTTTCGGCTCCGAACTTTATCTGTATGCCTGAGAACGTATCGTCAAGCCAGCTGCAAAGCTCGTTCTTGCCGTCAAGTATCGTTGCTATCTGAGTGTTCGAGAAATCAGAACAGGTCAGCAGATTCTTTTCTCCGCTGAACTCTACCTGCTGCTGCATTTCAGCCGATATATCGACTACCGCTTTGAGAAGCGGCGATAACGTCATCATATATCCGCCCATTGCCTGCGTCAGTTTATCTATATATTCATCGGACAGCTCATCAAGGTTTACGCCTTTGAGGTTCTTGTTTACAAACTGCGTGAAGAAATCCATCTGCTCGTTTGTAAGATCAAAGCTCAGCCTGCATACTCTGTTTCTGATATTGCCCTCGGAGGTTATCAGAAGAAGAACATACATTCTTTTGCCTGTGGGGATAACGTCTACCTTTGTTATTACCGAAAACTTGTTTACGGTGTTGGTAGAAACTATCGCACATTTCGTAATATCCGCAAGAGCCCTTGACGCATTGTCAATTATCTCGTCATCGGTCGCTCCGCCGATATTATCAAATATACGGTCTATCTCCTCTTTTTTTTCATCGGGTAACTGTGCGGGTGACATTACCTTTTCTATATAAAGCCTCAGTCCCTGATATGTCGGAAGTCGTCCCGAACTTGTGTGCGTATGCTCAAGATAGCCCTGCTGTTCAAGAGCCGCCATCTCATTTCTTATAGTTGCACTTGAAACTGCATTATCCAGCTTTTCGGCTATCAGCTTTGAGCCGACCGCCTCGCCTGTGCGTATATATTCGTCAACTATCGCTTCAAGGATTCTGAGTGTACGGTTTTCCATATTCCTTTTCCCTTCTTTCAGCGGTACTCCGCTGTTTCCGGCTGGTTAGCACTCATAATTTTTATCTGCTAGCACTCTACCTCTCTGAGTGCTAAACACAATATAACACACTTTCAGCACTTTGTCAAGAGATTTTTTAATAAAATTTGCACAAATTATTATTAATTTCTGTGTACGAATTTGTGCATTTACATTTTTTAGAATTTGCGATAACTTCTGTCGTAATAATGATGCGGATTTTTACGCATACTATTCACGCAACTCACGCAACGCTGTGCCGTTTTAAAACGGCAACCGATTTTACATTATGAAAGGAACAACTATGGATAATAACAATTTAAAAAAGCAAAACAGGCTTATGAAAAAGCCTGTCCCAAAAACACCTGAGGAACGCAGTGAAACGGAAGAAATAATTCTTGATAATTTCTGCGGATGCTGTTCCTCATCGGACTGCACGGGGCTTATTCCTTCCGACCCGACGAGCGAAACGGCGGCTGATGAATACCGTAATGTTTATCCCTATGCCGTACCGGACAGTGACGGGATGCCGTATACCAAGAACAAGAAAAAGACTTACGGGAAAGAGGGTACACACGGCGGTGTGTGAATATAAAAGGCTGTCGGCTTATGCGTGCCGACAGCCTTTATTTACTTCATATTTTCAAGTACATCTATCACCTTATCGAGTGACGGTGCGACCGCATACACAGCTTTAAGCTGTTCCTCCTCAGGCTGAGTAAGATCGGGTACCATTACAGTGACACAGCCTGCACTGCTTGCAGATTTTACGCCGTTCGGGCTGTCCTCAAGCGCCATGCACTGCGACGGCTCAAGCCCCAGCTTTTCGCAGGCATAAAGATAGATATCGGGACAGGGCTTGCCGTTTTCGAGCATATTACCGCAGATTATCGTTTCGAACTTGTCATAAACGCCTATCTTTTTAAGATACTCCTCCGCACGTTCGATATTTGTAGCGGTAGCGACCGCCGTTCTGTAGCCGTGTGACGTAAGATAGTCAAGCAGTGTATCAAGCCCCTGCTTTTTCTCTATGCCGTGTACATCGGTATATTCCTTCATCAGCTTTACACGCAGATCGTGTATAGCCATATAGTCGCAGTCTTCTCCAAACCACTCTTTAAGTTTCGGTATTGCAAACTTTCTTGAAAATGATCTCAGTGCAAGTGCGTGCTTGCGCTCCATAGGAAATCCGAGCTTGTTTGCCGCCTCGCACCAGTATTTAACGAGCAGTTTTTCGGTATCGAGCATAAGCCCGTCCATATCAAATATTACAGCCTTTATCTCCATAGTTACTCCTTATATCTTCGTCATATCTTAGTCATCTTGGCAAACTTTGCGGCAACCTTCTTGGTGCCTTTATCGTCAAACGCTATTTCAAGCAGCCAATCTCCGCCCATTGCCTTTGCCGAAAGCACAGTTCCGTCACCGAATACCCCGTGATGCACACGCTCGCCCGGCGCATAGCTTACATTCTCGACACGTTTTTCCATTTCACGCTGTCCGGCACGGTACGATCTCTGCTGTTGCTGTAAATAGCTTGTACGGGGTTTCATCTGCTCTGCGCTTCTTGCCGCCGCCGACGCTGTTACAGCCGTATGATCGTCATAAGCCATATACTGTGACGGTATCTCCACCACAAAGCGTGAAACCTTGTTCCTCATAGTCTGACCGTACAGCATACGCTGTTTTGCACAGGTGAAATAAAGATGTCGCTTTGCTCTTGTTATGGCAACATAGGCAAGTCTTCTTTCTTCCTCTATCTCCATCGGGTCAAACTGGGAACGGTAGCCGGGGAAAATGTTTTCTTCTGCGCCTACAACAAACACGGTGTCAAATTCAAGTCCCTTTGCGGAGTGCATTGTCATAAGCACTGCCTTGTCGTCATCGGCTTCAAAGCTGTCCATATCAGAAACAAGCGCTACCTGCTCTAAAAATTCCGATAATCCCGCACCCTCGTTTTCCTTTGCAAAGGTTATCATATTAGACTTTAATTCGTTTATATTTTCAAGGCGAACCTCGCCCTCAAGTCCCTGTCTTTGCATCGCCTCTCTGTAGCCGAAGCGGTCAAGAATATCGTCAATAAGGCTTCCGTCCGAAATATCATCGGTATGCTGTGAAAGCTCGCTGAACGTTTCGCCGAGCGGAACAAGCACCTTTGCCTTTCTTGACAGCGACGGCAGGCTGTCGCTCTCGCACATTGCCTGTACATAGGATATTCCCATGCCCGATACGACACGGTTCAGTTCGTCAAGCGTTGCCGCACCTATTCCTCTTACAGGCTCGTTTACGATTCTTCCGAAGCGCACTTCATCATAATTATTGTTAAGCACGCAAAGATAAGCGATAATATCCTTTATTTCCTTACGCTCATAGAAACGCACACCGCCGATTATCTTATAAGGTATGCCGCTCTTTGCAAGCGTGGTTTCGACCGTTCTTGACTGGGCGTTGTTACGGTAGAGTATAACGTGGTCGGCGTACTTCTTTCCCTGCTTCACTCCGTCAAGGATACGCTCTGTTATAAACATCGCCTCTTCCTGCTCGGTAGAAAAGCGATCCATTCTTATCTTATCGCCGTCACCGAGATCTGACCACAGATTCTTGTCCTTATGCTGAGTGTTGTTCGCTATGACCGCATTTGCCGCTTTAAGTATGGTTGCGGTTGAACGGTAGTTCTGCTCCAGCTTTATGACCTCTGCGCCAAACTGTTCCTCAAACGAGAGGATATTCTCAATGGTAGCACCTCTGAAACGATAGATACTCTGATCCTCATCACCTACAACGCACAGGTTTCCGCTGCCCTCGGCAAGCAGTGACACCAGCTTATACTGTGCCGCATTGGTATCCTGATACTCATCGACCATTATGTATTTGAATCTGTTCTGCCAGTGTGAAAGAACATCGGGACAATGTGCAAACAGTCTTACCGTCAGCATTATTATATCGTCAAAGTCGAGCGCATTCGCCGCCTCAAGCCTTGCCTGATAGTCGGTATAGATAGTCTTTGCGGTAGAAAGCTGATAATCGTCACTGCCGTTCTTTCCCTTTGTTGAAAACTTATCGGGAGTTATCAGCTTATCCTTTGAGCGTGATATTAAATTCTGCACCGCCTTCGGAGTTACCGCCTTGTCGGAAATATTATGCTCTTTCATTACCGTCTTGATAACCTTAAGCTGATCGTCGGTATCGTATATCGTAAAGTTGGACTTATAGCCCATACCCAGTTCTTCAATATCCTGTCGCAGTATTCTGACGCATGCACTGTGGAACGTTGCCGCCCATATACCGTCAACATCTGCGCCCATATTTTCAAGACGTTCCTTAAGCTCTGCCGCCGCCTTATTCGTAAAGGTCACCGCAAGTATGTTCCACGGCTTTACTCTGTCCTCGCCGAAAATCTCCGAAAGACGCTCAGCCGCATCAAAGTTGTCAATTTCACCTGCAAGAAAACTCTGCGTAAAAGCGACATCATCATCGGACAGCTCTCTTACGGTATTACTGTTATACGCATTACCGAAAAGGAGCATATTTGCGATACGGTTACAAAGCACGGTAGTTTTACCGCTTCCTGCGCCTGCTACTATAAGCACCGCTCCGTTTATCCGGAACACCGCCTTTTTCTGCATATCGTTTGTACGGCTGAAATACTTGTTCAGCACCTGTTTTTTCAGTGTTAAATAGTCCATAATTACCCCTTGATATTATGCCGTTTAAACGGCAAGAACGGGGAGGGTATTCCCCTCCCCTCAGATTGTAGAAAAAGTCTGTTTTTATAAAAAATAGAGCGAATTCTCTAACCCTAACCCCAAACCCCTTCCCCATGG
>ENA-OPNR01000960-OPNR01000960.1-human-gut-metagenome-genome-assembly--contig:-NODE-960-length-12235-cov-2.691215_pt1 | contig 12235 bp, 10 predicted proteins | sample MGYA00241543_ERZ501783 | MGnify/ENA primary metagenome ERZ501783 (study PRJEB25962, sample SAMEA2042557) | human gut metagenome | biome: human gut; feature: human-associated habitat; material: faeces... | reverse complement strand
GTTGTACAGACGTACGCTATTTAGGTGCCAGCTTGGAAAAGCCTTCCTTCTGGCCAGTTGAAATCAATCTGTTTTAATAAGAAAAAGCGATGAATAATGCAAAATATATAGTAACATGGATATGCTTGTTGTGGCTCACTATTGGCAGTTGTGTGGATAAATTCAATGCGCACTTGCCGGAGAGTAGTACGAGGGTGCTTATAGTTGAAGGTAACATCATATCAGATAGTACAGTCGTTTTTTCCTTGAGCTGTTCCTTTCCTTTGAATGTAGAAGGAATTCCTCAGGATTATAACAAGATAGATGCAGAAGTCAGTGTAGTAGGAAGTGATGGTTCTTGTTTTAATGGCACTTCTTTGGGAGATGGAAAATACCAAGTTGTAATTGGCTCTTTGAATAAAGATGCCAGCTATAGTCTGAAAATTGTGTATGAAGGGGATATTTATACTTCGGAGCCTCAATATCCATTGGAGACAGAAACAATAAATGACGTTACCTACGAGCAACCGGAAAAATACGGTGACATCTCTATCCGCTTTTCTATGCGGAGTGAAGATGGCGGATGTTATTTCTGGAGTTACGAGGAAGATTGGGAAGTGAGGGCAGTATATAATCCCAAGTTCCGTTATGACCCTACCACTGATGAGGTGGTTGATTTTGATGCTACATCATATGCACGGGGATGGTGTCATGATAAGTCGGCTAAAATCATAGTAGGTAATATAGGAACAAATAAGGATACTCAATTGAAGGATAAGTGGCTCTATTCTATAAAGGCAGATAATAACCGTGTCTTTCATCATTATAGCACTTTGGTGAAACAGCGTAAGATTTCGAGGGGCGAGTACGAATATTATCAGGAGAAAATAAAAATCAATGAAGAAATGGGTGGATTGTTTATTCCTCAGCCTTCAGAACTTCCTACGAATATTATTTGCAACAATTCAGGCAAAAATGTAGTTGGTTATGTGGGAGTTAGCATGAATGTGGCAAAATATCGTATTTTCATTTCTGCCGATGATATATATTATAGGTTTCCTGACGGTTATTGCCAAGAATTTAGAGGTTGGGCAGATTCGTACATGGATTTATATGTGATGGGATATGCTATTGCTTATCCATTGATGGTAGGTTATGCATGGGTTTCCGGAGGTTGTACAGACGTACGCTATTTAGGTGCCAGCTTGGAAAAGCCTTCCTTCTGGCCGGATGAAATGAATTAATATTGAAATGATATGAAGAGAGTGATATTTTGTATTATAGGTTGGGTTCTTGTATTGGGATTACACGCTCAAATTGTTGAGAATATGCGTATTTATACAGACAAGGACTGCTATGTGGCTGGAGAAGATTTGTGGATAAAAGTTTGTGTGACGGATTCCTTGTCTCGTGGAAGCGTATTAAGCAAAGTAGCTTATGTAGAGATAAGTGACACGAAGCTGGTATACGCACAAGGTAAAATCGACTTGCAGAACGGGAATGGATGGGGACGTATCAGACTTCCGCAAGTCATGCATACCGGAGCTTACCAACTGACGGCATATACGCGTTATATGAGGAACTATCCTATGGCTTGTTTCCCAAAGAAGTATATAGCCTTGCTTAATACTGTTCAGACAACAGAGGAGGATAATGTGGAACTTTTCACGGATTCCATTACCGTTTCACAAGCTTCCGGCAATCAGCTTTCCGGAGCGGACTTATGGACAGATAAATCGGTCTATGGGAACCGGAGTAAAGTAGCCTTGACATTACCCAATCTGCCTGCTGATGTCAAGGAGCTTACTTTGTCCGTAGTACGAAAAGACTATGTGCTAAAGGGGGTTCCAATATCAGCCGACGGGCAGAAGAACTATACAAGTGTTCCGGAACGGTCATTTGCTGCAGAGTGTGAAGGGCATATTGTAACCGGCAGGCTGATGGGAGCGCCTGCTGACAATGTAAATGCACGTCTGGCATGTGTGGGCAAGGATATTCGTGTCTTTGGCGGACAGCCTAAGGCTGACGCTATTTATGCTTTTTATACGACCGGAATAACGGATATGCAGGAGATTGTATTAACTGCATTACCGGAGGAGGAAAGTCCCTGCCGATTGGAGCTTATTTCTCCTTTTGTCGGGGTGTTGGCGGAAAAACTTCCTAAAGTCTGTGTGTCATTTCGGAAAGAAGACTTGATAGAGCGTGGTTTCAGCGCGCAATTACATTCTCTTTTGCCGGTAGATTCTTCGTATAGCAAGAGTATATTGCAACAACTTTATGATTTTGTTCCCGCTTCCACTTATAATCTGGATGAGTATGTTCGTTTCAGGACTGTGAGGGATGTTTTTGTGGAATTTGTCAAGGGAATACGTATCAGTCAGCTGGAAGGTAAAGATGTCATCCGGATACTGCAACCGGATATAAGGAGATTCAGTAATATGAAAACACTGGTGTTGTTAGACGGGATTCCGTTTGATGACCATGAAACCATTCTGAACTATGATGCCCGTTTGATACACTATATACATCGTTATACTGGCAAATATACTTTTGGCGGGGAGTTGTATGATGGAATTGTTTCGTTTATAACCCATCGGGGAACATTGCCTGATATACGTTTGGATAAGAATTCACAGATGTTTTCTTATGAGTTTCCACAAAAGAGAATCGCATTTGTTGCTCCATCATACAATTCAGAGAAACAAGCCGGTTCCCGCTTACCGGATTTTCGGCATACACTTTATTGGAATCCGGAGATAACTTCCGCTATGGGTACACTCAACTTTTATACTTCGGATATGAACGGAATATATATAATTACCCTACAAGGAATTTCGGTTGACGGTAGGGAGATAAGGATGCAAAGTGAGTTTGTTGTTGGTGCTAACCATTAGTATAGATGGATAAAAAAGAAAAAGGGCAGAGAACTGAAAAGTTCCCTGCCCTTTATTCATTGTATTTAAAGGTGTTTTTTTACATGGTTACGAGTGACTGCTTTGCAAGCAGCTTTTGTAGTTTACCGTTCAGTGTTTGACACATTGTTCCATTACCCATTGCCTGATAGCGTTTGATTTGGTACTGTAACATAAAAATTTCATTTGCATTCTTTTTCATAATTCTCATCTTTTTGTGCTCTCCGCGTTTCGGAAAGCGGGTTTTTACATCTTTTCTTTTATCTTATAACGTTGCAAAGATACGAAATGTTTGCGAGAAATGTGTTTTATAACATAAAAAATAGCCATTCATCCTTTATTTTCTTTAGAAATACTAGATTTTGCAATCTATATATGACAAATATGTTACGCAAGTTTCGCAAACTCTTCCTTGTTTTATACCTTTGTAAAAAGGGATATTTTAGTATGGAGAATATTGTCAGAACAATAAGAGTTTATTATCCGGTTTCAGATGAAGCATTGGCGACATTGGCACATGGTTTTGAAAAGCAAGTGTTTCCTGTCAAAACACTTATTATCCGTGCAGGACAATTTGATAGGCAAGTCCACTTCATAGAGAAGGGAATGACACGCTCGTACACCTTGCACGATGGAAAAGAAATAACGACATGGTTCTCTATGGAAGGTGATGTAGCTTGTGGCTCGTGGGATTTATATAGGAACAAAGCAGGCTTTGAATACGTGGAAACATTGGAAGAAACACTGGTCTATTCTATTTCCATTGAAACGCTTAATGAGTTGTATAAGTCAGATATAGATATTGCAAATTGGATGAGGGTGTTACAACAGGAAAATTTTCTTCGCTTACAAGATATTCATATATCTCGCCTCAACTTGTCTGCGTATGAGCGTTATGAAAAATTAATGAGTGAGTGTCCGGCCCTTTTTCATAGAGTGACTTTGGGACATATCGCTTCTTTCCTTGGCATTACACAACAATCATTGAGTCGTATCAGGGCAAAGGGGTATTTTTTAACATAGGATAAATTCCTATACATTAGAGTTTTGTATTTTTGTCCGCAAAAACAGGATGCGTATGAAAACAGAATATGAAAAGTGCATGGCTGGCGAACCTTTTATAGGAAGCAGGGATCCGAAAATAGTGGAGATGATTTTGCGTACAAAACGTCTCCTGGCACAATTCAATGCCACAGATTATGCCGATAGCAAGCGCAGGAGGGAGTTGTTGTGTGAGATGTTGGGACATGTAGGCAAGAATGTGCATGTGGATATTGACTTCCATTGTGAATGTGGCAAGCATATTTTTATGGGCGACAAGGTAATTGTCAACATGAATTGTACCTTTGTGGACAACAATCGTATTGACATAGGTAGCAACGTCTTAATAGCCTCTAATGTACAGATATATACGGCAACCCATTCTACCAAAGTAGATGAACGTATGGTGCAGGACTGTCCGGAAGAACAAGAAATCTGCCGTACGTATGCCTTACCTGTACGAATAGAGGATGGAGTATGGATTGGTGGAGGGGTTGTCATTTTGCCTGGTGTCACCATCGGGAGGAACAGCGTTATCGGGGCGGGGAGTGTGGTTACCCGTTCTATTCCTGCGAATTGTGTGGCAGTGGGAAATCCTTGTCGTGTGATAAAACAGATTGATAATATAGTATCTGTATGAGCATGTGTTGAGTAAATGTATTATCTTTGCATATATTACCATGTAAACAAGAGAGACTATATACTTATGGGGAAATTGGTGGAACTTTGGCGGAGTCCTTATCCTACGTTTTATCAACGCTGGAAGGCAGTAGTGATACCTTCGGCCATTATTTTTCTGATATTATATATACTTCAGCCGTTCGGTATTTCCCGGATAAAGGGAAGTGTGTTTGGGGTGGTTGCCGGTTCTGCATTGATTGCGGCAGGTGCTTCGGGAGTTTTCACCTATTTGCTTCCGGCATTATTTCCTGCTTATTACAAGGAGCAGAACTGGACATTGGGTAAGCATGTGTTGAATTTGCTGCTGATGTTGTTGCTGATAGCAGTGGGGATTTGGGCCTATCAATCATGGTTGATGGGAATGTGGTTGGACAAGCGGTTGTTCTTTCTGGCTTTGTCTTGGGTAATGGTGCTGGCACCTTTTCCTACCATATTTTTTCTGATGTGGAACCGCAATTTGCAACTGACCCGCAATCTGAAAGAAGCTATGGAGATGAACGGTCACCTTTCAAGGAGAATATCCCCGGAAGTTGGGATAGCGAGCTTGGAAGACAAGGTGTTTTCCTCGGAAGAAGCGTTGGCGTTTGCCGGTGGCACCAAAGAAATGCTGGAAGTAAAGGCCGGAGATTTCCTTTATGCAGAGGCAAAGGGGAATTACGTAAAAGTAGGTTACCGTTCAGATTCGGATAAAGAAAAGAAAATTACATGGAGATTGTTGCGTGCCACCATGAAGCAGGCAGAGGAAGCTGTCTCTGCTTGCCCTTTTATTATCCGTTGCCATAGGGCCTTTCTTGTAAACATCCGGATGGTGGTGAAAGTAGATGGAAACTCTCAGGGATATAAGCTGAATCTGGAGGGTTGCGAAGAAGAGGTTCCGGTTTCACGCGCATACGCCAAAGAGGTGAAAGCATTGATTGAAAACCGAACAAAGAGTTAGTCACTCGTCACAGAAATACGTTGTTCGTCACAAAGAGTTTGTTGGTTGTCACATATCCGGGCTGTCTGTCCCGGATATTTTTTTGTCTTATACCCTTCCTTTATGTTTGCGGCAGGAAACACAACGAATGTAAAGATATGAAACGGGAAACAGTCTTTGGGATATTGGGTGTATTACTTTATACACAGCCTTCCGTAGCGCAGAAATCAGTGACCGATACAGTACGTCTGAATTTTAATATAGACAGTGTCGCTTTGGAAGAAGTAGTGGTAGTCGGTTATGCCACCGTAAAAAAAGCCAACCTGACCGTTGGAGCGATATGCATCCGGTGGAACTGGTCACGGTGGGCGGTGCGAACGGTGATTTATACAAGGCATTGCAGACTTTGCCCGGTACGCAAGTGCAGGGTGAAACCGGTGAATTGCTGGTACGTGGTGGAGGCAGTTACGAGACGCAGACTTTTATTGATGGAATGCATGTACTGAATCCCTATACTTCGAACGGAATAAATACCCCTGCTCGCAGCCGTTACTCTACATTTATGTTCAGTGGGGTAAACCTTGCTTCGGGAGGCGCTTCACAAGAATATGGAGAAGCGCTTTCGGCAGTCTTGCCATTGGAAACAAAAGATTACAGCAAGGTCGATAAAGTCGGAGTGAACGCTTCCGTTGTCGGTGTTGGTGGAGGGGGCACAAAGACTTTTGACAGAGGATCCTTGTCTGTTGACTTGAATTATCAGAACCTGGGTTTGTATGACAAGGTTTATTCGGGCAGGAGGGATTTCGAGAAGCCTTACCGGATGTTTTCCGGAGCTGTCCAGTTCCGTTATACTCTTGATGAAAGAGTGGTATGGAAGGTTTACGCACAATACGACCGGACGGACTTTTCCACTTACGAAGGGGATAACCGCAGATTGTTCGGGCTGGGTGAAGACAATATCTATGTAAATGCAACCTTTCGCAGGCATACTTCCGGAGAGTGGAGTTGGTTTGCAGGGGCGGCCTATTCTTACTATAACCGGAGAATCGGAGGAGCAGTTGTTTCGGGTGATAACTGGCTGGAACGTCAGCAAGAGACGCATCTGAAGGCTAAAGTTTTCAAACGGCTGTCATCGGTATTCCGCCTGGATATGGGGATAGAGAGCTATATCCGCAATTACAGGAATCATTATCTGTTGTGCGGGACGGATGACAGCAATCGCATGTCGCCTACCATTGGTGCGGGTTTCTTTTCGATGGCTTATTATCCGATGGAACAATTGAAGATGGAGTTTTCTTTTCGCACGGAATACACTTCTCCGAACCGTAAGATGAATTTCTCTCCCCGGCTGGCGGCGAACTATTATTGGGGAAACATGATGCTGTCGGGGATTGTAGGGCGATACACACAGTTGCCCGAGAACAGCTGTCTGGTGCGTCGGCCGCAGTTGATGTCGGAAGTATGTATGCAGTACAATTTGGGCGTTCAGTACGACTATGAAGGGCGTTTCTGTAAAGCTGAACTTTATTATAAGGATTATGACCGTCTGGCATTGGAGGAAACGGATGCCGATACGAAAGCTGTATTCTTGACCTCCAACGGTTATGGACACAGCAAAGGCATAGACTTGTTCTTCCGTGATAGAGCGTCCTTCAAGAATCTGGAATACCAGTTATCCTATACCTATAATATAGCCAAACGTAAATATCGGGAGTATCTGGAACTGACTACTCCTCAGTATGCTACACGGCATAATGCAGCCTGGGTGGTGAAGTATTCCTTGCCTCGCCTGCGTTCCATTGTCAGCGTGACCGACCGTTTCAGTAGCGGACGTCCTTATCATAACCCCATGCTGCCGGGTCTGATGAACGATGAAGTGAAGCCTTATAACAGTCTGGATTTGGGTGTGACCTTCCTGGCAAGCAAGAAGGTAATCATCCATGCTTCCACCAGCAATATCCTTTGCCGGAAGAATGAGTTCGGTAAGGTGGATAACAAGGCTGTCCTGGCTTCCAGCGACCATTTTTTCTATGTAGGAGTATATGTGACTTTAGGCAAGAAGGCCGCCTACGATGTATCCAATTTTTAGACAATAACCCTTTTTAAATAAACAAAGATGAAAGCAATGATTATTTTTTTAGTATTTGTAATGCAAAGTGCCGCCCAGCTGCTCTTTGCCCAGAACCTGACTATTGAAGTGTGTGACATTGAAAAGGTGGAGGGGCATCTCTATGTCGCCATCTACAATTCGGAAGAAACATTCATGAAGAAACCCTTGACCGCCTTCCGGATAGATGTGAAAGATACGTCGCTCTCCATTCCTTGCCAGGGGTTACCTACGGGTACGTATGCCATTTCGTTGTTTCAAGACGAGAACGGAAACGGGAAACTGGATACTGCCGTTTTCGGCATTCCTACAGAGAAGTACGGGTTCAGTAATGATGCTCAAGGCGTTATGGGTCCGCCGTCTTATGACAAATGCAGCTTCACTTTTTCCGGAGACACGACTTTGGTGATACATCTGAAGTAGAGTGATTATGTAAGTAAAACGGGAATTAATTTTCTTTTGCGGACGATTTACACTATTTTTGTGGTTCAACCTTAATAATTGCGTTATGAAACGAGTTGCACGACTTCTGGGATTTCTCGGACTGGTATGTTTGCTTGCCTCTTGCGGCAAACGTTCTTTCATTACAGACACTTCTTACCGCCAACGTGTGGAGCAAGACTTCAATCAAAAAAAAGAAAGGTTGCCGCAGGGCGATTTGTTTGCCATATTCGATACGGACTTGACGTCGTACGAACGCGAAGCTTTGGAGTTCCTTTATGCCTATATGCCTTTGGCAGACATTGCCGATTATTCCGGAGAATTTCATCTGATGAACGTGCGCGCCTCCCAAAAGGCTGCCGATGAGATGCCTTGGGGAAAAGTTATTCCTGTGGATTTGTTTCGTCATTTTGTACTTCCGGTGCGGGTCAACAATGAGCATCTGGACAGTGCACGGGTAGTGTTTTACGAAGAACTGAAGAATCGTGTCAAGTCTCTGTCCCTCTATGATGCCATTCTGGAGGTGAACCACTGGTGCCACGAGAAGGCTATCTATACTCCCTCCGATGCCCGTACCAGTTCGCCTTTGGCAACGGTACGCACGGCATACGGGCGTTGTGGCGAGGAATCTACCTTGCTGGTTGCCGCCTTGCGTTCGGTGGGTATCCCTGCCCGTCAGGTCTACACACCCCGGTGGGCGCATACCGACGACAATCATGCGTGGGTAGAAGCATGGGCAGACGGGAAATGGTATTTTCTTGGAGCCTGCGAACCCGAACCGGTACTCAACCTTGGTTGGTTCAATGCTCCGGCCAGTCGTGGTATGCTGATGCATACCAAGGTCTTCGGACGTTATGAAGGAGCGGAGGAAGTGATGTCTGTCACTCCTACTTATACGGAAATCAATGTAATCGGTAACTATGCACCGACGGCTAAGGCCACAGTTACGGTCATGGACGGACATGGAAATCCGGTGCCTGATGCTTGTGTGGAGTTCAAGCTCTATAATTATGCGGAGTTCTATACTGTAGCCCGGAAGCAGACCGATGCAGAGGGAAAGGCTTTTTTGACGGCCGGTAAGGGTGACATGCTGGTATGGGCTTCCAAAGATGGAAAATTCGGTTATTCCAAACTGTCTTTCGGACAGGACAATGCCTTGACCGTGAAGCTGGACAAAACGGCCGGCGAGGCTTATACACTGGATATGGATATCATTCCTCCGATGGAAGGCGCCAATATGCCCGAAGTGACTCCCGAACAACGTACGGAGAACAATCGCCGCATGGCTTTGGAGGACTCTATCCGCAATGCCTACGTGGCTACATTCATGACGGATGAATCGGCTCGCAATTTCGCTAAAGAATACCAGCTGGATGAGGATGCCGTTGCCAAATTGCTGGTGGCATCACGTGGCAACTACGAAACCATCCGTGACTTTATGGCCCGTCTCCGTTCGGACAAGTCAAAGAAGGGCGGCATTGACCTGCTTCAGCAGATTTCTGCCAAAGACCTTCGTGATGTAAGCTCCGAAGTGTTGATAGACCACATGATGAATTCACACTTGTGCGCCAATGCTGATTATTTCCGCAGATTTGTGCGTAATCCGCGCGTGAGCAACGAAATGATTACTCCGTATAAAGGATTCTTTGAGAAAGCAGTGCCCGAACAGGATCGTGAGGCTTACCTTGCTGATCCGATGAAGCTGGTTGCATGGGTTGCCGGGAATATCCGTGTGGACAAGGATTGCAACCTGGGCGGCTCGCCAATCACTCCGGAAGGGGTGTGGAATGCCCGTACAGCCGATGCGCACAGCCGTGATATCTTCTTTGTATCCATGGCACGCAGCATGGGTATTCCTGCACGTATAGACGAAGTGACGGGAAAAGTGCAGTTGATAGGCGATGAAGGTGCTATTGATGTGAATTTCGAAGCAATGGAACAGGCCAGTGCACTTACCGGCAAGTTTATTGCCAGATATACGCCGATCAAGTCTTTGGCTGATCCGAAGTATTATTCTCATTTCTCTATTTCCAGACTGACTCCTGCCGGAACTTTGAAATTGCTGAATTATGATGAAGGCGATATTGATATGGGTGGCGGCGCTACTTGGGCTAATCTGTTGAAGAACGGAACGGCACTGGATGCCGGCAATTATGTGATGGTGACCGGTACTCGTCTGGCTAACGGCGGCGTATTGTCCCAGCTGACTTTCTTTACCATCAAGCCGGGAGAAACGACTACGGTGGACTTGGTGATGCGTGAAAGTAAGGATGATATTCAGGTGATCGGTAATTTCAACTCGGAATCTACTTATAAACCGATGGATAGCGATGAACTGAAGTCCATTCTTGCCACTACAGGACGTGGTTACTACATTGTAGCCGTACTGGGCGCCGGACAAGAACCTACCAACCATGCATTGCGCGATATCGCGGCATTGGGCAAGGACTTTGATGAATGGGGCAGAGGAATCGTGCTGTTGTTCCCCAATGAGGAGCAGTACAAGAAGTTCCGTCCGCAGGAATTCCCGGGATTACCGGCTACCATTACTTACGGTATTGATGTGGACGGTTCCATCCAGAAGCAGATTGCAGAAGGCATGAAGTTGTCTAACAAGACTATCTTGCCTATGTTTATCATTGGTGATACCTTTAACCGGGTGGTATTCGTGTCACAAGGATATACCATCGGGCTGGGTGAGCAGCTGATGAAGGTGATACATAAGTTGTAGAATCCGGTATAAACAAAAAGTAACGCGGATATTCAGCTTGAAACCCTGAATATCCGCGTTTAATATGATAATAACGTTTATGCTTGCTTATTACTTGTCATCATCCAAATCATCATCGTCATCGTCCCAGTCATCTTCTTTCTTTGATTTCTTGGGGTTGAGGCTTTTGTTTTTCTTTTCCAGTGCTTTGTCGTTTTCGTCTTTCAATGCCAGTTCGGACAAGGCGGCTTTTACTTTGTTGGGGTCAGTAACATCCTTCAGATACTCTTCTATCTTTACAGTACCTCCCATAGATACTTTTGAGTTACGATAAATCATGCCGCTGTCTACGCTGCTCCGTCCGGAGAAATGAAATTCCGAAGTTCCGGTTTCTTCGGCAATCTTACGGATATTACCGGCATTCACACCGCATCCCGGCATGATGATGATTCGTCCGTCGGCCAGTTCTACCAATTCTTTTAAAAGAGGGATACCCTTTTCGGCAGTCGCTTCTTGTCCGGAAGTAAGGACCCGGTCGATACCCAGGCCGATAATCTGTTCCAAGGCTTCTTTGGGATTGCTGCACATATCAAAAGCGCGGTGGAAGGTGACACTCATCTCGCCTACCGCATTCATCAGTTTCTGCATCAAGGGTACATCGACATTGCCTTCTGCGGTAAGACATCCGAACACCACACCGTCCGCACCCAACTGACGTGCCACTTTAATATCATGCAACATGATTTCTTGCTCGATGGGAGAATATAGGAAATCTCCGCCACGGGGACGGATAATGACATGTAGTTTTGTTTGGTTCAATAATTGGCGTGCCATACGGATTTCGCCAAAAGACGGGGTTGTTCCGCCTTCCGGAATACCTGCACATAGTTCTACACGATAAGCACCGGCTTGTTGTGCCTTCACAGCACTTTCCACGGAGTTGGCGCAAATCTCGATTTTTGATTTGTTACTCATAAAGTTATTTAATAGTTAATTCAATCACATAACCAACGTCATCGGGCGCTTTGGGCTGTTTCAGCAATTTTCTTTCAATCTCTCCGCTAGGGGACCATAAATGGTTTCTCTGCATGAGTTCATCCATTGGCCCAGTTCTTTACGGATGACTTTGTTCTTCATAATATATGAATTTGTCTGTGCAAAGATAGGCATAATGTAAGAGTGTGAGAAATATTTAGCGGAAAAAATTTTTAGTTAAAAAGCCGGTACTTTTCTCGGGGTGAGAGAAATATCGGCTTTTCTGTCAGAATAGAATATATTATTGCACGTGGATGCGGTGCCCGTTGAATACGTTCATGCCCAGTTTGTTCATAATATATTTGATGGCAAGCTGCGCTTTTACGGAGTTGCCGGCATCGTCCAAAGGAGGCGCGAAGGCCGAAATACCCCCGCCCGGTCAAAATGATTGCCGCCATCTACCGCAAATATTT
>ENA-OPNR01000953-OPNR01000953.1-human-gut-metagenome-genome-assembly--contig:-NODE-953-length-12311-cov-4.839834_pt1 | contig 12311 bp, 9 predicted proteins | sample MGYA00241543_ERZ501783 | MGnify/ENA primary metagenome ERZ501783 (study PRJEB25962, sample SAMEA2042557) | human gut metagenome | biome: human gut; feature: human-associated habitat; material: faeces... | reverse complement strand
GGGCTATATTACTGGGGCTACCGCCCCTAGACCCTGCAAGGATGCTTGCAGTCAGCCGCACAAAGCCACTGCACGATGCGGTGGCACAAATGGCTGACGACCTGTACGGGGGCTGCGCCCCTGCGACCCCATTTTTATCAACAATAGAGGTTTTTCGACAGACTGAAAGGCACAAAACATTTCTGCTTTGCACCTTTGCAAATTCTTAATAAATCTCCAAGCCTCTGCGGTATCAGCTGTCAAACTGTGAATTATAAAGTTCGGCATAGAAACCGTTCTTTGCAATAAGTTCCTCGTGGTTACCCTGCTCGATAATATCTCCGTCCTTAAGAACGAGTATAAGGTCGGCATCTTTTATCGTAGATAGGCGATGTGCTATTACAAAGCTTGTTCTGCCCTTCATAAGATTATCCATAGCCTTTTGTATCTGTATCTCGGTACGGGTATCGACCGAGCTTGTAGCCTCGTCAAGAATCAGTATCTTGTTATTTGCAAGAATCGCTCTTGCTATTGTCAGAAGCTGTTTCTGACCCTGCGATACATTTGAAGCTTCCTCGTTTAACTCCATATCATAACCGCCGGGAAGCGTCCTTATGAAATGGTCAACGTGAGCCGCTTTTGCGGCGGCAATAACTTCATCATCTGTCGCATCAAGCTTTCCGTATCGGATATTCTCCATAATACTGCCCTTGAACAGCCATGTATCCTGAAGCACCATTCCGAAAAGCTCTCTAAGCTCGCTCCTGTCGAAGTCTGCTATGTCATACCCGTCAATGAGTATCCTTCCGCCGTTAAGCTCATAGAAACGCATAAGCAGTTTGACAATGGTTGTTTTTCCTGCTCCGGTAGGTCCGACAATAGCTATCTTCTGTCCCTGTCTGACCCTTGCACTGAAATCATTGATTATTATCTTTTCGGGGGTGTAACCGAAACGAACGTGTTCAAACGTTACATCACCGGTAATATCAAGTGTTGTTACATTTCTGGTATTGCCTAAGGTATCGGTAAGCATTGCGTGTTCCTTTGCACATTGCTCTTCTTCGTCCTCTGCCAGGAATTCAAATACTCTCTCGGCGGCTGCGGCGGTCGACTGAAGCATACTTGATACCTGTGCCAGCTGTGTTATAGGCTGTGTGAAGTTCTTGACGTACTGGATAAACGATAATATATCGCCGACCATTATAGTTCCGTTTGCCGCCAGTAAACCTCCGACAACAGCAACGGCAACGTATCCCAGATTTCCCACAAAGGTCATAACAGGCATCATAACACCGGAGAAAAACTGCGACTTCCACGCAGACTTATATAAAATATCATTTGCCTCGTTAAAATCTTCGATAACACGTTCCTCACGGTTGAACGCCTTGACGATATTGTGACCGCTGTAGATTTCCTCGACCTGTCCGTTTATGTGACCGAGATACTCCTGCTGTGACTTGAAATACTTCTGAGAAATCTTTACAACGAAAAGCACAAGCACCATCGAAACAGGAAGAATAAGAACGGCGATAAGCGTCATAAGCGGGCTTATCGACAGCATCATTACCATTACACCTATGATAGTGGTAATCGAGGTGACAAGCTGTGTAATGCTCTGATTCAGATTCTGTGCCAAAGTATCTACATCATTTGTTACTCTTGACAGTGCCTCACCATGCGTGCTTTTGTCAAAATAGTTCATCGGCATACGGTTTATCTTTGCGATAAGTTCCTTACGGAGTCTGTAGCTGACCTTCTGTGAAATGCCCGTCATCAGCCAACCCTGTATAAACGAACAGATACTGCTGATAAGATAAAACCCAATAAGCAAAAGAAGTATAGCGCCGAGCGCATCAAAGTTCACGTCGCCCGTACCGTTTACCTTTGCGATAATGCCGTTGAAAATCTCCGTTGTGGCATTACCCATCAGCTTAGGACCGATAATATTGAATACGGTTGATGTAATTGCGAATATCACAACGAAAACAAGCGAAATCTTATATTCGCTCATATACCTTGCCAGTTTTCCGATACTGCCCTTGAAATCCTTTGCCTTTTCTACAGGAGCGCCGGGTCCTCCTCTGTGAGAATTACGCATTTACAGCACCCCCTTTTGCGTTATCTATCGCCGCAAGGTCTTTTTGCGACAATTGCGAGTGTGCTATCTGCCTGTATACCTCACAGTTTTCCATAAGCTCGCTGTGAGTTCCGATTCCTGCTATTCTGCCCTCGTCAAGCACAACTATTTTGTCGGCATTCAATATCGTGCTGATACGCTGTGCAACGATTATTATCGTGCAATCGTGAATATTATCGGCGAGTGCTTTTCTCAGCTTCACATCTGTCTTGAAATCAAGTGCGGAGAAGCTGTCGTCAAACAGATATATCTTAGGCTTTTTGGCAATTGCACGGGCAATAGACAAACGCTGTTTCTGTCCGCCCGAAACATTAGTACCGCCCTGAGAAACAGGCTCGTTGTATTTTTGCGGCTTGCTGTCGATAAATTCTGACGATTGCGAAATCTCTGCGGCAAGCCTGATAGTTTCATCATCGGCATTTTCCGCACCGAATCTTATATTGCTGTCTATCGTGCCCGAGAACAGTACGCCTTTCTGCGACACAAGGCCTGTAACGTCATGGAGAGAATGCTGTGTTACATCTCTGATGTCGGTTCCGTCTATAGTAATACTGCCTTCGGTAACGTCAAAGAATCTCGGTATGAGATTTATGAGCGTTGATTTGCCGCTGCCCGTACTGCCGATAACAGCGGTCGTTTCACCCGCATTTGCGGTAAAGCATATATCGGTCAGAACATCTTCCTTTGCATCGGGATAGCGGAACGAAACGTGATTGAAAGTAACATCGCCCCTGAGCGACGCTTTATCAAATGATGCCGCATCCGGCTTATCAGTGATGCTCTTTTCGGCTGAAATGACTTCGTTTATTCTCTCTGCAGAAACTGCCGCTCTCGGAAGCATTATTGAAATCATTGTCAGCATAAGGAATGACATTACAATCTGCATCGTATATGTGATAAACGCCATCATATCTCCGACCTGCAAAGAGCCGTCCGAAATCTGTCCTGCACCTACCCATATAATAAGAACGGTGACAAGGTTCATTATCATCATCATAAGAGGCATCATAAACGTCATTGTGCGGTTTGTGAAGAGCATTGCGGATGTAAGATCCTTATTTGCTTTATCGAAACGATCTTCTTCATATTTTTCACGGCTGAAGGCACGGATAACAGGCAGACCGGTAAGTATCTCCCTTGCAACAAGGTTCAGCTTATCGACAAGTTTCTGCATCAGCTTGAATTTAGGCATCGCAATCTTCATCAGAATAAGCACCACCGCAAGAATAACAATTACGGCAAGGGCGATAATCCACGCCATACCCGTACCGGTAGTCAGTACCATAAATACACCGCCAATGCCAAGAATAGGCGCATATATAACCATTCTGAGCAGCATTACAATAACCATCTGTATCTGCTGTATATCGTTCGTGCTTCTCGTGATAAGGCTGGCAGTGGAAAATCTGTCAATCTCGGCGCTTGAAAAGCTGACAACATTTCTGAACACTCCGGCTCTTAAATCTCTGCCGACCTTCGCCGCTGTTGTCGCCGCAAAGAAACCTACCGTCACAGATACCGCCATCATAAGAAGTGCGATAAGCAGCATTTTTCCGCCGGCTGACAGCAGATAGTTCTGCTGTAATACGTTCATATCTACGCCCAGCGATGAATATTCGTCTTTTACAAAGCGTACTGCGGACTGCTCTGTTATAGTTCCCGGCATTTTCGATATTTTGTCAGACAATGCCGACAAATCGGTATCTCCCATGCCGCCTTTTTCCGCAAATGCCGTAATAATCGTCAGTGCATTTGCTTTGTCGGAAGAAATACCGAGCATTTCTCCTGCCTGTTCAAAAGAAGTAAAAGGCAGTTTAATCCCCTGCTTTTCGGTCATAGAGGACAAATCTTCAAAGGAAAGTTCTTTCATCATCTCAGCCGCCGTCATAGGTATATCGACAGTATTAATGAGCTGTTGTTTTTCATCTTCCGTAAGCTCGTTCAGAAAATAAACGTCATTATCGGCAGACCAGGGAAAGCGGTCTTTCTGAGAATCGGCCGCTTCGCCTTTTTTCACAAGAGTATAGCTTTTTGCAAGTATGCTTTTCTGCTCGTCATTCATAAACGCTTCAAGCGCATTAAAGCTGTCAACGCTCAGCGCATCTGCCGCCGCATTTTCTATACCGCCGTTCTGTATACCTATATCCACGATATCCGATGTGTATTGCGGTAAAGTAAGGTCGCCCCACGCCTGAATTATAAGCAGTACAATTATCAGCAAAACCTGCGGTATGCTGTTTTTTAGATACCCGAATATTTTGAACAAATACTATGCTCCCTTTCACTTACTTCAGCTCAGCCGACTTTTCGTAAGCGTCCGCAAAACGCAGAACAAGCTCAATCAGCTTATCCGTGTCCTCTTCACCGAGTATTTTAGCTATATTTTCAAGTCTTACAAAAATCTCGTCATATTTTGCTTTTGCCGTTGCTTTTCCGTTTTCAGTGAGCCTGATATATGTTACTCTTCTGTCATCCTTAAGTACGACCCTCTCAACATAGCCCTTGTCCTCAAGCTTATTGATAGTCTGTGAAAGATTCGGTCTGGTAAAATTAAGATAGCTGTTAAGCTCGCTCAGTCCGAACAACTCGGTATCGGGTTTTTCCGCAACAATCTGCGCCATTGCCCAGAAAACGCCTGTTTCACTGGCGTTAAGTCCTTCTATTATTCTGTACTGTCTTGGTTGTGCGGAAAATTTACCAAGTGCTATTATAAGTCTCATTATTCTGTTGTCCATAATTCTTCTCCTTTATATTTCTCGCAGTTCTTCCCATACTACCTGCGAAAATCAATCATTCCTCAATCAGGTAAACCACTTGCTTACCCGATGATAATATGGTATACTTCTTATGTTAACAGATTATAAATTTAATTAACTTCTTTGAACGGAGCAGAAATGAAAATAATTGATACCGAAACGGCAATTATAGGCGGAGGCGCATCGGGGCTTGCCGCCGCCATCGCCGCTTCTCGTTACGGGTGCGGCAATGTGACCGTACTCGAAAAAATGCAGAGGGTAGGCAAAAAAATACTTTCAACCGGTAACGGCAGATGCAACCTCACCAACCGCAATATAACCCCTGCTGATTATACCGGCGATACGGAGCTTCTATCATACATCAGCCCCGATATTGACAATGCGGAGGATTTCTTTTCTTCGCTCGGGCTTATCTGCCGTGCGGATGATAACGGCAGAGTATATCCCTACAGCAATGCCGCAACCTCTGTGCTTGACGCTCTCAGATTTGCCGCTGATTCTTCCGGCATCAGAACAGTATGCGACTTTACGGTATCTGAAATAACAAAAACCAAACACGGTTTTATCATAACAGACGGCGAAACACAGGTAAAAGCAAAGCGTGTAATCATTGCCGCAGGAGGAAAAGCGGCTCCGTCGCTCGGCTCAAGCGGAGAAGGCTATGAACTTTGCAGAAGCTTAGGTCACTCGGTGACAAGGCTCTTTCCTGCCCTTGCGCCTGTAAGAACGGATATTGAACTTGTAAAATCGCTTAAGGGACTTCGTGTGACGGCTGACGCTACGCTTATCTCGGGCGGAAGGGTGATAGACAGGCAATCCGGAGAGGTTCAGTTTACAGACGGTGCATTGTCGGGAATCTGTATTTTCAATCTGTCGGCAAAAGCGGCAGAATATATAAACAACGGTGAAATTTCACTCGATACCGCCCCAACGCTTGGCAAAGACGAATTATATGGGCTTATAAAAAGCACAGCCGCAATAAGAGCGTCACTGCCGTGCGAAGAGCTTCTCACAGGAATATACCACAAACGTGTAGGACAGGCAATGCTGAAAAAAGCAGGTATTCCTTTTTCTGAAACCTGCGGAGAAATATCGGATAAGGACATTTCAGTGTTATGTAATCTTGCAAAGGACAGCCGCTACCCCATAAGAAACGTATCGGACTGGAGCCTTGCACAGATAACCTGCGGCGGTATACCTGCAAGCGAGGTTTCCGACAAGCTGGAATCCCTCAAGGCAAGCGGCTTGTATCTGTGCGGTGAAATACTCAATATCCAGGGCAGATGCGGCGGATATAATCTTGACTGGGCGTGGAAAAGCGGATATACCGCAGGTATGAACGCAAGTCTTTCTTTATCGGAGTAGAAAATGATAAAATACAGCAATATCAAAATGCCGCCGGAGCATACAATAAACGACATAACGGCATTTATCGGCAAAAAGCTCAGAACATCACAGCCTGACCCGTCACGGCTGAAAATTATAAAAAAATCCGTTGACGCACGGCACAAGGATGACATACACTTTGTTTATACCGTTGCGTTCGCCTGTGAAAACGAAAACGCAGTATTAAAGAAGAACTCGGGCAACAAGAACATTTCGTCATATAAAGAAATACCGTATTCCTTGCCTCAAAAAGCAAAGCTGTCAAAGCGTCCCGTGGTAGTCGGTTTCGGTCCTGCGGGTATGTTTGCGGCACTCTATCTTGCACAGTGCGGTGTGCGTCCGATAGTTCTTGAACGTGGTCTTGATGTTGACAGCCGTAAAGAGAAAGTCAGGATATTCTGGGAAAAAGGAATACTTGATACAGAATGCAACGTTCAGTTCGGTGAGGGCGGTGCAGGCACTTTTTCAGACGGAAAGCTGAACACGGGTGTCAACAATCCGCTTTCAAAAACGGTATTTGAAGAATTTGTCCGTCACGGCGCACCCGAAGAAATTATGTATGAGGCAAAGCCGCACATTGGCACAGACAAATTATCCGAAACCGTAAAGAACATAAGAAACGATATTATATCGCTTGGCGGAGAGGTAATATTCGGAGCAAAATTCTGCGGCTATGATACCGAAAACGGCAGAATTAAAGCCATAAGCTATATAAAAAACGGCACCGAATTCACCATTGAAACCGACAATGTGATTCTTGCCATAGGTCACAGTGCGAGAGATGTGTTCTATATGCTGAAAAACCGCAACGTTACTATGCAGCCCAAAAACTTCTCCGTAGGAGTAAGAATCGAGCATAAACAATCCGACCTTGACCGCAGTATGTACGGGGAAATGAGCGGTCACCCTTCACTTCCCGCCGCCGACTATAAGCTGTCGGTTCACGACAAAAACGGCAGAGGCGTTTATACATTCTGTATGTGTCCGGGCGGAGTGGTCACTGCATCTTCCTCCGAAGAAAACACGGTAGTCACAAACGGTATGAGTTATTACGCAAGAAACGGAGAAAATGCAAACAGTGCCGTCCTTGTCGGAATAACTCCGGATGATTTTGAAAATGATGATATTACGGCAGGAATAGAATTTCAGCGCAAGATAGAAAAAGCCGCCTTTAAAGCGGCAGGGGCAAATTACAGCGCACCTGTATGCCTTGTAGGCGACTTTCTCAGTAAACGCACCTCCGAAAAATTCGGCAACGTAACTCCTTCATATCCTATAGGCACAACATTTGTGCCGCCTGATGAATACCTGCCCGATTTCGTATGCGACGCTTTAAGATACGCTTTGCCGCAGTTTGCCGAGAAAATCAGCTGTTTCGGCTCTCCTGATGCGGTTATGACAGGCCCTGAAACAAGAAGCTCATCGCCTGTGAGAATAGTAAGAGATGAAACACTTTCATCAGTCAGTGTGAAAGGCTTGTATCCTTGCGGCGAAGGTGCAGGCTATGCCGGCGGTATTGTGACAGCGGCAATGGACGGACTAAAATGTGCAATGGCGGCAGTTGGCAGGAACAACAGAAGCACCTAACTGCACAGGCTTTCCATTTCCTTTTTGAGCCTTTTTATAATACGCTTTTCAAGACGTGATATATAACTCTGGGAGATCCCGATCATATCGGCGACCTCCTTTTGTGTTTTTTCGGGGCGGTTATTAAGCCCGAAACGAAGTTCCATTATCAGCTTTTCCCTTTCGTCAAGCTTTTCCACCGCCTCAAGAAGCATTCTTTTCTCTGCCTCAGATTCTATATCCACGCTGACAGTATCATCATCCGTTCCGAGTATATCGGATAGGAGCAATTCGTTTCCGTCCCAGTCAACATTAAGAGGTTCATCTATTGAAACCTCCATTTTCTGCGGATTCGTTTTCCTCAGATACATAAGTATTTCGTTTTCTATGCACCTTGAGGCATAAGTAGCGAGCTTTATGTTTTTCTCCACGCTGAATGTGTTCACCGCCTTGATAAGCCCTATAGTACCTATGGAAATTAGATCCTCGATTCCTATACCGGTACTTTCAAATTTCTTTGCGATATAAACTACCAGCCTCAGATTATGCACGATCAACGTTTCCCTTGCGTTTTCAAAGTCCGTGTTCAGCTTTGCAAGCGTTTTTGCTTCCTCTTCCTTTGAAAGCGGAGGAGGTAAGGTTTCCGCACCGTTTATATAATCGCACTCGCATTTTCCGTTTGCCGAATTACGCAGTTTTGCAATAAGATTGCTGACAATTTCAATTATCTTGAGCATTTTACACCTCACACAAGTATTTTCGGATTGAATATTGCTTCATATTCCTGTCTTCCGCCTATCACTATACCGATAAGCGCATTGACGGGATATTTTTCTTCATTCGTTTCATCGTCAATAACAACGCTCTCCGCTTTGAACATACAGATAAGTCCACCCTTTCCCACTGTGGAAAACGGCATTATCCTGATGCCCTTTATCATCTGCGTGCCTATTTCCGAAATATCGCTGTTATTTTCTATCATTTCGATTGCAGGAGGTGAAACATCGGCGCACATATCACGTCTGCACACTATCACAGGCAATCCGCTGAAACAATCAACCATTCCGTTTCCGCTGTCTGCAAGTGCCGAAAGCCTGCATTCCCTGCCGTTATTTTTTATGATAACAGTATACTTGCCATCGGTTTTTCCGTTTTTATCGAGTATATATCTTATTATTCTGACAACTCCGTAAGCCGCACAGGTAGACAGAATTATCGTCATCGTATCAACACCGAAATATACAGTGCCGTTTATAAACAGCATCTTCATAGGAGCGGCAAACAGCCACACACAAAGCATCAGCCCCGAAAAGACAAAGCTGACAAGCATCAAAAACAGCACGCTCACCGCATATGCACGAAATCCCGTATAACCGAATGCGACAAAAGCAATCAAAGCACAAAGAAATATCTTAAGTAAAGTAAGAGTCAAAACCATTTCCTGCGGAATGAAAATACTCAGTGATGCCACCGCACCTATGCCTGCCGCAGACAGCTTTCTGTACCATACTGTTTTTCTGTGAGTAAATACAGATACGGCGAGAATCTGAAAATATGTAACATAAAGATTTATCAGAATCAGCACATCAAGATAAATAACCATTTTTATGCCCCTCGTTTATTATAGGACAAACGGAAGTAAAAAAGTGTCGGTTTGTGATACGGACATAAAAAAACAGCCTGAGTTTCCTCAGACTGTTCTGTAATTTATATCACGTTTTTTCTTAGCAGCAGCATTTCGGCATTTTCAAGCGAAATCGGATCGTTTTCATCACCGGAAATAATCCTTGCTATTTCTCTCTTTCTGCCTTCAAAATCCAGCTTTGTAATGCCCGTATAGGTGCGTTTTTCATCGCTGGTCTTTTTTATCAGAAGCTGTGTATCCGCCATTGCCGCAATCTGTGCAAGATGCGTTACACAGAGTATCTGCCTGTTTTCCGCCGCCTCATGCAGTTTTAATCCGACCTTGGCGGCGGCTCTGCCGCTTATACCCGTATCAATTTCATCAAAAATCATGGTATGCAGTTTGTCGGTTTCGGCAAGCACGTTCTTGACGGCAAGCATTATTCTTGACAGCTCACCGCCCGAAGCAATCTTGCTCATAGGCTTCAAATCTTCGCCCTTATTGACGGATATAAGCATTTCCACCTTATCCATTCCGCTGAGTGTGACTTTATCCTGTGATATATCGAACACAAGTCTTATATCCGGCATATCAAGAAACGTAAGCTCCGCAGAAATCCGCTTTGCAAGATCATCCGCCGCTTTTTTTCTTCTGCTTGTAAGTTCTGTGGCAAGACGCTTTACTTTTTCGCCTGCTTCTTTTTTCTTTTCTGTAAGTTCTTCTATTATATCGTCGCCATTATCTATTTCGTAAAGTTCGTTGCGCCATTTTTCCGAATTTTCAAGTATCTGCGCAAGGTCCGTGCCGTATTTTCTTTGCAGACGCAATATAACGCTGAGCCTTTCTTCAAGAACACCGAGCATTCCTGCGGTATCCTCGTCTTCATCGGGTATTCTCTGCACTATTTCTTCTCTTATATCCTCAAGTTCTACCAGCATATCCGATATACGCTCTGCCAGTTTATCAAGCTCCGGGATAGTTTCGCTGAGAGATGAAACGCTGTTTTTGCAATGCTCGAGCATAGAATATGCTCCGTCAGTATCATCATCTCCCGATATTGCCGTCTGTGCATTATACAGATTCTCGCTTATGTATTCGGCATTGCGAAGTTCCTCAATCTTTTGCTTTACGGTTTCTTCTTCATCTGCGGAAAAATTATACCTGTCAAGCTCCTCAAGACGTTCTCTCAGAAGCTCCGCCTTTTCAAGCGATTCGGTTTTCTTACGGCTGACTTCTTTAATTTTCCTTGATAAAGCCGAAAACTCCTTGAAAGCAGTCGCATATTCCGACAGCAATCCGCTGTTTTTGCCGTAGCTGTCGAGTATCTCACGCTGATTATCCCCGTCCATAAGCAGACGGTTATCGTGCTGTCCGTGAATATCAATAAGTTCAGACGCTATATCACGAAGTATCGCCACTGTTGTTGCTCTGCCGTTTATTCTTGCTGTGCTTTTACCGTCCGCATGAATATCACGCTGCAGTAAAAGCTCGTCATCTACAGCAAAGCCGTTATCGCCGAGTTTAGTTCTGACGCTTTCGGGCAAATCGTCAAAAAGGCCGGTCACAACAGCCTTTTCTGTGCCTGCTCTTACGATATCCTTGCTTACTCTTCCTCCGAGTATCGCATTTATGCCGCCGATAAGTATACTCTTACCTGCACCCGTTTCACCCGTAAACACATTCAGCTTATCGTCAAAGGCTATCGACGCCTTTTCAATCACAGCAAGATTTTCAATAGATAATTCTCTGAGCAAAACGCCGACCTCCTTATCTTAAAGCAGTTCCTTCAGGTGACGTGTCAGCATTCTTGCATCACCCTCCGTTCTTGTCAGTACAAATATCGTATCATCGCCTGCGATAGTTCCGACAACATAGGAAAGATTCATCATATCAAGACCGGCACAAGCGGCATTCGCAAGACCGCTGTGGCATTTTATTGAAACTATATTCATTGCGTAATCTATATTGACAACCGCTTCCGAAATAATATTATGAAACTTGACCGTGTGTACCTTTTCCGCTTTTGCATAACAGTTGACACCGTTTGAAGAAACCGTTTTTTCAATATTGAGTTCGTTTATATCACGGGAAACGGTCGCCTGAGTCACATCATAGCCCTTTTGCTTCAACAGATTAAGCAACATTTCCTGCGTTTCCACTTCGTTTGAAGATATGATTCTGAGAATTTCTGCCTGTCTTTTCTTTTTCACAATATCACCCCTTGTAAGATTTTATTTGAGCGGCCTCATCAGCTTGTTGTGTACCGCTTTATAGAAACTGCTGCCGTTTATATCAATAATAGAAAGCTGCTGCTCCGAGCGTCTTATCTTTATTATTTCGCCCTCTTTGAAATCCATATCGTCATTACCGTCAATACTGAGCGAAACGCCGCTGTCTTCATATGCGGAAAAACGCACCGTTATTTCCGAATCTGCTGAAAATATCATAGGTCTGCCGAAAAGCGAATGAGCACACAACGGAGTAAATTCAATGCACTGTGCATCAGGGGATATAATAGGCCCACCTGCAGATAAAGAATATGCCGTAGAGCCTGCCGGCGTACTGAAGATAATTCCGTCGGCTCTGATTTTTGTCACCTCGTATTCTTCTACCGAAACAATAAATTCCGGCAGCTTTGAATAACGGCATTTGCTGAACACGACATCGTTTATGGCGCTGTAATTGCCTTTGCCCTCATATTCAATATCGAGCATCATTCTTCTGCTCACTGTATATTCGCCTGTTCTAAGACGTTCCAGCGTATCAAGCTCGCCGCTCTCTATAGAAGTCATGAAGCCCAGTCTGCCCGTATTTATTCCAAGCAGGAGTTTATTGCAGGCGGCGGCTTTCTGTCCCCACTTGA
>ENA-OPNR01000945-OPNR01000945.1-human-gut-metagenome-genome-assembly--contig:-NODE-945-length-12377-cov-2.710355_pt1 | contig 12377 bp, 7 predicted proteins | sample MGYA00241543_ERZ501783 | MGnify/ENA primary metagenome ERZ501783 (study PRJEB25962, sample SAMEA2042557) | human gut metagenome | biome: human gut; feature: human-associated habitat; material: faeces... | reverse complement strand
AGACCCCGCACCAGAAGGTGCGGGGTCTTGCTGTATCTTATGAGAAAAACGGGATCACATGCGGAACCGGAAGCCCCAGCCGCCGCAGCAGCAGTTGCAAAGCAGGATCCAGATCAGCCATTCACAGCAGTCATTGCCGCCGCAGCCATTGTTGTTGCCCAGCAGCCCGCAGCCGTTGTTGTTACCGCAGCCACCGCCGCAGAACAGCAACAGGATGATCCAGATGCAGCTGTTGCCGAAGATACCGTTACCACAGTTGTTATTGCCGCAGGAATTATTGCAGCCGCAATTTGTAGCAGTTAAGTCACTCATTTTTAGTGCCTCCACATTTTATTTATGCTCTATTGTATGCGGGGGAGCCTGTCAATGTTTCCGGAAAAGACTTGCAATAATTTCCGGATATAGTAAAATATAGATATCTATATAGACATGCATAGATTGTGAAAAGACAGATTTTAAATTAAGGATAGATAGATGGCACAGAAGATATATGTGGTAGAGGGGCGAAAGTTCCGCACGGAGGCGGATTATCAGAATGCCCTGAAGGATCAGCAGGTGATCGAGAATCTTCGGGTACAGACGAAGAAGATGAGCCTGGCAGATCAGAAGAAACTGCTGGAAGTGATCCGTAGCGGCAGGTGTAGATTCCATAGTATTCTGGGACAGGATTACATGGAAGAGCTGTCGGAGGACATTCAAAGACAGGAAGGAAAAGTACCGGAAACATCTCCGGCGAAAGGACATTTTCTTCAGAAAGAAAATACAAAAACAATCGGGAAGGCCCAAACTCCCAAAAATAAAAAAGAAGCATCAAAGAAAAAAGAAACTGTAAAAAAAGAAAGTCCTGATAAAAAAGTTCCCAAAAAGAGGCCGACAACAAAAAAGAAGACTTCTGTGAAGAAGAAAGCAGAACCGCAGTTTGACGAGGCAGAGATTGACAAAATCGTTCAGGAAGAATTGAAAAAACAGGAGAAACGAAGGAAACTTCTTGTGGTCTGTTGCAGTGTGATCGCAGTGGCATGCCTTGGCTATTTCGGAATTTATAACTGGTATAACATCCGTACTGCCGATAATTACAAGCAATTAAGTGAATTGAAGGATAAAGAGCCGGCAACCGCTCAGAATCAGGATCCTGTGATCCATTACACCGCGGATGAAACGCAGAGTACGCCCCCTCCGGTACTGGATGAATATAAAAATTTATTAAATAAGAACAAAAGACTAATCGGATGGGTAAAAATTGACGATACTAATATAGATTACCCTGTAATGCAGACAACGGATAATGAATATTATCTTGATCACAATCTGAATCAGGAGTATGATAAAAACGGATCCATTTTCATGGACAAGGATTGTGATGTGCTCAAGCCCAGCACAAACTTCATTTTGTATGGACATCATATGAAGAGCGGGCAGATGTTCGGAAGCTTATCCCTATACAGCGACCAGAGCTATTATGAGAAACATCCTTGCATACAGTTTGATACCATTTATGAAAAAGGCCAGTATGAGATCATGTACGTATTCAGATCCCGGGTCTATAGTGAAGATGAAATCGTATTTAAATATTATCAGTTTATAGACGCCCAGAGCGAGCAGGAATTTGACTCTTATATGAATGATATGGCAGAAATGTCATTATATGACACGGGAGTCACAGCTTCGTTCGGTGACCAGCTTTTAACGTTGTCTACCTGTGATTATCAGGAGAAAAACGGCAGATTTGTAGTGGTTGCCAAAAAGGTGACGACAAAGGAGTAAAGGATGACTAAGGGTAAAAAGAAGACTAACAGAAGATTAAAAAAGACAGTAAGGAAGACCCTGGGGACATTGTTTCTGATCTCGGCAATTATAGTAGCGGCAATCCCTACGGAAGGACTGCGTGCAGCAGATGGAACAGAAAAGGAGGTTACGGAATCTTATCTGCAACAGATGAAGATTCCTTATCTGGACAGTAAGGAAGAAATCTATACCACCGGTGACGGTAAGTATCAGTTTGCCTATGTAACGGACGGCGGCAGTGATAAGGGTGCCGTGATCCTGGGATACAACGGTGGCTATCTGGAAGGTAACAACCTGGTAATTCCCGATGGACTGGATGCGTATAAGAAATATTCTTACAGTGATGGAACCAACGGCGGTTATGTCGCTGTAGGTAAGGAAAATGATTTCCTGTTCTATGCAGTGAATCAGACGACAACTGATCCGGTAACCGGGGCAGAGATTGTGATCAGCACATCGTATCAGCCCTGCCGTTATGAAGACCGTGCCCAGTGGGAGAATTTATCATCTGAAGAACTGTATTATCACAAGTCGGATACTGTATCCGGTGGTGATCTTGTACCTGTTTATGAGAAAACGACAGATTCCAATAAACAGCGTATCAAAGGTGCAGAGGTATGGTATATCGGCAACCAGTATCTGCAGGAAGGAACCGGAAAAGATGCAGGTACCTGGAAAATTGCAGGACCGATCACCAGTAGTGATAAGGGGATTTTTGCCGGAAATGGTAATATTCACACACTGACCATCGGAAAGAGCGTAAAAGGAGTGGGTGTATATGCATTTTATGGCTGTACCGGTATGAGCAGCATTTCTTTGGGAAATGGTCTGAATATTATTGGTGATTATGCGTTTGCCAACTGCCTTACTATGACCAGTGTAAATCTGGATAGGATCAGCAATCTGACAACGATTTCGGATTACGCATTTGCCAACTGCCAGTCCATGGAAAAATTTACGGTTCCTATTAATGTAACAACAATTGGCAATAATGTATTTGAAGACTGTTATTCCATGATAGGCATTAATATGTCCAACGCAGAAGAAAATAACGGTTTCTCTGTGGAAGAGGAAATGGCTTCCACAAATAATGCAACAGCATTAAACAATTTTGGGAAAAATGTATTTAAAGGATGTGCAAATTTAAGATCTGTGACATTCCCCAGAACTTTCAGCAATGCCAACGGCCCGGTATCCGGATCTATTGATGTATCCGAGTTCCGGGGATGCGAGAATCTGAAATATGTAACTGCAGCAAACCCGTCTTTGAAGATCACGGGGGGAGCAGTAGATACTTCATATACCTTTGATTCCTTCAAAGCGGATGTACCGGCAGAGTTTTATCTGGAAAGTGTTGACAGCTCCCAGTTCCATACCTGTGCGACGAATAATTATATGGCATTCAGTTATCTGAATTCCGACGGAACCAAGCAGAATCTGTATGAACTGACAGTTCAGGAAACAAGTGGCAAAAAGGCTGTTTACAGAGTGAATTCCTCTAATCAGCTAGTATACTGTGAATTTGACAGCGGTCTGGAAACTGTTACCATGCCGGATACCGTCGGACCTTACCAGATCACAGTGATCGGCTCCGGTATTTTCCGTAATAACTGTTATCTGAGGAGAATTACGATTCCCTCCTCTATTACTACGATTGAAGACAGTGCGTTTAAAGGCTGCCATAATTTGAAAGATGTCATTTTCAAGGAGCCTGTCAATATTACCAGTATCGGTACAGATGCATTCAAGACCCAGGAGGTGGAATATCATAAGGCAGATTGCGGTAACAAGGACGCAACTGATGTACAGCAATTGTATTTTACAGGCCCTATCTCGGATGATTCGGCACCGTTCAATTATGCAATGGATCCGAACAGCTATATTAACAGAGGAAACCAGGAAAGAACCTATATTACCTATTACAGTGGCTGGCCGAAGAATCTGGAAGTAAAGTATAACCCGGATACGGACAAAAATGAATTGGCAGATTATCCTACGTTTAAAGAAATTCAGTCCGGTTCGAAATATACCACAGGCAATTATGCTTATATGACACTGGAATACCAGGAGGCGGCTAAGACTGCGGTAGATAAATATCTTGGTACGAATTCAGAACCTATGACGGATTATGAACGTGAGATCATCAATGCGGCACTGCAGATCGAATTACCTTACGGTATTGAAACCATTAAAGAAAATCTGTTTACTGCCACAGAACCTTCGGAAGCTCTGCCGTCCAATACGACCAAGACATTGACCGCTTACGGACTGTTGGAGATTGGCAAGGAGACTTTCAAGGATTGTACGAATCTGAGTGGTGTCTATCTGAAAGACAGAACTACGAAGATTGATGATTATGCTTTTAAGGGATGTACAAATCTGACCGGTGTGGCAGTACCTGCCACCACAACAACAATGGGAAAACGTCCTTTCACCGGCTGTGAGAAACTGACAACGGTGGATTTCCAGGGAAGTCCTTATTTCACCTGTGATAATTCTATTATCTACAGTCTGGAAAACGGAAAGAAGAAAGATATCATTGAATTTCTGGAAGGAAGAGCCAGCGGAGTGGTAGCTCCTACGGAAGTAGAGGGAGTCACCGGAATTGCTGAGGAAGCATTTGCGGGCACCAAGGTAAGTTCCGTGGATCTGCGTACCTCCTTTGTGACAGATATTCCGGAAGGTGCTTTTATGGATACTCCGAAGCTGTTCGCAGTTTATCTGCCGGATACCTGTAAGTCCATTAGTAAGGATTCCTTTACGAACAGTAGTATTGCCTACATGGAAGTGCCGGAAAGTGTCAGCTATCTGGATAATGATGCCTTCGGTGGAACCACCGATAAGAGTGCACTGCAGTTCTACTGCGTAGATGGCAGTAATGCATATATCTATGCAACAAAGAACGGTATTATGACGACCTCAAAGCCGCTGGAACTGTTCTATACCGTAACTTTCTGGGATTGGGATTCTACGCTTCTGGATACACAGACGGTAGCAGCAGGGGGAGATGCAGTTCCCCCTGAAGTTAAAGGCAGAGAGGGATATACCCTTACCGGATGGGTTCCGGATTATCATGGGGTACAGGCCGATCTGCAGGTAACTGCCCAGTACGAAGCAGATGATCCGGATGCTTCCAAATATACGGTAACTTTCCTTGACTGGGATGACAGCGTACTGAAGACTATGCTGGTAGCTCCCGGAAAGGATGCAGAACCTCCTATTGATCCTAAGAGAGAAGGATATACCTTTATCGGATGGAGGCCTGCGGTTACCAACATTCAGGCGAATACCACGATTTATGCCCAGTATGAGAAGAATGATTCCGAAGACTCCAAATTCACGGTACGTTTCATTGATTACGATGATACGGTGCTGTACGTGCAGAAGGTAGCGTCCGGCGAAGATGCCATTGCACCACAGAGCCCTACCAGAAGCGGTTATACCTTTACAGGATGGAGACCTGCCATTACCGGAATCACCAAGGATACGGATACTTATGCCCAGTATGCTATTACCGGAAGCCAGGACGATCCGAACGCCACAGCAACACCGGCACCGGGAACGACAGCAACACCGGCTCCCGGGACTAACACCACAACAAAACTGTACACATTGACAGTTAAGAACGGTTCCGGTTCCGGAAGTTATGCTGCCGGTTCCCAGCCGATCATCATTGCAAATGATCCGGCCAAGGGCATGCAGTTCAGCAACTGGACGATCGATCCATCCAATACCACTATAGCAAGTAAGGTATTATCGGCAACGGTAATCACCATGCCTGCGGGAAATGTAACGGTTACGGCAAACTATACAAAGTCAAACGGTTCTAATACCAGTACTTCTACCGGAAGTGGTAATTCTACGAATTCCAATTCCAACAGAAGGCCGAACAGTACTACCACAGGTAATGTTTCCGGCGGCAGAACCACTGTTGTTATTGACAAGAACGGTCTGTCCAATACCGGTGTGGTATCTGCAACGGTAAACGGATCTTCCGATAACTTTGTGATCAAGATCACTGAGAGCGCATCTGCTTCAGAGGAAGTAGTAAAGGCGTTGATGGCAGAGTATGGCAACGATATCAGTGCCATCAAGTATTTCCCGATGGATATCAGTCTCTATGATTCCACCGGCAATAACAAGATCACGGATACCACAGGATTGTCCATCAGCATTACCCTGCCGATTCCGGATTCTCTGATCACCTATGCAGGTAACAACAAGGTAGCAGGAGTGGTGAACAGTAAGTTAGACAAGCTGACACCGAAGTTCTCCACGATTTCCGGAGTATCCTGCATTACCTTTACGGCGGAGCATTTTTCACCGTATGTGATCTATGTGGATACGAACAACCTGACAGCCGGAACAATCACAGACAGCACTCCTAAGACCGGAGATGCCATTCATCCGAAGTGGTTCCTGTCTCTGGGTCTTGCATGTCTGTCCATGGTATTCTTCATGAAGAAGGATAAGAAGACTCTGCGCAAGGCAAGAGCCTAGTGAAAATAAAGGATGGGAAGGTTTATGAATCATAAAAAGTGGGTAGTTGCATTGGCATTGATAGCTACCGCATTGATCCTGACACATCTTCCTGTGTCGGAGGCAGATGCGGCAGCGTCTGCCTCCGATTTTCAGATTGAAGGCAGTACACTGACAAAATACAGAGGAAGCGATGAACGTGTCACGATTCCCGATACAGTGGAAGTCGTGGGTGAGAGTGCCTTTGAGAACAATCAGAAGGTACAGTTTGTTGTGGTTCCCAAATCTGTGAAACGACTGGATGCCTATGTGTTCTGGGGCTGTAATCATCTGGAAGAGGTTGTACTTGGCAAAGGTCTTACCTCAGTGGATGAATATGCTTTTTCAGGATGCACCGGACTGAAACAGATCACGATCCCTGAGAATGTACAGAGTATTGATGCACAGGCATTTGCCGGATGTACGAACCTTACGGATATTTATATTCCGGACACGGTGACAAGCATCGCAGACGATGCATTCTTAAATTGTGATAACGTAACGATTCATGCGGACGAAGGCAGCGTGGCTGAAAAGTTTGCACAGAAGCTGGCAGAGCAGAAAAGTCAGAGTCCTCTGGTAACGGCAGCAGACGGAACTTCAGATTCACAGGCAACAACAGAGCCTGCCCCCACTGAAACGCCGACCCCTGCACCGACACCGGTGCCCGGAAATGTGATCGGCAGTACCTTTGTCGTAGGAAATCATGCGATGGTTATGATGCTGCCTGAAGAAGAAACTGTGCAACAGGGCTATACGGAACCGGTAGCAGGACAGGAGACCGGAGGAGAAACGCAGGATATCACTGCGGAGGCAGAAGACGGTACGATTCCGGAGTGGAAATATTATCGTGACCAGTCGATCAAAGCAGTGAGTATACCAGAAGGAACCACGGAAATCGGACGCTTTGCTTTTTCCAGAAGTTCGGCAGAAAGTGTGACGTTCCCGGAAGGTGTGACCACTATTGATTATGCAGCATTTTATCACTGTGATGATCTGAATAGTGTGATATTGCCAGATACGGTGACCCGGGTGGAAGCCAAGGCATTTACGCATACCGGATGGATGGATGATTTTGAAGAAAACAGCATGGATGATTACCTGATCAGCGGGGACATTCTGGTGGCTTACAAGGGGGACCTTCCCGAAGTGACCATACCGGATGGTGTTCGCGTGATCGCTGATGAAGCATTCCGCAGTCATACCGAACTGAAAAAGGTGCATTTGCCTGCAAGTGTCACCAATATCGGTGACAGCGCATTCCCGGAGGGAATCGAAATTATAAATGAATAAGGGTCAGATTTTACCGACACCAGGATAAGAAACCGGCATAAGATAGAATAAGTCTTATGCCGGTTTTGTCTTATTTTACGGGGAAGGAACAAGATGCAGCGGGTAAGGGAACAGGTACAGGTGCCGGAACAATTGCATAGTGGGGCAGGACGTGTGAAATCTGTGACTGTTGCTGTGCTGGATACCGGAATTGCTTATCATCCGGATCTGGTAGGACGGCTGCTTGCTTTTTCCGACTTTGTAGAAGGCCGTTCCTTTCCGTATGACGATAATGGACACGGGACACATGTCTGCGGGATTGTATGCGGAAGCGGAGAACTGTCCGGAGGAAGATTTCGCGGAATGGCACCGGAGGCAAAGCTTGTGGTGGGAAAAGTGCTGGACAGACAGGGGGAGGGCTCCTGTGATTCCATGCAGGAAGCTCTGGAATGGGTACTGCGGGTGAAAAACAGGTATGGAATCCGTGTTCTGAATATCTCTGTGGGGATCGGAGACCTGAAGGAACGTTACAAGGAGCAGATGTTGCGAAAATCTCTGGAATTGTTGTGGGATCATAATATTCTCGTGGTCTGCGCTGCAGGTAATACCGGTCCGGAGGACGGTAGTATTTCGGAGATGGCCAGTAGCAGAAAGGTTCTGACGGTGGGTTGTCATGACGGAAGATATTGTAAAAATGATCCCGGAAGGTGTGAGACGTACTCCGGCAGGGGCAGAAGATATGATGTGACCCGTAAACCGGATATTGTGGCTCCGGGGACAAGGGTTCTGTCCTGTAATGCTTTCTGGCAGAACCGGAACGGCAGAATCTACAGACCCTATGTAGCAAAAAGCGGCACATCCATGGCAACACCCATTGTATCCGGGGCGGCAGCCCTTGCTATGGAAAAATATCCGGGAATTACCAATGAAGAATTTGTTCGTCTGCTGTCCCTTACAGCTACCGATCTGGGAGAGCCGTGGAACAAGCAGGGCTTCGGCATGCTTAATGTACGGAGATTATTAGAAAACAAGTAAAAGGATAAAATCACTGGGAAAAATAAAAAATATGATTAAAATAAGTCAATAAAATAAATACCAAAGATATTGACACAAATGGTATGATTGTATACAATGATACGAGAACTGCAAAATGTATTTTTACTGCGCAGAGTAAAAATTATAAAATCTTGCAGATATCGAATGTCAGGGAAGAGAGGTATACCAATGAGAGAAAGTGATGCATTTCAGAATCGTCCGGTCTCCATGAATCCGAAGAACAACCTTTTGGAGATTGAAGAGCATATGTACATACTGGATGATGTGGAGAAGCCGAACGTGTTCCGTAACATGTTCCCTTATTCCGAAATCCCCAAAATACCTTTTAATGATCGTATCGTGCCTCATAACATGCCAAAGGATATCTGGATCACAGATACTACCTTCAGAGACGGACAGCAGTCCAGAGCACCTTATACCACAGAGCAGATCGTAAAGATCTATGACTATCTGCATGAACTGGGTGGCCCCAACGGAATGATCCGTGCCAGTGAATTTTTCCTGTACAGCAAGAAGGACAGAGACGCTGTTTATAAATGTATGGAGAGGGGATACAAGTTCCCCGAAGTTACCAGCTGGATCCGTGCCAGCAAGGAGGACTTTAAGCTGGTAAAAGAGATCGGAATGAAGGAGACTGGCATTCTGGTCAGCTGTTCCGATTATCATATTTTCCTGAAATTAAAAATGACCAGAAGACAGGCCATGGATCACTATTTAAGCGTTATCCGTGACTGCCTGGAGGAGGGTATCAGCCCCAGATGTCATCTGGAGGATATCACCAGAGCGGATATCTACGGTTATGTGGTTCCGTTCTGCCTGGAACTGATGAAACTGATGAAGGAGTATCAGATCCCCATCAAGGTCCGGGCCTGCGATACCATGGGATACGGTGTCAACTATCCCGGTGCCGTTATTCCCCGTAGTGTACAGGGTATCATTTACGCAATCCATACCCATGCAGGTGTGCCGCATGAGCTGATCGAATGGCATGGTCACAATGACTTTTACAAGGCGGTGTCCAATTCCACCACAGCATGGTTGTACGGCTGTTCCGGTGTAAATACCTCACTGTTTGGTATCGGTGAGCGTACCGGTAATACACCGCTGGAGGCAATGGTATTCGAATATGCACAGTTGAAGGGTGATCTGAACGGTATGAATACCCGTGTCATCACGGAGCTGGCAGAGTACTATGAGAAGGAGATCGGCTATCAGATCCCGCCCAGAACCCCGTTTGTCGGCAAAAATTTCAACGTGACCAGAGCCGGTATCCATGCGGACGGTCTGCTTAAGAACGAAGAGATCTACAACATTTTCGATACCGAGAAATTCCTGAATCGTCCGGTATTGTGCGCTATTTCCAACACCTCCGGTCTGGCAGGTATCGCACACTGGCTGAACACCTATTATAAGTTAAAGGGAGACAAGCAGGTACAGAAGACTTCCGAACTGGTAGCGGAGATCAAAAAGTGGGTAGACGAGGAGTACGCCGGTGGTCGTGTTACCGTGCTTACGGATGAAGAGATTGTGGCATGTGTCAATCGGATCTGTCTGGAGAAGAATCTGAAGATCGGCGAGTAAGTATAGAATGAGCATGACAACGGTAACAGCGTTGTCTGGAATCGAGGATTATAGTGAGTAAGTATGATGTAAAGCAGGAAGTAACGGACAAGTTCTCCCTGCGGGGACGGGTATTTCACAAGCTGAGAGAAGACATCTTAAGCGGAAAATATCAGGAACATGAAGAATTGAAGGAAGTGGCTATCGGCGAGGAGATGGGAGTCAGCAGAACCCCCGTCAGAGAGGCGTTCCGTCAGCTGGAGCTGGAGGGACTGATTCAGATCATCCCCAACAAGGGAGCCTATGTCACCGGTATTACTCAGAAGGATGTGAAGGATATTTACATGATCCGTTCCCTGCTGGAAGGTCTGTGTGCCCGTTGGGCTACGGAACATATCACCAAGGAGCAGATGGAAGAGATGGAAGAGAATGTCTATCTGTCCAAGTTCCATGCCCAGAAGGGGCATCTGGAGCAGCTGGCGGAGTTAGATAATCGTTTCCATGATATTCTGTATGAGGCATGTGACAGCAAGATGCTGGAGCATCAGCTGAAGGACTTCCATCAGTATGTCCTGCGTGTCCGCAAGAAAACATTGGCCAGTGCCAACCGCGGTCCCAAATCCAATGAAGAGCATGAGCAGATCATGGAGGCCATCAAGGCAGGCAATGCCGATCTGGCAGAGCAACTGGCACACCAGCACATGATCAACGCCTATGACAACATGGTGAAAAACGGTCTGAACGAGGCCTATGCACAGCAGGATAAGCCGCAGGAATAGGTTGCCTGTCTGTGAAAATTACTGTAGAATGTAATTATTCAGAGCCAATGGGCGAAGTAACTATATGAGTAAATAACATGCAGGCATGTTATTCGGTGAAGCCTTGCAGAAGCGATTTTGCCAATGTGGTTCTGGATAGCTATTGCAAAGTAAAAGAATAAATACCGGAAAGGAAATCATTATGGAAAAGATCAAAATGACAACCCCTCTCGTAGAGATGGACGGAGACGAAATGACCAGAATCCTCTGGCAGATGATCAAGGATGAACTGTTACTGCCTTACATCGATCTGAAGACAGAGTACTATGATCTTGGACTGGAGCATCGTAATGAGACCGATGATCAGGTAACCGTGGATTCTGCCAATGCCACATTGAAGTACGGCGTTGCTGTAAAATGTGCGACCATTACCCCCAACGCTGCCAGAATGACAGAGTATAATCTGAAGGAAATGTGGAAGAGTCCCAACGGAACCATCCGTGCGATCTTAGACGGTACTGTATTCCGTGCACCGATTCTGGTAAAGGGTATCGTTCCTTATGTCAAGAACTGGACCAAGCCCATTACCATTGCCCGTCATGCTTACGGCGATGTGTATAAAAATACTGAGATCAAGGTACCCGGTCCCGGTAAGGCAGAACTGGTATTTACTGCAGCAGACGGCACCGAGACCCGTGAACTGATCCATAATTTTGATGGAGCAGGTATCATTCAGGGTATCCACAATACGAATAAGTCTATCGAGAGCTTTGCAAGAGCATGCTTCAGCTATGCCGTAGATACGAAGCAGGATCTGTGGTTCTCCACCAAGGACACCATTTCCAAAAAATACGATCATACCTTCAAGGATATTTTCCAGGAGATCTATGATAACGAGTACAAGGCAAAATTCGAGGAACTGGGCATTACATATTTCTATACCCTGATCGATGATGCCGTAGCCCGTGTCATCCGTTCTGAGGGCGGATTCATCTGGGCCTGCAAGAACTATGATGGTGATGTAATGTCCGATATGGTAGCTACCGCTTACGGCGATCTGTCCATGATGACTTCCGTACTGGTATCTCCTAGCGGTGTCTATGAGTATGAGGCTGCTCACGGAACTGTACAGCGTCATTACTACAAGCACTTAAAGGGTGAAGAGACCTCCACCAACTCCATCGCTACCATCTACGCATGGACCGGAGCTCTCAGAAAGCGCGGTGAACTGGATAAGATCCCCGAGCTGTGCAACTTCGCAGACAAGCTGGAGCAGGCATGCATCAAGACAATCGAAGATGGCAAGATGACCAAGAGCCTGTCCCTGATCTCCACCTGTGAGCATCCCGTGATCCTCAACAGCCTGGACTTCATCAAGGCGATCAGAGAGACCCTGGACAGCCTGCTGTAAATTGAGATTTAGAGAAA
>ENA-OPNR01000943-OPNR01000943.1-human-gut-metagenome-genome-assembly--contig:-NODE-943-length-12395-cov-3.205592_pt1 | contig 12395 bp, 9 predicted proteins | sample MGYA00241543_ERZ501783 | MGnify/ENA primary metagenome ERZ501783 (study PRJEB25962, sample SAMEA2042557) | human gut metagenome | biome: human gut; feature: human-associated habitat; material: faeces... | reverse complement strand
TCTATGAACTGCGTGTGACCGTCTCCGACGGCGGTGATTTCGACCTGAGCGAAACAGAAAAAGAAATCAAGCTATCTGTTGTACTTGGAAAATAAATCAGTTTGAAGATAAATCAGTTTTGAAGACAGCTATCATTTACCGGATTTTTATCTGCTGTAAACTTAGATCGTAGATGCGATGATCTGCATCCTGCCCCGTAACTCTACCTTGCCGTAGCCATCGGGCAGGATCAGATGATCGCCCTTTTTTAAATGAGTACCGTTCAGTGTGCCTTCACCTTCTACCACGCTCATGAGGGCGAAAGGCTTATCCTGCCAGGTCTCCACACGGTGTTCCACATCAATGCGGTATACGGTGTAGTAAGGGCACTGAATCAGCTGCTGTATTGCATCGTCCTTCTTCTCGGTATGCACCACACTGTTGTCCGCGGATTTTGCGGGAACCGTGATCACATCGATACTCTGTGCGATGTGCAGCTGTCGGGGCTTGCCGTTGCTCAATCTGTCGTAATCATACACGCGGTAAGTGATATCACTGCTCTGCTGCGTCTCTAAGAGTAGTGTGCCACCCTTGATGGCATGCACAGTGCCGGGATCGATCTGGATGAAATCCCCGGGTTTAATAGGGATCTCACGGATGAATTCCTTCCATCTGCCTTCGTGGATCATTTGTTCCAGTTCTTCTTTTGTCTTCGCATTATGGCCGACTACCAGCGTGGCGTTCTCCTTGCAGTCTAAGATGAACCAGCACTCGGTCTTACCCAGGGATCCGTTCTCATGAGCCTTCGCATACGCATCATCCGGATGTACCTGGATGCTGAGGTCGTCCTTCGCATCAATGATCTTGACCAGCAGAGGAAAACGGTCCATTCCCGTGTCTCCGAACAGCTCGGGGTGCTTCTCCCACAGTTCGGACAGCTTCATTCCCTTATAAGCGCCGCTTGCCACGGTACCGTCTCCACTCGGATGAGCGCTGATGCCCCAGCACTCCCCGATGTCATCTCCCTCAATGGGGTAACCGAATTCTCTGTTCAGCCGGGTGCCGCCCCAGATGTTGTGAGTACACACCGGATTTAAAAATATAATATCTTTATTCATGCTCCTGTTCCTGCTTTCTTTGAATCTGTCCCTGATACATTTTTATTTATACTAATAACTCACCGTTCCACGGCTGTCAATCACTTTCCGAAATTTTCTTCCTGCATCCCGGACACGATCACCGACACCAGATAGAACTCTGCCTTGTCTTCCGCATGGGTCTCCGTGATCTCCACACGTACCCGGTGTTCCCCATAAGGCAGGTGCTCTGCCACCGTTGTCAGCTGCATTTTGTCTCCCCAGGTCTCATCGAAGGTTCCGTCCAACACGCATGCCGTCTCAGGGTTCTCATCCACCACTGCCGTGGCAATGGGTGCAGGTCCGTCCTTCACTCGGCGGTATTGCACGGCGGCACCGGTTCCCCGAAAAGCGAACTCCAGATAAGCTCCTTTTTCACCGGCACTCCATCCGTTGCGGAAAATATCCGTGATGCCTCTCTGCGGTGTCATATCTTCTTCAAAGCCACTCTTCTCCGGTGTGGAATTAAAATATTGCAGTCTCGCGCAATGCTCATAGGCATTCTCTGTCAGTGGTGCCGGGAAAATCTCCTGCTGTTCTTCCGTCTTATCATGGATCACCTTTTCCAGGAAATTCGTGATCACAGCTACCATGAATTCATGCCCAAGATCATTGGGATGGAGAAAATCTGCCGTAATCTTCTCTGCCGGCAGGTTTCCTGCCGCCACAGCGGGATAGATGCTGTTCTGCATGCTGATGCAGGGCAGATCATAATGTCTTCCGATCTGCGCATGATAATATGCCGCACTTTTACCGGTATCATAATAAACGCTGTGCAAAAGTACCATTGCAGGACAGCTTCTGCTGCCGTAAATCTGCCGTATGAGTCCTTCATACGTCTCCATATCATGGGGTGTACAGTGATCATTCACAGAGAATTCCACCATGGCCAGATCCGGCAGTCTGCATAACAGGTCCTCCTGCACTCTCGCCGCTCCGAACTGGGAATTGGTAGCTCCGATTCCCGCATTCACGTAATCGAATTCCGTATTGGGGAACACTTTCCGAAGCCATGCAACGGTTCTTGCAGCATAGCATTTATCCGGAGCCGTCGCTGCGAATCCCTGCGTAATGGATCCACCGATGAATCCCACTGTCAGTCTCTCCCCTTGGGCTGCCCTGTTCAGGAAGTTCTTCAGCCGCGTCAGATTCCCCCGGTTCAGTATACCTGCCTCTTTATCAATAACATTTCCCGCACTTTTTCGGTTTTCATATATACTGTTATCCACAGTGTAATACCGTTTTGCTTTATTTTTCAGTGTCTTGCCGATCCGGAAGATCTCCTCCGGCCGGTATCCTCTGGATTCCAGGTAATAAATGCCACTGTATAATTTGATGGATACCTCAGGATATTTGTCCCCGATCATGGCTTCGAACATGATCATGATATGCCCGATCTTCTCTGCCGCAGCTTCCACATGATTGTCCAGAAGCAGCAGGAATTCATCCTTCTTCAAATGGCATACCATCTCCTGCCCTTTTAGGTGCTTGTGGATATGGGTTCCCAGATGATAGATCAGGCTTGCTCTCTCTTCATCGCTCATTTTTTCAGAGATTACATCATAATCCCGGATCCCCAGGAACACTTCCGCATATTGTCCGTCCTGCCAGGGCAGGATCTGTTCCAGTTTTGCGGAAAAGCTTTCCGGAGTCTCTGTTCCTGCAATGACCGGTTCCGGCTTCTCTGTATCCTTTTCCTGCTCCCGAACAATTCCTGCTCCTTCTTCACGGTTCAGATAGCTTTCCATCATGCGCGTCATAGTAGACAGAATCTCACTTTCTGCTTCTGTCCACTGACGTCCTTTATAATATTTCTCCAATTCCTGCCAGATGCCGGTCTCCCGGTCTGTTTCCTTCCTGTCTGAGGTATAATCAACATAATTATAGTTCTTGTCGTACACGCTGAATGCATTTTTACCGCTGCGTTTCACCCGGTACAGTACCTGATCCGCTTTTTGATACAACTCCTCATAAGAGGAAGCATCCTCCGGATAACGGGAGATTCCCATACTTAAGGTCACGCGTCTGCCGGACATGTGGATCCGGTCTGCCATACGGGATATCCTCTCCGCCGTCTCCATGGCATGCTGACCCGCATTTTCCCCACGGCAGAATACACAGAATTCGTCACCACCGATACGACCTGCATAATCCTCCATGCCGGCGCTGATCAAAATCGCATTGGCAATTTTGATCAATACTTCATCACCGTATAAATGCCCATATGTGTCATTGATCGATTTAAAGTCATCAATATCAATGATCAGGAATGCTCCCTCCTGCATATCCTCCTGCTGGATATGCTTTTCCACCAGTTTATGCATTTTTGCCTTATTATACAGATCTGTCAGGGAGTCCCTCTCTGCCTTCTGTTCCAGCAGCTCCTGGTTCTTTTTTTCTCCTGTAATATCAAGCGTCTTCCCCATGATCTTATATGGCTTATGATCCTTATCATAGACCGGAATCCCTACATAACGGAACCAGACAAATACCGATTCATCACTGACTTGTCTGACTTCATAGGAAATATGCTCATCACCGCGGTCCATGGCCTCACAGAAGGCATCAAAAACCGACCAGTCATCCGGATGTACAAATCCCCATTTGTGCATCTGCTCCTGATAATTTTCGATGACCATGTTGGTGGTATTCCACTTTCCTCCAAGCTTTCTGGAAAGCACATATTTTTTTGAAGCAATTTCATACTCCCACAGCGCACAGTCGGAATTGTCCTCGGTAATCTTCCTCCTGATACGTTCTTCTGCCAGTTCTTTTTCCAGTTCTTCGATTCTGGCATATAATTCCTCATTTTCCTTCATACGCTGTCTCCATAAGCAAAAAGGACCCGCTTTACGCGGGTCCCGTGATTCTATCTTCTGCCTTCTTCTGTATCGCTTGTTGTGACCACGCTGTGTTCTTTGATATAGTCAACCACTTCATCGATGGTCGTAAACGCCAGTCCTACATAGCTGTCTGCTGCGCCATAGTAAATGGCGATCTTGCCGCTCTCGGAATCATGAATGGTAGCGCAGGGAAAGCATACATTCGGTACGAATCCTCTCTCCTCATACCACTCTTCCGGTGTCAGCAGGAAGTTCTCACAACGATATTTTACGATGGACGGGTTGTCAATATCCAGTATTGCTCCACCGATGGAATAGACATAACCGTTACAGGTTCCGCTCACACCATGATAGAACAGAAGCCATCCTTCGGAAGTCTCAATGGGAGCTGCACCGCCACCGATCTTCAAGGACTCCCACCATTCGGAAGACTTTCCCATCACATGTCTGTGTTTGCCCCAGTATACCATATCCGGGCTCTCACTGACAAAGATATCTCCGAAAGGTGTATGTCCGCTGTCGGAAGGACGGGACAACATCATGAAATTGCCGTGTACTTTTCTGGGGAACAGTACGGCGTTACGGTTAAAGGGAAGGAACGGATTCTCGATTCTTACAAACGTCTTGAAATCCGTGGTTTTCGCAATACCGATGGCTGCGCCGTAGAAATCCTGACACCAGATGATATAGTAGGTATCTTCTACCTTTACCAGTCTGGGATCATATGCATAAATCGGCATGAAAGGCTTGCCTTCTTCATCTACGAACTGGATCTTATTCTTATCAAAATCCCAGTGAATAGCATCCTTGCTGCGTCCTAAATAAATATAGGGAATACCGTTGACCTGTTCACCGCGGAACACGCCAATGAATTCATCGCCATAGGGCATTACCGCACTGTTGAAGATTCTGGCTACTCCTTCTACGGGATTTCTGCCAATAATAGGGTTCTCACTATATCTCCATACCGGTGCTCCGGTATGGCCTTCGGGTTTGTCCTGCCAGGGTACATTAGGTACTGCAGGACTGATCATCTTAACTTTGCTCATTCGAGTTACCTCATTTCTGCGTTATTTATCTTGCTTCCTGTTTTAAGAACTCTTCATTTCTGCGGATGAGTTCACATCTCTGTGCCACACACTCCACGCTTCTTCCGGGATCGGAAGGGGTGTGGAATACATAATCCACAAGCTTATCTATAGTAGTCGTTGCCACATGCATGCGAGTATCGCTGGATGCATAGTAGATAAAGACTTCCCCCTTCCCATTTGCGATTGCGCCATTGGTAAATACTACGTTTGAAACATCTCCCACTCTCTCTTCCCCTCTGGGACCGATCAGCAGACCCGAAGGCTCTGCGATCACTTTTGCCGGGTCTTTTAAGTCCGTGGCAAAAGCATAAATGACGTAACGTAAACCGGCTGCGGTATTACGAACTCCATGTGCGATATGTATCCAACCTCTGTCTGTCTTGATGGGGGTAGCTCCCGCACCGTTTTTGGCCTCGGTGATGGTGTGATATTTCCGCAGGCTGGTCATGCGCTCTTCGTCGATGACTGCATGGGTAATGTCGTCGCACAGTCCGAAACCGATTCCTCCGCCGCTTCCGGTCTCGATGAAGTCATCCATCGGTCTGGTGTAGAAAGCATATTTGCCATCCACGAATTCCGGATGCAGCACTACATTTCTCTGCTGGGGAGAACGAAGGGTCTTTAAATTCTCCAGTCTCTCCCAGTGCTTTAAGTCTTTGGTTCTTACAATACCGGCAGCTGCTACTGCTGCGGACAGATCATTTACGGAGGTATCCTTGCTCTCGGAACAGAACACACCGTAGATGTAACCATCTTCATGCTTGGTGAGACGCATGTCGTACACATTGGTCTCTTCCGGACAAGTATCGTCCAACAGGATGGGATAGTCCCAGAAACGGAAACCATCGACACCGTTGTCACTCTCTGCCACACCGAAGAAAGACTTTCTGTCGTTGCCTTCGATACGGGCTACCAGATAATACTTACCGTTTAATTCAATCGCACCGGAATTCATGACCGCATTGATTCCCAGGCGCTCCATGAAATAGGGGTTGGTCTTGGGATTGAGATCATATCTCCAGGTCAGGGGAATATGTTCTCTGGTCAGAACCGGATGTTCATAACGGTCATAAATACCGTTGTAGAAATCAGACTTTACATTTTTCCGGGAAAGCAGCTTCTCCTGCTTCTCTTTTTCTATGTAATAACGCTCTAACATCTCTTCATAACCTCCATGCACATTCTGCCGTTATGGTAAGGGCATTTCCAAGGCTCCACAATGGGGCGGTCAGGATAGGGATTTCCTTCCGGATCCACTTCCCAGAACCATTCGGAACCGGGTCTCTTATCGATCACATGATCTCTGATAAATGCCCATTCCTTCTCTGCGGCTTCCAGATATTCCGTTTTCTCCGGCTCTTTCTCATAGCCGTTTAAGAAACCGATCACGGTCTCCGCCTGTACCCACCAGACTCTGTGTACATTCACGACACCTCTGTCACATTCATTGGCCAGAGAGTGTCCGTCGAATGCCACCTTATAGATCTGTGCGGTAAGGTCTCTGGTGATGGCATACATCTTCTGCGTCAGTTCCGGATCATCCAGAACCTTGCAGCCTCTGTCGATCAGCCATGCCGTCTCGATGTCGTGGCCGTAGGAATGCAGATTCAGAATGGTATTATAATGCTTATCGAAAAATACTTCCTGTCTGTGGAGCTTCGGATTATAAACTTTCTCAGCGAACACATTCATGATACACAGAAGGCGTCTGCGCACTTTTTCATCCCCAGATACCCGGTACAGCTCCGTATAAGCTTCAAAAACATGAAGCAGGGTATTCATGGTCTTGTCTGCCAGAACACCGTTCTCCGACAATTTCTCATTGGATTCCGGTTTAAAGTCTCTGGTGAATGCTTCCAGATATCCCACCTCATCCATACACGTAGTCTCAATCAGAGTAAACAGCTTTTTCGCCAGCTCCAGGGCTTCTGCATCCCCGCCGGCCTCATAGTAAGAGGACAGCGCGTAGATGCAGAATGCCTGATTGTAGGTATGTTTTGTGGTATCCTTCGGGGTTCCGTCATAGTTTAGGGACCAGTAGATACCGCCATATTCTTTGTCCAGACAATGGTCTTTCAGGAAATCGTAGCCGTGCTTTGCTTCCTCCAACAGACTCTCGTCTTTTAACAGTGTATATGCGTTGGAGAAGAACCAGGTGATCCTGCTGTTCAGGATACAGCCTTTTTCTGCTTTTTTATCCAGATTCAGATCGTAGTCCAGAAAACCGTAATAACCGCCGAACTCGTCATCCCGCATCCCTTTCCAGAAAGGAATGATTCCTTCGGTCAGATGCTTTTTGATCTCTTCTCTCATTTTCTTTGTTTCCGCATTTTTCATGTTCCACACTCTCCTTTGTATTAACCCTTGACAGCGCCGGAGGTGATTCCACTGTAAATCTGTTTCTGACAGAGCAGGAATACGATCAATGCAGGCAGCAGAGACATCAGTACACCTGCACAGATCAGATTGTATTTGCTTCCAAGAGGTCCGGTGAAGGTATACAGGGAGGTTGCTACCACACCGAGAGTCCTCTTGTCCTGCAGATACAGACTGGCGCAATAATACTCGTTATATACGCCTACTCCCTTAAGCACCATTGAAGTTACGATAGCGGGCTTCAGAAGCGGAAGAATGATCTTCCAGTAAATGGTAAAATAGGAGGCTCCGTCAATAAATGCGGATTCATCCAACGATACCGAAATGTTTTCCATGAACTGGATGAAGATGTAGATGGAGATAACATCCGTACCCATACTCATAATGATATAACCATACAGATGATTGATAAATCCAAGGTTACTCATGATCTGGTACACAGATACCTGCATGGCAATTCCGGGAAGGAGGGTTGCGAACAGGAACAGGCTGCGGATCAGTCCGTTGCCGGGAAACTTGAACCGGTTCAGTACATAAGCGAGCTGTGTTCCCACCAGGACGGAGCCTAACAGTACAAATACCAGGATGATCGCTGAATTCAGATAGGCTCTGCCCATGTTGGCACGGTTAAATGCATCAATAAAGTTCTGGAAGTTCAGCCAGCTTTCCGGCAGGGTCATAACATTGGTGCTCTGATATTCTGCATCGGTCTTGAATGCTGTGATGACACAGGATACAATAGGCAAAAGTGCCACGAAGGAGAAAAATACCAGGCTGAAATATTTAATGATGATCCAGATGACAGCGCCTGCGCTGTAATGTTTGTGGTTAGTTTTCATCTTTGCCATTTTACACTGCCTCCTTCCTCCATCTTCTCTCTCTTCTGAGCCGTTTTCTTCTGGTATATTCTTCATTATCCGCATCGGAGCTTCTAAATACCAGTTTGAAGAAAAGCTTTTGTAAAATTGTTGCTGCAAAAATGATCAGTAACAGTACCACCGCCATAGCAGACGCCAGACCTACCTGCTGGTTGGTATGTGCGATCTTGTCCATCAATACGAAGTAGGTTGCGGTTCCGCCGCCACCCTTTGTGATAACGTAGGGAGGATCGAAAGCACTCAGGGAACCTGTGATAGACAGGATCACGTTCAGCGTAACGATGGTCTTAATGCTGGGTAAGATAATATGTATAAACTGTTGGAATTTATTGGCACCGTCCAGCTCTGCTGCCTCGTACATCTCGGAATCCACGGACATGATGGCACCGATGAAGAGTACCATGTTGTTGCCGTAATAACGCCATACCGAGGAAGCCACCAAAGAGATATTGTTAACGCTCTTGTCCTTCAGCCAGAACGGAAGACTTTCTAAGTTAAATCCACACCACTGTAATACCGTATCGAATACAAATCCTCTGGTGTAGAAGAATTTGAAGATAAATCCAATGGCAATACCACTGATCAGATAAGGGAAGAACATGAATCCCTTGAACATATTGCCAAACTTGGTCTTAAAGCTAAGGATCGTTGCCAGGTACAACGCAAGTACCAGCTGCACCATTGCGCCTGCCATGTAATAAAGGCTCAGCTTCAAAGCACTGAAGCATTCATCTTTCTTAAATACGTCGATGTAGTTCCGAAATCCTACAAACTGTCTTTTGTCTACCGGGGTAGCATATTTCATTTTATAAAAACTGAATTTTACCATCTCTCCAAAAGGAAGATAGGTGAACACGAACAGCAAAAGCAGGGGAATGATCATGAAGGACAGTATGACGATGGTCTGTTGTCCGTTCCTGCTCTTTACCCATTTTTTCATGCTGAAGGGTTTTTTTGTTTTCTTCATTGTCTCTGCACCCATCGAAATACCTCCATGCCCTTCTCTCTTAGATAAGAGGGAACCGGATAAATGGTTCCCTCTCACTTCAGAAGATTAAATTAGTTACCTATTAATTACTGGATCTCTACACCACAGCTCTCCTGTGCGGAAGTCCACTCTTCGTTCCACTCGTCGATGATCTCATCATAGGTCTTGGAACCATCTGCTGCACACTCTACCAGCTCCTGCAGCTTGGTCTCACCGTTGTTGTTGATGTTAAGACCACTTTCAGCATTCAGCTCGTTTAACAGATCCTCTTCGCCTTCGATCGCAGGCTCATCCACTACAAAGTCGATACCCTTGAATGCTGCGTAGAAATCCGGTAATCTGGTATCCTTGATAGCAACGGGAAGTCCGCCGCAGTCATAGGAGAATCCGGATTCTTCTGTCATGAATTTCACGAAGCACAGAGCTGCTGCCTGATTGTCTTCGGTGGTGCTGGCATTGATACCAAAGCTGTAGTCAGGGCCTACAGATGCTGCCTGCTTACCGCTGGTCAGGGTAATAGGGAAAGGCATATAAGCGATGTCGTCAGCGTTGTCACCGGCTTCCTTCATCTGAGGAACTGCCCAGGAGCCAAGAACCATGCAAGCGATCTGACCATTGTTGATCATACCCTTACAACCTTCCCAGTCCGTGGTGGAGTAGTCTTCCTCGGTAAGGCCTTCAGCAACTGCATCGTACATTACTTTGTATACGTTGTAAGCGCCTGTTCCGTCGCCGGGATCAGCAAAAGGATTGGCTGTGTGCAGTAACTTCTGGTTCATATAAGTGCTGTCTCCGGTAGCACTGCCGCTGATAGCGGGATCCCACTGGCCGCCCATTGCCCAGCCAGCTGCGTAGTTGGTGTACAGAGGAATGATGGAGCTGTCATACTCTTTGATCTGCTTTAATGCTGCGATGAAATCTTCGGGAGTCTTAGGCATCTCAGTGATTCCTGCTGCTTCGAATACTGCCTTGTTATATACGATACCACCGCTAACACCTGCGGTGTAAGGAACACCGTATACAGTGCCTTCGTACATCTGGTTGTAGTAGTTCAGCTGTCCGTCCATCTCGGTAGTAGTTCCAAGAGGAAGGAAGTATGTGCTTAAGTCAGCCTTGTCAACTGCGGGGATAAACATAACATCGCCCCAGTCACCACCCTGCAGACGAAGCAGCGTATCACTTGCATAGTCGGTGATACCTTCAATATCAACAGTGATGTTGGGATACATCTCGTTGAATGCATCAATGTAAGTCTGGAAAGGAACTGCTGCGCCGTCCTCTAACAGGTCGGTACGGTTAGTCAGGACCTTAATGGTCGTGGTAATGTCGGTGTAATCCTCACCCAAAGTAAGCTCTGCGTAATTCAGGCTGGTAACCTCTGCAGGTGCTGCAGCCTCGCTGGAAGCTTCTGCAGTTGCGGGAGTGGTGCTTGCTACAGAACTCTCAGCGGCGCCGCCGTTGTCTGTGCTTCCACATGCTGCCATAGACAGTGCCATGACTGATGCTGTGGAAAGAGCTAAAAACTTTTTCATCTTCATAAGAAATCCTCCTAGTTTTCCGAAGGAAAATCCGAGTCCTCTGACGAGGAGAGGATTTAGCCTCCTTGTTTTTTGCTACATTTGATAGCGTTTACTGTTTTGTAACTTAATTTAATTATACATAATCATATTAATTAATCATCAACTATTCTTGTTTTTAATCTCTTATTCTTGCTATTTTCGTTATTATCTTCTATTTTCACAAGTTCTATGCCTATGTTTTGTACATATTATACAATTAAAGTAATTAATTTAAATTAAATTAGCTGATTTAATTAACTAATTTTGTTTTCTTTGCATCCTTTGTCATTGAAACAGCTTAAATAATGGCTTATAATGTATTTAAGCTTAATTAATTTTTTCAAAAAAGCATGTTTCTAGTGTGAAAAATAAATTCTTCACATGAAGTTTTGTTCCTGCACAAGCTGCTAAAGCAGCCGAAGTTTGAAGATTGCGGAAAGGCAAGGTTTTTGTATGAACATTTCCACCACTTTTCTCAATGCATTGAGGCACACTTCCTCCGATGTGGAGGGGCAGCGTTCCCCGGAAATCCTGCTGGGGCAGATCTATAAAGTATCCCTGGAAGACAAGAGCTTTTTACTGCCCCTGGCCGGTGGAGAATTCCGGCTCTCGGATCCTTTCTATTATGAATGGAACCCCTTTCCCTCATATCTGCTGCTTTACACCTTAGAGGGCAGTGCCGTCCTTACTACCCGGGGCAGCGAGGTGGTCCTGGATCACGAGCATCTGTTGTTCTTAGATTGCAGCCAGGGGTTCTCTCTCCGGCTGTTGCAGGGAAAGTGGCGTTTTCAGATGTTTTTCTTAAGTGGAGCGGAGCTTTCTTCTTATTATAGCATATTTCAGGCTGCTTTTACCTGTTGTTACCCGATTCCCATCGGCTCCTGCGTTTCACAGCGGATGCAGCAGCTGACCAAATTTTCATTCACCCCGACTCCTGCAGAGCAGATACAGCTTCACCGAGAACTGACCGACATGTTCGCAGAACTGATGCTGTCCGCCCTGTCCGTCTCCCGGGATGTGAAGCCCATTCCTGCTTATCTGCTGTCCATGAAAGCGGATTTTGAGGAAAACTATGCTGAAAATCACTCTTTGGAATACTTTGAGCAGACTTTTCTGCATAAATTTGATTCCGCAACAACAGTGGGACTTTTGCTCACGCTGATACTGATTTTTATGTTTCAGGGCGAGGTGGTGCTGGACAATCCACTGCACATTATATTGATTGCAGTTCCGCTGATCATTCAGACATTCTTTATATTCTTTCTGGCATTTGGAGTATGCAGAATTATCAGACTTCCGTATGATATTGCAGCCCCGGCTGGAATGATTGGTGCATCGAATTTCTTTGAGCTAGCTGTTGCAGTCGCTGTAGCTTTATTTGGTACATCAAGTCCAGCGGCACTGGCAACTACAGTAGGTGTATTAACAGAAGTCCCGGTAATGCTTACTCTTGTGAAGATTGCAAACAAATTAAAGGAGAAGTTCAAGTATGAATAAGAAAAAAGTTGCTTTTATATGCGTTCATAATTCATGCAGAAGCCAGAT
>ENA-OPNR01000931-OPNR01000931.1-human-gut-metagenome-genome-assembly--contig:-NODE-931-length-12533-cov-3.996634_pt1 | contig 12533 bp, 9 predicted proteins | sample MGYA00241543_ERZ501783 | MGnify/ENA primary metagenome ERZ501783 (study PRJEB25962, sample SAMEA2042557) | human gut metagenome | biome: human gut; feature: human-associated habitat; material: faeces... | reverse complement strand
GTGGTGGGGCTGTGCTTGTTGCCGATATCATTCTGTAAAATCAAGGACGGGCGAATTCCGCCTTGCTCACTGCCGCAGCCTGTGCCGAAATCGACGGCATAGATTTCACCTCGTTTAATCTCTTTCATATTAGCCTCCGTTTTAAGTAAAAGGCGGTCGAGTGCTTTTGGGCAAACGACCGCCTTGGTATTTGTATCAATCGTTTTTGCTTTTGTCCGTATTTGTCCACGACACCCCGAACAAGGGAACGCATCCTCCGGCAATGCATTTTGCCTCATGGGAATCTCACCCCTCCCAGGATCTCTGCGAGGTGCTCTCATTGGTTGCGACGGCTCACGGCGCTTTTTCGTGCCGCTTCAACGCTCGACCTGTGACTGAGCACAAGTATCATTATTGCTTCTGCTTGTCATGGCCTTCGGTGCGGATGCGCCGCCCCGTTTGACTCATAGGTCGTGTGGCTCATCGGCTCTCGCCGACGGCAGAAGGAAGGTAAAGAATGCGCTGTGCTATTCGGTTTTCAAAGAACGGGCGGAGGCTATTGAGAAAGCCCCCTCACTTTTCATGGTAAAAAGTGAGGGGGCCTACAACCGAAATTTTTATTTTTCTAAAAGATTTTTGAGCTTTACTCTGATTTTGGCGATCCGCTTGCTGATTGCCTGCTGAGATACGCCGTAGATTTCCGCAAGCTCAGTACCGGGAATATCGGCGTAATAATGGCGGTAGATGAGAAGCTGTTCCTCATCGGTCAGCTTGAGGATGGCTTCCTTGAGCTTGTCCGTCATAATGCTTTCCACTACGGTGTCGCATACATCCGGCTGCTCTGCTATGAGGATATCCTCACCGTTGAATTCATCGGTGGTCAGAGCGTTGTAGGAAACATCGCCGTTTCTTGATGCGCGTCTGTCAATATAGATTTGACGATTCCGCTGGCGGTAATATTCCTCATAATCCTCTTTTGATACCTCCATCAGACTGCCGTATAAGGGCAGGAACAGCTTGTCCGCATATAACGGGCAGATTTGCACACGGCGACGGAATTCCTCATAGGTCAATTCCGTGTACCCGCCGTTTTCTATAATATAAACCGCTTTGGGTTCTTTTTTCACTGTTATGTACCTCCGTTCAATCGTTTTTTTGTTAGGTCAAAAACGATTGATACGGAGGGCTTCGACAGCCTACCGCAAACTTCGACAGTACGCCGCCGTTTATACAAACGCAGAAAGCCAAGCCACTTTGAAATTCCGAAATAACAGATTTATCGTTGGTCTTTTGCAGATATCGTATGGAATTCTGTTGACCGCAGAGGTCAAAAAAATATAGGTGTCTGTGTGTTTGCGCAAAGACAGCCTTTGCTATTTCAACACCTGTTTCTTTCCTGTATTCTTTTTCATTCTTTCACCTTGTCGCTTGAAAACGGCAGGGCGCCGCTTTTTATGGCACTGCGTTGTGTTGAGCTTCGTCGATTGATTCTGCAAGGCTAAACATCGTGGTCACCTCCTGTTACGGTATTCGGGGAAACAAAAAAGCGACTGCGCTATGCTTTAAGGCATAGTACAGCCGCATGAGGGCGTGCATATAAAAACCGTTTTGTTAAGACGGCCTTGGGTGTTGCGTTTCGCTTATGTACATGATTGTTAGGGGCTTCTCCTTGTTTTCATAATTACCTCGCTGTATTTGGTATCTGTTGATATCAGTGTATCCACTGCCGGGGCAAAAGTGAAGAGTGCATAAGTGTGATATACACAGTATACATGGAATCCGGCAAAAAATTGTTGGGTTATGACCGAGAAATTGCTTATTTCTCAAAAACAGTCGCCAAGGAAAGAAATACGGCACAGCGGTTTTTATGCCCTCTGTGCCGTATTTGCGATGTTTCCGTGATGAATCGTTAATTATTACTTATCTTTGATTATTTGACGGAATGTCTTTTCCTCTTATCAAATACCGTTACACCTGTCAGAACACCGCCGCTGATAGCCGGTGGTCTTGCATCCTTTTAAATTCGAACAATCATCCGAATTAAATAAGTTTTTTCTTCCTTACAATCGCCGCAACAAGCGAAACAATATTCCAAAGAAGAGACACTCCGGAAAGAGAAACTGCTGCGGTTGCAAGAGGCTTGGAAACACTGACTTTATCGCTGATCGCGGAAATGTTGCCGGCGTTCAGCGTTGTGTTGTCGGTCAGGGTTATTATCAGGTCTCCACCGTCGTCAATGCGGCATCCTTTAATACCGAGACCGTCTTTTCCGTCCTTGCCATCTTTGCCATTGGTACCATCTTTACCATTGACACCATCTTTCCCGTCCGTTCCGACGATTTTTCCGAGATTGGTTATAACTCCGTCGGTAAAGGTGAGGATAAGATTACCGTCTGCGTCGATATGAGCGGACTTGATTCCGGTACCGTTAATGCCGTTGGTTCCTGCAGTACCGGCTTCGCCCTTTGCACCGACTACTTTCCCGAGGTTATGCACAGTGTCGTCGGTAAGGGTGATGATTAGATTGCCGTTTTCATCGATTTCGGTGGTTTTTACACCGACTCCGACATTGCCCGTATCGCCCTTGTCACCTTTATCTCCGGTCACCCGTCCGGCATTGTGTACGGTCTCATCGGTAAGAGTGATAATCAAATTGCCGCTTTCATCAATCATAACGGATTTAACACCAACGCCATTCACGCCCTGTTCGCCTTTATCTCCGACTACCTTTCCGAGATTATGCACGGTATTGTCTGTGAGAGTTATGACCAGATTTCCGTTTTTGTCAATCACAGCGGATTTAACTCCTACTCCTGCGGCACCGGGAGCACCTGTTTCGCCTGGGGCACCCTTATCTCCGATCACTTTCCCGAGGTTATGCACGCTGTTGTCTGTAAGTGTTATGACCAGATTTCCGTTTTCATCAATTGCGACGGATTTAACTCCTACTCCTGCGGCACCGGGAACACCTTGTTCGCCCTGACTTCCGTTATCTCCGGTGACCTTTCCGAGGTTTAACACCGTGTCGTCGGTAAGAGTAATAATGAGGTTTCCGCTTTCATCAATAATTGCTGATTTGATTCCGATGCCGGTATCACCCTTGTCGCCTTTTACATTTTCAACGATTACGGAAAGAAGAGTGTCTCCGTCCACCGTAAAGGAAACTTCGGTCTTGTTGGTTTCGGGACTGAATTCGCCGCCGATGTACCAGCCTTTGAGGATATATGACGGCTCAAGCACGATACTCGCAACAAGAATTGTGCCTTCACGAATTTTACTGCCGCTTGTGATTTTTTCATTTTTGCTGCGCACTGTCAGCACACAGCCCTCAATCATTGTCGGGAAGGTGACGGTGTATTCCGGAATTTCCTCTACCGCCACACGGATATGCGTTTCCATCTTGATTCTGCCGGTCTTGTAGGTATAGCTCCCGTCGCCGTTATCGGACCAGCTCTCTGTGTCGGCAAGACGGTATCCATCCTTCGGCTTGACGGTTACGGTGATTTCATCGCCGAAATTGACCTTTTGACCGCTTTCAAAATCCGATGTCCCGTTTTTAACGGTAATTTCGGCGTTCTTATTCGGCATATCAACTGTGACCGTATATTTTTCGATCTCCGTAAAGTATACCTTGATATCGGTTTGGGTATCAACGGTGAGCTCATACTCGTACATATCGTAAAGCCTGTTATCTGTTATTACCGTGTCGGGAATTCCGTTTTTGGTGATAACGAGCTTTTGCACCCTATAGCCTTCTGCCGCCTGAGCGATGAAGTTGATTTTCGTTCCCACGGGAACAGCGGTACCGGACTGATAGGTCTGCTTTGTTGCCGCCATACCGGTTTCGTTGCCGCTTGCAACGGAATAGGTCAGCTTCACGGGTCTGTCGGTTTCGGAAACTCTTTCAAATTCCGCTTCGACGGTGTATCTTGTTGAGCCAAGGGTAAGCGTGTAGGTATTTGAGCCTGCCGCGTTAACAATATCCGTATTGTTTTCGGCATCTGTTATTCTCCACGACTTCAGTGTATAGCCGTTTTGCGGAACGCGGTAATTGTTACATCGCCGGTCACCGTGCCGCCCGGAGCAGGCAGACCTGTTTCACCGACCTTTGCGGTAACTGTTCCGAGAAGGTCTTCGCCGTTCTTATATTCGCCGACAAAGATGACCTCGGCCGAATCGAATGTTTTTCGTGTGGATACGAATATGTTAGCTTCGCCGCCCAGTGCAAACGCGCACTCTATGTTGCCGTTGAGGTCGGGTCTGAATACAGTCTCTTCTCCGCCGTTATCAAGAGTCAGCGACACAAGTTCAAAGTGCCGGTTCTTTGGCGAAACTCTGATTTTAATAATATCGTTTTCATTGATCTCATCGCCCGATTTAATATTAACATTGCCGAGGTGCCGCACACTGATATCGGCGGCTTTCTCGTTGTCGATTTTATAGTTGACCTTATAGTCTCTCTTTGCTGTTGTTATGGTTGCAGAGTTTGACCAGGCACTTTCCTTATCCTTTCCGTCTACCTTGCAAACGGTTGTAAGCACATATTCGTACTCTGTATTGGTTTTAAGTCCGGAAATGTCATAAGAGGTCGTGCCGACAGGAATAAGATTTGAAATCCTGTTATATTCACCGTTTTCAACTTGATAAAGATAGTAGCCCTCCGCATCCGGCCAGCCGGGAGTTTTATCGGGCTGCGACCAAGTAAGGCGTATCTCGTCTTCGTCAAGCAGTTCTGCCTCAAGGTCGACCACTGCCGGTGAAGGAGCACTGAGATTTGTCAAGTTATAGCCTATAAAGATGGTCTTGTTGTTTTCATCGCCGTAAAGGTGTCGGAACCACTGACCGAGCGTCCAGTCAAAGGTATATTGCGTGTATACGTTTTGAGGAATTCCGTTTGAGGCAAGATCCGGACCGTCGATATCATTGACCACGCCGGTACAGCCTTCGGACGATGTCGTTGTGGTGGATACGCCCGAGCCGTTGCTGTAGCTCAAACTGGTTTCAAAACCAACATCATGCGAGAATAGTATACCATCGCCGAATACACCGAAGCTGATGGAGAAGTTGAAATAAAAACCGTGCGACATTTCTTCGGAAACGGATTTTATATTGCTTTTTCCCCACGAAACCTCGTTAAGACCGCCGTTATGTCCGAGTCGAATGGCGAGCTTACTGAGCTGCTCTGCACCCAAATGGCTGTAAACGCCCCAGCCGAGCTGATTGTACATAAACGGGTTGCCCTCGTTTCCGTCAAGCCAGTTTGCCGCTTTATCTATTTTTACCAAGGGATAATAGTATTTTTTATCTTTGTCTGTTTTATCCGATTCCCTTATGACGGCATGATAGTTCTTGTTATTCATATAACCGTTATACTCATCAACAAAGCCGTTGTAGTCGTCAACGCTCAGCTGTTGATATACCGGCTGCTGCGGAATGGAAAGCGTTATGGCGGTATCTCCCGACCATTTGCCGTTTTCGTCCAGTATCTCATAGGCGTAGATAAATACAGGCGTTCTGGACACAAGCACCGTGTTGTACGCCCGTGCCTTAACCGTCAGGGAATATTCCTTCTGCAGAGCCGTGGAATAGGTTTTGCTCCATTCAAGCGAGTAGCCTGCCGAGATGTTCACCTCAACGGGGGCGAGAAGCCCTCCGTAAGAGTAAGACATTCCGACGCTGAAGGAAACATTGTTCGATGAGGACTGCTCCAACTCGAAACTCTCTGTGATTGTATATGCGGTTTCGTTTTCGCCGGAGTCACTCAGCGCGGAGAAATACGGCGCAGCCTGTATGACTGCCTTGACCTCCGGGTCGCTGTAGGCATAGCTTACGCCCTTATATTTGGCTATAACACCGTCCTGGTTTCTGTCGCAGGCGGTGAGAAGTACCTGAGCCGTACAGCCGTAGTAATCACCGTACGCTTCGTTCGGACTCCAGTATGACAATGTCAGGTCAAAGCCGTTTGCCGCCTCATAGCTGTCGCTTGTATCCGGATAGGTTGCGGAAATCATACCCTTGCTGAAGGAATATTTATCCTCGTTACCGGTTTCGGCAGAGGTTACAAACACAATTTGCTCACGTCCTGCATTGTTGCCGTCAAAGTTTCCGACGGCAACCGAGCGGAAGAATTCTGTCTTACCGCCGATCTCGCCCTCAAACCAGAAGTTGTTTGTGCTGCCGTTTGAGTTTGTGCGGAAAGAATATTCGTTTGAAGTGAGCTTGTAAAGTTCTCCGGTCTGGGCATTATAGTTGTACAGCGTGCCGTTGATAAAGACGAAATCTGCGGCGCTCGCACCGTTAAAAGCAACAGCCTCTACCGCTAAAGGCGAAACAACTTCTTTAGTTCTGGAACCGGCCTTCGTCCAACCGTTGGAAGCCATCACCTTATATTCGGATTGTACAAAGCCTCTGTTTCCGTTATTAAGGAGCGTTGTATATGCAATTTCGGATGAAGAAGTCGATGCAACAGACAAAGTGATACCAGCGACACTGGCACGTAAGCCCGCAACAAGGATATCTTCATATCCGTCGTTGTTGAAGTCTCCTGCCGTGATGCTGCAGGCGTTCATGCTGTTACTATTAAAAACAACATCATTTTGGGAAAAATTTTGGAGTTCTCCCTCCGGGCAAACATAGAATTTTTCATCGGCGTCGCCGTCCACAAACGAGGAGCCTCCGCCGGAAGAACTACCGCCGGCTTTTCCATATTTAATCTTTACCTGAGGACGATATAGATTCAAATTGCGACTGTTTACATTGTTTATGAAGAAATAGGACAGCACGGCGATGTCATCAATTTGGTCGCCGTTAAAATCGCCCACCACCATGTCTACGCCCAGCTTATGAAATCGGTTGTCAAAGGTTTGGCCAGAGCTTCCATACATGCTGTCACCATTTGCCCCTGGGTCCGTGGGACTTCCAACAGTGGTGTGATATAATTTTTTGTAGGAGTCATGAAGCATATCATTGCCGAAGCCGAGTTTTTTGCCTTCTCCCATAATGCTTGTGTTATTTAATAATACAAAGCTGTTTTTGCCGGTAAAGGAATATTCATACAGAAAGCAGCCGACAAAAGGTTCGTAATCAAAAGTCTGCATCAAACCTGTCGAGCGTTTTGTGTGCGGAACATAGATGATCAGCGTGTCCTTGCCGTCTCCGTCAAAGTCGCCTGCGGTAATGTTCAGATAGGCGTTGGTTTCAAGGTTTAGAGCACGAATAAGGCCTTTGTTGTCAAACATCCAGTTCATTTCGCCGACCCACTGTTTGCCTTTATATTCTCCCGTTCTTGTATCATATATATGAAGATAGACCTGCTTATCCGACTTATCAAGACCTACATAGGCAACATGGTCTCTCCTGCCTGAGCCGAACGGGTCAAAGGAAACGGACTGGACAAACGCATAGTACGTCTGAAGCGCACTGATGTCCATATTGGGCAGAGAGGCATCGGAAGCGGTTCCTTTTTTGGAAATAAAGTTCTTGAGAGACTCCGGGGTTCCTACATCCGCAATTTTGCCTGTTGCGGACGTGCCGTATGTCTCAAAATAAAGCAGTTCGTTTTTTTCAACCATTGCAAAGGGACGGCCGACATCATACCCGTAAGGGTTGGTTGTATTGTCAAAGCCAGTGGGTTTTGTGTTTTTCATCAGAGTATTAGCGGCATCCGATGAAAACTGCGGCTCACTCGGGTCGGCGGCAAAGACCGACAGGGGCAGACATACTGCGATCATTATGACCGACAGCAGCGCGCATAGCGAGCGCTTCAGAATGAGTTTTTTGTACATAGAGAGTCCTCCTTTTCTTTTCACGGGGGAAGATTGTTTTCGGGCGGGGATTTGACGCAGCAAATCATAAAGTATTCTGTTATACTTCCTCTCTTACATTATATCAAATTATGTCGTCCTCTGTCGTGTCGTTTACGCTGTATATCGGTTGTTTACGCTGTAAACGGGGTGAAGTGTGAAATATCTCTTGCAAAACGAGAAAAAAGCCAGTAAAATAATGATGAAAAGTTCGGCGCTCCGAGTTATGAAGTTGAATGGAAAGGAATGGAATTTCGAATATGAAACGCTGCCTGCAGGTTGTTTGCACTGCCGTTTTTATACTGCTTTGTTTGGGGACAATGCGTTTTCTGAGTTTTTTATTAAGACGGACATGTCGATTCGCTATATTGATTGGCAGTCTTCTGTCAAAATTGAGACAGACGGCTCCGAAAGTTCGTTGGATTATACCGTTGTGCCTCAAACAGGGGAGAGTTTTCGGCTTGAAACTGTTTTTCCGCCGACAGAGGAAAACGGGAATCTGGTGTTTGAAACGGCAGGGTTGGAGCTTACGGTTTGTATCAACGGAGTTGAGGTATGGCACTCCTCGTCCGCTGTCCCTGCAGGGGCAGCGGGACAGACACAGGCAGTAATTCCTATGCCGAGAAATGAAGAATGCCATGTCACAATGACATGTGTAGTTAAAAGTACAACCAGTTTGGTGTTTCCTCCGGCTGCTCGCTTTGTACCAGTAGAATACGATGCGACTGAGAGCTATGCATATGCTAATTTTTACGGAATTCCCGCCGGCGTAACCGCAGCGATTTCACTTCTTGTGGCGGGTATATTTCTTTTGGGAGTTGCACACAAAAAGCCCGACTGGAGTCTGATTCCGCTGCTTCTTGCGGCTGCCGGTCTTACGGCACAGTGGATTACAAAGGGAATGGGCTATTTCTTCCTGAATAACCGGTTGGTCGATTTTCTTATCCGCCGGGAGGTTGGCTTCTTCTTTATACTGTTACTGATTCTCTTTCTTGCAATGAACCGACAGCGGAAATTTTGGAAGTATTTTGGAATCACTACGGCGGTCAGCTTTACTACACTGTTGATTGCTTTCGGAATATCTGCCGCCGTAAATGGGTATCTTGCAGGATATATCGTGCAGATGTTCCGTGATACAGTTGAGCTTGGGCATTATGGGGAACTTTTGTATTGGATTACCGTTTGGCTGACTGCTGTTTGTGCTGTAATTTCTACATATGCAGTGATGTGCGCCTTTGTCACGCAGCGAACGGAAACACAGGCGCTCCGCCTGCACAATCAGCTGATTCTGGACGGATATCGTGCCATCGAAAGCAAAATGAGGGCAAGTGAGGCAATCAGGCATGAGGAAAGACACAGAATTGTTGCCTTGGAGTCGGCTTACAAAAAGGGAGACTATGAAACTCTGGGCAAAATGCTGCAGGATATGAGAGGACAGTGCGAGCACCTGGCGCAAACACACTTTTCCAAAAATTTCGTTGTCAATGCTATTTTGCAGGATGCTGCCTACAGAGCGGCACGGGCGGGAATATCATTTGATGCCACTGCTTCGGTGTCCGCAGAGATTCCGATTTCCGAAAATGAACTGTGCGGGCTGCTTATGAATATGTTGGATAATGCTATAGAGGCGGCCTCGCGCTGCACGGAAAAAAGCTTTATCCGATTCAAGGCAGAGGAACAAAACGGTTTTCTCGCCGTAAAATGTGAGAATTCGTTTATTGAAGAGCCAAAACAGGATAAGAACGGGCAGTATATTTCTACAAAGGATGAAAAGGAAAGTCATGGCTTTGGATTAAAGCTTATGAACGCTGTCGCAGAGAAGTATCACAGTATGCTGGATATTTTTATTTCGGATGAAAATGTTTTTACTGTTCAGACCGCTTTAAGAATTCCGAAAAAATAATAAAATCAGCGGGTGTCATTTGAAAATGACACCCGCTGATTTTATTGATTTATATATCGTATAAATGCGCTTTGAAAGGCTTTATAGTATGTACGCCCCACAGGAAGCACATCACCATTTCGAAGCGTTAGGACCGTCCGTCCGATTTCTTTTACTCTGCTCAGATTCACCAGAAAGCTGTTATGACAACGTGAAAAATGGCCTTTTGGAAGCTGTTTTTCAAATTCGGTAAGAGAAAGATAATAGGTGTTGCTATTTCCGGAACTTTGATGAATGATTATGTTGTGGTTATAACTTTCTACATAACGTATTTCTGACACGGAGAAATGCAGTATCTTATTACCGATGCTAAGCGTGACTGCTTTGGGTAAGTAATTCAATTTAAGATCCGTACGGATTGCATTTGCCAGTGCTTCCCGGCAAATCGGTTTAAGAAGAAAATGAATGGGCTGTACATCATAGCCCTCGGAAAGATAATTGTCGCATGCGGTCACAAATATAATTGAAATACGGTCGTCCTTGCTTCGCAGAGAACGCGCCAGCTCCAATCCCGTCATGCCGTTCATCTGAATATCCAAGATAAGCAGATTGAACGGTTTCTCGACATCAGAATTCATCCTTTTCTCAAGTTCCTCGGCAGAGGGAAAAGCTGTTATCGCATACGGAATACTTTCTCCGTCCAGCAGCTCCCTGCAGAAAGAATGCAATTGTTCTCTCATGACCGGATCGTCATCACAAACGGCTATTCGGTATGTGTTCATTTTCTCACCCGCAATCACATGTATTTTAATATATTATATCATAAAACCGATCGGAAAACAACCTTAAAAGATTTACAAAAAAGCGAACTTTCAATTGTTATCTTGCCGGAAGGAGTTTTTTCTTCTCAACTATTTAATTTTTACTGAACCATGCATTAGAAGCGTGGTTTTGGTATGAAAAAGGGCGGCAAGGATTTTCTTGCGAACGATAAGACCGAACCGCATCAGAACATCTGAACAGAAGAACTGTCCGGTTCTTTGTGGTTTTCACTGTACTGTCCCTGCTTCTGTGCAGGTTGATTTGCGTTTTGTTGATACCACGATGTGAGCCAACACCGATAATGTATATACTCGCCAAGCCTCGCTTTGTCTATCGTCCTGATTTGTTCGAGCAGAACGGTGGATTCGGTTTTAAGCCCTTTCGCCATGATTTTTACATGGGTGGGCAGAGTTGCCTTTGTTTTTCTGCTTGTGATCGCCGCCACGATGGTGGTGGGGCTGTGCCTGTTGCCGATATCATTCTGTAAAATCAAGGACGGGCGCGTTCCGCCTTGCTCCATCCTGCGGCAAGCACGCTGCAAAGCACCAAAAGAGCGGCGCAAAGCGCCAAAAGTGTACCTGTGAGTAGTTTTTTCCCTGCTTTCATCTTCTTTCCTCCGTTCAGAATTGTTTATCACGGCGGAGCTTTGCGCCGTTGCTCACGCCGTAAATGAGCGGCGGCTGACCGGCTTATGCTTGGTTTGCTTTGTACTTATCCGAAAACAGAGCGACGCCCTGCTTTAAGACCTCCATCTGGGTTTTCAGATAATATTCGTCCTCGAACATAGCGTAATGTACGCAGGCGCGGACGAAGATAAAGATCAGCGGGGTGATGACCGTATAGGGAATGCCGATCTTCGGCTCCAGCCGCTTAGCATACTCCGTATAGCGCTCGTTGACACCCTCGAAGAATTTCTTGCCGTGCTCTATATATTTCGGATGTGTGTATACCTGATACATCAGCCGATATTTTTTGCCGTGTTTTTTTGGCTGTCCAATACGGGACCTCTTTCACAAACCGGACAACATCCTTGGGGTCGGTGGGCGCCATCTCCATAAAGTCGTCCTCGACCTTTTCCATGCAGTATGCCGTTGATTCGATGATCAGCTCATCTACACTGCTGAAATACGAATAAAGATTTCCCGTAGTGCAGCCGCACGCTGCTGCCAAAGCCTTGATTCCCGTGCCTGTCAGCCCGTTTTCGGCATAGCAATCAAAGCATTTTCCCATCATTTCGCACTTGCGCGCGTTGTGCTGTTCCTCTGTTGCTCTCATATACGCCACTTCCTTCTTGATAACTAACTAATCAGTTAAATATAGTACAACATAGAATTGTGTCGAATTCAAGAACTGTTCGAGAAAAATCGAAGAAAATCAAATTGCAATATGATCTCATAAAAAAGTCCTTACAGCAGAAAGAAAATAGCGGATGGTCTCAACGATCAAAACCGTACTAATAAAAATGTCTTTGTTATCTCCGAATTTTTCAAAAAGAAACCTCTGTGTCTTTTTCTTTCTGCTGTAATCTATCTTCAGTTGGGTAGTTCACTTTCACCTTCCACCATGACAGGTGGCACCTGTCAGCGTATAGGCGCAGTTGCCCCTTGGCGGAGCGTTTTGCTTTTTTCACTCCGCTCTCAACCGAAACAGCAGACTGCTCTTGCCGCCTTTTTTTCTGTACCGCTGCTCGGTTGCGAGCAGCCCTGCTTTTTTGAGGTCACGGATCCCGCGGCGGACGGTGGAGGGCGAGAGCTTGAGGTCTGAGGCTATGGTCGGGATGGCAGGCCAGCACTCGTTGTTCTCGTTCGTCCGATCTGCAAGATAGATATATACCGCAACAGCCCTGTGCGGCAGCTCGGTGCGGTAAAGAAAATCAAGACGGCTCATTGCTTTGCACCTCCGTTTCGGTTAAGTCTTTTATGATTTCTGCTTCCGTTATGTCGGGAGCAGTTTCTTTTTTCGGCGGTGAGGTACGGATAGGCTTGCCGCCTCTGTTTTCATCCTTTGGCGGAGTTCTCTGCGGTTCGTTCTTGGGGCTGTCCTGCTGT
>ENA-OPNR01000906-OPNR01000906.1-human-gut-metagenome-genome-assembly--contig:-NODE-906-length-12769-cov-5.315479_pt1 | contig 12769 bp, 9 predicted proteins | sample MGYA00241543_ERZ501783 | MGnify/ENA primary metagenome ERZ501783 (study PRJEB25962, sample SAMEA2042557) | human gut metagenome | biome: human gut; feature: human-associated habitat; material: faeces... | reverse complement strand
GACGTCGACGTCGAATCCGCTACCGAGCGTCACCACCGAGCCCGGAAAAGAGGAGGACCCCAAAGTGCTTGATAAGGATATCATAAAATCCACGATAACTTCAACCGACGACGGCAACGGAAACTACACAAACCCCGTTATTTTCGCCGACGTGCCCGATATTGATATGATCCGCGTTGACGACGCGTTTTATATGGTTTCGACGACCATGCACCTGTCTCCGGGGTGTCCCGTAATGAAATCCTACGACCTTGTAAACTGGGAAATAGTAAATTACGTTTTTGATACACTGGAGGACAGTGATAAACTTGCCTTAAGAAACGGGGAAAACAATTACGGCAAGGGTCAGTGGGCGACTACCCTCAGATATAACAACGGTGTGTATTACGCCGGCTTCACTTCCTTCTCCACCGGAAAAACTTATATCTATCATACCGACGATATAGAAAACGGAAAATGGGACAGGTTCGTGTATGACGAGTGCTTCCATGATATGAGTCTTTTGTTCGACGACGACGGCAAGGTGTATCTTATCTACGGCGGCGGTGAGATATGGTGCGTTGAACTGGAAAAGGATCTGAGTGCGGTCAAGCCCGGAACCAAGAGAAAACTCATCAACAACGCGGGACTTGTCAAGGGCTGCCTTGCCGAGGGTTCTCACGTCTATAAGCTGAACGGATATTACTATATTTTTATCATAACATGGCCCCCCAATAGCAAAAGAACGCAGCTTTGTTACAGAAGCGAAGCGCTCGACGGCGAGTGGGAAAGGAAAGTGATAATCAGAGATAATATGGGCTTCAGAAATGATGGTGTCGCACAGGGCGGTATCGTCGACGATAAGGACGGCAACTGGTATTGCTTTGTATTTCAGGATCACGGGGCGGTAGGCAGGACTCCCGTTGTGTCGACCATGACATGGGAGGACGGCTGGCCGGTAGTCGGAGTTAAGGGAAAGGTGCCAACGACCGACAAGATTCCTATCGCGGGTCACGAGAAAAAGGGCATCGTCACAAGCGACGAATTTATCAACTCACAGATAGTGAGATCCTATCACAGCTTTGCCGACACGCCCGAGGAAGCGGGCGAGAGCGATTATAACGGCTCTAACCTCGGGTTGGAATGGCAATGGAACCACAATCCCGATAACCGCCTCTGGTCGCTCACCGAGAGGGAAGGCTATCTGAGGCTGAGAACGGTCGATGTCTGCGCCACAGTTGCCAATGCGAGAAACACCATTTCGCAGCGAACCTTCGGACCGGAATGCGGCGCATATATAAAGCTCGACGTTTCAGAAATGAAAGAGGGCGATGTTGCGGGGTTTGCCGCCTTCGCGGAGAAATACGGTTATGTCGCCGTAAAAATCGAGGACGGGAAAAAATATATCGTAACTGTTTGGTATGACGATAACGACGACGTTGAAAAGGAATTTGAAACGGAAAGGGTCGAAATAACGGAAAACGAAGTTTATCTGCGGGTCGACTGCGATTTCAAAAACGCAACGGACAAGGCGTATTTCTATTACAGCCTCGACGGCGAGAACTGGACAAAAATAGGAGACACGCTGCAAATGAATTATTACGGTCTGCATTTTATGGGATACCGTTATGCGATATTCAACTTCCCGACAAAGCAGACGGGAGGTTATGTCGACGTGGACTATTTCAGGGTGGAAAACAAACTGCTCAAATAAACTGATACATTAAATGCGTTTCAGCCGCACAGGGGGTCAGACCTTGTGCGGCTTTTTCTTTTTCGGGCTGCTGTTTTTTTGATGTTGTATAATAAAACTTGACACCCCACGCTCAAAAGAATATGCTAAAATCAGGAGGGTGAAGGACATGTCAGAAGCAAAGAAATACGACAGGAGCTACAAGGAGCAGTCAGTAAAGCCGGCGCTGGAAATAGGGGTAAAGCGAGCCGGCGAGGAGCTGAAGATACCGTACGGAACGCTGTACGGGTGGGTGCAGGCGGCAAAGAAAGGTATCTATACCGACACAACGAAAACAAAGAAGTCCCAGAGAACGCAGAAGTACCCGCAGTACGTTATTGATATGCTGTGGGAGCTGAGAAAGGAACAGGACGAACAGTGCGCCGGAATTGGCGACAAGTGGCAGGACTACGACCGTCTGTTCATCAAGTGGGACGGAAGCCCTATGAACAACAATACTCCCTACTTCTGGTTCAAGGAGTTTTGCGAAAAGAACAGCATAAGGTTCTGCGACATTCATTCGTTAAGGCACTTACACGCAAGCCTGCTCATCAATGTGGGCGTTGATGTGGTTGCAGTATCTTGGGATTTGGGACACTCGCAGGTTTCAACGACAACGAACATCTACTGTCATATGTTCCAAGAAGCACAGGCAAAGACGAGCCAGGCAATCGCCGACGCACTTATCTTTGACAAAAAAGAAAAGCAGGGCGGCGAAAAAGCCGAATTCCCTGCTTAAAGACCATAAATTCAAAATAAGAACCTCTGCTGTTACCGAAATCAAAGATTTCGAACAGCAACGAGAACCTTGTTGCTTTGCAATAAAGACCAAGACCAAAATCCGTACAAAAAGAAACACTCCCAAACGGCTTTGTAAAGCCATTTAGGAGTATCGTAGTGTGGTGACCCGTACGGGAATCGAACCCATGATTCCGCCGTGAAAGGGCGATGTCTTAACCGCTTGACCAACGGGCCGTAGAAATGGTAGCGGCAGTCGGATTTGAACCAACGACACCCTGGGTATGAACCAAGTGCTCTAGCCAACTGAGCTATACCGCCATATCTTTCCGTTTTTGTCACTCTGTATCAGCGACTTTTATATTATATCACAGCGCTTTGCGTTTGTCAACACTTTTTTAAAATTTTTTTCGATTTTTTTCGTTCTTCAAAAACGCTGTGATATTTTATATAAAAATCCTTAAATCAGACCTCTGCGTACTGTTTTCTGCCGGTTTCAAAAATGTTACCGCCGACAGCGTCGATTGCAACGATAAGAGGGAATTTATCGAAAGTCAGCTTTTTCACACTTTCACAGCCCAGATCCTCAAAGGCTATTACCTCACACTCGGTTATGCACTGACAGGCGAGTGCGCCTGCACCTCCTATGGCACAGAAGTATACCGCACCGTTGCGTTTTATGGCGTCTACTACGGCAGGTTTGCGTTCTCCCTTTCCTATCATTGCGGATAACCCCATATCGAGCAGCAGGGGAGCGTATGGGTCCATTCTGCCCGATGTTGTAGGACCGCATGAGCCTATTGCCATGCCTTCTTTAGTGCCGGTCGGGCCTGCGTAGTAAATAGTCGCACCGTCTATTTCAAAGGGCAGTTCTCCGCCTTCGTCGATAAGCTGTTTTATACGCTTGTGTGCGGCGTCACGGGAGGTGTATACAGTACCGCTCAGTTCTATCTTGTCGCCGGCTCTTAGCGTTTTTGCCTTTTCTTTAAGTTCGCTTGTGTTAAGTTCCAAGTTTGTACTCCTGTTCGCATTGAATTTATTATGCCGGAAAGCATACACTTCCCGGCATATGATATTTACTTTTGATTAAAGGTCGAAGAATCCCACGTTATCCGAGCTCATCTCGTCGTCGTCATCGTCATTGTCGTTAAGACCTTCCATCATCTTGAGATCCCACGAAGGATCGTACTGTGCCGTGTTGGTGGTCATATTGTCGTTAATTCCGCCGAGCATGGATGAATAATCGGACATATCAATCTTTTCTTCCTTAGCAGAGGGTGCGGGAGCGGTAGGATCGTCAAACGAGGAAGTCATGCCGTCATCGTCAGACGGTTTAGATGAGGGCGGAGGAGTAATCGTCATGCCGTTCATCTGTGCTTCGAGATCCTTCCAGGGATCGTTCACCTTTTCTTCCTTGCCGGCAACACCCATTGAACGACTTTCATTCAGCTTTTCCTTAGGTTTATCGCCGCTGCGGTCGGAAGTACGTTCGGTCTTAGCTGCGGGAGCAGGAGCAGGAGCAGGCTCTTCTGCGAGCAGGTCGCTGAAATCATCGGCTACAGGAGCAGGCTCTGCCTTAGCTGTGGGAGCAGGAGCAGGCTCTTCTGCGAGAAGGTCGCTGAAATCATCCGCAACAGGAGCAGTATCGGCTTTGGGTGCAGATGTTACAACAGGCTCCTCTGCAAGCAAATCGGCTATATCATCTGCCGCAGGAGTTTCCTCAACGAGCAGATCGCCGGTATCTACATTATCCGCAGAAATGTCATCGTCACCCGAAACTATCTCAAATGAGCTGAGCAGACCGTTGTTGTCTGTCAGCATATCGTCGTCATCGTCATTGTCCGTCTGAGCCGGCATATCCAGCTTAAGCTCGAAGTTATACGGCTCGATTTCCATAGGAGCGTAGGCGTCAAGCTCGCTCTCGTCAAGTCCGCCGATATTTTCAAGTTCGCTTTTTGCATTGATAAGCTCCTCATCATCGGACAGCTTTTCTTCGGGAACGTCAGCCGCATTATCGGTGGCTGTTTCTGCCTGTGAGGCTTCTTCAACAGCCTTAGCGAGTACATCGTTTACAGCCTTTGTATCTTCAACAGCCTTTGCTACCGCATCGTTTACGGCATTTGCTCCGGCAAGTGCCTTTTCAACGGCTTCATTTACTGAGGCGGTTATGCCGGCAAGAACAGTCTGAATATCTATTGCGGGAGCAGCCGCCGCACCTGATGTAACGCCATTTGCGAATGTGTCCGCCTTTTCAAGCACAGACTGCTTGTAATCGTATGTTTTCTTTACCGTATCGGCAAAATATGCTTTTGCGGCTGTGATAATCTCGTTCGCTTTGCTCTGTGCGTCATTTATTACAGCGTTTGCATCGGCATTTGCTTTGGCGGAAATTTCTGCAAGCTGAGCGGGGTCAATCGTTCCGCCGCTTTGCTTTGCTTTATCTATTTTTGCTGCCGTCTGTTTTTTGAATTCTGCGAATTCTTCTGTCAGGGCAGAGTATTTGTCCTGCATAACGTGCAGTTCTTTTTCGGTCTGAGCCAGCTTGCGTCTTTCGTCAAGAACCTGCTTTCTGCTTTCAAGGATCTGTGCGTCAAGTTCAGCCTTTTTCTTTTCAAGCTCTGCTGTAAGCTCATTGTTCTGACCTTCATTCGTCTGCTGTTTTTCTTCGAGTGCTCTTTTCAGCTCTTCATTTTCTTCCTTAAGGGCTTTACGCTCTTTGTTGTGCTGTACTATGTATGCCATTACTTCGGCTTTGTCGAAGCCGAGCGGAGAGGTTTTGAATTCGCCGTTTGTAGATGGCGCTTTTTTCTGTTCTGCCATTATTGTACCCCCTGAAAAATCTGGTTATTGTTATTATACCAAAAATTATTCATTAATTCAATAGCGAATTGTAAAGTTTTATCAATTACCCAAAAATGAGAACCGCTATTGGTGATTTTAACGAAAATTCGCTATCGCTATTGTATTTTATTGAACGGTAGTGTATAATAGTATAACAACCTTAAAATAATTTCGGTTTTTAAAAGATATTAACGAAAGGACTGATATTGATGATCGACAAAACTATGCCGTTTTCGCTCAAGGATGAAAGAGAAAACGAGATGAAGGAAATACTGACAACGGTTTACGGTGCGCTCAAGGAGAAGGGCTATAATCCTATAAATCAGCTCGTCGGCTATATTCTGTCCGAAGACCCTACCTATATAACTACATATAACAACGCACGTAGCCTGATTCGTCATATTGATCGTGACGAACTTTTACAGGCAATGGTCAAGAATTATCTCGGCAGTTGATGAAAGCCGCCATTTATTTCAATGAATTACAACCGCTCCTTTACGGATACTATATCTGTAAAGGAGTGATTTTTTTGCACAGAAAAATATCTGCCGCAGTATTTACGGTATTGACGGCAATGTTCATGTGTGGATGCACGTCCGATAAGAATACTGTCGGACAAAGCGCCGGACATAATGACAGGGGAGGCAGAACGCCTGCAGAAACGGCTTTTCTGACGGACGGAAAAGAGAAGGTCTGCTACGGTCAGGGCTATGAAACCGATAGCGATAACCGTCCTGTAGGAGCAATACAGGCACAGGAAAAATACGGGTCATACGGCGGAAGATTCATATTCGGCAAAGATGACAAGACAATCTGCCTGACGTTTGACGAGGGCTATGAAAACGGCTGTACCGGAAAAATACTGGATATTCTGAAGGAAAAAAAGGTTACGGCAACGTTCTATGTGACGCTTGACTATGTAAAAAGCAGTCCTGAGCTTGTACAGCGTATGATAAACGAGGGTCACGAGGTTGGAAATCACAGCTGTACCCACCCGTCAATGCCGGATATAAGCGATGATATGGTGTTTGAAGAAATACACGGACTTGAAACTTATATTTCCGATAATTTCGGCGGATACAAAACCGTTACGATGCGTCCCCCTAGAGGAGAATTTTCGGTCAGAACATTACGCATTGCCAAAAATATGGGTTATGATACTGTGCTGTGGTCCTTTGCGTACAACGACTGGAATACGGACGCTCAGCCCGACAGGGACACGGCGTACAGGCGAATAACGTCCGCAACGCACAACGGGGCTGTATATCTTCTCCATGCGGTATCCGAAACAAATACGGCGATACTGCCTGATGTCATCGACTACTGGCTTGATAACGGATATACGGTAAAAAGCATTTCGGGATAAAAAAAGAGCATCGGCACATAATAATGCAAGCCGATGCTTTTGTATCACTGTAATTAACACAAAAAAGAAAACGCTCCCGCAGGAGCGTTACGTTAAATCGTTATTCTCAGGAAACAGCGTTTAACTTCTTAGCAAGCTGAGATTTCTTTCTAGCTGCAGCGTTCTTGTGGATAATACCCTTTGCTGCTGCCTTATCAACTGCTTTAACTGCAACCTTAACGTTGTCAGCGTTAGTATCAGCGTCAACCTTCTTCAGAATAGTCTTAAGAGCGGTCTTGTCAGCCTTATTGCGAGCCTGCTTTGTAGCAGATACTAAAACTCTCTTCTTGGCAGATTTAATGTTAGGCACTTACGGCACCTCCTTTATACAGATCTACATATAATCATAGTTATATTTCGCAATACGCTTTATTATAGCACGTCCAAAACGAAAATGCAATACTTTTTTACGATTTTTTTGAAAAAATTCTTCGGGAGGAAATTTTATGCAGCTTACGGGAAGAACAGATATGGCGGCGGAGTTTGTAAAGGGCAAAAACGGAATAAGATGTGAAAGCTATGAGCTTTACGGAGAAAAGATAACCGAAATAATCGTTTCCGAAAAGGAAACCGCTCTTTTTAACCGCCCCTGCGGAAGATATTTTACCGTTGACAGTACGGACGTTCCTTATGCGGACGGTCAGATCCATGCGCTGTGTACGGTGCTTAACAAGCTCCTTCCGGAAGGAAAATGTCTTGTCACGGGGCTTGGAAACCCGTCTGTAGCGTCTGACAGTCTTGGCTGGAGAGCGGCAGGCAGGGTGCTTGCGACCTCGCATTTTATAGAAAGCATGCACAATGCGGACGGAATAGGGAATGTGTCGGTAATAAGGACGGATGTTTCGGCAAATTCCGGTATAGACAGCGTCTTTCACGCAATATTCTGTGCGGAGAAGATAAAAGCGGACTATATTGTAGCAATAGACAGCCTTGCGTGCAGTGAGCCGGAGCGCCTTTGCAGGAGCATACAGGTCACGGATACCGGCATAACGCCGGGCAGTACCGCAGGCAACAGTAACCGTCTTGACAGAGCGTCGGCAGGCATACCGGTAATCGCTGTAGGCGTTCCCACCACTATGGAGTATGAAAGCGATAACGACAGATTTTTTGTGACAAGATATGATATAGATGCCGAGATAAGCAGGTACGCACATATAATATCCTGTGCGCTGAACCGCAGTCTGTGTCCGTCACTGTCATACAGCGACATATCAATGCTGATGAATTATTCCTGAATATTTGCGGAAAATGAATCATAAGCTGTAACAAGAAAAATCCAACCGAGAAAACACTTGGCGAAAGGAAAGGCTTATGAGAGGCAATAAAAACAAAGGTATTGTAAAGGTTCTTGGCATAGGGCTTACGGCGGCGGTATTATCGTTTACCCTGACGGGCGTAGCTGAAAACGCCGTTACGGGAGCGGTAAGCGGCAAAAGCGTTTCGGACGGACTAAGACAGCTTACCGCACTGAGCGTTATGCTTGCTGTTCCTGTAAACGAATTTGACGGCAGGGATGAAGATACGGTTTCATCCGAGCCTTGCACAGAGAAACCGGACAATGAAACAAAAACTGAAAAGCAGGAGCAGCAGGAGCAGAAAGTGCCTGCGACCGATAATCCGTCAAGCAGTACGGAGGATACTTCCGGTGAAACGCTGGTGCCGGTCGACGCTCCCGCCGATGTAAAAACACGGCTGATTTCCGTCAACATAAGAAAGGACAAGGACGATCTTACACAGTATACGGCAAAGGACGGTACGGTAAAGGAAAAGCACTACGGAAAGATAGGCGGCGACAATGTAATAGACCTCGAAAACGGTCAGATAAGAAACTGCACCAAACTTCCTTCGGAGCTTATAGGCGCTGAGGCTGAGAAAAAGCCTTCTGTCACGCTGTCGGACGGTAACGAACCTCAGGTGCTTATAATACATACGCATACGACCGAAAGTTACGAACGTGACAGTGACGGATATTACGATACCGCTTATGACGGCAGATCGCTTTGCCCTGCAAACAGCGTTGTGGGAGTAGGGGCGGTGCTTGCGCAGACGCTTGCTGATAACGGAATAAGCACGCTGCACGACGGAACGGTCTTTGACGATCCCGTTTACAACTACTCTTATTCAAGAAGCAGGGAACGAACAGAGGAGTTGCTGAAAGAGTATCCGTCAATAAAAATAGTGCTGGATATTCACCGTGACGGAATAGCGGACGGAGATGTGAGAATAGCTCCCGTTGCAGAAATCAACGGCAGAAAAGCGGCACAGATAATGATAATATGCGGATGTGACGATGGCACGGATATATTGCCGGATTATATGGATAACCTCCGCATTGCGTCATATTTGCAAAATGCGATAGAAAAAGATAACAAAGGCATAACACGACCTATGCTTTTCGATTATCGGTTTTATAATCAGGATCTGGCTGAGGCTTCACTGGTTATAGAATTCGGAGCGTTGGCAAATGATATTGAGCAGGTGAGATACTCAGCCGAGCTTGCCGGCAGGAGCATTGCAAATTTGCTGAAAAATTCTGAACAATAAAAAGCGTATCAGAAAGATTATGATAAGGGGCCGAACACAAGCGTTATAAACAGATAAACCGCCCGGGCATTAAATCCGGGCGGTTACTTTTATGGAGCTTGTGACGGGACTCGAACCTGCGACCTGCTCATTACGAATGAGCTGCACTACCAACTGTGCTACACAAGCATATTTATTCCGATATTCTGATATATTTACACACATTTTCCGTTTTCCGAAAGCGTCCGCTTCACAAGTCAAAACATTGCATAATGCACAATAAACACTTGAAAAGAGCGAAGCAATGTGGTAAAATAGATATGGTCATATTTCGGAATACAGTTCCAAAATGACTATATTATTATATCGTATTTTTGATTTGTTGTCAATAGCTTTTTGACGGAAACGAGGAAAATTTGATAAAAAAAACATCTGTGGCAAGGTGTATCGGTGTAGTTATCGGCGTACTGCTAATTGTTTTTGCGGTATTTCTTGTAGTTACATCAATGCTGTTTTCATTCGGCGGCTCTGCTGCGCCGGATATTTTCGGATATAATGTTTACATAGTGCGTGACAACGATTTCTATCAGCTTAAGGCAGGCACAGCCGCTATAGCGCAGAAGGTGTGGCCCGACGAGGTAAACAACGGAGAGCTTATAATATATAATCGGTATGAAAACGGCGGAGCACAGCTTGCAAAGGTAAATTCCTCCACGCTTAAGGAAGGCGTTATGAGTTTTGATGTTGAAACTCAAGGCGGAGAAAATATCACAATATCACAAAGCCAGCTTGTTGCAAGAGTTAACTATTGCAGTGATTTCTGGGGTGCCGTTATCGGATTTGCAATGTCGCCGTTTGGCGTTATGGCTATCGCTATACTGCCGTGTATCGCAATAGTAGCATTTGAGATAGTGAAGTTCATTATGTCAAAGCGCCCGGTACCGCAGGTGGAAACGGTCAAGTTGCAGGAAGAAGCTCCGGTGTATGTTCCCCCTGAAAGCGAGGAGCATAAGCTGTCAAAAGCAAGCAAGGCCGATGCGAAAAAGGTCGCTATGCCGTCTTTATCCGATAACGTAAAAGTGCCGCATAATCGTGTCCCCGATAGCTCTCACGGTAAAACGGATGATTTCACGGAGCATTTGCGCATTAAAAAGAATATAGCGGCAAGTGCCGATAACATAAAAGACCGAGCGGATTTTTCCGCCGGAGCAAGAAAAAGGATGGAATCGGACAGAGCAGAGCAGCAAAAGGAAAAGAAAATTGAAGCCGGAAATGTTAAAAACGAAAAAGCCTTGCCTGAAATGACGGAAAAAACGGGTACGGCTGAAGTAACGCACGGCGGCTCCGAGCCCGATATATCGCTTGTATTCAGAGATGACGAGGACAAGAGATATGATATAGACGATATTCTTGCCGATATAGAAAAACGGCATCATTGACGGGCAGAAAAGCAGAAAGAAAAGTAAGAACGAAAGAGAGCACTAACAATGAATAAAAAATCAGATACTGTGAATTCAGAGCTTCGTGACAAGCTGTTCATCGTACTGGCATTAACCGGCTGTATATCGAATATAGCGGGATTTACCGCAAATGCGGTGATATTCGGATTTACCCCGCAGACCTTATTCTGTGCGGCTTGCGCACTTGTAATTATAGTATCGTCACTGGTCGGTTTCTTTACCGGAAGAACCTATGTCGCTACGTTTATAATACTCCTTGTGCTTGGGTTTGTCGAGTTTCCGATGTTGTATATTTCATACGGTGCAAGCACGGCAGTGTATATGCTTGTTGCGGAAATCGGTATTATTACTTTTATGAAGCCGGTACACAGAGTTATAATGGGGGCGGCGGTGTTCGTTGCAGATATAGCCGCATTTATTGTCAGAAGCAAATTCCCCCATCTGAATATGGCTAATGACAATATGGAGCTTGACACGCTGTTTTCGTTTGTAATAGCGTTTATAGGCATAATGGTTGCGGTCGCAATAGTGATAGTACAATTTGAACGTCAGGCAAAACAGCTCAGCGAAATGGGCGAGGAGCTTACGCTTGCTGTAAATACCGATCCGCTGACCGAGATAAGAAACCGCCGTTATCTTATAGAATATCTTGAAAATCAGCTTTCGCAGGACGAGAAAAAGAGACACTGTGCGGTGCTTATCGACCTCGATTTGTTCAAGTCGGTAAACGATACATACGGACACGTTTTCGGTGATAATGTGCTTAAACATTTTGCGTATGCGGTCAAAACAAATATCGGAGAAAATGACCTTATAGCACGATTCGGCGGAGAGGAATTCATGATTCTCTTTGATACGGATAATATCGAAACTGTTATGACGGTTATGAAGCGGATACGCAAAAGTTATTCGGAGTTTTCCGAGAAAGAAAAAGGAAAAGAATTTACTTTCAGTGCAGGCTTGGCTGTGTACGGAAGCAGTAATTCGATAACCGAGATATTCACAACTGCCGACAAGCGACTTTATAAGGCTAAGGCGGCAGGAAGAAATAAGATAATGATAGATTGAGAACTTTGGTACCCTACTGTTTTGTGACGGCAGGGTATTTTACATTTCGTGAACTGCATAAAGCTGAATATATGTCTGAGGAAATAACAGGAAAATATTAACATGATATTTTCAAAAAAGATTAATTATATATTGATTTTAAGATTTGATAAGACTATATTGCTATTCTGACTTGACAAAGCATCAAGAAAATTGTATTATAAATTCAGCACATTAAATTATTACTATATAAAAATAAATGGGAGATATTATGACAGTACCTGTAATAGTAGAAATAATTTTCAGGTTCATACCATCTGCTTTGCTTGTATTCGGATTTATCGAAATCAATCTTACAGCTAAGTATAACAAGTATATTCAGTTTATCGCAATAAATACGGTGTATTTGTTTGCGGGTCTGTTTGGGCAATATATGAGAGAAAAGTACAAGCTTGAATTTTTTGATTTTGTGCTTGCGGTAGCACTGGTTCTTATTTACAGTATATTTTTTCATACCGATGCGGTCGGATACCGTATTTTCATAGGAACGCTGGTCTACCTTTCGCTGATTATATTTGATACCATCACAACTACTGTAATATTTGTCATATTCCCGGAATTTTCGTTTGACATCGGACACTTAACATATCCCGCACTGCTTTTTGCTGATATTGATCTGATTATATACGGCATTCTGATGTATTTTGAACATTGTATTATCAAAAGAATACATGACAGAAAATCTATCAACAAGCGTGCAGTGATTTTTATGTTTTTTCCGGAAAGTCAGGTGTTGATTTTATGCGTGATAATGAAGCTCATTATGGCTAACACCGATAATGCAACACCGGAAATTATGTATTTCACACTGATTTGCGTTGTAATCTGCGTAATCAGCGATATTCTCTGCTATCGTGGCCTTATCCAGAATTCACAGCTGTATGAAACGAAAATGAGAAATGAACAGCTTGAATACGAGCGTAGCACGCAGTACCGCTATTACGAAAAAATCAACGAGCTTCAGCACGAAATAATGAAGTACCG
>ENA-OPNR01000883-OPNR01000883.1-human-gut-metagenome-genome-assembly--contig:-NODE-883-length-12913-cov-2.404417_pt1 | contig 12913 bp, 9 predicted proteins | sample MGYA00241543_ERZ501783 | MGnify/ENA primary metagenome ERZ501783 (study PRJEB25962, sample SAMEA2042557) | human gut metagenome | biome: human gut; feature: human-associated habitat; material: faeces... | reverse complement strand
TAGAACCTCCGGTAATCATATTGCGGGTATATTGTTCATGTCCCGGAGTATCGGCTATAATAAATTTACGATTGTTCGTTGAAAAATAACGGTAAGCTACATCAATCGTAATACCCTGCTCACGTTCTGCTTTCAACCCGTCGCACAACAAAGCGTAATCTATATGGTCACCTGCATTCCCCACACGTTTACTGTCACGCTCCAAAGCGGCAAGTTGGTCTTCGTATAACTTCTTGCTGTCAAACAACAGACGTCCTATCAAGGTAGACTTTCCATCGTCTACCGAACCGGCTGTCACCAGACGTAGCAAGTCTTTCTGTTCATCCTTATCTAAATATTCCTTTATATTCAGTTTATTCTCCATCACCCATTTCTTCATTTTAAATTTCTACTTATCCATTTAAAAATATCCCTCACGTTTCTTCTGCTCCATACTGGCATCCTGATCGAAATCAATGACACGGGTGGTACGCTCACTTTTAGTAGTGGTCATCATCTCCTCTACAATCTTCTCAATCGTATCGGCATCACTCTCTACGGCCCCAGTCAAAGGCCAACACCCCAAAGTACGGAAACGTACTTCCTTCATTTCAATACGGTCCCGATATTCTTCGGGCAGGCGGTCATCATCAGCCATAATCAAATTTCCATCTATATTCACCACAGGACGTTCCTTGGCAAAATAAAGCGGCACAATAGGAATATTTTCCAAACGGATGTACTGCCAAATATCCAGCTCAGTCCAGTTGCTTAATGGAAACACACGGATACTTTCCCCTTTATGAATCTTAGCATTATAAATATCCCACAATTCAGGACGCTGGTTTTTAGGATCCCATTGATGAAAACGGTCACGAAAAGAGAATATACGTTCTTTGGCACGTGACTTTTCCTCATCACGACGTGCTCCACCAAAGGCGGCATCAAACCTATATTTATCCAGCCCGTGAAGCAACGCCTGTGTCTTCATTAAATCTGTATGCACTTTGCTGCCATGCGTAAAAGGCCCTACTCCGGCATTAAAAGCCTCCATATTACTTTCCACTATCAAATTCCATCCATGTTCTTTGGCGTATTGATCACGGAACTCTATCATTTCCCTGAATTTCCATTTAGAATCGATATGCATCAAAGGGAAAGGCACCTTTCCCGGATAGAAAGCCTTCTCTGCCAAACGTACCATGACAGACGAATCTTTACCAATACTATAAAGCATAACAGGATTCTCAAATTCAGCTGCCACTTCACGAATGATATGGATAGACTCAGCTTCCAGTTCCCTTAAGTGGCTCAATTTATAATTTTCTTCCATTTTATAATGAATTATATTTTTTCTCCTTTTTTACCAACAGTGGGGAGCACTAGTTCCAACAAAGTATTGACCGACTCTTCCAAGCTCAGTTTGGAAGTATCCAAAGACAATGCAGGACGCTCCGGAGCTTCAAAAGGTGCAGAAATGCCGGTAAAATTCTTAATTTCACCCCGACGCGCTTTGGCATAAAGTCCTTTTACATCACGTTTCTCACACTCTTCCAAAGGAGTGCTGACATAAATTTCCAGAAAATTCTCCGCCCCGATGATACGGGTTGCCATCTGCCGGAGCTCATTACTGGGACTGATGAAAGCGGCAATGGTAATGATTCCTGTATCAACAAACAGCTTGCCTATTTCGGCTATGCGACGGATATTTTCCACACGATCCTCTGCCGAAAAGCCCAAATTATTATTGATGCCACTACGAATATTATCCCCGTCCAATATACGGCAGAGCAAACCACGTTTATGTAATTCACGTTCCAAAGCTATGGCAATAGTACTCTTACCGGAACCGCTGAGTCCCGTCAGCCACAGCATAACTCCCCGTTGTCCCAGCAGTTCTTCTTTATCTTTCCGGGAAAGCATACGGTCAAATATAGGATATATGTTTTCTTCTTCCATTCTCTATTTTCATTTTGTCTTTAACTTCATCAAAAAGGCCATATCAGCGGTATCAGAATAACCGAAATTATAAATGTCAATATATTCAACGGTAAACCGATACGTACAAAATCCATAAACTTATAGTTTCCGATACCCTGCACAATCAAATTAGTCTGATAACCGATAGGAGTGGAAAAACTGGCAGATGCAGCGATGCAGATGACAACAAAAAAGGGCATAGGACTTACCCCCAACTGATTGGATAAGGAAAGGGCAAGCGGAAAAGCCAATGCAGCGGCAGCATTATTGGTTATCAGTTCGGTAAACAGATTTGTAATGATAAACAAAACAGCCAGCAACACATGCGGACCATAATCATCACTCATATCAATGATTCCATGCGCAATGACATCCGCCACTCCGGAATTTACCATGGCGCGACTTATAGCAAACGCACAGGCAATGGTTATCAAGATATCCCATGATATATATTTTGTATATTTACGTGCCGGAAAAAGTTTGGTCCATGCCATTATCACAGTCGTTATAGCTGCGAAAAAGAACATATCAAGATCAATACCAGGAAATAATTCTTCCATAAAAGGCAACTCTCCTACTGTTGCCCCCACAATCATCAACACCAATAAAGTCAATGCAAACCAACGTTTCTTTCTCCCAGCTTTCGGCTCGGTATCTTTGCCATTGGCCAATAACACGAATACAGAAGAGTCTCCCCATGTAGAGATAAATGAATCATCTGCCCATAGCACCAACGTATCTCCCTCACGAAACTTCACACGTGACAGATTATCTACAATACTAACTCCGCTTCGTTTTATTTCTTTTACTTCAGCGCCATAATGACGGACAAAATTAAAATCCCCCACCCTTTTATTGATACCCGGGAAACGAGCACCTATCACCGCTTCAACACGATGAAAAGAAGACGCATCCACTTCCCCATGTTCGTCGCCTACCGTGTCTTTCCGTACCTCCGGCAACAACCTAGAAGAAAAGAACAACAAATAAACAACTCCTGCCAAAGCAATGAAAATACCCACCCGGCCTAATTCAAACATACCAAAGCCCTTATATCCGGCATCTAAAATCATACCATCCACTACCAGATTAGTAGAAGTCCCGATAAGCGTACACATTCCCCCCAGTATAGTAGCATACGAAATAGGGATCAAGAATTTGGTTGCCGGAATACAGACAGATTCCGCCCAACGTTTAATAATAGGCGCAAAAATCACGACCACCGGCGTATTATTGAGAAAAGCAGAAACAAAAGAAATAACGGGCAGCATACGTGCCTGCGCCTTCATGACCGTTGTTTTCTCTTGAGGCAGAAGTTTCTTTATCAACTGTCCCAACGCTCCCGATTGCCGGACTCCTTCACTGATCAGAAAAAGCAGCGCTACGGTAATCATCCCTTTATTACTGAATCCCTCCAAGATCTCTTTCGGAGTTAATATACCGAAACAAAGAAAGAGTACAGTAACAGAGAACAGAATCATTCCGGGACGCATTTTATCAAGGACTAGCGCAGTCACCATCCCTATTAATCCAAAAAACACAATAATCATTTTAAATGTCAGCATCGTTTCCGGGTATTAATTTCGTTTAACGATAAACCAAGGATTCAGCAAGTCCGGCTTGTTATATTTCAACGGTTCTTTTTGTCCCGCCTGATATATTTCTGCTCCGGATGCCTTAGCTATGGCATGACCGGCCGCCGTGTCCCACTCCATAGTAGGGGCAAAACGGGGATATTCATCGGCCAGTCCCTCACAAACCCTGCAAATCTTGATGGAACTGCCCACAGATACCAACTCCACATGAGGGTATATCTTTCGCTTTTCCTTAATATACTCTTCTGTTTCGGCCGACAGATGGGAACGGGAAGCAACAATAACAAAAACTTCATTTGTTTCGGCACAAGGCATACGGAATGCCGATGCCTTCATTTCTTCCAGTGAACGGTCTGCACGTCCGGTCACTCCTTCCATTTTATAAGCGCCGGTTGTCAGTTCACCCCAATAAAGCGTTTCTTTGACAGGAACATAGATCACTCCAAAAACAGGAATTCCTTCTTTTACTAAAGCAATATTGACAGTAAATTCCCCATTTCGTTTTATAAATTCCTTTGTTCCATCCAAGGGATCGACTATCCACAACGTATCCCATTGCGCCCGTTTCTCGTAAGGCAAATGCTTTCCTTCCTCACTCAATACCGGATAGTCTGTTTCTTGCAAATAAGTCATAATGATTTCATGCGCCTTACGGTCTGCAAGAGTCAGTGGAGAATTATCGGCTTTCCTTTCAATCTGAAAATCAGAAAAAGGATCATTATAAACGTTCAGAATTTCTTTACCGGCAGCTAAAGCCGCATCCATCGCTCTTAATATATATTCGGTCTGCATAGTGTTTACTTCCATTAAAATGCTTCTGTCATATTGAAATAGAACAAACTTTGGTCATTGGCAAAATTACGTCCGAAGTCCAGACGTACATTCATACGCGGCTGCACCTCAATACGAAGTCCCACACCAGCATTGGGAAGAACTCCTTCAATCTTACCCATGGTAGGCCCCATAAAACCGCACCCTCCCCAAGCAACAAAACCCAAATGATGCAACATACGCTTTACCCATGTACTTTTATCCGTATTGAACATCTGACGATATTCGGCAAGCACCACATGAGAGGATTTATCACGATACTGCCCCATATAATATCCACGAAGATCAAAAGGAGTGCCACTTAAAGCATATTGGTTCATAGGAACATCACCAAACACATTCTTGGTTTGGGCAGTCCAAGCTATAACTTTTCTATTTCCTACCCTTTTGTATTGGCGGTAGTCCATTTCCAAGCGGTAAAAGTTATTATCTCCTCCCAAAAACTTCTGGTACATCAGCCCACGAAAATCCAGATAAATGCCCTTATAAGCATTAGCAGGAATATCCCGGCTGTCATAAGTCAGCAGAAATCCTACCCCCGAACTGAAATTAGAATATCCGTGAGCAGTACCTCCCAACCTTTTATAATCAGACTGATCTACCAAATATTTGGCAGGCTCGGACATTTTATCATAACTCAAGTCAATCTGGGGACCGGCAAAGAAATTACTTTTACCTAAACGGAATAAAAACCACGGATTAATCTGGAAACCGCTATAACGATATTCACTGGTAGAGTCACTGCGCTCATAATGCTTATTGGTAGCATAGCCGATACCATAAAAATTCTCCAATGTATTCTTGTAAGTGAATTTTCCAAAAATACGGAATTTATCATTCTTGAAAAACAACTGAGGTTTCACCATCAGATTCAAGCCCCCCTCGAACATTACCGCAACAGCCATCGGCAACACAGAACGTTTCTGCAAGGTATCCGATGGATTCATACGAAATGTAACAAGAGCACTACCTCCTATTAACGCACCAAAATCCGGAGTATAACTCGGTCCTCCCAATATATTATAATGTATATTGCGCTTAGCCACCTTCTGGCGTCTTAATTCTTTTTTTGAAAGTTGATGAATGGTGGTATCCTCAGGATTACTACCTATGTCACTTCCTTGTGCCGCCATATTCAAAGAACAAAACAGGCACAGGACCAAGCTAAGTAATGTTATTTTCATATAATAGTTTATTGTCTGCCCAAAGTCCTTACTCAAAAAAACTTTCTACGGCAAATGAGTTTTCAAAAGTACAAAAGTCCTGCCAAAGAATAACGGTGTATTGAATTTGTTTTTATTTAGTTCAAGAATCTTCACGTTCTTTATAACGTAACAATGCATCAATATGCCAATGTGTCAATTGCCATGTGGACATAGCGCAGCACATTGGCAAATCAGCACATTAGCAAATTATTTAAACAGCTTTTCCAAATCATCTTCATTAATAACAGAAAGAACCGTTTTACCATCCGGAGTATAATTAGGGGTAGCCACAGCAAATAAGCCATCCACCAAACCAGTCATTTCTTCATTCGTCAACACTTGTCCGGGAACAATTGCCGTCGCTTTTGCCAAAGTCAATGCCAAAATACTCTGCACCTCTTCTTTTACTTTGCCACCTTTTTCCATAGCAGTGTGCACCATATTTTGGATCAAGTCTATCGGGTTAAGGCCTTCAATACCTGCAGGAACACCGTTTATGGCATAACTTCCTCCTCCCAAATCAGTCAGTTCAAATCCTAGGAAAGACAAGTCTTCCATAATTTCCTGCAAAATAGCAACTTCGGAAAGTGGAAACTGTACAATGTCTGGAAACAACATTCCTTGAGAAATACCTTGACGACGACTTATCTGATCTATATACTTGTCATATAAAATACGGATATGGGCACGCTGCTGATCAATGATCATTAACCCGGACTTTACAGAAGTCAAAATAAAACGTCCTTTAAACTGATAATGCTGGCCGGATTTCTCACTGACTGAAGAGTCCTCCACATGATCATACAATCCGGGATTTTCCTCCGCAGGAGAAGTCTCTTCCGCCCTATAATCATTCTCGTCAGGATGAAAGTTTTGAGAAGAAGCATGACGTTCCAGTCCCGCATACAGTTGTTCCCAGTCCTTACTAGGCTTTGAATAAGAGGAGGGAGGAGCAGCCGAAACATTAAAAGGATTATAATCAGGATTATAAGTCGTCTTTGGTGGCTGTATACCAGTGTATGGAGATGCATCAAAGGCTGGAATATCCGGCATTCCCTCCGTGTCAAAATCAATAGAAGGTACCGCATTGAACTTACCCCATATCCCGATGCTTTCAAGGCAAATGTCAAGATGCCGCCAATATCTGCCAGATGGCTTGCTCGTTCTCAAACTTTATCTCTGTTTTAGTAGGATGTATGTTCACATCAATATTAGCAGGATTCACCTCAAAATAAATGAAATAAGATACTTGCTCACCCACGGGAACTAACTGCTCGTATGCATCCATGATAGCCTTATGAAAATAAGGATGGCGCATATATCGCCCGTTTACAAAAAAATATTGGCGGGCTCCTTTCTTACGGGCTGTTTCAGGTTTTCCTACAAACCCGGAAACACGGACCATTGTAGTATCTACATCCAGCGATAACAACTCCTGATTTATTTTCTTTCCGAAAACTCCCATGATACGTTGGCGCAACTGAAGTGCAGGAAGATTGAACAGTTCCGCCCCATTATGGTGCAAAGTGAAAGACACCTCCGGATTAACCAATACAATCCGTTCAAACTCCGTCAATATATTACTCAGCTCCGTCTGATTCGATTTCAAGAACTTACGACGCGCCGGTACATTAAAGAATAAATTCTTCACACAGAAGCTACTACCTTTCGCGCACGAAACCGCCTCCTGTCCCTCTACCTTGGAACCGGATATCGTCAACATCGTTCCCAATTCCTCCCCTTCCATACGAGTACGAAGCTCCACCTGAGCCACAGCGGCAATAGAAGCCAAAGCCTCTCCACGAAATCCCATGGTATGCAAAGCAAATAAATCAGCAGCTTCACGAATTTTAGAAGTCGCATGGCGCTCAAAAGACAAACGTGCATCTGTTTCCGACATACCTTTTCCATCATCAATCACCTGAATGGAAGTCTTTCCTGCATCCACAACCAACACATCAACGTGCTGCGCACCTGCATCGATAGCATTCTCCACCAATTCTTTAATCACTGATGCAGGACGCTGAATCACCTCTCCCGCTGCTATCTGATTGGCAACGGAATCCGGCAGCAAACGGATAATATCGCTCATATATCTTATAAACTTGCGTAATTAAAAAGTAAACTCACCGGTCACCAGGTAATGCAAAATATACAACAAAACCAAAATGGCCACAAACAAAGCCCCATAAGTCATTGGCTTACGTCCGCTTTCTTTTCTGCGTTTTAAATGCTTAGTACCTTCAACGAACTTTCCACGGATATCTTCCGGAGAAAATTCTTTGGGAGGAAGCATACCCAAATCGCGTTTAGCTTTCTCCTCCAGTTTCTGCAGCTTCTCCTTCCGTTCATCCACATAAATATATTGATGGTTGAAACGGCGGGGCTTTTCCATCTTAAACATTCCCATAGCTATTTCTTTTTATTAAATAAATTATGATTGGGCAAAGGAACAGCACTCCGATTGCTCTTCTTCAACTCCTGACCAGCTTTCTTTCCACGCCACTCAAAGATATCCTCTTTATCAAGCGGACGGATATAATCAAACCACACAAAGTTATCCAGCTTCATCTTCTCCGGCGGACGTTGAAGCATAGGATAAAGAGTACCGTTCGATTTCGGACTCATAATCATTTTTTTCATCTTTCGGTTCTCCAAAAACATATTCAGCAGACTGGTTTCAGAAACATTCATTCCAATCAGCGTACTGTCGCTTTCCATCGGATAATATACCAGACGAACCGAACCGATCACATCTACTTTGCGCATCTCACCGCCTTGAAACCAAGCCTTCATCTCTTTTCCTGTCACCTGATTATAACTAGTAGAATCCAGTTGCTCTACAGACAAAGCCTGGTTCTGAATATGCGCCCAGTCTATCGTACTGTCATTCATATAAATCATGATTTTCTCTCCCAACAACTGCTGGTTGTTATTCCACAGTATAGGGTCATAATACATGGTCAAGCAACTATCCTTGGAGGAAAAGACCAACGAGTCACATACCCCCTGCACATCCGCGCGATACATACGCACTTTATGATACGCCCGCGTTTCCCGGAACATAGAATCAGTATTCAAATAATAGGTATACATTTGCAATGTATCGGCATGCATAAACAAACTGTCACCTTGTGAATAATCCACTACTACCGCTTTTTTAGTAGCAAAAGCATACTTGGTCAATTCATTATAATAACAATAATCACCAGTCAGCATATTCTTGTTTACTGTATCTGTCATGATCACATTATCAAACGCCTCCCCGTATCCTTTTACACGATCATAAAACAGACTGTCTCCTATCAAACGCTTCCCCTCATTGGTCAGCACGGAACGGTCCAACAATTCTGCCTGCCCTATCTGAGTATTATAAAAACCCAATTCTGAATAAATATGGTTAGCATCACTGACAATATCAGACGGGCCAAGGATATTAGCAATTTTGGTTGCTGTGCTGTATCGTAATGTATCGGAAGTCAAAGTAAACTTAGGATTGACCAACTTCACATCATAATTGAACACAGATATTTTGGTAGCCGGACTATATTCCCCCCATTCCGAAGTCAATACATTTTCCTCGTCCATCAATGTCCCGCCATCAAAGTAGTATCCCAAATTATAAATACGATCGTAGTTTAAACTATCTGTCAACAAAGTCGTGTTCTTGTTTTCCATACGCACATTATAGCGTACCTGGGCAATCTGGGTATTCCCGTCATAAAACAAATAGTCCCCATACAGAAACAAGGTATCCCCCTGCACCATCTTCACATTGTCAAAAGCTTCCAGCGAATTCGTTTTCTCATAGAAACAAGCACTGTCACAATACATATATACACTGTCGTGACGGAACGCAACGTTTCCAATCAGAATCTGTGCATCCGGGTCTGGATTCAACGGACTTTTCTTCAACACATCCGAATGCAACAGATACACCTTACTTTTAGCCGGTTTCTGTTCCCCTTTTTTAGCTGGTCTCACTTGAGCCAGCAAGCAAAAGCCGAACAGGCACAAGACACCTACCACAAGTATCCTATGCCTGCCCGAAGAGTATGTATTCTTTCTTTTTCCAAGCATATACTTTATACACTACATTATTTCTTTACCCAACCTGGATATTTGAAATCACATTTCTGCCACTTCTCATTAATACGCACATAGGTATGTTTTTGTTTATCCTTGATCCACTTGTCAAGTTTTTCTTCACTGCGTTTTTCCATCACGATGCCTTTCAGGCGTTGGTAGTCTTCCGTAATGGTTGCCTTATGCCCGTTCAAGCGGGTTTTCAATTTCACGATAGCGCAAATTTCCTTTCCTTTTGCATTAATCATGGTAAAAGGTTTGGAAATTTCCCCCACATTCATGCCTTCCACCATCTTTGCAGCCTCTTGTGACACCTGTGCCAATTGTTGCATTTCAAAACGCGCCGTACCAGTCTGCGGATTCGCCATCAAACCATGGTTGTTACGCGTATCCTTATCGTGAGAGATATAAGTAGCGGCATCATCAAAAGTAAATTTCTCATTACGGATATCATTGGCAATAGAATCCAAACGTAACAAAGCTGCTTCCAGATCTTTTTCATCCACTTTCGGTTTTAACAAGATATGGCGGGTATTGATACGGTCACCACGTTTTTCGATCAACTGGATAATATGGAAGCCAAATTCAGACTCCACAATCTTGGATACCTTGTTAGGGTCTTGCAGATTGAATGCCACATTCGCATATTCAGGTACCAACTCAGCCCTGCCCATAAATCCGAGTTCACCACCACGACGGCGTGAACCTTCATCTTCCGAATACAGACGCGCCAAAGTAGAGAAAGCTATTTCACCGGAAGTAACACGTTCCGTATAGTCACGCAAAGTCTTCTTCACACGCTCAATTTCTTCCTGCGGAATCTTAGGTTCCATAGTAATGATCTGCACTTCTACCTGAGTAGGAATAAAAGGAATACTGTCTTGAGGAAGATCCTTGAAATAACGACGGACTTCGGCTGGAGTAATCTTGATATCCCCCACAATCTGCTGCTGCATTTTCTGTACCGTTTTTCCATCACGTATATTCTCGCGGAGCATTTCGCGTATTTGTGTAGAAGTCTTATTATAATATTCTTCTACTTTTTCCTTAGAACCAATCTGATCAATCAGCCAATTTGTACGTCTTTCCACATCACTGATAATTTCCTGTTCGGAAACCTCAATACTATCAATAGCAGCCTGATGAAGAAATAATTTCTGAATGGCAAGCTGTTCCGGAATAATACAATACGGATCACCATCAAACTTACGACCTTCATACTGGGCATTCAGACGCTCATTCTCTACATCCGATTTAAGAATGGCCTCGTCACCTACTACCCATACAACCTCGTCTATCACATTGTCCTGCCCGTATACAGAAACGGCAGCAAACAGCATCAACACCAGTGCATAAACTTTGGTACACATCAATTTATTCATTTGAATTCAAATAATAGTAATTAATCTTGTTCCTATCTGAAGCACGTTGGTATAACTCTTCTTTGACTTTATTTATAAAATCAACCCGCTTCAGGTTTATTAAAATCTCCTTAATTTCTTTTCTTGCAAAATCCAACGGCCTCTGTTCATCCTTACCCAAGAATTCTTCCACATGCAGAAAATAGCAAAACGCTGTGTCTTTTACTTCTATATTCCGGTTCTTGTCCAAATAATTCTCATCCGTATCAAGCGCTTTCAAAGGAATCTTGACAGCAATATCGGACAATGGCAGCCATCGGTCATAAAAGTAATCATAGCTTACCGCATTACGTAAGCTGTATTTTTCCAAATTCTCAATAGCATCCTGGTTATTCTTCTTATACCACTTGCGCACACTCGCTAAATCCTGAGAATGGAGAGGTACTTTTATAAACAATCCTTTCACAAAAGGATGTTCCGTATGAAACAGCTCCTTATTTTTCTCATAATAAGCGCTGATTTCCTCATCACTTATCTCATTTGCCAATTTCTGATTAACCAGTTCCTCCTGATACGTATGCATAATCAACGCCCTGCGATAGTTCTCCACCAGTTTGGCAATCTTCGCGTTATCAGGAATATTCCCTTCCGCCTTATCAAAAAGCAGCACATCTTCCACCCAATTCCTTATATAGTGTTCGGCAAACAAGACACTATCATCTTTTGAAATATTAAAAGGAAGTGCAGCCTGCAAGTCTTCTTTATAGAGATATTCACCGGCTACTTCCACTAAAGGAGTTTTTCCCTTATGGTCGTGCTCCGGACCGCACCCCGACAAAACACCCGCAATAACAAGTAACACTCCCCAGTTTTTCACGATATTCATATAACATTAAAATAGTGAACGAAGATACTGCAATAATTAATTACTTCCGTTATTATTAACTGTTTTTAAAACCTCTTGGTTAATTTCAACCTTATATTTCCGCTTCAAATCTTTCAACCAGGCATCCTGATAAACAGCCTGATAATCTTTGATAACCGCATCCTTTACGTCCTCATAACTCTCCGGACCTTTTTTCAGTTTCTTTCCCATCACAAAAACATAAGGCAAAGCGGGATCGGGCTGAAAGTCACCACATTTAAAAACCAGCTTATCAATATATCTATTGGTTCCTATCTGAAAGACACCTGTTTCTATACGAGCTTTGGGAAAAGAAGCGTTTCCAATCAGTCTATGCAATACATCTTCCCATTGGGATACCGGCTTTCTTTTCAGTTGTTTCTTAATGGCAGAAGCCATCTTTTTATCCTTACAATGAATCACTGCTCCACGGTAGTGCGGCAAATCCCAAGAATAATCCGATTTATGCTGTTTGAAAAAATGCTCCAAGTCACTTTCCTGCCAAGTTCCATCACCCGACTGATATTTTTGCGATAAACAGGCGGCAAGTAACCCATCATGTAATTCCTGCACCTGAAATGCCAGCCTTTCTCTCTGCCCGGCAGAAAGTTCCTGCCAGGTACGATTACCATTTTTCTCCAGATAATTCAATAATTGTTCCCGTTTCTCTTCAAAACTAATTCCAGGCTTGCGGTCTATCCATTTTATAATATGAATTCCCATAGGAGAATAAAAAGGAGCTGAAATCTTATTCTTTTCCAGAGAAGCCAGTTTATCTATCCATTCTTGCATATTTTTATTCACAGGCATCCAAGGTAACAGCCCTCCCATATTCTTACAAGTTGTATCATCTGAATACCGGCAAGCCAACGCAGAAAAATCCGCACCTCCCTGCAATGCTGCATAAACAGAATCCATTTGCTGCAATACCCTCAATTCATCTTGACGACCGACATTCTGAGGCAGGGATTT
>ENA-OPNR01000867-OPNR01000867.1-human-gut-metagenome-genome-assembly--contig:-NODE-867-length-13083-cov-2.793829_pt1 | contig 13083 bp, 16 predicted proteins | sample MGYA00241543_ERZ501783 | MGnify/ENA primary metagenome ERZ501783 (study PRJEB25962, sample SAMEA2042557) | human gut metagenome | biome: human gut; feature: human-associated habitat; material: faeces... | reverse complement strand
TTTATGTCCGGGTGCGGACAGACGGTAGTAAGTTATGATAATCCTTATGATATCTACAGCACTTCGGCAGATTATGGATTGGCATCTGAGGGAGCCGGGTCAGAAAAAACTTATTTTTCACAGAATCTGTGTGTGGCAGATGATGTGAACATTGGAAATGATACGACTGATTCGCAGGTGGCAGAAGGAGCAGGAACCTTCAATCTTGCGACTAATACCGTAACTTACGCACAGAATATTTATGAAAAATTATATCCTGCCAGTACAACAAAGATTCTGACCGCATATATCGCCTTAAAATACGGAAATCTGGAAGATTATGTGACCGTCAGTGAAAATGCTGCAAATCAGGCTTCCGATTCTTCTGTCTGTGGTTTAAAAGCAGGTGATGTGGTGCAGCTTAAGGATCTCTTATATGGCATGATGTTGAAGAGTGGAAACGATGCTGCAATTGCGATTGCAGAGCATATCGGCGGAAGTGTGGAAGGTTTTGCAGATATGATGAATCAGGAGGCACTTGCAATGGGTGCTACAAGATCCCATTTTGTCAATCCAAACGGACTTCCGGATGAAAATCACTATACCTCCGTTTATGATCTCTACCTTATTTTCCAGAATGCAGTGCAGAATCAGACGTTTCTCGATATCATCAGTACGATGAGTTATGATGTTGTATACACAGATGTGAATGGTGCGGGCGTAGAGAAAACATGGGAGAATACAAATCAGTACCTCACCGGTAAGGAAAAAGCGCCGGAGGGGATCACTGTCGTAGGTGGAAAGACCGGAACAACAGGAGCTGCCGGATACTGTCTGGTATTATATTCTTACAATGCTTCCGGGCAGCCGATTGTCTCCATTGTTTTAAAAGCAGACGGAAAGTCAAACCTTTATCTTCTCATGAATGAAATGCTCAGTGGTTTTGCGAATTAACAGTTGTATTTTATGTGCATATGTACTATAATTGTTTTATAAAACCTACTGTTTTTATTCAAAATACATAAAACAGGGAATATAAGGAGGAAATGACAATGATAGAAATTATTGCAGGCGAAAAGGGAAAGGGTAAGACCAAAGAATTATTAGCCAAAGTAAATCATTCTGTTACAGCCGCATCCGGAAATATTGTTTATCTGGACAAAAGCCAGAAGCATATGTATGAACTGAACAACAAGGTTCGGCTCATCAACGTGATGGATTATCCAATCGATAATTGTGATGAGTTCCTTGGATTCTTATGCGGAATTGTTTCACAGGATCACGATCTCGAAGAGATGTATCTTGATAGTTTCCTTACAATTGCATTTACCGAGACGGATGACGAGATCCAGCATGCAATTGAAAAACTTGACATCATCAGTGAGAAATACAATGTGAAGTTTATCTTAAGTGTTTCGAGAGATGAGTCCAGATTACCTGAGTGTGCAAAAGCAAAGATTGTCATTTCCCTATAATTACTTTGCTGTTAAAAGGTTGCTGCGCTAACTTGTTTTAGTGCAGCAACCTTTTTTGCATACAGATAAACCCAGTTTTTTCTAAGCTTCGTCCCCACTCTTAATTCTTCCATAAAGACTGATCGTGTAAAGTCCACCGATACCTACCAGCGCATAGACAATGCGGGAAAGCCATGAAAGATTTCCAAACAGAAATGCAACAAGGTCAAAGCGGAAGAATCCGATTAGTCCCCAGTTAATGGCACCAATGATCACCAATGTCAGTAAAGTATAATCCAACCAATTTGTTTTCATGAGTATATCTCCTTTGATATCATCTTTTTGTTTATTTTTTCCTGTGAAACCGTTTTTTATACATGAATCGCATTGTTTTGCCCTGTAAAAAATGCTATAATGAGCGGAAGTGAGAAAAACAAGGCAGGTTATGCAATTGAAGAAAAACAAAAATGTTGTGAAATATAGAAAACCAATGAATTTTAATATTGGTGTCATTATATTTGTCATCATCTTTATTTATCTGGTATTTAATGTGTTCAGTTATCTGACAGAGACACATATTTCTGTTTATGAGGTGGAGCAGGGAACCATTGCGGTCAATAATGTATACAATGGTCTGATCCTGCGCGATGAAAAAATCATCAATTCAGATTATTCCGGTGCAGTGAATTATTATGTAAAAGAGGGTTCCAAAGTAGCCTACGGCGATTTGGTCTGCTCCGTTGATGAGAATGGAGACGTTTCGAACATGATCAACGAGGCCAGCCAGGATGGAAGTACCATCGACAGTGAGAACCTTGCAGAAATTGAGAAAACCATCAATGACTTTTTATATGCCTATGATGGAAAAAACTATTATCAGGTATACAGCTTTAAGGACAATGTCAATGCATCTCTGAGTGAGGCATTGAGTGTAAACGCCTTAAATGATATCTCGGATTATGTTGCTTCTGCGGAGAACAATAATACATTTCATAAAGTGATCACAGATGTGCCAGGAATCGTAACTTATTATACGGACGGATTTGAAAATGTTACGGTTGATAATTTTACGGCCGCAATGTTTGACGAATCCAATTATTCCAAAAACGATTTGAAAACAAACCCGGCTATCCAGGCCGGTTCACCTGAGTACAAGCTGATCGACAGCGAATATTGGAATATTATTGTTCCAGTGCCGGATGCAACAGCGGAATCATTAAAAGATGACGATACAATTAAGATCCGCTTTTTAAAAGATGCAAAAGAAGCCTACGCGACTTATTCCATTGTCGGGCGTGATGGACAGCAGTATTTGATTCTCTCACTGAAAAGTGCTATGGTTAGATATGTGTCAGAGCGCTATGTGGAGATTGAACTTTTACTGTCCGAAGAAACCGGTCTTAAAATTCCAAATTCCGCGATCACCGGGAAGGAATTTTATACCGTTCCGATCAGCTTTTTCTTAAAAGGCGGGGATTCCAGCGATGAGGGAATTTTGGTGGAACGCACGGACAAGGACGGAAAAAGTACCACGGAATTTGTGACACCAACCATTTATTATGAGACAGACGATACCTATTATATCGACAGTGAGTATGTGTCCTCCGGGGATATCCTGCAGAAACCGGATTCCAGTGAGACGTATCGTGTTGGTACAGACACTGCATCGTTAAAGGGTGTTTACAACATTAACAAGGGTTATGCTGTATTCAAGCAGATTGATGTTTTATATCAGAACGAGGAATATACGATCGTAAAGACAGGTACAACTTATGGCATCGCATTATACGACCATATTGCGTTAGATGGGACAAAGATTGATGAAAATCAGCTGATCAAATAAAGACAACGGCGAAGGAGATAAAATCAAATGTTAAAAGATAATTTAAAAAATGTAGAAGAACGTGTACAGGAAGCGTGTGACCGCGCAGGAAGAAAGAGAGAAGAAGTGACGCTGATCGCTGTCAGTAAAACAAAACCAATTGAGATGCTTCAGGAAATTTATGATGAAAATATCAGGGATTTCGGCGAAAATAAAGTGCAGGAGCTCTGCGATAAAATCGAGAAAATGCCAAAGGATATCAAATGGCATATGATCGGACATCTGCAGAGAAACAAAGTAAAATACATTGTCGGACAGGTTGCACTGATCCATTCTGTTGATTCCTACCGTCTGGCAGAGGAGATCAATATTCAGGCAAAGAAGAAAAATATCATTGTTCCGATCCTTGTGGAGGTAAATATTGCGCATGAGGAATCCAAGTTCGGTATCTCCGAGGAAGATGCGATCCAGTTAGTGGAAGAGATCGCAGAACTGGAAAATGTCCGCATTAAAGGACTTATGACCATCGCGCCATACGTGGAAAATGCAGAGGATAACCGGTTGTATTTCCGTAAAATAAAAGATTTATCTGTTGACATCGCTGCGAAAAACATAGATAATGTATCTATGGAAATTCTGTCTATGGGTATGACAGGCGATTACGAGGTGGCAATCGAAGAGGGAGCTACCATGGTTCGTGTCGGAACTGGAATTTTTGGAGCACGCAATTACAACAAACAATAATGCACCGGATACCAGTAAGAGAAAGAAGCAGAATTTAAAATCAGTTTAATAGGAGCAGCAAAAAATGAGTTTTCTTGATAAATTTTTAAATGTGATGCGTTTGAATCCGGATGACGATGACGATTTTTACAATGAAGACTATGATTATGATGACGAAGAGGAAGAAGTAAAACCAAAATCTTCTTTTAAGAAACGTGAAAAAGAGGATACTTTTACCGATGATTACAAAGAAAAACCGGTAAAGACCACTCCAAAAGTCACACCGATCCGTCCGTCCAAAAAACAGCAGAATCTCGCTGGTATGGAAGTATGTGTGATCAAACCGACATCTGTTGAGGATGCAAGAGAGATCACGGAGACATTGTTAAACAACCGCACAGTTGTTTTGAATGTGGAGGGATTAGATGTAGAGATTGCGCAGCGTATCATTGACTTTACCTCTGGTTCCTGCTTTGCAATCAGCGGAAATCTTCAGAAGATTTCGAATTACATTTTCATTATCACTCCGGCAGCGGTTGATATTTCAGGTGATTTCCTGAATATTGTAGACTCTTTTGATACGACCAGAGGACTGTAGAGAACGACATTATGAATGAGCAGGAACTTTGCAAAAAGAAGTTAATAGATTTATCCAGACAGGCAAATAGAAAGGGAATCGTTTTATTCAGCGATTTCCTTAATTTAAATGAACTGAATATTTACCACCAGAACGAAAAGTTTTTTGAGACAAAGACAGAAGCTTCTGGAGGTGTTCCTTTTGCAGAGCGTCAGATAGTTGCATTTATACCTGATGCTCTTTATTATGAGTGGCAGTTTCCAATTGCATATCTTGAGATTGTTCCATCTTATCCAAAGTTTGCAGAAAAATTAGGACACAGGGATATTTTAGGTTCTATGATGAATCTTGGTGTTGACCGCTCAAAATTAGGCGATATTGTAATCTGTGAGGACAAATATTTTTTAATCTGTGAGGAGAGTATGGCGCCTTATTTTATGGAGAATCTTGATAAAATACGTCATACAGTTGTAAAGCTATCTCCTGTGTCAGCAGATGCGTTAGGACAGCAGCAGAAATTTGAAGAAAAAGATGGAATCATCACTTCGAACCGTTTAGACAGCATGATCGCATGTGTCTACAAATTTTCCAGAAGCCAGGCATTGGAATTTTTCAAGGCGGAAAAAGTATTTGTGAATGGCAAATGTGTTCAGAATCCATCCTATCGCTGTAAGGAAGCAGATATTATCTCGGTGCGTGGTTATGGCCGTTTTGTTTTTGAGCGGGAGATGGGCGAAACAAACAAAGGAAGAATGAAAGTTCGCTATAAATTATATGGATAAGTGAGGGCTATCGTTATGGCAAAAGATTTACCGGTAACTTTAGATGGAAAAGTGATCTATCACATCAAACTGACAGATTCCTTTCAGGGGCTGGCAGAGGAGTTAAAGCAGCTTGGATATCAGGCTGACCAGAAAATCTGTATTATTTCAGATTCGAATGTTGCAAAACTTTATGCAGAGACTGTGAAAAATATCTTAACAAAAAGCTTTCCACAGATTTTCTGTTATGAATTTCAGGCGGGGGAAGCGAGCAAAAATACAGATACCGTCAATGGTGTTTATGAATTTTTAATACAGAATCATTTTGACCGGCATGATCTTATGATTGCATTAGGCGGAGGCGTTGTAGGTGATCTCACCGGATTTACAGCAGCAACCTACCTGCGCGGCATTGATTTTATCCAGGTACCGACTTCACTTCTTTCCCAGGTTGACAGCAGCATTGGCGGCAAGACCGGCGTTGATTTCATGCAGTATAAGAATATGGTCGGAGCCTTTTATCAGCCGAAACTTGTATATATGAACTTAAATGTGTTAAAAACATTGCCAAAAGACCAGCTTATCTCTGGCTTTGGAGAAATCTTAAAACATGGTCTGATCAGGAATCACGATTATTTTCTGTGGATGAATGAACATGAGAAAGAAATTCTTGCATTAGATTATAACACTCTCGAGGAAATGGTCTATCAGAGCTGCCTGATCAAACGGGATGTGGTAGAACGTGATCCAAAGGAAAAAGGGGAACGTGCGCTGCTTAATTTCGGGCATACCATCGGACATGCTGTGGAGAAGCTTTCGGATTTTGGATTGTCACATGGTGTCTGTGTGGGACTTGGCATGGTTGCAGCCTCTTATATTTCCTGTCAACAGGGAAATCTCACGAAAGAGCAGCTATCCTTTATTGAGGAGACATTAAAGCATTTTGGACTTCTGATCCGTGTATCCGGACAGAATCCGGATGATGTATTAAGAACAACGAAGCTGGATAAAAAAATGGTTGGAAACCAGATTAAGTTTATCCTGTTAAAGACACCGGGAGATGCCTATATTGAAAAAAATCTGACCGATGAACAGATTTTGGAAGGAATATTTTATATTTATGGAAAAGAAAACTAATACTTTAAAAAAAGCACTGACAGGAATCATTCTGTCGGTCATTCTGATCGTGATTGATCAGGTCACAAAATTAATGGCAATCCATGGATTAATGAATCAACAGCCCTTTGTGATCTGGGATGGAGTATTTGAATTACACTACCTGGAAAACCGTGGAGCTGCATTTGGAATTTTACAGGGAAAGAAGATCTTTTTTGTGGTTTTTACGCTGATTGTACTCTGTCTGATCGCGTATCTTTACCTGAAACGTATTCCAGACGAGAAAAAGTTCCGCCTGATGGACGGTATCTGTATCCTGTTTTTCGCCGGAGCATTGGGCAATTTTATTGACCGTGTTTTCCGCAATTACGTGGTCGATTTCTTTTACTTTAAACTGATCGATTTTCCGGTTTTTAATGTAGCGGATATATATGTGACAGTCGCAGCGTTTGCAATGATCATTCTCGGATTGTTTTATTATAAAGAGGAGGACTATAATAAAATTTTTCATGATTAACGTTCTGCACAGCAAATATGCAGACCTGCTGAAAAATAAGGATCAGTGATATGCAAAAAGAAACATTTGAAGTAGAATACGAATATGAGGGCGAGCGTCTGGATAAGTATGTAAGTATCCTTTTTCCAGAGCAATCGCGCTCTTTTTTTCAGAAATTAATTAAAGATGGAAATGTCTCTGTCAATGACAAGGTTCAGAAGGCAAATTACCGGCTAAAAACCGAAGATCTGGTGACGGTAGAAATCCCGGATGCTGTAGAGACACAGATTCTTCCGGAAGATATCCCGCTGGACATTCTTTACGAGGATGATGATCTTTTAGTGGTCAATAAACCGAAGGGAATGGTCGTGCACCCATCAGCAGGTCATTACAGTGGCACACTGGTCAATGCGATTATGTATCACTGCAAGGATAGTCTTTCCGGTATCAACGGAGAAATACGCCCGGGAATCGTACACCGTATTGATATGGATACCACAGGCTCTCTGATTGTCTGCAAAAATGATGAGAGTCATGTTTTTATTGCAGAACAGATCAAAGAACACAGTGTAAACCGCAGATACCGGGGAATCGTCTATGGCGTTGTCAGGGATGATGAGGGAACGATCCATGCTCCGATTGGAAGACATCCGGTTGACCGCAAGAAAATGGCCATCAATGAAAAAAATGGAAAAGATGCGATCACACACTATAAAGTCTTAGAGCGTTTTGATAAATATACTTACATGGAATTTAAGTTAGAAACCGGAAGAACGCACCAGATCCGTGTTCACATGGCAAGTATTGGGCACCCATTATTAGGAGATACGCTTTATTCCAATGGAAAAAGTCCCTATAAATTGCAGGGACAGACATTACACGCCATGACCATTGGATTTATTCATCCAGGAACCAGAGAATACATGGAAATCTCTGCACCATTGCCGGAATATTTTGAAAAAATACTACGTGACTTACGTTAAAATACTACGCATTATCTTGATATAAATGGACAAGAAGTTTTTACAGTTACAATATTATGGAAAAATGTTAGAAAATTCAAAATAAATCTTTCCAATTTTTGTTAAATACGCTATAATAAAGATAAATAAAAAACTTGCGTAAAGGTGGGATTGATATGGCAAATAAAATATATACGATCGGTAGAGAATTTGGCAGCGGTGGAAGAGAAGTAGGTGAAAAACTTGCTGCAAAGCTTGGTATTAAGCTTTACGATAAAGAACTTTTACAGCAGGCTGCAAAAGACAGCGGATTCTGTGAAGAGATCTTTGAGAATCATGATGAAAAACCGACAAACAGTTTTTTATATTCTTTAGTGATGGATACATATTCTGTCAGCGGTTATTCCGCAGCACCTTTTCTGGATATGCCATTAAATCACAAAGTTTTTCTGGCGCAGTTTGAAACGATCAAGAAAATTGCAGAAAAGGAATCCTGCGTGATTGTCGGACGCTGTGCAGATTATGCTTTATCTGATAACCCTGATTGTATCAATGTTTTCATTCATGCAGACTTGGATGTCCGTATCAAAAATGTCAGCAGGAATCTGAATATTACAGAGAATAAAGCCAGAGATATTATCAATAAGACGGATAAACAGCGTGCAAGCTACTATAACTATTATACAAGCAAGAAATGGGGAGATTCTAAGAGTTATAATCTTTCTCTTGATGCTGGTAAGCTTGGCACCGATAACTGCGTGGAAATGATCCTGAAGTTCAGAGAATTGATGGATGCAATGAAATAAAATGAATCATGAAGTTTATAATCTGAATTGAAATGTGTAATCCCTCATGGAGTTTTCCATGAGGGATTTTTGATAAAAAGCCGTTGCGGAACGTTGTCTGAATCTGGGAATGTAATCCTGGGAAAACTCATTGAAATAAGCCAACTATTCGTTAAACTTGTGTTTTGCGAATAAATGGATTTACAGAGCCTCAATACTGCCACCAACAGGTGATAAAATAAATATCACAAAATGCTTTGCATCGTCCTGTTTTCAAGGGGTTAACATATTTCAGCGGAATCTAATATGATTGTAAATGGTCCATCGTTTAAAAGCGAAATTTTCATATCAGCGCCAAAGATTCCCTGTTCAACAACCGGAATTTCTTTTTTACACTGATCAATGATATATTCGTACATTTGCTTTGCCATATCAGGTTTTCCTGCGTTTGTAAAGGATGGACGGTTTCCTTTCCTGCAATCTGCATATAACGTAAATTGGGAAATTAAAAGCAATTCTCCATTTACATCATTCAGAGACAGATTTGTTTTTCCATCAGAATCTTCGAAAATACGCATTCCTAGCAGCTTTTTGATCATTTTATCGGCAATCTGTATGGTATCCTGATCTGATATTCCGATAAGGACAAGAAAACCCTTTTGAATGCTTCCGGTAATGTTACCTTCTACGGTGCAGGATGCGTTTGTAACACGCTGTATTACAAATTTCATGTGTGTTAATCTCCTTTGATGATAAATTGTATGCAATTTATTTACTCATAAAATATGAAGTATTCAATCATACAAATTTTATAAGTCAAATGAGCGATTCATTTGTAATTTACATACAAATTTATTATAATAGACTTCAGTGTTGAAATACAGTCTTTTATTTGGGAAGGCAATTAGAAATGGAATTACAAAGATTACTGAGTTTAACAAGAAAAGCCGTGGACGATTATCAGATGATCCAGGAAGGCGATAAAATTGCAGTGGGGATTTCCGGTGGAAAAGACTCTCTCACTCTTTTGTATGCAATGGCAAATTTGAGGCGGTTTTATCCGAAAAAATTTTCCCTGATCGCAATTACGGTAGACCTGGGCTATGAAGGCTTTGATCTGACACCGGTAAAACTATTATGTGAACATTTACAGGTTGAATATCATATCGTTTCCACTGAAATCGCAAAAATCATTTTCAGTGATAAAAATGAGGCGTCACCCTGCTCTCTCTGTGCAAAACTCCGCAAAGGTGCACTGAACCAGAAAATTAAGGAATTGGGATGCAATAAAGTTGCCTATGCGCATCATATGGATGATATGATCGAGACGATGGTTTTATCCATGATTTTTGAGGGCAGATTTTACTCTTTTTCCCCGGTCACTTTTTTAGACCGTATGGAATTGACTGTGATCCGGCCAATGATGTATGTATCGGAGGCTGAGGTCAAAGGTTTTCGTAATAAATATAATCTTCCGGTAGTAGAAAATCCATGTCCTGTCGATGGAGTCACAAAACGTCAATATGCAAAAGATCTGGTACGACAGATCAACCTGGATCACCCGGGTGCTAAAAAGAGAATGTTTACCGCCATTTTGGATGGAAATATTCCCGGCTGGCCAGAAAAAACAGAACACGAAAGAAAGGGACATCAATGAAAGAAAAGGCCTATTATGAAAAAGTAAATGTGAAAAATGAGACATTGCTTCGCAATCTGCTCCAGAAAATGCCGCCGTATTGTAAACAATTTTTTATTGGTATTGAACCTACTACTTCTTCCCGTACCCGGATTGCGTATGCATATGATCTGAATTGTTTTTTTGACTATCTGCATGAAAATAATCCATTATGCACAAAAAAGGATATCACTGAAATACCTCTGTCTGTTTTGGGCAATTTAGCGCCCATGGATATTGAAGAATATCTCTCCTATCTGAAATATTATGAAAAAGATGGTGTGGAACATACAAATGATGAGCGCGGACTAAAACGGAAGCTTGCTTCTCTCCGCTCCTTTTACCGGTATTTATATAAAAATGAGATGATCGGACAGGATCCGGCAGTGAAGGTAGATATGCCAAAGATCCATGAGAAAACGATCACGCGGTTAGATATCGATGAAGTTGCAAATCTGCTAGATGAGGTGGAATCAGGGGAAAGTCTCACAGAAAAACAGCAGAAATTCCATGAAAAAACAAAGACAAGAGATCTTGCCATGATGACATTACTGCTTGGAACCGGAATCCGTGTTTCAGAATGTGTCGGTCTTGATATGGATGATGTTGATTTTAAAAATAATGGAATCAAAATTCACCGTAAAGGAGGCGCAGAAGTTGTTGTTTACTTTGGTGAAGAAGTAAGATCTGCCCTGATGGAATATATGGTCGAACGACAGAAAATCACTGCCGCAGATGGCAGTGTAAATGCACTTTTCCTGTCTTTGCAAAACAAGCGGATCAGCGTGCGCTCTGTTGAGAAAATGGTAAATAAGTATTCAAAACTCGTAACAAACCTAAAACATATTACCCCGCATAAATTGCGCAGTACCTATGGCACATCGCTTTACCGCGAAACAGGCGATATTTATCTTGTCGCTGATGTGTTAGGCCATAAGGATGTAAATACCACACGAAAGCACTATGCTGCTATTGATGATGACCGCCGCAGAAGTGCTGCGAAATATGTGAAGCTTCGTGAACCGTAGATAAATGAATTAATATGCCCAGCCTGATTTGTCAATACTGATTTTGTATTGCAAACCTGACTGGGCATTCTTGTGTAACCGGACAAATATCCTTATGCCTGACGCATATAATAAATAACTCCTCCAAAGAATCCGATCCCGATTCCTGCATAGCCTGTAATGATCACTGTCCACTCCACCCATTCAGCACTGTATCCACAGAATACACCTGCGACAAAGCTGAGCAGAAAAGCGATACCTGACCACAATATAATATTCATGATCAAAAAAATATTTGCTTTGCTTTTGTTATCTAATTTTTTTGCATCTACATACTTCCATAATCTCATCATAAACAAATCACCAGACATTCTTTAAATTTTAAAACATTTTTTTGTTTTCTTTAGTATTATTATCTGCCTGATGAAATTTGCTTTCTATCAACAATATTTAAATTTTTTGTAAAAGATAGGTAAAACTTATTTTTCCTGCTTTTCAGTGATTTTTAATAACATGGAAATTTTACGGGGAACAGACTCGCAACAGGGTACTTGCCTATGCCGTGGAGCTTACAGGCATACAGGACGGGAAGATCACGGGCAATCTCTATGAGCTGGACTACCAGCAGCATTATAAGCACGTCACCGAACAGGCATTACCCGCTGATAACTATATGCTTATCTATGAGCATGGGGAACGGGAGCAGCCAGCGGCGCGACCCTTTGACGCTTCCCCCAACCCACAGCTTGGGAAGTTTGAACGCTTTGAAGCCGTACCCAACGACCCGGACGCGCTGCAATCGCTCTTACAGGAAGAACGGCGCAGCCGGGAGCAGCTTTCGCCGGGGGATTTCAAGGCGCATATCGCCGCATTGCGGGACGGGCTGATTGAAACGGAAGCGCGGCGCATTGTGCGGGAAATGAAGCGGCACGACACGCCGAACAGCCCAAACAAGACCCATTTCATGGTAGAGCTTTCCCCGGCGTTCATGCAGCTTGCAGCCACAAAGGACACTGACCGCCTTTTCTCCATGCTGCCCTACAAGACACTTTCCTTTTCCAAAATCGAGGGCAGACATGGGACGTATGCGCTGATTGACAAGGGGGAGAACCGGGACAGGAAGATAAGGAAGCCCCGCCCCTCTATCCGGGCGCAGCTTAAAGCAGACAAGGCAAAGACCGCCCCGAAAAAGGCGGCGGCAAAAACAAAAAATCACGATATGGAGGTATGAGCATGATTAGACTGACTGTTGAAGAAACAAACCTTTTGAGCATTTACAACGAGGGCGGCAAGCGGGCTTTGATTGAGAATGTCAACGCCGCGCTGCCCTACATGGACGCGGATATGCGGGAGCTTGCAAAGCGCACCCTTTCCAAAGTGGACGCTTTGACCGAAGCGGAATTTGCAGAGCTTCCCATTTACGCCGCTGATGAAGTATGAACGGGGTTAAGCGGCTGACGCCGCCCCAGAGCCGGAAAGTCAACGCCCTTGTGCGCCGGACGTGCTGCAATTATGATAACGGGAACTGTATCTTACTGGACGACGGGGACGAGTGCGTTTGTCCGCAGCTCATTTCCTATTCGCTTCTCTGCAAGTGGTTCCGGGCTGCGGTGCTTCCCGCCGACAGGCTACTCTATGCGGAGCTTTACCAGACAGGGGACAAGAAGAAGTGTACCGAGTGCGGCGCGTTCTTTGCGTCAACCTCTAACAGTGTCAAATACTGCCC
>ENA-OPNR01000861-OPNR01000861.1-human-gut-metagenome-genome-assembly--contig:-NODE-861-length-13147-cov-4.273526_pt1 | contig 13147 bp, 16 predicted proteins | sample MGYA00241543_ERZ501783 | MGnify/ENA primary metagenome ERZ501783 (study PRJEB25962, sample SAMEA2042557) | human gut metagenome | biome: human gut; feature: human-associated habitat; material: faeces... | reverse complement strand
TCCTCCGTTTCCGACAGCCAGCCCCACTATTCCGTACCTTGATTGTACCACATGGGGCGACTGTCTGTATAGCGGTTTCTGCTTCTTTACCGCCTGTCAAAATGACGATTTTTTACTGTGCGGCTTCTCGCTGCAAAAAAGATAGAAAAGTTCATAACTCTGTGATATACTTTACCGTAAATACACATCAGACATTGCAGGAGAGAAAATGAAAACTATATTACTTCATGGATTAGGGCAAACATCATCAAGCTGGAAAAATACGATTAACACTATGGGGAAAAGTGCGGACATTTTATGCCCGAACCTTTTTGATTGGTTTGAAGATAAAGAGGTCTGCTATCAAGTTTTATATCTTGCTTTCTCCGAATACTGTAAGCAATTTTCAGAACCGGTCAATATCTGTGGGCTATCTTTAGGCGGTATTCTCGCATTGCAATATGGGATTGAAAATCCAGATAAAATAAACTCTTTGGCGTTGGTTGCGACACAATATACAATGCCGAAAAAACTCTTGCAATTTCAAAATATGCTCTTTCGGTTTATGCCTAAAAGAACATTTGAAAGCATGGGACTTGGTAAAACGGATTTTATCAATCTGTCAAAATCCATGATAAACTTGGATTTCCAAAAAGAATTGAAGTGTATCAATAGCCCTGTAATGGTTATCTGCGGGGAGAAAGATGCAGCAAATAAACAGGCTTCTTTACAGCTTCAATCGCAGTTACCGCAAGCCGAATTATTAGTGATTAAAAATTCTGGACATGAAGTAAACATAGACGCTCCCGAAGATTTGGGGAAAGCACTCTCCGCATTTTTCAACCTATAATTTCTCCGCCAGCGGTCACGCCAAAAGCGTGACCGCTTTTCAGTATCATGTTAAATCACCGTTTTTTGTGTAGCAGTTTCCGCTTCCAGCACTTTCATCATCTTGTCGGCTGCGGTGGCTGTGGTATCTTTCTTGAAAAAGCCGGACACAACAAGCACGGTGTTACCCATGCGGATCTCCGTCACGCAGTCCGGGCGGCGGTCGGTGCGGTCATTGTTATTCTGTTTGTTTTCTGTCATAGGCAACTCCTTTCACTTCAACAGTTCTTTTAGTCCATTGAGCTTGGCTTGTGCCGTTTCCTTTCGGAAGTTCTTGCCTGTAAAGAGGATAGGCAGACACATTTCAAGCACTCGGTCATAGATACGGGCGTGGGCGGTGTCCTGTGGATTCTGCAGTTCCGTAAGGCTTAGATTGGTGGTGACAATCAGCGGCTTTCGGCTGCGGTATCGGCTGTCAATTACATTGTAGACCTGTTCCAAACCGTACTCTGTGCCACGCTCCATACCAAAATCATCAAGTATCAGCAGAGGGAAACGGCAAAGACGCTCGATATATTCGTTTCGCCCCTCAAAGCTGGCAGTTAAATCATTCAGTATCGCAGAAAAGTTTGTCATGCGGACGGAGATTTCCTGTTCCATAAGGGCATTGGCAATGCACCCGGCAAAATAGCTTTTTCCTGTGCCTACCTTGCCCCACAAGAGCAGACCATAGTTGTTTTCTCTCATCTGCTCCCAATGCTCCACATATAAATGTGCCTTGCTCATCTGCGGGCATTTGCCGTTGTCATGTGCAAAAGTCCATTCCTGCATGGTGAGGTCGGTAAAGCCCCGGCGTTTCAGTTCCATAACGGTGTTAAGGTGTCGTCTGCGTTCCTCGGCGGATTCACATTCCAAACGCTTCTCCCGTTGGCAGTCACATTCTGTCGGGTGCTTGTCATGCCCCAACCATGCGGCGGTTTCTTTGGGAAAGTAGGCTTCTTTCGCCGTGCGGCACTTGCTGCAGTAAAGCAGACCGTCCTCGCCCGTGTAGTCCTCCGGCTCTGCGGTAGTAGTCATCATATTCAAAACGGTATCGGTAAAAAGTTCAGTCATAAACTCTCGCCCTCCTTAAAGATGTAATCGGGTATGCCTTTTTTCGGCGGTTTCTTGGCTTCGTCCTCCTGCGCCCACTTGTATATCGTGGCTGCATGACTGCGGTATTTCGTTCCTTTGGACGCTATATGAGTAGATAAGCGGTCAATATAATACTCCCATTTGTCGGGCAGTTCCGCTTTCAGCTCGTCCAGTTCCGTATCGGAAAGAAAAACATTGTTGTATCTGCCATAGCTGCGGGCGGGGGCTTGTCCCGTTTCTAACTCTCTCTCTTTTTCTATCTCTATATCTATCTCTTTCTTTATCTCTATCTCTGGTGGACGAATGTCGGACAAATGTCCGCCGTTTGTCCGGGGTGGTGGCAAAGCCTTGTTTGCAAGCCTTGCCGCCCGTTTTCGTTCCGCTTCGGTAGAGGATTGCCCTATCATCAGTTCAATATCGGTCATGTAGAGCAAGCCGCCGTGTAGCTGCTCCACAAGCCCCAACTGCTGAAAAATCCCTAACGCCCGTTCCACCGTGCCTACCTGCTGACGGGTAAGAGTGGCGATCATCTGTGCTGTGTAAGGGATATTCTCGTCAAGCTGCAACTTGCCGCCGTTTTTCAGCGATTTTAAGTACAGCTTCAAGAGAATGTTGGAATAGAGAATACCGTCCGGCATACTCTCCAACAGCACGATAGCGTCATCATCAAAATAGCTTTCTTTCAGTTTGAGGTAGTAATATTTGCGGTTATCTGCCATAGGCGGTGTCCTCCTTTGGTTTCCAACGCTTGGAGTAATACCGGTGGCAGAGGATAATCACGGCTCGGAAACTCTGCTTGCAATCGTGGGTGCAACCCCGGCAAAGGTCGTTATAGGTAATTCGGTTTCGGTGGTTGAGGAAAAAGCTCCATTCAAGCCGCCGTTTGTTGCTCATGCGTGGCATTGGTACGCTCCTTTCTGCCGTTTCCGTGGGTATCACGGATAGGGCGGGAAAACTGTATCTTCTCGGTATCATTTTCGGGGATTTTCTGCCCTGTACGCCCTGTTTTGAGGTCGGGGAGTATTGCGGATAGGGGTAAGGGCATATCCCTGTTTTTGTTTGGTTTCGGTATCATTTCGGGGCGGTTTTTAACGCTCCTGTTCATGCTTTTTCTGTCTGCTCGGTTCGCCGTGGTGCATTTGGGAAAGATTGCTTTTCATGGTCTGCAACTCCCGGACACGCTCTTTATTTGCCCGGTACTCGTTGTAAAGGGCGTTCTTCTCGGCGGTAAGCTGCTCGATTTCAGCCTGCAACGATTTATAGGTGGGCAGCTTGGTAATGCCTTTTTGCCGAAAATATCTTACGGCTGCGTTTGCTATGATAAAGTCGCTTTCATGCTTTTCCCGGTAGGCTTTGCGTGCCTTATCGGTTTTCTGCTTTTTCAAGCCGTCACGCACATCTCTTGTCTTGGCATAGGCAAGCACCTGTTTCTGCAAGTCCTTTTTCTCACGGATAGCCGTTTCAATGGGCTTCAGCTTGGCGGTGCTGCTGTGTAAATCCGCATTGGCAGACACAAGGGCTGCGTCCAGTTCATCCGGGGTAAAGCCGTATTGCTCCATAGCGGCAACGGTAGCCGCCATCTGTTTGAGATTGTGGACAGCCGCCCAACGGTCATAGCCGATACCTTTTCCCTCGGCTCGCTTCGCCGCACGGTCAACCATTCTCTGAATGTTGCCTGTCGGGGCGATTTTCTGCGTTTTTCCTCGCTCTGTGCGGTTTGTTTCAGCGGTATGGTATTCGGGTATGGGTACGGTCTTTTCGGCGGCTCTGTGGGCGTTCTGCTCCAAAAGAGTAAGAACAGCAGCACGGTCAAAATCATCTCCCAGTTTTCGGGCGGTAATGGGTTTCGTTCTGTCCGGGGTAAGGTAGGACAACCGCCCTCGGCTCTCTTTGACGATCACACCCTGCCGCAGAAGTAAAGCGGAAAACTCGTCAAAGGTAGTAGCTTCGCTCATGGCGTTCCGTATGGTCTGCCGCAGCTTCGCCTTGTCGGTTTCGAACTTGGTCTGCTTTGCAGGCTGCCCCTCGGCTGCAAGGGTGGCATTTTCCTTGTCAAGTTTGGCTTGTCCTTTCTTCTGCGCCCAATACTCACGCTCGGTAATGCGGTTTTTACTGCCATGGAGCAGGTCGATTTGATAGAGATTTTCCCGGTGGCACATCTCCATGACCTCGGCTTTGAAGTATTCCATAGCAGCGTCCGTGCAGCGATGTTTGCACCCGGCACGGGTATCTGCCGGTCTGTCCATGTAGGGCAGCAAGGGTACTTCCTCAATACGCAGAGAATTGATAACGATATGAACATGAATATTGCCGCTGTGGTTGTGTCCGTCCGGGTGGGTGCAGACAATGGCTTGGTGTCCGAGGAAATGCTCGGCACAAAATTTCTCGCCCAATGCTTGCGCCCGGTCTACGGTCAAGCCGTTGTCCGCTGCGTCCCGTGGGTCAAAGGAAATGATATAGTGGTGGCTTTTCACATCTTCCCGTTTTTGGTTTTTACCGTATCGGAGATTTGCCCGCATACAGGCAACGGCAAAATCTTCCTCGCCGCAGTTCAGCGTGGCTATCCGATAATCCTCCCGGAGTATGAGCCGCCCGGTTTCGTCAAGGGTGGGCTTCATGGTAAACTCGTCATGCTCAAAGGTTAGATACTGCTCGGCTGCACCGTAGTCCGCATTTTTAGAGCTGATATGCTTGAATGTTGCCAACAGCGTCACCTACCTTTCGCAAGACTTCAAACTTCAAGGCGGCAAGGTCGGAAATGGCGGCTCGCACTTCAACGGACAGCGTATTGTAGGGCGTTCCGTATTCGTTGAGGGCACGGGCGATCTGATTAAGGTTGCCGCCGATTTTTCCGTATTCGGCTATCAACTTTCCAACAGCGGATAGCAGTTCATCATTGACCGGGGAAACGGTAACAATAGGGCGAATGGTCGCCCTTGCAATGGCTTGTCGGATAAACTCGGCTTGGCTCATGTCATAATTCTTTAGCCGTTCCGTGAAGTCGGCATATTCTTCTTCGGTCATGCGTGTCTTGACTACATGGCTTCGGTGGGGCGTATTGTATCGCTTTCCTATGGGTATCAACTCCTTTCACTTACCGCCGTTTTGTGGGCGATTTTTTAAGTATTTTTTGGTGGGATTTTCAAGCGGCACAAGCCGCATAGCAGGGTTTGGGGAAGGAACTCCCCAACAAGATTTACCAAAGGGGCAAAACCGCAGATATGCGGATTTTGGCACCGTGGTAGAATCTTGCTCTAAGAAACTGCCGCTTTCCTCTGCGACTCTGGTTTGCGGATATACTGGCTTGCTTCACCAATATAGCGATTGCAGCGGCGTGTTCTGCCCGCCGTTCACCACTACAACGGTGAAAAGGGTGCGTTTTGGCAAACGCAGCAGAAATTTTTTATTTTCCCTGTCTGCTCCTTACAACAATCCGGCGGTGTGGTTTGCCAAAGATTTTTGAAAATGGGCGCAAAAAAAGCAGCAAATCTTTTTCGGATTTACTGCTTTGTGTGCCGCTGCAGGGCGGCGAGATATTCAGTTTTTATGTTATCGGCCAAGCCGGAACTTGAACAGGCTTTCAATCAGCTTTGTTCTGATGTAGTCCTCCATATCAGAGTTATAATAGCCGTTCATCTTGGAGAAGTAGCGGATATATCCGGCGTATCGGTCAAGGACAGCTTGTATCGCTATGGGGTCGCCCTCATGTGCCTTTATAATCGTGTCATAGGGGAGAAGTCGGTCACTCATGGGGCAGCGCCTCCATTTCCTCTTTCAGCCGCTTCAAGACAAGCTGGATATGCCGCCCGATTGTGCTGCGTGTCCAGCCGCTTTGTTCTCCGATTTCTTTCTGCTTCAAATGCTGGAAGTAATACAAAAAGATTTCCTCCTGCGTCTGTTCCGGAAGTCCGGCAAGAGCCGCCGCAAGGGAGCAGCTATCTAAAAGTATCGTCTGACCTCGGACAGAAAACGGATATGTTTCGCCATAGTCTGGCACTTGAAAATACTCGTCCGTGGTGCTTAGTGGGACAAACTTTTCCTCGGTCAAATATTCAAGGGAGATTTCCCGTTTCCACCTCGCTGCCAGCATACGGGCAGCGTCAAAGGACGCATGACGAATAACAATCCGGCAGTAGGTATCATGGGTATAGCGGATATGTTCTTGATAGGCTTCGTATTCAGTCATGTAAAATCCCCCTTTCTTCGATTATGGGAAAGGGCGGCAGCACTTTTTGCTGTCGCCCCTTGAATACCCACCAGCAAGGACAGTCGGGGCTGTCAACGGTGGGCGTAGCCCATTTACTTGCCGTTGACTGGCTCGGCTGGATTTGCTACTTTCGATCTGATGTTTTCTTGTGAAGAATACACTGTATTGACTTTACCTTGATTTTCCTCCTGTGTTACTGTAATATTAAAGTCGTGAATTTCAGAATTTGTACTAGAGATTTCCAAATTCAAAGAAATAGAAATTACGTTTTTATCAAGTTGTAATCCATCTTCTTTGCAATATGTCGCTGAATAACCACTTGCAAGAACTACCTGACCTACCCCATTTTCATCAAGCACAAATAATGTAGCTGATGAACCAGTTTCTTTATTTCGGGCTATCGCAACCAGTTGTATTGGGGCATTTTCAGCGGAACCAAAAACATATTCTAATAATTCAAATGAAGGATAGTCTTGTGGAAAATTTTCAATAAATTTCTCGCCCCGGCTTTCAATAGAACCGGCACTTTCAAGCTCTGGCAGTACTTCTTTTGTGTTGTCATCAGGTGGAGAATTATTAGAACAAGCACTCAACAAAAGTACAAAAGCTAATAGTAATATAAACAATTTGTTTTTCATTGTGCTTTATATACTCCTGTTGGCGTGTATACCGTCATTCCCTTTGGAACTTTTATGGCTGAGTAGCTAGAAGTTGTTACTTTATAATGGACAGAATTTTTTTGTGGTGCATAAGATTCTGTTAATGTTTTATATTCATAAAAAACATTTTCAGGATAGCCGTCCATATAAACCTTGTATTTTAAACGACCAGCTGTTCTAACAGCAGGAATATAAACATTTAACACTTCAAATTTCCCCGGTGCAATACTATATGAGACACCCGCTGATGTTCCTTTTGTCCAACTACGTGAACCGGTAACTTCAACTCCTACTTCCGCCTGCATTTTTGCAAAAACAACATTTGCTTCTGTTGTGCCATTGGCATAACCCGCAATAGATGCGGTGGTTGTTCCGCTTTGTTCATATTGATATGTAATTTGCATAGGACTTGAGCCTTGAGTATTATCGCCTGAAACAGAACCTAATAATTTATGAGTATAATCAATATTCGTATAATTAGGCTCATAACCTACACATTCTCGTATATATACTCCTCTACGTTCTGGTATTCCTGAATCGTTAGCTGCAAAAACAGTAGTGTTCATTGTTGTTACAATAGCTAAAGAAAAAACTATCCCTAATATTGTTTTGATTTTTCTCATTATGGACTTCCTCCTTTGCTTAAAAAGTTATATTTTGTTGTGTGTTTCATCAAACCATTGGCATCATCTCCTTTTGTTTTATAGTACCATATTTTAGCTATTATATCAATTATCAAATTCAATTTTGCTTTTTTTTGGTTAATTTTTCTGAATAGTGAAGGCTGTCTATCAAATTCTTGTGTGTTACTTTACCGCACATGAGCATTATGTCGAGGATTGTAACGGGAGACGGTATTGATATTACGAGCAGCCAGGATGTAGAGGTAAAAAATTGCTTTATCCGTTCCACAGACGACAGTATCTGCATCAAATCCCAAAGATTGTTTGAAGATCCGTCAACGGTACGTGACGTAACAAAAGTGCGTGTTCACAATAACGTGATCTGGAATGCAGAACCCGGTAATGCCATAGAGCTTGGTTATGCCCTCCAGAGCGAAATCCACGACCTAGTATTTGAGGATTGTGATATTATACACTGCCAGTATGAAGGAAACATGGGTGGTGCGGCGCTTTCCATCCATCAGGCAGATGGCGGCCATGTTCATGATATACATTATAAAAATATCAGAGTAGAGCAGGCAGAACAGAAACTGTTCGATATTAAGGTTCTGCTCTGCAGATATACGGAACAGCTTGCCAAAGGAGAGATTAATGATATCTATTTTGATAATATCCAGGTGCTGAACGGAGATATCCCGGTCTCCATGATCCGGGGGTATCAGACACCGACAGAAGAAGTACGTGTCCATGATGTCCATTTTGATAACATTACTTTTATGGGGAATAAGTGTGAAACCTGGCAGGATATGCGGCTTGTTACAGAACTGGCAAATGACATTTATGTCAATGGTGCCAGAATATGCAGACAGATGAAATTCTGAGAATATCACCATATAGAGATGGTTTTATTACTTGCAGCAAGGAGGGTATTTATGGAACAAAGCAGCATGCTTTTCCAAAAAGACGGAAAAAAATATTTACAGCTGGACTGTGAAAATGCAAAAGAGCTTTCTATGAAATGATATGTACCCGGTTTTCTGGACACCGGTTCAAAATTGAATAATTAAGCTTCCATCATGGATGCTTCCCTGAATTTAGAGGGAGGCATCCATTTTGTTTTCGCTTGGATCCTGCTGTTATTGTAATAGTCGATATAATCAGCAATAGCTTTGGAGAATACTTCAAAGGAAGGATAATCTTTCTCAAAACCATAGAACATTTCATTTTTCAATATGGTCTGCATTCAGCTTCATGAATCGGCTGCGCACGACCTCCGCAGGCTTGTCGTCCCCTGCCACCCGCAGCAGCTTGCGTTTGGTGGAACAGGTGTCCACAAGCAAGTCCACGATCTGGTAGATGGTGTCCTCCTCATCCGGGCAGGCCCGGAGCAGCAAGTCCACCTCCAACGACTGCATAAAATACGCTTCCAGCCGTGTGCGCTCATCCGATTCGTCCTCCGCGTCGGAAGAGAAAGGATCAGGTTCACTCCCCTCGGTTTTATTCCACTCAGTCTTATTTCCTCGTGATTTTGCCGTTTCCTGCTGCGCTGAATCCGCGGCACCGGAACCGTTCTTTTCACGATTCCGGAAACGCGGGTCTGCAAAGTTTTTGACGTAAATCAGATTGGGTTTTCCCAGCCCGCGCCGTTTGCGCTCAATCAGACCAAACTTTTCCAATTCCCGGAACAGTTTGGTTGCCTTGTTGTCTGCGCAGCCCAGTGCATCCATCACTTCCTGCACAGGAAAAATGATATACACCCTTCCCTGCTCATCCAGCCATCCGTTTTTCACCGACAGCCCCATGCGGTCCAGCAGGATGCCGTACAGCGTTTTGGCATCGGTGGACAGGTCCTTGAATTTTATGTCCCGGAATAAAATTTGGGGCACCCGGAAATACGAGAACATCTCGCCCGACTGCCCATAGAAATAGTCAAACATCCTGACTTCCTCGCTTGTTCTGCCTTGTCACATCCTTGACACCTCCGTTCGTAGTATGATGAAATATGTATGACTATCGTTATTTTTCTTTACAAAGATGGCCTACCATGCTACAATAGCCACATCTACGGCCACCAGACAACAGGAAAGGAGTATCTCATGGCCAAAACTGCCGACACCATTGCCATCTATTCCCGCAAATCCCGCTACACCGGCAAGGGCGAAAGTATCGGAAATCAGATCGACCTCTGCCGCGAATATATCCGCACTCACTACGGCGATGCCGCCGCGGAACATGCCGTTGTCTTTGAGGACGAGGGCTTTTCCGGCGGCAACCTGAACCGCCCGGATTTCAAAAAGATGATGACTGCGGCCAAGGACCGGAAATTCAAGGCCATCGTGGTCTACCGTTTGGACCGCATCAGCCGCAACATCAGCGACTTTTCCAGCCTGATTGAAGAACTGGGACGGCTGGGCATCAAAACAAAAACGGGCGTTCTTTCACCCGGTTTTCCATCAAGTTTATTTTGCAGAATCCTGTCCACCTGATTGCATACAAGGACGCTTATCAGCATTTTGTGGACAACGAAGCAGCGTTGTTCTCCCCGGAGTCCGGAAAAAAGGCAAGCCCTCCTTCATAAATTACAGTAACCGTTTATGATACTATGGGGAGGGGTCGGCATGTTTTTATCTCTTCTGCAATTTTTTGCCACAAAGTTTCTGGTTCTGGCGCTTCATCTGGAAAGCGGCAGCTTTCCGCGGCCCCTCTCTGCCCGGGAGGAAACCGAAGCCTTTTCCGCACTGCGTGCCGGTGACCCTGCCGCACGGGAAAAACTGATCCGGCGCAATCTGCGTCTGGTGGCACACATCGTAAAAAAATACTACGCCCTGCCCGGCGATCAGGACGACCTTATTTCCATCGGCACCATCGGCCTGATGAAAGCAGTGGATACTTTCGACTCTGACCGTCGGGCACGCTTTTCCACCTACGCCAGCCGATGCATTGAAAATGAGATCCGGATGCAGTTCCGCCGGAACCGCCAAACCGGCAGCCGGTGCATTGAAAATGCTATCCTCTCCCCAGCGCACTTTCAGATGGAAAAGAGAACCCACTCATTTTTCAAAGCAGCGCAAATGCGTCAAAATGGGTTTTCTGGGCTCAGGAAAGCGGTCACCTTTTTCTACTTCAAAAGGTATCATGTGAGGGTTGTGGTCTAACCCCTCTATACATCTTGCAGGTAACTTTGGCAGGCCCCCGCACTACCGTAGAGGCGCAGGCGTTCTACCGTATGTACCATTCTTACGCCGGCATCCCGGACCCCTGGGACCGTCTGCGTTGGTGCCGCTATGGTCTTGACCTGCTGCAAAAAGAGGTTGCTGCCATGGTGGGCATAGAGGAATGGCTCTATCGGGATCTGGAAAGCGGCGCATTTCACCGCAGCTTCACGCCCGAACTTGCGGACAAGCTCGCCGCCCTTTACGGCATCCCGGTGGAGGATATTCTGGACGACTACACCCTGTTTCTGCACCGGGGCGGAGGAGCCTTCCTCCGCAGATACCGGGAGGCAAAAGGCTGGAACCGTCAGCAACTTGCCGACCACGCAAAGGTCAGCCGGACAAGCATCCGCTGCTGGGAGAGTGGACAAAAGACCATCAGTCAGAAGTGCTTTTGCCATCTGGTGGAAAACCTTGGTTCCGATTTTCCATCTATGCTTCGCATGTGAGGTATGGTAATTTTTCTCCGGTCAAACGAAAAAGCTCGTCTGCAAGCCACGATATGTGGCAGGGCAGACGGGCTTTCGTTATGGAATCATTCTGTTTCAATTATTCTGATATTTGCTCTGACTTACATGGCGTTCCGTAAAACACGCAGTCGTTCTTCAAACGTTGCTTTCCATGCCGGATGCTCGGAGAATACGGCGTGCTCCACCTGACGAACTTGGTTCAGTCCGATGTTCCGCACCGCTTCCACTGCAGCATCTTTTTGGCTCAGATGGCGTTTTCCCACGGTCAGACAGTTTGCGCCTTCTGGCGTGTCGTACTGCTGAAACGCCCGGTTGAAGTCCATCAGGTCATGCAGACGGATGGGCTGATTGGTTTCGTTGTCTACCAGCAGACCCCAATTTTCCCAATGACGGTCAGTATTGCCCACCAGATAATCCAGAATGTTCATCATATAGTAGCCGGGAGCATCCAACTCTAAGATCTTATCCAGCGTGTTCCAATCATGGTTCGTGCAGTAGACGTCATAGGCTGCATAGGTCACAAGACTGTATCGCTGAGATGTCATGATTTTGCTGATAGAAACCGGCTCATTTTCAAACATTCCCTGCTCATACAGTACCTGATGGCAGTCAAAGCACCGGCAGATTTTGCTTGCCAGCACTTCACGTTCCACCGCTTCCCTGCCACCATCCTTGTAAAGATAGAAGCCATCCTCTTTTCGCACCCACGCCTTGGGGTACAAGCCGCCCGTAGACAGGTCATTTGCCAGAAGATGGGCGTTTGTCACCGTCATTTGGTGCCCCCGCAGCGCAATATCCACAAGCGCATTGCTTAAGGAGTGTGCAAAAAGGTTGATATCCTCGAATCGAATCTTCTCGTTTTCTTCTTTCACCCAGAACACATCCAGCAAAGACAGACAATGGTAGGATAATGCAATCTGTGCTCGTTCCCTGTCCGTAACACTCTGAGATGCACCGATACTGTTCAGGATTTCCTTGGCGTAGGTGCGATCCAACGTCAACATCCGGGAGGCGCACCAATAGTAAAAGTTCGTTACATTATTGATGCGCTCGTCAAAATCATCCGATTCCACCAGAACCAGATCATAGGGCATGAAATCCTCGAGGCAGACCCTGCATTCCCCTGTCGTGCTGAGTTGTGCCACACAGCTTTCCCGGTGCATGATCTCGTAAAACATGATTTTCATCCCTCCCTGCGTTCTGTGTCTTGCTCTGTATTTATATTACCTTCTTTTTTCACGGGACGCAAGAGCTTTTACTTTTCAAAAAGCTTTTTCTGCTGCTCCATCAGGACGGTTTCGATACGCTCTTTCAGCAAAAAGTGGAACTGTTTTGGGTAATAGCACAGATATTTGTCGAGGATCGTATCGATACTTGCTCTATCAATATTCACCTCAAGCTGCTTTCCGTATGCAGCGTCAAATAATTTCCAGCCATTTGTGATCCTCCGCCATTCTTCCCTGCGTCTTTTCAACAAGCAGAACCGGGTCATATTCCGGAACGCCAACAGCATCCAGATAGTAATCCAAGCCCTTTCGTGTTTTCGGAATGCATCGGTCTGCCAGAAAGGCCAGGAAGTCTTCCCATGAGGGCGTTTCGTTCACACCAAACGCAGTATCCAGTATTTCGTCAACTTTGTTTTCGATGCAGATCTGCTCCGCTGTAAAATCTGCCAAAATCACGGTACACAACGTATCTCTGTCATAATACCGATATTCTTTCAGCTGATGTTCTTTCTGTTCTGCATTTCTGCGGAACAGTTCCGAGTCTGTTGATGCAAGCGGTCGGACGGTGATTTTTTCACCGTCAAAAGAAAGTTCTACCCGGTTATCTTTCTGGATTCCCATCGCACGAAGCCACACTGCCGGGAGATTGACCGAATACTTTTCTGCATTCTTTCCTGCTGTTCCCCCGGCTTTTCTTCTCATAATTTTCACGCTGCGACGATTCATGCACTTCACCTTCCCTTGCAAAAAGAATACCATATTGGCCGCCAACAATCAATGATTTTATTTTGTCAGCAAAATTCCAAAAA
>ENA-OPNR01000839-OPNR01000839.1-human-gut-metagenome-genome-assembly--contig:-NODE-839-length-13372-cov-1.813321_pt1 | contig 13372 bp, 10 predicted proteins | sample MGYA00241543_ERZ501783 | MGnify/ENA primary metagenome ERZ501783 (study PRJEB25962, sample SAMEA2042557) | human gut metagenome | biome: human gut; feature: human-associated habitat; material: faeces... | reverse complement strand
GCAAGTCTGCTTCGGACAGTTGGGTGGCGGCAACGGCAATGTCGTATTTTTCACGTGGATAATGTTGCGTATCCAGAAAGTGATTAATGGATTCAATAACCTCTTTGCCGTTTCGCAATACAGTGAACACTACTAGAAAACGGTGGTTTGTTTTGGCGGCGGGGTAGGGGTTCTTGTATTTGCCCAGTGAGAAGAGTGCGCAGACAAACAGGTACAGCACCGGTACTGCCATAAACAAAAACAGAATAGAGTCCGTTATAAGCAGTGCATTGTTGTTTTCGTTCATCCACCAGTCGGGATTGAATATGGAAAAAATATCGAAATTCATGTTTCTTCTATTTATTTTGTTTTATCTCTTTATCAATATAGCTGTCTATACGCTGCCCGTTCAATGCGGCTGCCAGAAAAGTGAAAACAATGATCTGGGTGGGGAACTGATTGAAAAAGGCGTTACCGTAGGCGCTCACCATCAGCCCGAATACACCGCACAGCATGGCGGTGAGCAGTCCGCGCAGTTCATTGTTCCTGACGCGGAACATCACGATGTAGCAAGCCCGTAAGAGGCTTGCGATGAGTATGCTTAAGTACAGGCACAGACCCACTATTCCGGTCTCCATCCACAACTTCACGTAAGTGGAGTCATGGGGGATTGTGGTTGTGACACGATGGGCAAAGCGCTGTGCCTCTACGCCTCCCAGCCCCAGACCTTCGCCAAAAGGACGGTTTTTTAGGTAGACTGCCAGCTTCTTTTTATTCTCTGCCCGCACATTGAAAGATGCATCTTCCGTTGGATGGAAAGCTGTACGCATACGGCGTATCATAGGATTGCTTTGACCTATATATGTGTGAGCAAAAAACAGGTATATGAGGATGCCTAAAAAAAACGTTGACAATACGAGGTGGGCCTTTTTGCTTATCAGGCCAAACAGCATGAGTCCGCCTAAAGGAACGGCCATGGCTCCGCGTGTGCCGGAGAGGAACATGGTGTATATTCCTAACAAGGCGACGATGCCATAGTAGATTTTTGTTTGCCTGTTGGAACTATAAATAGTAATGATGCCGTAAACGATACCTGCCATACCCATATTGGAACCTAGGTTTCCAGCATCTGTGAAGAAAGAAAAGTAACGGGTACCCGTAGCGATGATATGTGTTTTGGCGCCACCTTGGTCAAGCCATGCCCTTTCCAGCGGATCGAAACCTATGTATTTTTGGATGAGGGCTTTCAGTGAGGCCAAAAGTACTAAAATGGAAAGGATGAGAAGAATATGCTTTACATACCTCAACCGGTTGATGAGCACACTTCCTAAAAAGGCTACAATGAACCCGGTGTATATGATGCCCCGCGAAGTGCTCCATGCCTCGAAAACAGCGGTGGGGTTGCCCACCTCAAGAAAACAATAGATAGCCCATAGGGCGCAACCTATCGTGAGGACGTTTATTCCATTGTTCCAGGGTAACTTTTGCGTAAGTATGGAATGAACCAAAGCAGCAAACAATGTGCAGAACAAACCTATGTCCATCACTACGCTGAATCCGGAAAGGTTGCCATATCTTATTATGCTGGTAATAAAATAATTAAGAACGAATAAACCATAGAATGCAACAATCGGGAAGCGTATCGTCTGTATCAGATAGTACAAGGCTGCCGGAAGAAACATAATTGCAATTACTCCCGCCAAAAGGCCGCTGCTGGAGCAGACCACGATGGCGGCTAATCCTGCAACAAGTCCTGCGTAGAGCAATACTTTGGGCGATATGTATCCTCGTTCTATCATCTTCGTTCACTATTTTACAGCGGCTTTTTGGGAGGTGAGTCCCAATTGTGCCAGATTGCTGAGGAAACTGTGCAATGAATTGTAGGGAGGAAGTGGACCGGTGAATGATTCCACTACTTCGCGGTCGGCGTTGTTGAGGTAGAGGAAGAAAGGTTTCTCTGCCAATATCTTGCGCAACGATTGCATTCGTGCATCATCTTTTGCGCTCCACAGACGTACGGCATTTGCTATCAACAGATTGACGTTCGCTCCGGCTATTACAGACTCTGGTACGGTGAAATGGCATAATGCCGGATATTCAACCAAAATGATGTCCGGTGTTTCTTCTGCATCGTTTTTCTGCCAAAAATCCGATAACTGTTGGGCTTGTATGTATTCTTTTTTGTCTACCTCAAAGTCTATGTGATAAGAGACGATACGCACTTTCAGGCCTTCTGTTTTCCAGTAGTCGGCAAAGTATCTGGCAAGGAACGACTTTCCTTCTCTTTCTTCCATACTGAGCAGATTGATGACTATTGACTGACCAGGCTTGAGATACTGATTGAGCTGCTGGCAGACATAAGCTGCTGCACGACGGTTGCACGCTTTGAGAAAACCGCGGAATTTCAAGTTGCTGATGCCATTGAAAGCCGCAATCACCGGTAAGCCTGTAAGGCGCCTGCTACGGTCGGCATCACGCAAGGTCCGGTCTATCAATTCTACCAATAAGGAGAAGCCGATAATGAATATCACACTGCCTACAAAAGCGGCAATGATGTACAATAAACGTTTGCGACCGTTATCTGTCAGGGGGTATTCCGGTGGAGTAATGATCTGGAGATTACTCGTACTCATTTCTATATTTTTCAGGCGGAGACGAGCTTCCGACAAACCACGAAGCACTTCACGATAAGTGTCTTCGGCAAGACCTACCGCACGCTCTTTGCGGTTGACTTGCGTTCCAACAGGAGATAAGGTTTTATATCCTTCACGAATATCTTTCCGACGGTCTTCCAATACTTTAAGTTCTGCTTGAGCTTTGGCTTCGTTAATGACAGCTAATAACCATTCATTAACCATATTCTGTATACCGACCCCTTCTTTAGAGAATGCGTATTCGTTGATATTGTCGGACAGATGACTGATATTATCTTCTGCCTGCTTTAGTTCACGCTTACTTCTTGTAAGCTCTTCATTGGTGCTATGCTGGGTATCAGCAGTGAAAATTTCTTGTTCCGTTATCTTTTCATTCAGCTTGCTGACTTTGTCCAATTCTTGTAGAAGGTCGGTATTGGTGCGTATGAGCCGGGCGCGTACATCCATTTTCTTTTCCAGCATATCAAGTAGCGAACGGGCGCTTTCATATTGCCGTCTGGCAAGTTCGTAACGGTCGTCCACTTCGTATTTGGTGATGGCAAGAGCTTTGGTTTGCTCTCCATAGTTAATTACTTCTTCTTGCACATTATAACGCATCAGGTCATCTTCTTCTTTGGTCAGGGCGCTTTTGGCTTTCTTTACTTGTTCCTCAAAATAGGCTATGACGTTTCTGGTGGAACTGAAACGGAGTATTTCATAGGCTTCGGTCAGTTCTTCTTCCAAAATGGCAATTGTGTTTTGGGCAATGCCGGGGTCGCTACAGGTGTAGTTTATGTCAATCAGGTCGCTATTTCCCAGTCGTCTGATGATTATTTTGTTCAAGGCCTTGAAACTGAAGAAAGGGTTTGAGGGCTGACTGAAAATAGAAAAAACAAAGTTGCCTTTATGAGGTTGACGGTATTTCCTCAGGTTTTCGGTTGTTTTATCAACAGACTGGCGGTCCACCAATGTCAGCACTTCTTTCGGTGTGATCTGCAACAATTGCCGGTAATGTTTGGCAAGGATATAGGGAGTGTCTTTACCTTCATTGCCATGTACCAGACAAGTAGCAAGCAAGCGCACTGAGACTTTCTCCAAAGTGCCTTTGGACTTTCCGATGTTGATAATATTATCGAATGTACTGTTGATAGAGAAGTAATCAGATCGCTCCTCTGTCACTGAACTTGCATTGGTTACACCGGCGTAAATGTTGCTGTTTACTGTGTAACTGAACGGCAGGAACTGGGTAAAATAAATCACCAAAGCGGTAACAATGAGACTTCCCCACAACAGCCGGTAGCGGATGCGGTAAAGAAATTGTGGTATGAACTGTATGACATCCATAAATTCTATTTGTCTTTGATGATTTTTACATTTGTCAGCATTTCCAAAAGGATAATGGAGTTGTGCAGACTTACGCGGGCTTGCTCGTATTGTACAACGGCAGTGGAGCGTCTGCTTCTCTCCAACGATAAGGATATGATGTCTATGGTTCCGTTGATGAAGTTGTTTTCCGAGATCTTCATCTGTGCATTATAGAGTGCTGCCGATTCGGCTTTAGCCTTGATAGTGGCAAGCTGCTCGGTTACGGCGTTGTAGGCGTTGAGCACCTTTAGCTTGCGGTCTTCCATCACTTCCTCTTGGCTGTATTGCAGCTGTTCGATGTCATACCTGTATTTTTTCAGTCGCAGTGGGCGGTTGAACAGGTCGCTAAGGCTGACGCTGACACTGGCGCCGACATTGAATGTATGACGTGAACTGGCTGTTGTGGACTGATACCAGTCTTCGAACGAAGTGCTGTTGTCGTTAAGCACATTATAGCGTCCGTAAGCGTAATTGCCGTTCAGACGGAAATAATCCCACCAGTCACGCTTTTGCAGCCGATATTCGTTCTTTACTTGCTCTACCTGCGATTGCGCACGTTTTACGGTAGCATTCTCTGTCACAGCATCCAGAAAAACAGAGAGGGGAGGCAGCTCTAATCTTTCAATATTTTCATGGCAATTCCCTGAGGTACTTTGCTGAGTGCCTTTTTCCAATTCCATATCGTTGTCTTTCAACAGTTGCAATACTTTGATACGTTCTTCACGTGTCATTTCTTGTTGTGCAACCACATCCGCAGAAATGCATAACAATATGAAAATTAGTATCATATATGTACAGGAAAAACTGTATTTTTGGTTTGTTCTATATCTCATAGAGTTATTGGTTTTATAACTTTGGAATTTACACATTCTCTTTCTGCACAAACGCTGTAAATGTCCTAAGGATAATCTTCAGGTCCAACCAGAAAGAAAAATCTTGTGCGTATTTGATATCAAGTTGCTTTCGTTCTTCCGCCGACATCTTACCGGCTCCGCCCCGCTTTTCCACTTGCCAAAGACCGGTAAGTCCGGAAGGAGCCATGAAGCGGTCTATGTATGCGTCACTGGTCAGCAGTTCAGCTTCATAGAGTGGGAGAGGACGGTTGCCTACAATGCTCATGTCTCCTTTTAAGACGTTGAGTAGCTGTGGAAGTTCATCTATGCTGTATTTGCGGATGAAGCGGCCGATACGTGTTACGCGCGGATCGTTCTCTATCTTGACAAAAGGACTTTCGTGGGTATGCGCTTTTTGTTTCAGGAAATCTTTTTCCGGTATGATGAAATCGTCTGAAATCAGTAGAGTGGCTTCCTCTTCGGGCGAACCTGTGAGGTCGTCAAAATGAATGTCAGGGATGTCCTCCGCCACTTCTTCTTCCATTTGATACTGGTTGAGGGCGTTGAGCTCTTTCAACCGTTTGTCCGCATTGGTGTACATGGAACGGAACTTCAGAAAATTGAATATCCGGTAATTGCTGCCCACCCGTTGTGACTTGTAGATTACCTTACCTTTGCTTTCAAGACGGATGGCAATAGCTGTACCGATGAGCAGAGGGGAGAGTATAACAAGTGCACTTAGGGAAAACAGAACGTCGAATGTGCGCTTCCATAAAGGAAGGTGAAAAGTGTTGAGCGCCTTTCGGCGAGTCTCACTGAATTCCTGCATTTTATGTTGTTGGCGTATTTGCAGGAATTGGCTCATTCTTTGGATGCTTTCTTTATCTGCCTGTAAGGGCAGGGTGTTGCTGACGCCAGCCTGCAGATAGGCTTTGCGGTGTTCTGTTTGTAACTTTCCGGTAATGAGGATAATGTATACGCGTGGAAACTTTTTGTGAAGATAGGAGATGTCGATGCAGTCCTTTTCAGTATTGGTTTGCTCGTAAAGGATAGATGTGTTATATCTTTCGCGGATGCCGTTTATGATTTTGACCGCTTTATTGACACTGGAAACAGACACGAACATACCGTCTGTAATCGTGTTCAGATGATTGATTGCTGTTTTGTTATTTCCTATGTAAATATAATATAACATGTTCCTCTTACAGCTCTTTTTAGATGTATTTCTTGATGCGGGCTCTCAGTTCCAAAGGATTGAATGGCTTGAGAATATAGTCTGCGGCTCCGGCTTCAAGTAAATGAATGCGCTCGGTGGTGCTTTCTTCACTGGAGAGCATCACTACCGGAATGTGCTTCAGTAGCTCGTTACCTTTCAGATAGTAGAGAAATTCATTACCACGCATGTGCGGCATGCGGATGTCGGAAATGATAAGGTCGGGAAGATTGCCTTCATTGAGCCATTCAAGGGCCTTGATCGGATCCTCAAAATATTCCAGATCGTATTCTGTTCCCAAATAAATTTTGAGCACGCGGCCGATAGTGACTTTATCGTCAACTAATAATATTTTTTTCATTGTTCTATTTGTTCTTACTCTGCTGTTTTGTTTGTTCTCTTATGTAAGTAACAAAAATAACTATTATTTTTTATTGATTTTATCCAATTACTAATGAGAATGAATAACTGTTAGCTTACTTTAACAATAACGTGGGAGAAAAACATGAGAAAACGTCTGTTTATGCGTTTTCTCATGTTTTTCCGGTTTACCACATATAGTTGGCCCGGGGTTAATATTTGTTGAGCTGAGTCAGGTTCTCAATGGGATATACATCTTGGCTATGCGATTTATACCAATCGTTATCTTGCTGTCCGCCGGTAGTGACCCATGATTTGAACTTGTCGTACACTGTTGTTATTTTTTGGTGTTCTGTCGGCCATGCAAATTCTTGGGGGATTACAACTGCCCAGGCAAGGTTCTCTTTGCTGAGATAGTATCTGTTTTCGGCAACGGATGAATTGTCATTACCGCTGTTGAGGTAATAGGTAGTGGCCAGGTCGGTCGGTGCAAAGCCTGCTACATGCACTTCCGTACGCTCTCTTTTGACAGTGGTGGGAGCTGTGATAGCGAAAATGTCGATGTGGTTGATGTTCAAATCTTCTGGTTTCACGTTGGCGGAGGCAGGAAGTTCCATGATGATGCTATATTCCTTCGTGTCTTTTTTGAACGGACCGTCGGCAACGGTGTTGATGAATTTACTTGCATCAGTGTACTTACTGCCCCATAGTGCTGTGTGTGCATCATTGAAGAGGATATAAGTAGGCAAGCTTTGTCCATCCTCGAATGACACGTTTTTGCCACTGACGGTGAATTTATCGGGGCGTATGTTTTGGGGAAGTTTGATGAAACGTATGCCGGCTCCCAATGTTTTGGCTGCACCTACTGCCCGTAGGTCAAGGGTTATTCTGAGGCGCTCGACTATACCGTCTTCGTTTACTTTCAATTCCTTTCTGGACATTACGATAACGAGGTCGTTCATGTCGAAGTCACCGTATACCGGCCAGTTGTCTTCGAATGTAAAGGTATACGTATCGCTGTCCCCGATTTCTATGGGAAAGTCAGGATCTTTTTCTTCTTCGCCTTTGTTGCCTTCATCATAGAGTCCGCCACAGGTCTCAATGGTGTATTTGGATTCGTCGAAACCAGTGTTGATGCTTTCGTTCTTTTTAAACGGATGGTGCTTGTCAGGACCTTTTATTTTTCCCTCGATAACAAGATTTCGGCCTAATAGCTCTGTGTTGGTGGGGTTCTCAAATTCTATTTCTTCGACCTTAATCATGGATTTGTTATCGTTGGTGATATTTATAGCCTGGAAGATGACGTTGCCGCTTTCCACATCAAATTCTTTAGCCTTAATCATGGAACCGTCTATCAACGTGAGCTTGGCATTTGCATGAGTTTCTATTTCGGGGACCGGCATTCTGTGTCAGACTCATTGGCGCGGCCGGCAGTAATGGAGCCTTTGTTCAAAGTCATGTTCTGGAATTTGAATTCTTCTTTTACGATGACAGTACAACTGTTGTATAAAGATGAACTTGTAAATTCGGATACTTCAATGATGCCGTCATTATAAACAGATAGGTGTCCTTCTATTTCGTGGCCGGTGATTTTGGCTTTATCATGGTTTATGATGACTGTTGCTGTGGAATTGTCGGTTTTTATTTCACCATCATTTTTATCGAATTTGATATAACCATAGTTGAATATCCGGCTACCATTGATGTTGATATTTGTGGCACTGTTCAAATTGGCCTTGTTCAACAACTGGACGCTTGTGACCTTGACTGTTTTAGCACTGAATATATGATGGTTGATGACGTTGCTTCCGTTGATGCGGGCTTCACCCTTGACGTCAATAACTCCCTCATTGAACAGTTCGGGATGGCCTCCCAGGTTCATTGTCAAATCCTTGCTGGCTGTGATTGTGCCGAAATTCTTGGTGGGGCATCCTAAATTCAGGGAGACACATTCAAGATTACCGCCGTTTTGTATGGTGAGGGTGTTGTTATTGCCGATAGTAAGGTTGCTTGCGATGATTTTACCGCCGTTCATTACATATATGTCAAGGTTTGAATTTAGATTGCCGTTTAACTCCCAAACACCTTGTACAAATACGGTTGCCCGGTCATTATTGTTGGTTTTTATAGTCTGCCTTTCGGTTTCCCCTCTGCCTATAATATACTTGGCTCCGTTGGAGAGCACTCCGGAGCTGTTGTCGTTAAACTTGTCTGATGTGGCTGGGAAAGACGGTATTACCTCCGATTCCTTATATTCCTTATCCTCAATTTCCGTTATTCCCGCTTGCCGGGCTGCTTCGAATGCAGAGTTGGAGCTACTCGTAACTCCGCTTGCCGCCCTTGTGCCGGTGGAAATGTAAAATAGTTTACAGTTCATTGTTCCTCCGTTTTCGGGAATTGTATATTCGTATACTTCTTTACGCTGTTTGGGATCTGTCTGGCGGATAAACAATCTTGTGGTTGCTTTGGAGATACTGATTTCTGTATTGTAGCTTTTGTTCTTGTTGGCAGTACCCGCTGCGATAGGAGTGACGCCGGCGTTGGATATCGGATTATCGGTAAAGACTTCTATAAGATACTTATACCGACCGTTAAACTCGTCTTTTACTTCAACATTCAAGTTTATGGCATTGATCATGGACCAGTCGAAGCTGTCGGGAGCGGAAAAGTCTTCTCCTAGCGGATTTTCTTTCGGCACTGTCTGAATTCCTCTTTCGGGATCGTACACATCGTCTGTGCAACCGGCAAGCACCAAAGTGCTGACAATGGCTGCCATTACTGAAAAACGGTTGAATAATTTCATAAGCTAATCTATCAACGTTATTACTGCTTTGTTTGCTCTTGGATAAAATAATCAACTTCTGATTATTTACGCTGCAAAAATACTATATTATTTGAATATCTTAGCTATATATATTGTATTTTTTAATAATAGAGGAGATGAATTTGTAAGATCCGGCAGTTAAGTGATCTTATAAACTTGTAGATTGTGCTCAGCTTAGAGGGGAGAAAGGCTTTGAGAAAAAAGAGGAAATTACTCTTTTGTAATTTCCCCTGCTAAATCCGAATTCATCCGGTGACGAATTTCTGTTTGGCTAAGTCCATGCCCCAGAAGGAACATTAGCTTTGTAACGGCACATTCGGGCGTACTGTCATAACCGCTGATGACTCCGGCTTGAAGAAGATGCAGCCCGGTTTCGTAGCGGCCCATCTCTACGCCTCCACTTTGGCATTGAGTGATGTTGACAATGATGATGCCACGCTCGGTCGCGTCCTTTAACTGCCGGACGAACCATTCTTTTTGGGGAGCATTCCCGGAACCGAATGTCTTGAGAACTACTGCTTTCAATCCCGGTACATGAAGTACGGAATTAATGATGCTCTCCTGAATGCCGGGAAACAGTGTAAGCACCACGACATTGGTATCGAAGAGATAATGCGGTTTCATCGGTCGTGTGGGATCGGGACGGCGGATGATATGTTCGTTGTAACGGATATGGATTCCTGCTTTTGCCAAGGCGGGATAGTTGAAAGACCGGAAAGCATTGAAATTTTCAGCATTAATTTTGGTGGTCCGGTTGCCTCGCATCAGTTCGTTTTCAAAGAAGATGCACACTTCGGGAACAACAGCTGTGCCGTCCGGATGTTTGGCGGCAGCTATTTCAATAGAAGTAATCAAGTTTTCTTTTCCGTCTGTACGCAATGTTCCGATAGGGAGTTGCGAACCGGTAAGGATGACCGGCTTCGCGAGGTTCTCAAGCATGAAACTGAGTGCCGATGCCGTATAAGACATTGTATCGGTGCCATGTAGAATAACAAAACCGTCGAAGTTGGTGTAATTGCTGTTTATGATTTCAACAATCTTTGCCCATAAGGAAGGTTCCATATCGGAGGAGTCAATAGGAGGATCGAACTGATAGGAGGAGATGCGGTAATTGAAACGCTTCAGTTCGGGAACGTGTTTGAGCAGGTGGTCGAAATTGAAGTTTTCGAGAGCACCGGTTTCGGGATTTTCTATCATTCCGATAGTCCCGCCTGTGTAAATTAAGAGAATGGAGGGATAATCTGCTTTCATAAATATCGCGTTTTACTTCTTTTTCGGGCACAAAGATAATACAAACCGAGAGTAGAATGAAATGAATTTATTCATTTTTTATGCCGAGGCTCTGTTTATCTTCGCTTCCCTTGCTCCCTTTTCATTACAAATCTTCTTTCAAGTGCGTAATGGCTTGCTGTGCATCTCCTTTGTATTTATTGAGCAGAGTTACGAAACGGCTTCCTATGATAGCTCCGGAAGCATGGGAGCAGGCAGCATCGAAAGTCTGTTTGTTGCTGATACCGAAACCTACCATGCGTGGGTTGTGCAGATTCATGTCTTGAATTTTTTTGAAATAAGCCTGTTTTCGGTTGTCGAAATCCTTTTGTGCGCCGGTGGTAGCAGCTGATGATACCATATAAATGAAACCGTCGGTGTGGGCATCTATTTCGCGGATACGCTTTTCGTCGGTTTCGGGGGTAATGAGCATGATGACGCGTAGGTCATATTTCAGTGCAATCGTCTTATAGTTTTTTTCGTAATCCCTGAAAGGCAGATCGGGTATGATTACACCGTCAATGCCACATTCCGCACATTTCCGGCAGAATGCCTCAAAGCCGAAATGCATGATGGGGTTGAGATAGCCCATTAAGAGCAACGGGATGCGGACATCACGACGAATATCCTGTAATTGTTCGAAAAGGAGACGGAGGGACATGCCGTTGCGCAGGGCACAGGTGGCAGCATCTTGGATGACGATGCCATCGGCCATTGGATCGCTGAAAGGAATACCGATTTCTATCATGTTCACTCCATTTTTTTCGAGGGTGCGGATAACATCGGCTGTACCCTCAAGCGTGGGGCAACCGGCACAGAAGTAGATAGACAGCAGGTTGCCGGGATTGTTTTGAAAGAGTAGGTTGATTCGGTTCATATTGAGTTCGCTGTTAATAGGTTTATTATTACGGGTTATGTTATTTGTTGGCGGTTTCACCGTTTCTTATCTCTTGAAGGAAGTTTTTGATGCGCTCCACATCTTTTTGTCCCGGTACAGTTTCAAAACGGCTATTGATGTCGATGCCGGCCAGTTTGGGATGATGAAACTCTTTGATTGCTTTGGTGCTGTACGGGTTGATTCCTCCGCTGAGCAGAAAAGGGGTCATTCCTCCATAGCGATACAGCAGGTTCCAGTCGAACTGGTTGCCGGAACCGCCATATTGCGGGGTTTTGGTGTCGAACAGATAATAATCGCATAATCCTTTGTAGGCTGAGGTGCACATTAAATCTTTGGGATGTGAAATGGAGAATGCCTTGATGAGATGCAGGCCGTTGTTGCATAGTGATCGACAGTACTCGGGAGATTCGTCACCATGAAGCTGTATGTAATCCAATGCGAAGCGATCGGCATACATCAGGATATTTTCTTTGTTTTCATTGACAAAAACGCCGACACGCTTTGCGTGGACAGGCAGATAATCGGGCAATTCGCATAGGCAGCGGGGGGACTTGGGGTAGAAGATGAAGCCTATCATATCTACACCCAGTTGTTCTACTTCGCGGATGTTTTCCGCTTCGGTCATACCGCATACTTTGATACTAAGAGGAGTCATATTCTTGAACGATTTGTGGTTGGTAATTTACTTTTGAGAAATGATGGGAGAGATGAAATCTTTCAGTGTATCTCCGGGGTGGTCGGTTTTCATAAAAGCCTCTCCGATGAGAAAGCCGCGGAAACCGGCAGCACGCACTGCGAATTGTTTCGGGATGCGAGATGCCGCTTTCCGAAACGAGTATGGGCATATTACGGACATCGGAAGCGCCTTTCTTTGATCCTATTGCTTGTTGAAGCTGTCGGGCTATGCGGAAAGAGTTTTTTACGTCGGTGACAAATGTGCCGAGATTGCGGTTGTTTACGCCTAACATATCCACTTCTTTGTTTATATAAGGCAGCTCGGAGGGATTGTGAATTTCGAGTAATACTTCCAACCCCAGGGCGTGGGCTTGAGTGGTGAGGGTGCTACATTCTTTTTGCGTCAGGCAGGCGGCAATCAGTAGTACGGCATCCGCACCAACGATACGTGCTTGCAACAGCTGGTATTCGTCGATAATGAAGTCTTTTCGCAGTATTGGGATGTCGACCAGCGGACGCGCTGTGCTGATGTCTCGCAGCGAGCCGCCAAAGAATTTTTCATCCGTAAGGATAGAGAGTGCGGAGGCACCGGCGGTTTCGTATGCTGCGGGTATTTCTTCGGCTTTGGCGGTCTCATATATCCAGCCTTTCGAGGGGGAACGGCGCTTGAACTCGGCAATGATTCCCGTAGGTGAGGACGCAAGGGCCTGTCTCATACTATGGCGGGGGGCTGAGGAACTTCCCATGAGTTTCTGCACTTGCTCGCGTAGTTGTTCCGGTGAAACGGATTGTTTCTGCAACTCTACTTCTGTTCGTTTGTGGGCGATGATTTCAGATAAAATATCCATGGCATTATTGATTTTGATATTCAGGATTTTAGTGATTGACCTCTATAAACTTTTTCAACGTTTTCAGTGCACGTCCGCTTTCCAGTGATTCGCGGGCAATGGCAATGCATTCTTCAATCTCTTTTTCCGGTTCTATTACCTGAATGGCAAAGGCCGCATTGACAATGACGCATTGTGTCTGGGCGGCTTCTGCACGATTGTTCAGGACATTGTCGAAGATGCGTGCTGCATCTTCCTTGCAAATGCCTCCGGACAGTTCTTCGGGACGTACTGCGCTGAAACCGAGGGCTTGCGGACGGTAGATGCGCTCATAATTGCGTGTCATCACTTTGAATTCATCGGTCAGTGAGATTTCATCGTAGTTGTCCAGACTGTTTACAACGGCAAAGTCGATGCCGAGTTTATAGAAAACATTCGTGTAAAGACGCATTTGTGAGAGATCTGCTACGCCCAGCAATTGATACGCGGGCTCGCA
>ENA-OPNR01000814-OPNR01000814.1-human-gut-metagenome-genome-assembly--contig:-NODE-814-length-13573-cov-7.283178_pt1 | contig 13573 bp, 10 predicted proteins | sample MGYA00241543_ERZ501783 | MGnify/ENA primary metagenome ERZ501783 (study PRJEB25962, sample SAMEA2042557) | human gut metagenome | biome: human gut; feature: human-associated habitat; material: faeces... | reverse complement strand
GCCGGATGCAGCGCTGGCGGCAGAAATTCTGCGTGGTCAGCCATTTCGGGAAAATTTGGTACTGCTTGCGGATGCAGAGAAAACGGCGGGACAATGGAGCCGTGGACGCGAAAACGGTATCCGCCCCGTGTCTCGTCTCTGGCAGGAGGACTTTTTACGACTGGTGTCAGCGGATTTAAACGGCTTGTATCTGGTGGGGCAGAAGGAAGCGGCGTGGGAGCATTTTTCAGACTGGCTATATGAGGAGAGCGGTCTGCCAGTCTGTTTTGTGAATAGAATACCAGAAACGGATGGGCGAAAAACCGTTCTTGTGGAGCTTCGGGCAAATGCCCGGATTTTGAAGGAACATCCGGAATTTGGAAGCCTGTATGTGGATTTGACGTCCGATGTCGAAAAAAGGCGGCAAATCAGGGAAAAAAGAGCCGATATCTCCTATATCTCCGCCCGAAATTACCTTGACACTGCCCTGAAAGCACGGTATAATGCGATTTGATTAAAAGAAACGAAAGGGCGCGGGAAAATATCCCTGCGCCCGAGATTTTTCATGAGGTAAAAGGAAAAGCAAAATGGAAGAAAAAAAGAATATCCTTACCTATCAGGGACTTCGGAAATATGAAGATGAGCTGCATGACCTGAAGGTTGTCAAACGTCAGGAAGTTGCACAGAAGATTAAAGAAGCAAGAGAACAGGGCGACCTTTCTGAGAACGCGGAATATGATGCAGCAAAGGACGAACAGCGTGATATCGAGGCGAGAATCGAAGAGCTGGAAAAGATCCTGAAGAATGCAGAGGTCGTTGTAGAAGATGAGGTTGACTTAGACCGCATCAACATCGGCTGTCAGGTTAAGATCCTGGATCTGGAATACGATGAAGAGCTGGATTACAAAATCGTCGGCTCTACAGAAGCAAACAGCTTAAAGGGTAAAATTTCCAACGAATCTCCGGTTGGCAAAGCGCTGATTGGTGCAAAGATCGGAGATATTGTAGAGGTAGAAACCCAGGCAGGTGTGATTAAGTACAAAGTGCTGGAGATTGAACGTTCCAACTAAGGACAGGTCCGATCTGACCAGCTGGAAAAGGAGTAAGTAAGGTGGCAGACGCACAGAATAATCAGAAAAATCAGCAGCAGGATCTGAACCAGATCCTGAAGGTAAGAAGAGAGAAGCTTGCTGCACTGCAGGAAGCCGGAAAGGATCCGTTCCGTCATGTAAAATATGATGTGACTGCACACAGCAAGGACGTTGTGGAAGGCTTTGAAGAGCTGGAAGGCAAGACCGTCAGCATCGCAGGCAGAATCATGTTCAAGCGTGTGATGGGCAAGGCGTCCTTCTGCAATATTCAGGATTTAAAGGGAAGCATCCAGGTATATGTAGCCCGCGACAGCATCGGGGAAGAGCCCTATGCAGATTTTAAAAAATATGACGTAGGCGATATCATCGGCGTAAAGGGCGAAGTGTTCAAAACCAAAACCGGTGAAATTTCTGTACATGCTTCCGAAGTGGAGCTGCTGACCAAGAGCCTGCAGGTACTTCCTGAGAAGTTCCACGGTCTGACCAATACCGACCAGCGTTATCGTCAGCGTTATGTCGACCTGATTATGAATCAGGACGTTAAGGATACTTTTGTAAAACGTTCCAGAATCATCAGCGCCATCCGCCGTTATCTGGACGGACAGGGCTTTATGGAAGTGGAGACTCCCATGCTGGTTGCAAATGCCGGCGGCGCTGCTGCAAGACCCTTCGAGACGCATTACAATGCGTTGGATGAGGATGTAAAGCTGCGTATTTCTCTGGAGCTGTATTTAAAGAGACTGATCGTAGGCGGTCTGGAGCGCGTTTACGAAATCGGCCGTGTATTCCGTAATGAAGGTGTTGACACCAGACATAATCCGGAATTTACTCTGATGGAGCTGTATCAGGCATTTACCGATTATCACGGCATGATGGATCTGGCAGAGAACCTGTACCGTTTTGTAGCGCAGGAGGTTCTGGGCACAACACAGATTCCCTACGGCGAGTATGTTCTGGATCTGGGCAAGCCCTTTGAACGCATCACCATGCTGGATGCTGTTAAGAAATATGCAGGTGTGGATTTCAATGAAATCCATTCCGATGAAGAGGCAAAAGCGGTTGCAAGAGAGCATCACATTGAATTCGAAGAGCGCCATAAGAAGGGCGATATCCTGAGCCTGTTCTTCGAAGAATATGCAGAAGCTCATCTGATTCAGCCTACTTTCGTTATGGATCATCCGGTAGAAATTTCTCCTCTGACCAAGAGAAAGCCGGAGAATCCGGATTATGTAGAGCGTTTCGAGCTGTTTATGAACGGCTGGGAAATGGCAAACGCTTATTCTGAATTAAACGACCCTATCGACCAGAGAGCACGTTTCAAGGCACAGGAAGAACTGCTTTCCCAGGGCGATGAAGAAGCAAATACAACGGACGAAGACTTTATGAACGCACTGGAGATCGGTATGCCTCCTACGGGTGGCATCGGTTTTGGTATCGACAGAATGGTAATGCTGCTGACCAATTCCCCTGCGATCAGAGACGTATTACTGTTCCCGACAATGAAGACCCTGGAACCAAAGCGGGCTGAAAACAAAGCCGAAAAAGCAGCGGTAAATGGTTCTGCAGAGGATGCAACTGTGTCCGCGCCAAGCGTACAGATTGATCTTTCCAAGGTGAAAATCGAGCCTTTGTTTGCAGATGATGTAGACTTTGAGACATTCAGCAAGTCTGATTTCAGAGTGGTTAAGATCGAAGCCTGTGAGGCAGTGCCGAAGTCCAAGAAGCTCTTGAAATTCACACTGAATGACGGAACAGACCGGAAACGCACCATTTTAAGCGGTATTCACGAGTATTACGAGCCGGAAGAGCTGGTTGGTAAGACCTGTGTGGCAATCACAAACCTGCCGCCGAGAAAGATGATGGGTATTGATTCCGAGGGTATGCTGATTTCTGCAGTGTACGAGTATGACGGACGGGAAGGCTTAAATCTTTTGATGCTGGATGACAGTATTCCGGCAGGAGCAAAGCTGTACTAAAGAGGTCATTTACTACAAAAAATCGCGTTACTACAACTTTTCTACAACTTTTGCGCGAGACCCTACGAAACCGGATGAAGCAATATGAAAGGCGGATCTGCTTATAAAATGCAGATTCGCCTTTCTTTTTACATCAGCTTCATGTTCACACTAATGTTTTTTGCCTTCTCCTGCATATTCTCTTGTGTGATATGGGTGTAGATGTCCATTGTAGTAGAGAAATCGGCATGCCCCATGACTTGCTGAATGAATTTAACATCGTTGGTGCTTTCGCAGAGCCGGGTACAGAAGGTGTGCCGCAAGTTGTGAACACTAAAATGAGGGAGCAGATCCGGTTCACGGTCTTCCAGTTCAGCCTGATCCATTTCCTCCATGTTGTAAGTTACGCTGATTCTCTCAATCGCCCGATTGATATTGTGGGCGCTCATGAATGAGCCGGTTCTGTTGCGGAAAACAAAACCGTGAACTCCTCCTAACACCAGTTGATCGTCTGGATACAATGCGTCGATGGTTTCAATCTGGAGGCGAAGCTGCTCGGCCACCTCTGGATAGAGGATAGGGATAATTCGTGTACCGCTCTCAGTTTTGGGAGTGGTAATGTGAAATCCGGCTTTTCCGTCAATGACCCGGTAGATTAAGTTGTGGTTGACCGAGATTGTGTTTTCGCTCAAGTTAATATCGCTTTTGGTAATGCCGGTACATTCTGCTACACGCATTCCTGTTCCAAGGAGCACAGTCATGATGGGGAGCCAATGGCTGTATGTAGGGGACTTGGCAATAAAACGCAGGAAATTCTGCTGTTGCGTTTTAGTGAGTGCGATCCGCCGTTTAGGCTTTGGAGCGCTGCCATCCGTCTTGAGCTTGCGGTAAATGCCCTTGCTGGGATTTTTGCGGATGTAATCGTCGTCCACGGCCATTTCAAGCGTAGGGTGAACAATGGTGTTGATGCTCTCCAGTGAGTTGATAGCAAAGCCGTGTTTCAGCAGTTTGGTATAAAACGCGAGAATATCACTTCTGTGGATTTGTGGAAGAGGCATGTTAGCGAAAGGCTCTTCTTTCACATAGAAGTCCCACAGGTAAAGATAATTTGCTCTGGTAGAGGGCTTCAGTTTGATGTTGTTATTCATGTAGACCTTGAACATATCATTCAGGGTAAGCTTCATGGCTTCCTGAGTACGGATGCCATCATCCTTATCTTTGTTGATCTGCTTTTCTTTGACACGAAGACTTGCGAGATCGGAGTCGTAGAGATATTTCTTTTTAGTGCCTAATTTGTAGACATACATATAGCTGCCATCTGCCCGTTGTGTTTCTCCGGGCCGAAGATTTCGTCCTTTGTTGTCTTTTCTCACTTTTGCCATTACTGGTACCTCCTGATTATAAAAGTGTAGTGCGCCTTACTGGCATGGTTATTTAGCCGGAAATATCATAAAGATATTCTTTGATACGCTGGACACTCCATAGGACACGGGTGTTCATGGTAATGCGTGCATTGGCAAGATCCCCAATCTGTACTGCAGTGTGCCTTCCACAGCACAACAGTTTGCAAAGGGTATCGGTATCAACAGCCAAGCACTGCTCCGGCGGTAGGTCATTCGGTTTTCTTTTCTCCATAATCGTCCTCCTTTTTTCGATTACAATGATCCCTTACGATTTGTAGAAGAAGGTTTTCAACAAAAACAATGAAAACGGTCTTGAGGTCAGGAGGTATTGAAATAACAAAAGAACTCTAATGGGGCCATTTCCTACGCCAGAACGGTTCTGCCGTGTATTTCAGGCTGCTGCTGTGCAACACTTCGATTATGGGCGCGCTTCTGTGGTCATCGCACACTGTCCAGAATTCCTGTATAACTCCCCATAGAGGTTATGAACTTGTCAAGGTACTAAAAGAGCGTAGGGATCATCCGGTATTACCAAATGATCCGATACATCCTATAAATAGGCGGGGAAGAAAGAACTTCTGCAAAGAGGAAAGAAAATTTAAAGAAAATCCAAAAATCAATATATAGAATGTTTGAATTGACAAGCACTATATATTGTGTTAGAATTGCAATGTAATTGATTTTTGTGCGTTGCCCGTCAGGGTACACAGGCTTTAGGGCTTGTGTTGCGGAGTAATGACTGCATTGCACACGCTGTTAATTTTGTACTTGTGTCAGTAGTATCACTGCGCCTTTTCAGGCCGGTATATTGCTGGCTTTTTTTATTTTACGGGATTTACCCACCATTGCGAGAATGACATCGGTTCATAGGCAACTATGGACGCCAGGCTTTATGCCGTCTGTCATTCTCGCTTTTTTATTGCCTGTAAGCCTGAAAGGGCTTTAAGGATAAATCAAAACTGAGAAAGGCAGGTCATGTACATGAATGTGAAGCAGAAAAGAAAGCAGAATGGTCGGCGGGTCAAGCCGGCACACTCCACGGACTGGAAGATGAAGAGACAGGCAGTATCTTCGCTCCGGCCCCAAAATGTTGCACCAATGGCGAGGGCAGTTATTTTGCCCCGAAGATCACGAAGGGGGATTTGATATGTCTGGCAGCAATAGTGCTGAACGAAAGCGGCATGAACCGCTGGTGCTGGTAGAAACGGCAGATCTTTCAGAAGAAGACTGGCTGGATTACCGGCGCCGTGGAATCGGCGGCAGCGATGTATCAGCAATCTTTGGCACTTCTCCATTCCGGACAGCCAGGGATCTGTACTACGACAAACTGAACATAGCGTCAGTGGAAGATGATGAGGGCAACTGGGTTGCCATGGAAATGGGGCATTTGCTGGAGCCTCTGGTAGCAAAGATATTCGAGCGGAAAACCGGATATCGGGTCTACCAAATCAAAAAGATGTTCCAGCACCCACAGTATCCTTGGATGCTGGCTGATGTGGACTACTTTGTGGAACTGCCGGATGGCACCACAGCGATCCTTGAGATCAAGACCACAAACTATAATGCCAGAGATAACTGGTGGATGAATGGGAAGGAGACTGTTCCAGTCTACTATGAATCTCAGGGGCGTCATTATATGGCAGTAACGGATCTTGACCGATGTTTCTTTTGCTGCCTGTATGGTAACAACGAGGAGGAAGTTATTATCCGGGAGGTCAAGCGTGATTTCGAGTATGAGGCTGAGATGGTCTTTTTGGAGCAGTATTTCTGGGAAAACCATGTGCAGCGCCATGTGCCGCCGCCCTATACAGAAAGTGGGGCCTTGATTATTGAGAGCGCACGCAAACACTTTGGCCCGGCAGATAAAAATGCCCCGGCCGTTGCACTCGACCTGGATATGACTGCAAAACTTATGCAGTATTTGCGGCTTCTGGATGAAAAGAAAAATGCAGAGGTGTACTCCAAAGAAATCGACAAGGATATTCAGCGTCTGAAGGCGCTGTTGATTGCGGAAATGGGTACCAGCTGCACTGCAGTCTGTGAGCAGGAGGGAGTGAACTATACGGTTACCTATACCCCTGTTCGCAAGTCCGTCATCGACAAGGATAACCTGCTTCGGTTGAAACTGGAGCATCCGGATATTTACGAGCAGTTTGTTACAGTATCCGAATCCAGACGGTTCAGTGTTAGAGCCTCGATTATGGAGGCCGCTTAGTGAGGTGAAAAAGGATGAATTGTATTGGTACCTACGACGGGACGATTTTTTATAATCCTGCCAATAAGTTTTGTATCATCAGTGTAAAAACCGCAGACCAGAGTGTGCCAGCTGAGGCCAGGTCAAACAGGCGGTACAAAGACCATTTGATCCGCTTTACAGCTGTGGGGTATGAGATTCCACGGACAGATGCGGTAGAGTTGGAACTGGATGGTGAATGGGCAAAAGGCAAGTATGGTGTCCAGCTCCAGGTGGAGCAGTGGCGTGAAATTGTGCCCAGAACAAAAAACGGCGTAGAGGGCTACCTTGCCTCCGGGCTTATCAAAGGGATTGGTCCCAAAACTGCCGCAGACATTGTGGAGCGGTTCGGTGTGGACACATTGGATATTCTGGAACACCAGCCGGAGCGGCTGTTGGAGATCCGGGGCATTACGGAAAATAAATTGGAGGACATCAAAGCTTCTTATGCAGAAAACCGTATGCTCCAAGGAATTATGACCTTGCTGGCACCGTTTAAGATTACTCCCAAGACGGCATTGAAAATATATCAATATTTCGGCCCGACCAGCGTAGAGATTTTGGAAAAGAGCCCATTTGAGCTTTGCCAGATCTCCGGCTTTGGATTTCGGCGGGTAGATGCAATCGTACAAAAGAGCGGGGGCAATCTCCATGACTCTATGCGTATCAAAGGGGCTGTCTTTTGTGCGCTGGATGAGGGCAAGAGTAAACGAGGCCATCTGTACATCAGTTACATTGGATAGCAGTCCAAAACAGGATGATGCGTCTGAGCAGCCGGCCGCCTCCGTATTCCAATCGGATGAACCGGAAGAACTGCCTGTGGCGCCTGTTGTCCAACAGGAAGCACCCGATCAGCCTATGGCGCCTTCTTATACGGAGAGCACTCCGGTAGAAGACATCTTGAAGGTAATGACCTTTGAAGAAGCGCAGAATGTGGTGGTGGATAGCGGTCTGAGCAAAGGAAAGACCATGGCAACAGTTGCCAAGGAGCGTCCGGTGAGTCTGAAATTCTACCTCACCCCAGGCAACAAGAGCACCAACAATATCGTTCGTGCTGCGGCGCAGATCATGCTCGATGGTATGGCCGCACAGAAAGCCGGATGATAAGCAGCCCCATCTATGGGGCCAAGAAGGGAGGGAGAACAGATGGACTCATATCCAGGAGATTTTCCGTTCGGTATTATGGATGTAGTGGAACTTCTACATCTACGAATCAGACGCCGACAGGCAAACAGTGTATATGTGGATTGCCCGTTTTGTGGTGACCGCCGCGGCAAGATGAATGTGAATTTCGTCAAAAATGTCTGGCGGTGCAATTATTGTGATGAGCATGGCGGTATGCTTGCGCTTTATGCGCGGCTAAACAATACGACTACATCCGATGCGTATTGGGAAATAGGAGAAGCCCTGTGCAACGATTTTCACAGGGAACGGCCGAACTCTGGATATGAGATGGCAGGAAACCAGCAGGCTGGCACTGGGTCCCCGGTTTCGGGGACTCAGACCGACCTTGCGGGATATGAGAGGAGGGGCGAACTAAAAACAGTGCAGCAAGCAGAACGGGCCAGCGGACAGGAAATTCATCAAACGCTTTCGCTGCTGCTCGCTATGCTGCCTCTTCAGCCTGCCCACCGCAACCATCTGCACTCCCCAAAACGGGGACTGTCGGATGAACAGATCGACCGGATTGGGTTCAAGAGTACTCCACCCCCATTCCTTTGCCGCTCCATTACCGAGCGGCTGATGAAACAGGGATGCAAGGTGGAGGGGGTGCCCGGCTTTTATCTGGATGACAGCGGGCGCTGGACCATGAACTTCTACCGAAAAAACGCAGGGATTTTGATTCCGGCTGTGGGATACGACGGTATGATACATGGCCTGCAGATACTTTTGGATAGTCCGCTCAAGCAAAAAGATGATCCACCGGATAAGTCAGGAGCCAAATACATCTGGTTTTCGTCCTCGTCCAAAAATATGGGTGTCACATCCGGGAGCCCGGTACATTTTATCGGCAATCCATCTGCTCGGGTGGTCTATGTCATTGAGGGACTGCTGAAAGCAGACATCTCGCACTGCCTGACAAACCGGACTTTTGCGGCGATTGCCGGCGCAAACAACACAAGCCAGTTGGATACGCTGTTTGCACTGCTGGCACAGAATGGCACTGAGGAGATCATTGAGGCTCATGATATGGATAAGTACAGTAACCAAATGACCTCCAACGGGGCATCTAAGATCTATCTGATGGCCCGGAAAAATGGAATGGCATGTCGTCAGCTGACCTGGAATCCGAATTATAAAGGGTTTGATGATTGGCAGCTTGCCCTTCGGGAGAAAGAACAGAAGGAAAAGGAGGTGCAGAGAATGAATTTTAAGCAGCAATATCTGTGCGGTAAGTGTGACTTTACCTATATAGATGGCTGCGTCGAGCTTTGGCACACCAGAGCGGAGAAAGATTTGGACCTGACAGAGTATCTGGGGCTTACAAAGGAAGAGTATCAGATATTTCTTGCTCAGGGCAATCGGGCGCTGAAGGATATTCTGGACAGCCAGAGAGTTTTCCGGAGGTTTTGCATTTACCAGCTTTGCCTAAGTGAGACACAGACAGTACCATTCGCATTCAAGCGACTGGATGCGCTACATAAGGCTGGATATGAACAGCCGCCTGCCGCCGCCTATCAGACGGTATGGAGCGCAGAGGTCTGTTGCCCAAAGGGGCAGAATGACATGGAAGTGCTGGGGCGCCTGTTCCTGGACTTTAATGAGCATTTGCCGGAAGATTACAGAGGTCGTCCGTTGGCTCCATCTGATGTGGTGGAACTGGACTGCCAAGGCAAACGCACATACTTCTATGTGAATGACTGCCGGGATTTTGCGCCGGTACGCTTCTCCCCATTCTTGTGTAAAAGACTTCCGGAGCCTGCTCAAAAACAGGAATGAAGGGATAGGGGTCAGATGCGTATTGCAGAAAAGAAGAAAAGCCAGATTACAGCACTGTATGAGCAGTGTTCCAATCTTCCGGTAGATGTCAGAAGTTGTCTGGAGAATGGCTACTTTACCGTAACGGTACCTCCACCCTGGAATATGAGCAATCAAAAGACTGCGCAGGAGGTGCAGGACAAAATCAAGGAATGGTCAAGGCAGTATACTGGCGTGGTCTGCTACTGTTTTGACAGCTTCAGCACACTTTTATATGTGCTGTGAGCAACACACAATGGCATGGAAAGGGTCATAACGGCCTGCTCCATGCCATTTTTTGCGAAAGGAGATTTTACAATGGGTGTTTTTTCAGAAATAGCAATGGAGCAGCAAAACAGTATGTTCGATTCGTCTGCAGCCTTTGAGGATGATGAAGCCTTTGAGCTGGAGGAGATGGAATCTTTGCCTGTGCCGCCTGTAGGTCCTGACACTGTCCCAGTATCGGCGGCTTCGGTTTCTGCCGGTGAGACTGCTTCGGCTGATGCAGAGGAAGAACCTGTGGATGAAGTAGCGTCTGATGGGGAAGAGAAGTCTGCTGAGGAGGGGAATTCGGCACAACCGCCCGCCGCAGAAGATGAAGAAAAAAAGCGTGCGGAGCATGAGGCGGCTGAAGCCCAGCGCAAAGCGGAATTTGACGCCAAACAGCAGGCGAAGAAAGCCGCGGAGCAGGAGCAGATCGCCCGTCTGGAAGCGATGAGTGATGAAGAAGTAATCGCGGCCTCTACCCAGAGGGTGAGTACCGATGTGGAAAAACTGACACGGCGAAATATGAAGGAATGTGTGTCCGAGCATATCCAGATGCTCTGTATGGAAGATACGGCGTTTGCCCGTCTGACGATGCATCCGAAAAAGAACATGATCCGCTGTTTCCAGTACATCAACCGAAAGGCATGGGATTATGTGCAGGATGAACTAAAAGCAAGCGGAACCCGCCCTGGTCCCGGACAGCAGACATATGGCTGCGATGTGCCGGATGATATGTGCTATCAGTGGGCAGAAGATTATTTCCGTGACCCTGATGCCAAGGAAGACCATGAGGATGAGGAGAAGTTTGTTCCCAAGCCGTATGCTGGGAAGTCCTCTGCAAAGAGCAAACCCAAGAAGGTGACAGAGAAGAAAAAGACGGAACCCAAGGCGGCACCCAAGCAGGAGGAAAAAAAGCCTTCTCAGGATGGGCAGATGTCGCTGCTGGATTTTGGGATGGCAAAGGCAGGCTGAGCCGGCAAAGGAGGAAAAATGAAGAATGATTGCTTATAAGGGTTTTCGCCCCGGGCTGATATGCCGTGGCTATCAGTTTGTGATGGGGCTCAATACGACTGAAAAAGCAAATTGCAGGGAAAATGGATTTCACTGCGCGGAAGACCCGCTGGACTGCCTTAGTTATTATTCCAGCCTGGAGCATTCGGAATATTATATTGTCAACGCCGGCGGCGACATCGATGAAGATGAGCATGACTCCAAAATCGCCTGTACGGAGCTGACTGTGATTAAGCGGCTCACCAAAGAGGAGCTGTTTTTACATGGTTTGGCCTACATGGCAGATCATCCGCGCAGGGTGTGGAGCTCCCATGTGGCAGCCAACCGGGCAATGGCGAACTGCGGCTATGCGGTGGTACGGGGTAAAGACCCCGTTGCCACCGGCAGACTGGGAGACATCCTTGCTTTTGCGAAGGAAGCACCGGATTCGGAAAGTATCGTACAGGTTGCAGTGGGCCGGATTGACGGCGTTACATTACTGCCTGATGTGTGGTATAGCGTAGATTTGACAAAGAGGATGGTGAATTGAGATGAAAAAAAGAGCCCTGATGGCACTTCCCAAGCTGACAGCGACGGATGAAATGAAGCAAATCGCGACTTCAGACCTGCCAAGAAAGGAAAAAACTGACTACGGATATGTTCGGGAAGTCTGTGAGTATTATACCTATCTAAGATGTATCAAACAGGATGGGATATTGAAGGTGGCTTTCTTTTTCCCGGAGCATCTTCGCCTGGATGGGAGTAATCCGGCCTATGAAGTGTATCTGGATAAAGAAAATCGGCAGTTTATTACCTATAACAGCCTGATACAGAAATGGAGCGAATCCAAGCTGGACAGACTGGACTGGAAGCGGCAATACTGGTATACCAAAGCCTACTGGATCAGTGATGAAGATGAGACATCTATACAGGCATATCTGAACATCAATAAAAAAGCGGTAGAGGCAATCCGGCAGTTTCAGCGGGATGTGCGTGATGAACAGCTCGAACAGCGGCACCGGCGGGAAACTGACCCATGGGATAAGGATATGGAACAGGTGCCGGAGCTTCCAAAGGACTGGAGCCGCTGGGTGGATAAGGTTGCCATTCGGCAAAATTACATTTACTACCACTATAAAAAGGGCGGCGCCAAAACAGGTTACTGTACCTACTGCGAAAAGGAAGTGCCGATCAAAGTACATCCCCATCACAATCAACAGGGCCGCTGTATTTGCTGCCGGCATCCGGTAGTATTCAAAGCCTATGGACGAGCGGGGTATATGCAGACAGAAAAACATTTTGCCTACCTGATCCAGCGATGCAAAGACGGCTTTGTAGTTCGTGAATTTCAGGCTGACCGGACATATGGGAAAGAAAGCCTTCCAAACTCCAAGCTTTATTGTCAGGAAATCCGGCGCACGATTTATGACCGGGAAAGAAAACCAAGAACCTACTATTGGGGTCTGTATAAACAGCGAAATATGCGCTGGATTTCCGGAAGCCCCTGTTCTTATAGTTGGTCTGGTTCGCATGATGGACGGGTTTATGGCAAAACACTGCCAACTTTGGAACAGCAGGAACTTCGATGCACAGGGCTCGTCAACTGGATTCGGAAGCAGAAAAGCGTTGATCCGGAAAAATATCTGGCTGTGCTCGAACGGATACCTCAAATGGAACAGATCAGCAAGGTGAACCTGCCGAAGCTTACCAAGGAATGTTTCAGTTCCTGCGGAACAGTCAGCGAACTAATCAAAAACCATAGTGCCGGGAGTCTGATTAAAGCTCTGGGCCTTGACAGCAGGAGGTTTCAGCGACTTCGACTCCATAATGGAGGCTGTGATCTGCTGCGGTGGCTGCAATATGAAAAGGGCATCGGCAGGGAAATCCCGGATAATGTCCTTTTGTGGATGTGTCAGCAGGATATTGAGCCTGGGGATGTCCAGTTCATTGCTGACCGCATGAGCATGGTGCAGGTCTATAACTATGTACGGCGTCAGATGCCATCCTTCCGGCGAAACAGCCATGAGGTACTGCGTACCTGGGAGGATTATCTTTCCATGGCAAAGAAATTGCACATGAATGTATATGATGAGATCGTATATCGCACCAGAAAACTGCGGCGGCGCCACGATGATCTGGTGCTCAAATGTCAGGAGAAGGATATTGAACTGCAGGCCGAGGAGATGGAGGAGAAATTCCCCCATGTTAATGCTATCTGTCAGGAAATCAAAGCGAAATATGAGTACGCCGATGCGGATTACATGGTAGTGGTGCCAGACGGTATTCTGGACATTATTACCGAGGGGCGTGCGCTCCATCACTGTGCAGGCAGCAGTGACCGCTACTGGGACCGGATTGAGCGGCGAGAAAGCTTTGTGGTGTTTCTGCGTAAAACGGCTGATCCTTTCCATGCCTATTACACGCTGGAAGTGGAGCCGGATGGAACAGTGAGGCAGAAACGGACGGAATATGACCGGCAGAAGAAGGACATTGAGCAGGCGACCGAGTTTCTGCAGAAGTGGCAGCGGGTGATTACTGCCAGGCTGACAGAAAGCGACAAGGCGCTGGCTGCGGAAAGCCGGATTCTTCGTGAGAAGGAATTTATCCAGTTGAAGAAGGATCGTGTCATCATCCATACCGGTCATTTGGCAGGAAGGCTTTTGGCGGATGTGCTGATGGCAGACCTGATGGAAAACA
>ENA-OPNR01000813-OPNR01000813.1-human-gut-metagenome-genome-assembly--contig:-NODE-813-length-13589-cov-4.051574_pt1 | contig 13589 bp, 13 predicted proteins | sample MGYA00241543_ERZ501783 | MGnify/ENA primary metagenome ERZ501783 (study PRJEB25962, sample SAMEA2042557) | human gut metagenome | biome: human gut; feature: human-associated habitat; material: faeces... | reverse complement strand
TGCCAGTGCATCCTGATAAGCCGTTTCCGCTGCTAGAAGCGCGCTTTCTGCAATGCGACGCTTTTCTTCTTCCGCTTTAAGCAATGTTTGTTTCTCCAGAAGGAGAGACTCCGCCTCCGCCAGCTCCGCCAGCATTTCCCGCATTTCTTCTTTCAATTCATTTTCCGCTTCGGTCTGGTCTTCTTCATCTTCTTTTAAACGGACAGACTCCTCCTCCGCATGACGAAGTGCTTCTTCCTTGACACGGTAATCCCCGCGGAGCGTCTCCATCAATCGCTGCTTTTCTGCAGAGTCGGCGCCGGCCTTACGCAGATTTTCCTGCTGTTCCAGTTCCTTTTTTTCGATTTTTGCCTTTGCTTCTGCATAACGGGCAAGTTCCGTCTGCCACTTTACATCCTGATCTGCAAGAGAATTATACTCGTTTTCATACCGGGCAATCATCCGCCCCACTGATGTCAGCCGGAGAAGTGACATTGTCGCTTCCACTGCACGTTTGTCTTTGGAGAGAGCCTTATAAATTTTAGATTTCTCCGCAGCCTCTTTCATCGGTCCCAGCTGCTCATCAAGAAGTGCCACCAAGTCACGGACACGCTCCATATTCTCTGCCGTTTTTTCCAGTTTCCGGAGCCCCTCGTTTTTTCTCATGCGGAATAAACTGATCCCCGCCACTTCTTCAAAAATGAGACGCCTGTCTTCCGGACGGGACGTCAAAACCTGATCTACCCGGTTTTGCCCGATGATGGCCATCGATCCTTTTCCAAGACCGGTATCCGCCAGAAGCTCCTGTATATCCTTCAGGCGGCAGCTCCGTTTATTGATATAAAAATCACTTTCTCCATTCCGGAGGACGCGGCGGGTAATGGACACCTCCGCCGTATCAAAAGAAAATTCATGGGCGCTGTTATCCAATACCATGGTGACTTCCGCTGCATTTTTCGGATTTCTTCCTTCTGCCCCGGAGAAAATGATATCTTCCGTTTTCTGCCCGCGGAGATTGTGGACATTCTGTTCACCCAAAACCCAGCGGACAGCATCGGAAATATTACTTTTCCCGCAGCCGTTCGGTCCCACGATAACCGTCATACCGTCAGCAAATTCAATTGTTGTTTTATCAGCAAAGGACTTGAACCCCTGCAAAATCAACCGGAGTAATTTCATCAATCCTGCTCCTCGACCAGTTTTATATTTTTATTATTATACTGGAAACACCTGTTTTTTACCACAAAGCTTAAGTCTTACCCCTCACGGAAATATCCGGCGCAAAATAAAACCCCCGCCTGAGTACGGAGATTCAACTATATTTATAATGCTGTTCCCTTTCACGGCAGGTAAAAGGATTCCATAGAGTGCCCTTCAAGCTGCAAGAGAGCGATTTTTCTTTCAATTCCTCCTGCATATCCCGTCAAATTCCCATCAGCGCCTACGACCCGATGGCACGGCACAATAATGGAAACAGGATTATGCCCTACTGCGCCGCCGACTGCCTGCGCCGACATATGTTCTCTTCCCCTGCTCCTCGCGATTTCTTCCGCGATCTTACTATAAGTTTCCGTCTGTCCATAAGGAATATTTAAAAGAATTGCCCAAACCGTTTTTTGAAATTCTGTCCCCTGTAAGTGGAGCGGAAGCTTTTTCCCCGGACACCGTCCCATAAAATACGTATCCAGCCATTTTTCCGCTTTCTTCAGAATGACAGATTCCTTTTCTTCATACTCCGCTTCCAGCGTATTTCCAAAATACTTTTCTCTGTCAAACCAGAGACCGGTTAAACCTTTTTCATCAGCTGCCAGCGTGATTGCCCCTAAAGGTGATTCATAATGTGAAATATACTGCATGCTGCTCTGCCCCTTTATTTGGAAATCCAAAGACTGCCTTTCATCATAAACCGCCACGGGAAATTTTTCCCATACCGGGCATAATCAATATTAATCCGCTTGGACCGTTCCACCCGCACCTTTTCCTTCCCATCCTCTATATATACGCTTCCATGCACCAGATCGGCCCCATAAAAGGATTTATCAATCCCCATTGCCATTGTAAGACGGCCGGGGCCTGCGGTAAGCAGCCTTCCTCTTGCTTTTCCCCGACGTTTTTCCATCAGCTCTTTCCCTTCCAACGGTTCCAACGCACGGAGAAGGACGGCATATCCATCCCCTTCATGGCCGCAGACCACGTTCATGCACCAGTACATCCCATAAATCATATATACATAAATATGCCCGCCTTCTCCAAAAATAGCTTGTGTCCTTGGAGTAAGCCCCTTGTAAGAATGAGCGCCGTCATCCGGTTTTCCCCTGTAGAATCCTCCATACGCTTCACATTCGGTAATTCTTCCTGCCGTAATTCCTTCTTTCGTCTCATGCACCAGAACTGCACCAATCAGATGCTTAGCAGTCTCTACCGCTGAACCTGTATAATCTTCCCGACTCCATTTCATTCTAATCTGCCACCATAAAAAACAAAAGGAACATGATCCTTTAATTCACTGATATCGTACTTACCTGCATTCCCATTTCAAGCTTGTCAGTCGGATCTGTGACTACACGCTCCCCCTCCTGAAGACCATCCAAAAGGAATGCCTTTTCATCCTCCACATAAGCCACATTGACTGTTTTCAAGTCCACAAGAAAATCATCCCTTATAACAGCCACCGTATTTTCACCGATAATCGCAGACCGGGGAATCACGATATACGGCACCGGTTCCGTGCTTTGCAAACGAACGGTATAAGGCTCACCGATTTTAATTTCTCCATCCGGGTTATCTGTCTGCACTTTGTAAGAAGTATATCTTTCCCCATTTTCATTGGGCTGTTTTTTTAGTTCTCCATACCACGATTTATCTGCAGAAGAGAAAAAGACGGTAAGTGTTTTTTCCTCTTTCATTTTCTCCATCACGGAATCCAGTTCAGGCGGAAGACTTATCTCCGCAATAACCGGCGTATTTTGGCGGATAAGCAAAGCCGGCCGCCCGGCTGCCGCTATCTTCGTATCACCAAGATATACCTGAGAAACGGTACCACTGATAGGTGCGCGTACCGTACAGGCCGCAATAGCCCGCTCTACAGAAGCAAGTGCTTCCGCCAATCCCGGGGTTGCCGAGCTGTTCAAAACCTCTTGGGGAACACTTTTTCTTCCCTGTATTTTATCATATTCCGCGCGGGTAATGATTCCCTGCCGCAAAAGCGATGCTTCTATACTGTTATCATCCTCGGGAGCAGCCGCGCCGTACACCACAGATGAAGAAGCAGAAATTTGTGCCTGCAGTGCAGAGGCCTGTGATTCATACTGGGACGAATCAATTTGGAAGAGTACATCCCCTGCTTCTACCGTTTGTCCTACTTCCGGCAAACCGGAAATAAGACTCCCTGAAACAGATGGAATGACAGGCGCTATATGAAGCGCTTCAGGCACCACCCTTGTTTCCATCGCAAAAGGAACTTTCTCCATTTTTACCGTCATTACATGGACGGACGGTTTTCCACAGCCTCCCGCAAGCAGCGCCCCGATAAAACAAGCGGATGCCATTACATATTTCCAGTTCATATTACGCCTTATGCTTTCATTATTTTAAAATATCCTGCGCCAGTATACCTGCCAGCACTTCCAGTTCCCTGTCTTCCTTTGCGCTGACAGCAGATGCTATATTTACCGAATCGCCAAGAATTGTACAGTTCTTCCAGCCGACGGCTGTTTCAGTTATCTTCTTCACACTTATATCAGGCACCCAACTGCTGTTGCCGATAACAGACACTGTCCGTTTTTGCAGCCCCATCACGCTGCATTCATGAAGGAAATTCTGCATCATCGGATGAAGATCCATATTTAATGTCGGCGCTGCCAAAACGAGATGGCTCCGCCTCATTGCTTCTGCCCATGCGTAACTGACAGGTATCGTGCAAAGATCAATTAACTTCAAATGGCGGATTCCCTTTTGCCCAAGGAAGAACGTGAGGCGCTGTGCAGCAAATGCCGTATTCCCATAAGCCGATGCAAAACAAACCGCTGCAGAACGATACTCCGGCATCCACGATGCTAACTGACGGTATAAGTTCATTATGCGGGAAATATCGGCTTCTGTCCGATGCACAGGGCCATGAAGAGGACAAACCATGGATACATCAAGGTTTTCTGTCTTTTGAAGAGTCCTCAGTACCTGTGCGCCATATTTAGCAATAACATTCATATAGTAACGCCGCGCTTCTTCAAGATACTCTTCTTCATAATCTGTATCATCGGAAAAAACACTTCCGTGGAGCACGCCAAAAGTACCAAACGCATCAGCAGAGAAAAGAATCTTTTCCGTTTCCTCATAGGTGAAAGTTACTTCCGGCCAATGAACCATCGGCGCCGGAATAAATCTCAGCTTATGGTGCCCCAGGTCGATCACCAATTTTTCGTTTGTCCTGATGTATCTTTCCGCCATGGGTTCATGAAAATACTGCTCAAACATTTTCAGCGCTGCCGGCATCGCGCAAATCTTTGCTTCCGGATACCGCTTTGCCAGTTCCAGCAAAGAACCGGAATGATCAGGCTCCATGTGATTTACGATGATATAATCCAGCGGGCGGTCATGAAGTAATTCTTTCACATTCCCCAGGAATAAATCACGCGCTGCATTATCTACCGCATCAAGAATACAGGTCTTTTCATCATCAATAAAATATGAATTATACGAAATTCCCCGTTTCAAAGGAATATAATTATCAAAACGAGGTGTAATAAAATCATTGCTCCCGATCCAATAGACGGACTTTGTTACTTTTTGCTCATTATGCATTTTATTCTCCTTATTTTCTGCATTCATAAAAATAGTATATCACACAAAATTGATTTTCTCCCCGTCCCAGACAGAGCTTGATGTGCACTGATTTCTATATGAAAATACTTCTTTTTTCTCCTGCATCTGTCATATAATAAGTGACAATCACAAAATCATACCGGAGGTCTTATGAAATATTCTCTTCTTTTCTCCCTTCTGTCTTTAATCGCCTGGAAATACGACTGCCTTTTCCCCGCAGGACTTTTCGGCCTTTTGGCGGGATTTCTTTTCTCTTTACTTTTCCGCCGGAAAATCCAGATTCTTGCTATAGGATATATCTCAGCAAGTATCCTGACAGTCATATTATTTCCTATAGAATTCTCTTTTGCCGCCATAGCCCGTATCGGTATCGCCTGGGCGGCGGCCATCACAGCACTTATGACGTTTCTTATTCTCTTTAGCCTTATTATTAAAACCAAGGAGAAACTGCAATAACTTTTAAATAACAGCCAATCGAAAACAGGACCCTCAAGGAGTCCTGTCTTTTATTTATAATCACTTCATTTTAAACTTGTAGATTCCTGCCATCATAAGTACCAGCAGAATGATACCGGAAAACGTTCCCAAGAGACCTTCTCCCGTTACGCCGGCCACAATATAACCGGCTACGCAGCAGGAGGAAACACAAAGTACATAGGGAATCTGTGTAGACACATGGTCGATATGATTGCACTGCGCTCCGGCAGAAGCAAGAATTGTAGTATCGGAAATCGGAGATACATGGTCTCCGCCGACAGCCCCTGCTAAAACAGCGGCAACCGTTATCGTTGCCAGATTCATATCTGTTCCCGTGATTGCAAGAACAATAGGAATCAAGATACCAAACGTTCCCCAGGAAGTACCCGTTGCAAAAGCGAGACCAAGCGCCACGAGGAAGAACATCGCGGGGAGCATGATCGCCACAGTTTGATTACCGCTGACAACACCGCCTACATACCCGCCGATATTCAGGTAATCTTCACCACAAACACCGGAAAGAGTCCACGCGAGACAAAGAATAAAGATTGCGGAAGCCATCTGCTTAAATCCATCAACAAAACAGGAACAGAATGTTGTAAAATCAAGAATTTTTCTGGGTACATAAAGGATAAGAGTAAAAACAAGAGCCATGAAGGACCCCATCACAAGACCTTTCGCTGAACTACATTCAGCAAAAGCATCAATAATACTCTTCCCCTCCAAAATACCGCCGGTATAAAGCATACCGAAAACACAGCTTCCAATGAGTACAAGCAGCGGAAGCACAAGATCCATAATTCGTCCATTTCCTACAGGAGCTGTAGATTCATCATCCGCATATTCCGCAGGAATCACCAGCGTACTTCCGCTTTCCTTTTCAAAAGCCGCCATGCGGGAAAAATCTTTATTCAGAAAAATGATAAAAAGCATAAAAATAATGGTAAGCCACGCATACAAGTTCAGCGGAATCGTATGCAGAAATAAAGAGAACCCGTCAATTCCGCTGTTTTCAGGAAGAGAAGACGATACAGCTGCTGCCCAGCTGGAAACCGGAGCAATAATGCAGATCGGAGCCGCCGTAGCATCAATGATATACGCCAGTTTTGCACGGGTGATTTTAAACTTATCTGTAACAGGTCTCATAACCGTACCGACCGTAAGACAGTTGAAATAATCATCAATAAAAATTAAAAGCCCCAGGAAAAAAGTAACCAGCAGTGCGGATCGTTTCCCATTAATCTTCCTCGCTGCATAATTACCATACGCCTGAGAAGCTCCCGATTTCTGAATCGCTGAAACAATAATCCCCAAAAGAACCAGGAATACGAGAATATTCACATTCCCTCCAACCTTATTCGACATGATATCAAACATGGTGTCGATCGCCCCCAGGAAATTGAATCCCGTGAACATAAACGCTCCAATGAAGATACCGATCGCCAGTGACATATAAACTTCTTTGGTAACCAGCGCCAAAACAATCGTTATAACCGGTGGTACCAGTGACCAAGCTGTTTCTGCCATAACTCCAACCCCTTCCATTCTCCGCACGTATTTTTACGCACATGTTTTGATTATCCTTGATTATTCTACACAACTGTAACAATGTCAAGAATGAATTAGATATACGTCAGAAAATTTTTTCACATTCCTCTCCACTTTCTATAAAGCACCTGTATTTACCTGTAATACTTTCCGGTTTATTCAACAAAAATGACCGATTGTTTCCTATCGGATCAATCAGCCATTTCTATACCATATATTATTTCCTTATAACGGACTTATGCATTTCCTGCCCGTCCGAAGTATAGCCTGTAACAACAAGAACATCTTCTCCCGCTTCCATGACAAGGTAATTATCGGTTTCCGGCTGTGGTGCAAAATAGATGTCCAATGAATGTGCTTTCCACAATCCCGGATAGCGCACATCCCCAGCCACCCCGGTAATGATATAGTAAGGTCCTGTTTCCGCACGCCTGAAGTCATAAATGCGTCCGCGATCCCTATACGTATGCAGATGGGCAGACAAAACCAGATCCACATGGCTTGCATCAAAGACAGGCATAAATTCCTGTCCTTCCGGAGAAAATCCTTCTTCTCTCCCTTCCCTTCCTGCAAAGGCATATTGCAGAGGATCCTTGTGCATCAAAACAACTTTCCACTTTTTATCGGTCCTTGCTAAATCATCAGCTGCCCATCTCTTTTCTCTTTCAAACAAATCAGGATACCATTCTTTTAATTCATTAAGCTGTGTATCCAGTACGGTAAAATGTACATCTCCCCAATCAAAAGAGTAGAAATGGTCTTTATAATCAGCATCTCCATTATTCGGCAAATGAAAATGAGCCAAATATCTGTCCGGTTTTGCCATTTTCCAATCAAGAGAATAATCTTCATGATTCCCCATCATCACCGCGCCGGGAATGGTATCCATAATCCCTTTCATAGAGCGCATCCATGCCTGCCACTGGTATTCATCCTGTCCATTATCTACCAAGTCACCCATACTGACAAAAAACGCGGCATCTTTATTTAATTCGTACGCTTTGGCCGCCAGCTTCGACCAGCCTGTATAATCCGCACTCTGGGAATCAGGATAAATCACCGCCTTAAAAGCGCCGCCGTCATCGGTCCTGAAATCCATCCAGCCGCTTACAGTATTTCCGGTACGTGTACGATACTCATATGCCGCACCTTTCTTCAAATCTTTCAATTCTGCCGTATATATATAACTGTCCGTTATGCCATTATTTCCTTTGAGAGCAGCACCTTTGGCAGAAACAGAAAAAAATTCTGTCATTTCCTTTTTCACGATATTCCACAAACGCTTCCACCGATTTCAGCAACTGAAACATGATTGTGCGGTTATGTTCATTATCTGCAGCTACCAGTTGTCGAACAGATATCGGATTCATCGTCTCCTTCAACGGGACAGCCGCCTGGGAAGTACCTTTATCCGTACTGCTCGTGCAGCCTGCCAGAAAGAGCGTTACCGCAAACACTGCTGCCATTACTTTTTTATATGCCATACTATCCTTTCATCTACTCCTCAAACTTATTTTCCTCCGCCCAGCGGATAATTTCATCCACCGGCCTCTGCGGCAGGTTCCTCTTATACGGCACTGATAAAGAACCGCCTACCAGCGCGCCTTTATCTTCCAACAATCTTTTAAAATCATTTGCCGTCTTTCCCGGCTGCCCGCCGCTTGTAAAGAAAGGATATATCCGCTTCCCTTTCCATTCTGCTTTGCTGATGAAACTTTTTACAGCAGGCGTAAGCGTAAACCACCATACGGGAGATCCAACAAATATGACATCGTACTCTGCCGTTTCAGGCATTTCTGCCAATTCGGGAAGCGATTTTCTCAACTGTTCCAATCCCCCCTGCAGGACTGCCATACCGTAAGAAGGAGCATAACTCCTCTTTGTACGGATTTCACCGAGTTCTCCGCCCACCGCCTTATGAATCATTTCCGCAATCGCTTTTGTATGTCCCGTTTTTGAAAAATACACAGTAAGGATTTTCATAATTTTCTTCCCCTTTCTTTCAGAAAATATCTTTCACAGCTTCTTTTGCCCAGTTCCGGATCTGCACCTCTTTTGTAATTAAGATATCGCCGGAAAATTTTACATTCATTCCGGATTTGACACAGCCTCCCGAAAGATTAGTCGCAAAATCCTGCAGGGCATGCCCGGCCCATCCTTCATTAGTAACAAAGGGATAGATAATCTTTCCTCTTAAGTCATGGTTTTTCAGGAAACTTTTCATCGCCGGAGCGATACTGTACCACCACACCGGCGTTCCCAGAAAAATCATATGGCAGGCATCTATATCCACAGGGAACTCATTTAAGACCGGAAGGAATCCTTCATTCACTTCCCTACGCCCCTGTTCCACCATCGCTTCATAATCGGAAGGATACGTTTCTTTCGTCCGTATGGATGCCAATTCCCCGCCGACCGCATTTTGAATCAGTTCCGCTACGCGTCTTGTATGTGAGGTCATGGAATAATACGCAATGAGAATCTTATTTTTCAACTGCATACACCTCTTTCACCATTCAAAATGCCGCCCATGCTTTCGGACATCCCGTATAGAAAGCCGGCTGCGTGATCTCATCGACTGCTTCTCTTTTAGTGATACCACGAATACTTTCCTTTCTGCAAGTACCACCGGGAAAAACATCCCAACTATTTTTCGCTCGCTGTACAACTTCCCTGCGATGACATGATCCTCTTTCGCTATCCTACGTTTTTCCGCTCATTTCTGTCAGATAAGCCCAATACTTTTTTGGCAGGAACGAACGCTGTGCGGTAGGGTTATTTCTTTCCCGGATTGCCATATGACGGTAATAATCGCGCCACAGCTGTTGAAAGCCCTCTTCATCTTGGCTATAGGCTATATCCGTTTTCAAACTTTCCACACGAACAATCGTAACCTGCTTCCCATCATAATAAGCAGCCACATGCCGACCCACATCATGAATTGCCCATTCTTCACAGGAAAGCCGTTTTTGAAAATGACGGACAATGAGGGGCAGCACATGATGCGTCGGATGAATGGGCGCATAAAGCATTCCCTCCGCCAATTCGCTGAACCTTACGATCCCCTTGAATTTTTCCGCTTCGTTCCCCGCCATTTGGGAACGCCTGAGAATTTCCCACATCCAGACTTCCCCCTGATGGGTATAAATAGATTTCCCCCATTTGAATCCGCGGCGTACATAGTCAAAAAGATATTTCTCACTGTCGTCATCACATAAAAAAGCGCGGTACAACCATCGGAAGGCGGCCGTCCCGCAACTCTTAAGAAATGCATCCGCCACGGTTTCCGCATGATTTATATCCGTCGCCACTTCTGTTTCTTCCCCAAAAAGATCCCCACTCCCCCGCGATGCGCTGATAGATACCATCTGACCCGTGCCGTCATGGTAAATACGATATACCGCTGACAGGAATCCTGCAAATGTACCGTCATATACATATTTCATCTCATACCTGCCCGGAAAATAGACTCATCTGCATCATTTTTCTTCCTGCCCGCTTCGACAAGAGTGCCTTTCTTAAATTCCCCGTATCAGCATCTCCCATACCGTCATACTTTCCTCCGCAGGTCACAAAATGCTTCGCCCGCTTCCAGACCGCCCCTGCCCGTTTTACATCATCCGGTGATACAAATTGATTCCTCCGCATCCTTACGATTCTCCGTGCGCTTATCACACCGATTCCCGGCACACGCAAAATTATTTCATAAGAGGCGCGGTTGATTTCCACAGGAAACAACTCCCGATGGCGCATAGCCCAGCAGGATTTAGGATCCAAATCCATATCAAAATCCGGTTCCTTTTCCGTCAGTATTTCTTCTGCAGAAAACCCATAATACCGAAGCAGCCAGTCCGCCTGATACAGTCGGTTCTCCCTCAGGAGCGGCGGCCTTGCAATAACCGGCAGATTTTTACCTGCCATTACAGGTACATAGGCTGAATAATAGACACGCTTCAACTTCGCTACACGATACAGCCCCTCCGTCAGACGAAGAATATCCCGGTCGCTCTCTCCGCTTGCTCCCACGATAAGCTGTGTCGTCTGCCCGGCTGGCACAAAGGCAGGTACCCTTTTCGATCTCTCCTGTTTTTGCTCAGCAATTCGATCTCGGAAAAATTTCATGGGTGCCATGATTGCATCCCGTGATTTTTGCGGGGCTAAAATCTTTAATGACTTTTCCGAGGGCAGTTCAATATTTACACTCACACGATCTATATACTGCCCCAGTTCATTCAAAAGTTTGGAATCTGTACCGGGAATCCCTTTCATGTGGATGTATCCGTTAAAATGCTCCCGCTCGCGAAGAATCCTTGCCGTTTTAATGAGCAGTTCCGTCGTATAATCGGGCGAACGAATAATCCCGGAAGACAGGAACAGCCCCTCTATATAATTCCGCCGATAAAACTCTATGGTCAGTGTCGCGATTTCTTCAGGCGAAAGAAATACTCTCAGTGTGTCATGGCTCCTTCTGTTCACACAATACTCACAATCGTAAATACAGGCATTCGTCATCAGTATCTTCAAGAGAGAAATACACCGCCCATCTGCTGTCCAGGAGTGGCAGATTCCGCTATATCTGGCATTTCCTAAACCGCCGGCTATATTTTTTCTTGACGACCCGCTCGAAGAGCAGGATACGTCATACTTTGCCGCATCTGCCAGTATATTTAACTTTTCCCCAATTTCCATGGAATCCCTCTCAAACAAAATTTCTATCTCATTATACCACTTGATAGAATATTTGTTCTATCCTACTTTGTTACTTTATATCATATATATTTATATTGAAAAGAAATATTTATTTTTACTTTTTCTATTTAATTAATATTTAATGACTTCCTCGGTAGTACTGTCTTCTTTTTCGCTCAATACTCCCCTCTTTTTCTTTAATTGTTTTTGTCTTTTTCTATTCATATATTGTTTTTTTTTTAATAAATTAGTATATAATAAGGAAGACTATTTTAAATATCTTTATTTGTAATGAAAAAGATATTTTATTAAATGTTAAGGAGGACTTTTCATGAAGAAAAAAATTTTAGCCGCACTGCTTATTGGAGCCTTATCATTAACAGGCTGCGGCACTGATAACACCCCCTCAAAAACCGCACAGAAAGATGAACTGACCATTACGGTAGGAAGAAATATGGTTGCAGGGAAATTTGATCCCACCATAGGTTACGGTGTATGGCATCCGATATTTTCCACAGCCATATTCTTACAGTAGGCAAAGATAATAAGCTGGTCAATGATTTGGCAACAAAAGAAACCATCAGTGCCGACGGGTTGACTTACACTTACGAAATCAGAAAAGACGCTAAATTTACCGATGGTAAAACACTCACAGCAAAAGATATCGTATTCACTTTCAATAAAACAAAAGAAAGAGCTTCCGCTGCTGACCTCAGCATGCTTGATTCCGTGGAAGCCAAAGATGACTATACCGTTGTATTCCATCTGAAGAAACCGTGGTCCACATTTCCATACAGTCTAACTGAAATCGGTATTGTACCTGCTCATGCATACACAGATACCTATGGTGATAAACCTATTGGATCCGGCGCATGGAAAGTGCTGGATTTCAAAAAGGATCAGCAGCTTATTCTTGCCCCGAATGAATATTACTATGGTAAAAAGTCTTCCTTTAAAAAAATCACCATTCTGAAAGTTGATGAAGATGCCGCGCTTGCCTCTGCCAAATCGGGCCAACTTGATCTGGTCTATGTAGACGCAGAATCCTCCAAAACGAAAGTAGATCATATGACAGTACTTACAATGCCTACAGTAGATAGCTTCTCTATCAATCTTCCCGTCATTCCGGAAACAACGGAAGACGGACAAATTGTCGGAAATAATGTCACCAGCGACATCGCCATCCGCCAGGCATTGAATATCGGCATTAACAGGCAAGCCATTATCGATAATGCATTAAGCGGCTGCGGGACACCGGCATTCAGCACCAGCCCGGAGGCTCCATGGAGCAGCAAATATACGTTCCAGGATAACCGTGTCGAGGAAGCGAAAAAGCTTCTGGAAGATGCCGGATGGAAAGATACCGACGGAGACGGAATTCGTGAAAAGAACGGCGTAAAAGCTGAATTCACCGTCACCGGACGCAGCAATGACCTTGCCCGCTATAACACAGTAGTGGCACTTGCGGAAAACGCCAAGCCCCTCGGCATCCATATCATCGCTAAATCAGAAGCCTGGGCGGAAGCCAGAAAAGCCCGGCACACCCCGACCTGCTGGTCCTTTGTGGATCTGAACCCAATCGATTTCTACCGCCAGTTCCATTCTTCTCAAATAGGAAAACAAGTTATCAATAATTCGTCTTCCTATCGCAATGCTGCTGTTGATGCCGAAATTGACGCCGCCCTTTCTTCCAATAACCGAGAGGATTCGTACAGGCACTGGATTAACGCACAGGATCTGGTGGAGAAAGATATTCCTTCTCTTCGTATCTCCTTCCCCTCTCTCACCTATTACGTCAAAGACGGTCTGCATATTCCTGAATATGGAAAAACCATCACCAGAGGACAGGGGATTTCCATCATTGAAAACATGAATGAATGGACTTGGGATAGCAAATAACTCCGCATATTTTTCAAAGAAAGGGATTATATAGTGAACATCCGATATATTATTACATCATTTGTCCGAATGATCTTCCTTTTGATTTCAATTACTATGATCAGCTTTTTTCTGATTACTTCTTCCCCTATGAACCCTGTTGATTCCTACTTGGGGGAAGTCAGCATATCGGAAGA
>ENA-OPNR01000812-OPNR01000812.1-human-gut-metagenome-genome-assembly--contig:-NODE-812-length-13608-cov-2.777319_pt1 | contig 13608 bp, 13 predicted proteins | sample MGYA00241543_ERZ501783 | MGnify/ENA primary metagenome ERZ501783 (study PRJEB25962, sample SAMEA2042557) | human gut metagenome | biome: human gut; feature: human-associated habitat; material: faeces... | reverse complement strand
TAAGTATTTTGCAAAACGGCTGACGTTGGAATCATCCAAAGCCGCCTCGATCTCGTCTAACAGACAGAATGGAGATGGTTTTAAATTCTGGATTGCAAAAAGCAGTGAGATTGCTGTGAGAGATTTTTCTCCACCGGACATCTGCATCATATTCTGCAATTTCTTTCCTGGCGGCTGTGCGCTGATACGGATACCGCACTCTAAGATATCCTCATCTTCTACAAGTTCAAGCGTTCCTTTTCCACCACCGAAAAGTTCCTTAAACACTTTGTCAAACTCGCGCTGAATTTCTGCAAATTTTTCCATAAACTGTTTGCGCATTCCGGTATCCAGTTCTTCAATAATTCCAACCAGAGTCTTTTCTGCCTCAATCAGATCATCATGCTGTCCCTTTAAGAAACCGTAACGCTCCGAGATTTCTTTGTAATCTTCAATAGCATTGACATTGACATCTCCCAGTTTTCGAATGTCATCTTTGATGCCTGCAATCTGTTTTTTCAGATCCGTAAGATCCGAAAATGCCTCATTCCTCAACTCCATCGCTGCATGCAGTGTCAGCTCGTACTCCTCCCACATATAATTCGTCTGGTAGTTTCCGGCTTCTTCGAGTTTTTCTCTCTGACTGTTCAAACGGTAAATCTCTTTATCCAGGTCTGCGATTTTCCTGGAAACATCCTCCTGTTTCTGGAAAAATCCCTTGTAGGAAGCAGACATCTCCTCTTTCTTCCGGGTATGCTCTTTTAAAGCATTCTCCTGCTCTTTTTGATAATCTGTGGAGTTTAAAATTGTCTTTTTAATCTCCTCGATATCCTGACGTTTCTTCTCCACATCTGCTTTCGCATTCTTCGCTTCGTTTAACACGCCTTCGCGCTCGTCGTCAAACCGCCTGATCTCGCTCTGGATACGTGTGAGATTTTCCATTACGAATTCTGCCTTCTGACGGATTCCCGCAAGTTCTAATGTCACCTGTGATACCGCATTTGTGGCAGATTCCACGTCTGCACTTTTCGCATCCAGAATTTGCTGGAAGTTCTTATTTTCTTCCTCAATCTGGCTCTCACGGTTTTTCACATATTCAATTTCTTCTGATATCTTTGCTTTATTATCGTTGATTTCCTGAAGCTGTTTCTCTATCTCATGGTTTTCTGCGATCAGTCCCGCATACACATTTTCACTTTCGTTCTTCTGCGCCGCTGCACGATCCACATTCATTTTTGCCGTATTCTGTAAAATCAGCTGCTCCTGTAGTTCTGCCTTATTGGCTTCGATATCATCCACGAGCAGACTCTGTGCTGTCTTGATATCCTCCAGCCGGTTGCGGCTTTCCTTTATCTTCTGTTCTGACTTGCTGATCAGTTCCTCTAATTCTTCGATCTCACGGTTTCTTCCGAGAAGATTACTGTTATTGCGGAATGCACCACCTGTCATGGAGCCACCCGGGCTTAAATACTCTCCCTCTAACGTTACGATATGAAGGGAATAATGATTCTTCTTTGCCAGTTTGATTGCAAAATCAATATTCTCTGTGACGATCACTCTTCCTAACAGGTAGGCAGTCACGCCCTCGTATTTTGCCTCTGTTTTAACTAACGTATTGGCAAGTCCAATGACGCCCGGTTCTTTTAGGGCATCCATATTTTTAAAGTTGCCTTTTCCATCTACACTTGTAAGAGGTAAAAAAGTTGCACGTCCCAGACGGTTCTCTTTTAAGAAAGAGATCATCTTCTTCGCAGTCTCTTCATCCTCGGTGACGATATTCTGGATATTTCCACCCAATGCCGTCTCGATGGCAACTTCATACTTCTTCTCCACCTGGATCAGATCAGAAACAACTCCAAGAAGTCCCTTATTCTGCTCCTTTTGTTCCATCACTTTGCGGATACTGTTACCATATCCATCATAGCGCTCTGCAATATTTTTCAGAGATTCTAATTTGGACTGCTGCTTGTTATATCTTGCAAGTGTCTCCTCTAATGTATGCGTTGTCTCAATGGATTTTTTCTTCCAGTCGCGGCTTTTCTCCTCCATGGAAAGTCCGGCCTGTTTCAGCTCTTTTATTTTCTGATTGACGGAATCGAAATCTTTCTGATACTCTGCTAAAACAGAATCTAAATCTGCTTCCTCTGTTTTTCTTGCTAGCAGTCTCTGGTTTAACTGGGCTTTTCGGATGTTGACCTGTTCTTCCATCGTGTCAAACCGCTGCTGCCTTGCCTTAATGGAAGCCTTGCTGTTCAACAGTTCAATCAATTCACTTTTGCCTTTTTCCATGCCTTCCATACATCTCGCGATCTCTGTCTGCAATGTCTGAAGTGCTTCTTCCGCTGCTTTTTTCTTTTCCTCAATCTCAGAGATCTGTGCGTCCAGAGTAACCTTTTCTTCCTCATAAGTCTTTCCGGAAGAAATACGTTCTTCTTTCTCATGGTCGATGACATCCAGACGGCTCTGCATATGTTCATCCGTATGCTCTGCCGAACGGATCTGCTCGTTTAAGATTTCAATCTGGCTCTCCAGCCTGTTCTTTGTCACAGCGGACTGACTCATCTCGTCACGGATTGCATTAATCTTTTCGTCCTCTGCCGCCATATCCTGTTCAAGCTTTTCATATTCTGTTTTTATCTGCTCATAACTTTCTTTTGCTTCCTGATAATCACGATCCGCAATCGAATAGTTTTCTTTGACTTCCTGTAACTGTCTGTCAATACGCTCCATTTCCAATAAGAACATATTGACATCAAACGTTTTTAACTCTTCTTTTTTCTTTAAATAAATACGGGCTTTTTCCGCCTGGCGCTCCAACGGACCGACCTGACGCTCTAACTCTGCCAGAATATCATTGACACGCACCAGATTTTCCCGCTCGTTCTCTAACTTTTTCTGGGCAGTTGCTTTTCGCTTTTTATACTTTACGATTCCTGCCGCCTCGTCAAAAAGTTCTCTTCCGGTTTACCATTTAAGATACGCTCGATCTGTCCCTGACCGATAATAGAATATCCCTCTTTACCGATACCGGTATCATAGAAAAGTTCTGTGACATCTTTCAGACGACACGGACTTCCATTAATCAGATACTCACTCTCGCCGGAACGGTAAACACGTCTTGACACCGTAACTTCCTCGAAATCAATGGCAAGCTGATGATCTGAGTTGTCCATAGTGATTGCAACATATGCATAACTTAAAGGTTTTCTGTTTTCTGTACCGGCAAAAATAACATCCTGCATGCTTGCACCACGAAGCTGTTTTGCACTCTGCTCACCCAATACCCAGCGCACTGCATCTGCAACATTACTCTTACCACTTCCATTTGGTCCAACGATCCCGGTGATCCCATTGTGAAAATCGAATACGATCTTATTTGCAAATGACTTGAATCCCTGAACTTCTATACTTTTCAGATACATTTCATAACTCCGTTTCCTGCATTATTTTTTCTGGACCGGTTTTAAAAGCAGCAGTGCCTGATAGGCAGCTTCCTGCTCGGCAGCCTTCTTTGTATGACCGATTCCTGTTCCGATCACCCGCTCGCCAATCCTTGCCTCTACTGAGAAGCGTTTGTCATGGTCTGGTCCTTCCTCTGAAATTAATCTGTAATTCAGTTCTTCCTCATAATGTCCCTGCACGACTTCCTGTAAACTTGTCTTGCAGTCATAGAAAAGCTTTTTATGTTCAATATCTGTTAAAATAAATTTATGGATAAACGTTTTTGCATGTTCAAATCCACCATCCAGATAAATTGCTCCGATCACTGCCTCTAATGCATCCGAGAGAATCGAATTGCGGTTTCTTCCACCTGTCAGATTTTCGCCCTTTCCAAGGAACAGATATTTGCCAAGTTCCATCTCTCTGGTACAGATTGCCAGCGTCGGTTCGCAGACCAGACTCGCACGCAGCTTTGTCAGATCTCCTTCCGACTTGTCCGGATATGCCTTATACAAAAAGTCACTGGAAACGATTTCCAACACCGCATCTCCCAAAAACTCCAGTCTTTCATTATCAGAATGTTTTCTCAAATGTTTCTCGTTCGCAAAAGAGCTGTGTGTCAATGCCTGACGCAGCAGTTTCTCCTGTTTGAATTCATATCCAATTTTATCCTGTAATTCTAAAAAATTTGCCATATTTTCTCCTCTCACAGAGGATTTTTCGTAATACCTCAGCCACCTGAGCCATTACCAAAAAACCTCTCCTCTTTTCTTATCAGTAACGTAAAGAGGCTGTCGCACATAGAAAAGATTTCGTTGCGACAGCCTGTATGCTTAAAAGTTATATTTATGAGTTTAAAGCATTTTTGATTTGTTCCACTGCGTCTCCAACTGTTACGATTTTCTCAGCTTCTTCATTTGGAATCTCAATATCAAATTCTTCCTCTAAGCCCATAATAATCTGGAAAACATCCAATGAATCTGCTCCAAGATCATCCACAAAAGTGGTTTCCATTGTGATTTCCTCTTCATCCACATTTAATACTTCAGCGATAATTTTTTTCAGTTTTTCGAATTCCATAATTACATTCCTTCCTGTTCTGCAGAACCTAAAATATTTTTCTTGATCTTACCATTAATATCCTGTTCTTTAAAAGTAACACACTGATAAATTGAATTGGTAACTTCCTTTGCCTTGGCACTTCCATGCGTCTTCACCACAAGACCATTCAATCCTAAAAGCGGTGCACCACCATACTGGGAGGCGTCAAATGTTTTCAGTGTAGATTTTAAAGCCGGCAATGCAAGCGCAGCGCCAATTTTGCTTCGCAGAGTACTCATCATACCCTTCTTGATTGCGCCAACCAGTGTACCCGCCAGTCCTTCGTACAGTTTTAAAATGACATTTCCCACAAACGCTTCACAGACAATGACATCTGCCTCGCCATGTGGAATCTCCCTTGCCTCAATACTGCCTACAAAATTAATGTCTGTACACTCTTTTAATAATGGAAATGTCTCTTTTACAAGCGCATTCCCCTTTTCCTCTTCTGCTCCAATATTTACAATTGCAACTCTTGGATTCTTAATTCCAAGAACATTTTCCATATAAATGGATCCCATCTTTGCAAACTGAACCAGATGTGATGCCCTCGCATCTACGTTCGCACCACAGTCGATCAATAAAGAGACTCCCTTTTCCGTAGGAATCAATGGTGCCAAAGGCGGTCTCTCAATTCCGCGGATTCTTCCAACGATAACCTGTCCTCCGACAAGGATAGCGCCTGAACTTCCGGCGGAAACAAAAGCATCTGCTTCTTTCTGCTTTACCATATTCATTCCAACAACAATTGATGACTGTTTCTTTTTTCGAATTGCATTCACTGGCGGTTCTGCTGTCTCGATCACTTCCTCAGCATGTACCACTTCAATCTGTTCTTTTGGGTAAGAATACTGTTTCAGTTCTTTCTCAACCACATCCTGCTGTCCTACCAACAGCACCTTGATGTCCGATCTGCCATTCACAGCATCGACTGCACCCTTGACTAACTCTCCCGGTGCATTATCTCCACCCATTGCATCCAGTGCAACTCTCGTGATTTCCTGTTGCATACACTTCTCCATTTCCTGCGTGTTAACTGCCTTACGAAAAGTGCTCCTTACACGTCTATAAGAAAATATACTATAACTTTTTCTATAAATCAATATATAATCACATTTGTGTGATCACAGTTCTCAGTTGAAATACTCCATGTTCCGTTCCTTCTCTGCTTCTAAGTCTTCCGGAGACATATATTTCTGAAAAATCTTTTCCAGAATGAAATTAGCAAGCAGCATATATACACATGGAATTATAAATACTGCCGGTGGGAATATATAAACTGCAAATGCTGCTGCAAGGAGCAGGACAAAGAGAAGCAGTGTCTTCCACAGATTTCCCAGTGCGATCAGCGCCGCATTTTTTAAGATCATCTTTGTCTGATTCTCAAATCGCGCAATATAAGGAAACAGGTAAATTGCCCACATCGTTGCAAACATCATCAGCACTGCAAATACAATATATATTTTTCCTAACGCAACACCTGCTTTTGCATACTGATACATCACATAACAGTCGAATCCCATGATCGCATATAATAAGAGGAGGATCAGCCATACGATCGTTGACTGCCTGAAATTCGTCTTAAATGCATGCCAGAACTCCCTGCCTATGTAACTGCGGTTGTTCCGGATCACTTTATTCACCGTATAATACAATGCTGTGGTTGCCGCCCCGGCTGTCACGATCGGGATACATAAAAAAAACCAGAACGCACTCAGACAGATCACATCAATGATCTTCCCCAATCCCTGAAAAAACTTGTTGTCAACATTAAAAAAATCGCCCATATTTACTTCCTTCTTTGATTCGTGATAGAGCAATACTGCCCATTGGTAACATTCATTATAGCATAGCCCGAGACAGTCTACAATGACTGTATTTGTTAAAAATCGGTAAAGAAAAAGGACTTTCAATCTCTTGAAAGTCCTCTGATCTTCTTAAAAATTAGTCCTGAGGAATAATCTCTTTTTTGTTATATGAGCCACAGTTCTTGCATACTCTATGAGGCATCATTAATTCACCACATTTGCTGCATTTTACTAATGCAGGAGCAGTCATTTTCCAGTTTGCTCTTCTTTTATCTCTTCTTCCTTTGGAAGATTTATTTTTTGGACAAATTGACATTTACTTACACCTCCTTAAATTTGTTAAAGACATCTTGGATTGCTGCCATTCTTGGATCCAGTTCTGTTCTCTGGCAATTGCAGTCACCCTTATTCAGGTTCATTCCGCACACTTTGCAAATTCCTTTGCAATCCTCTTTGCACAGAACTTTCATCGGCCAGTTTACCAAAATCTCTCCATAGATAAGTTTATCTACATCCAGATCAAATCCAATCAGGTAGTCTATATCCTCCATCTCTTCATCATTGATCGCAGAATTTTCCAGACGGAACTCCTTGTCAATGTCGAAATGGATTCTTGTCGGAACTTCTTCCAGACAACGGCTACACGGTATTGATGCTGCCAGATCCACAGTGCCACTGATACGCAGCTTGCCGCCATCAATGTTTGCGATCTGTAAATCAATCGGTGCCTTTTCAATGATCGGGAACTCGCCTAATCTCGATACAAAGGATTCTAACTCGATCTGAACTTTTTCTGTTAAGGACTTGTTCTCACAAGTTACAACACTTGAAATATCTATAATCACAGCGTTCTCCCCAAAACTCGCTTAAGCCCAAACTCCTAAGCTGAGGTTTTTCACACCTAAATGATTATACATAGGTGTCTTTCTTTTGTCAACCACTTTTTTCACATATTGTCAAGTTTTTTCCCTTGACAGTGTTTTTCTAGCCGGATCTGCCGTTCATTTTCCATCTTTTGCACCGCAGATTCTGTCTGATCTCTCATTATTTTACAAGCGCAACTGTCTCTCTTGCAATTGCAAGCTCCTCGTTTGTAGGGATCACGCAGACCTTCACTTTGGAATCCGGTGTGGAGATCACTGCCTCATCACCGTGAGTTGCATCATTGACTTCGTTATCAATAGTAATTCCAAGATAGCCAAGGTAAGCAGCGATCTTTCTGCGGACCAGATTGGTATTCTCACCAATTCCTGCGGTAAATGCGATTGCATCTACTCCGTTCATGGCTGCCACATAGGAACCGATGTATTTTGCAACACGGTAGCAGAATACTTCGATCGCATTGATCGCATATTCATTTCCCTCGTTATAGGCTGCCTCAAGGTCACGGAAATCAGAAGAAATGCCTGTCATTCCCTGTACACCGGACTTCTTATTTAAAACATTCATAACACCTTCAATATCAAGGTTCTCTTTCTTTGCAATGAACTCCATGATTGCAGGATCGATATCACCGGAACGGGTTCCCATGACAAGACCTTCTAATGGAGTAAGTCCCATGGAAGTATCAACACATTTTCCATTGACAACTGCGCTGACAGAAGCTCCGTTTCCAAGATGTGCTACGATCACTTTGGAGTTATTTAAATCCATTCCAAGGTACTCTACCAGACGTTTGGATACAAAGCTGTGGCTTGTTCCGTGGAAGCCGTATCTTCTTACTTTGTATTTCTCATAATATTCATGAGGCAGACCGTAAAGGTATGCTTTCTTAGGCATTGTCTGATGGAAAGCAGTATCAAATACACCAACCATAGGCACGTTTGGCATTAATTCCTGGCAGGCACGGATTCCGATCAGGTTTGCAGGATTGTGAAGTGGTGCAAGATCGTTACACTCTTCGATCTGAGCCAGAACTTCCTCTGTCAGAACAACAGAACTTGCAAATTTCTCTCCGCCATGTACGACACGGTGTCCGACAGCATCTACCTCTGCAAGGCTCTTTAAAGCACCTGTCTTAGGATTTACGATAGCATCCAGTACCATCTGGATCGCCTGTTTGTGTGTTGGCATAGCTGCTTCTGTAATCTCTTTGTCGAGACCTGTTTTCTGGTAAACTAATCTTCCGTCGATTCCGATTCTCTCGCAGAGACCTTTTGCCAGTACTGCTTCTGTTTCTGAATCAATGAGCTGGTATTTCAGTGATGAACTACCACAGTTAATTACTAATACGTTCATGATTTTTCTCCTCTATCAACTATATTGTGCCTTATGGCATTTTCTACTTTTTCGGGTCTTCTCAGACAGACCACATATGGTTTTAGTATACGCCTTTCTTTTCTGTGCGACAAGCCACTTTTTGCCATATTTCGTGTATTTAATACGAAACATCTTGTCAATTTTTTAACGATTCTACTTACCGTTTCATAATAGAAAACTACGCTGTCACGGCCAATTTCTTATCATCCGCATTACAATCACGAAACACGGTTCAACAGTCACTTGATTTTTCTTATAAAAATGGTTATGTTACTACTAAGTCATTTTGAGACAGCCAGGAAAGGATCATCCCATGAAAATTACAGGCATTATTGCAGAATACAATCCATTTCACAATGGACATGCTTATCAGATAGCAAAAATAAAAGAGGAAACAGACAGCGATTATGTCATTGTCGCCATGAGCGGAGATTTTGTGCAGCGGGGAGAACCTGCCATCACAGACAAATACGAACGTGCCAGAATGGCACTCTCCTGCGGTGCGGATCTTGTGCTGGAACTCCCTGCTCTTTTTGCCTGCGCTTCTGCAGAATATTTTGCCAGAGCAGGTGTCGCGCTCTTTACACGGATGGGCTGTGTCGACTACCTGTGTTTTGGAGCTGAAAATGCAGACCTTTCCCAGTTAAATAAAATCGCAGGCATTCTTGTCGATGAGCCCCGTTCCTATCAGGATGCCCTGAATATTTATTTAAAAGAAGGGAAAAATTTTCCTGCCGCCAGGATTCTGGCATTAAAATCTTATCTCAGTGCTGAATCTTCCGACGCTGCCTTGCAGACAGAGCAGCTTACCAGCCTCTTATCCACACCAAATAATATTCTTGGCATCGAATACCTGAAAGCATTAAAAACCTGCGGATCACAGATTACACCTTATCCGATTCTGCGGGAAGGTGCCGGATATCATGACACCGATATTCTCTTAAAAAATGCCTCTGCTTCTGCCATCCGGCAGACTTTAAAACAGGCTGGCTCTTCCGGCAGTTCTTCCGGCTCTGCCCCGGATTTTGCATCTTTTTCTGCTGCCATGCCACAGGAAGCTTTCCGGATTTTTTCAGAATATCTCTCCTCCTCCACTTATCTGGAAGCGGATGATTTTTCCGGTATTTTAAATTATCTGTTGCTTTTTTATCCGGCAGAAGCACTTGCCTGCTTTGCCGACTGTAATATTGAAATTGCGAACCGCCTGAAAAAGAACCGCAGTGCATTTTCCTCTTTCACGCAGTTTGCTGCCTTAAATCAGAGCCGCGACATTACTTACGCACGCATGAGCCGTATTTTTACGCATATTCTGCTGCATATGACAGCCGAAGATTATAAGCAGGCAAAACAACTTGGTTATGTCCCTTACCTGCGCCCGCTTGGATTCAAAAAATCGTCTTCTGACGTACTTGGCGAGATCAAAAAACACACGGATATTCCACTGATAGGGAAGCTTGCAAATGCCAGACAGACGCTTTCTGACGATGCCTTCCGGCTTCTTGAAAAAGATATTTTTGCGGCTGATCTCTACGAACAGGTACTTGCACAAAAAAACAGAACAATCCCACGAAATGAATACACCCGTGAAATTGTTCTGCTGTAATGATTCTCAGATTGTTCTGATCACTTCTGTGACCAGTTGTTTGAACTGTCTGGAAACACGATCTGCTGTCTCCTGCACTTCTTTGTGATCCAGCTTTTGTTTTGACATGCCGGCGGCAAGGTTGGTAATACAGGAAATACCACAGACTTTCATTCCCATATGATTGGCTGCCACCTCACATGCGGTGCTCATTCCTGCTGCATCGCCTCCCCATGTCCTGCACATGCGGATCTCTGCCGGTGTCTCATAGCTTGGTCCGGTAAACTGCATGTAAACGCCCTCCTGCAGTGGTATCTGAAGTTTTTCTGCCGCCTTTCTCACTTTTTCCTGTAATTCCGGTGCATACACCTCACTCATATCCGGAAATCTCGTTCCGAGTTCGTCAATATTTTCTCCGATCAGGGGATTCGGGACCGCAGTTGTGATGTGATCTGTGATGAGCATAAAATCTCCCGGTTTGAAGTTATAATTCACACCGCCTGCCGCGTTGGTCAGAATGATCTTTTTTGCTCCGAGAAGTCCCATAAGACGTGTTGGAAGCACTACATCCGACATCGGATATCCCTCATAATAGTGCACACGTCCCTGCATGATCACCATGGGCACACCCTCTACATGTGCGAACACAAATCTTCCCTTATGTCCTTTCACCGTGGATACCGGAAAACCTTCGATATCCGCGTAATTGATTGATGCCTCGATTTTCAGATCATCTGCGTAATCCCCAAGTCCGGAACCTAAAATAAGTGCCGCCTCCGGGACGAAATCTGTTTTCTCCCGGACACTTTTATAGCATTTCATTAATTTTTCATATACTTCGCTCATGGAATGTTCCTCCTTTTGCAAAAATAATATTATAATTAATGATGGAATAAGCGGATTCCGGTGAATGCCATGGCAATGCCATATTTGTTACAGGTTGCAATGACATGATCGTCACGGATGGAACCGCCTGGCTGGGCGATGTATTTCACTCCACTCTTATGAGCACGTTCCACATTATCTCCAAATGGGAAGAATGCATCGGAACCAAGCGCAACGTCGGTGTTTTTATCTAACCATGCGCGTTTTTCCTCCCTTGTAAACACTTCCGGTTTTACTTTAAAAATATTCTCCCATGCGCCATCTGCAAGCACATCCATATAGTCCTCACCGATGTAGAGATCGATCGCATTATCTCTGTCTGCACGTCCGATCTTATCTAAGAACTGAAGTCCGAGCACCTGTGGAGACTGGCGTAACCACCAGTTATCTGCCTTAGAGCCGGCCAGTCTGGTACAGTGAATTCTGGACTGCTGTCCGGCACCGATACCGATTGCCTGTCCACCTTTGACATAGCATACGGAATTGGACTGTGTGTATTTTAATGTGATCATGGAAATGGCAAGATCCATTTTTGCAGAATCCGGGATTTCCTTATTCTCTGTCACGATGTTGTCAAAGAAATGCTCATCGATCACAAGCTCATTTCTTCCCTGTTCAAATGTGATTCCAAACACTTCTTTATGTTCGATCGGAGCCGGTACATAATCCGGATCGATCTCGATCACGTTGTAGTTTCCTTTTTTCTTTGCCTTTAAAATCTCAAGTGCCTCATCTGTATAGCCCGGCGCGATCACACCATCAGACACCTCTCGTTTGATTACAAGTGCTGTCTCTTTGTCACAGACATCGGATAAGGAAATGAAATCGCCGAAAGAAGACATTCTGTCCGCGCCTCTGGCTCTGATATAGGCGTTTGCAAGCGGTGTGAACTCTACGTCCATATCGTCTACCCAATAGATTTTGCGCTCTACCTCAGACAATGGAAGTCCAACTGCTGCTCCAGCCGGAGATACATGTTTAAAAGAGGTTGCTGCCGGAAGTCCAGTTGCTTTCTTTAATTCACTTACCAGCTGCCAGCCGTTAAATGCATCTAAAAAGTTGATATAACCCGGTTTTCCGTTTAACACTTTGATTGGAAGCTCGCCGTTTTCCATATAAATTCTGGATGGTTTCTGGTTTGGATTACATCCGTATTTTAACTCTAATTCTTTCATCTTAATCTCCGCTCCTGCTTATCTTTGATTTTCTAAAAAATTTATGGTCTTTACTTATTTTTATTTACAATTCTTGTCTCGTATTTTCCGGTTTCAATGTCAATGTAACGTACAAATAAGGAAACTTTGTTCTCCTCATTAAGATTTTCCCATACCAGACTGGTAAAGGTATCAATGTCTCCTTCCAGACCAACAAGCTTTGGTTCTCCCTCAAAACTTGGAAGCGGGTTTCCGTCTCCCATATAAGTGTGGATAAAATGTGCTTCTCCGGCAACCGGATTCTGATATGCAAATGTATAACGGTTACATGCATCCGGATTTCCATTATTGCTCTTTAAAATAGACATTGCATAATTGTAAGTTCCATTGTCAATGTGCATAATTCCGGAAATTCTTGGTGTATAGTTTGGAGCATCCGGCTCAAACTCTCTGGTTCTTAATGCCTGCTCAAACGTCTGCTGTTTATCCATCAACTCATAAATCGTGTCTGTCTGATCCCCATTGGTAACAATTGTTTTATTGCCAAGTACACGAACCGGAGCATAAATGATCAGGCTTGGATCACTTAATTTCGAAGGATCAAATGCCTGTGTACGGATTCCTTCCCCATCCTCCACAAACACACGGTTGCGGCTGTTCTCACTTCTACCCATAATAAAGTAAGCAGTTACTGCATATTTACCATCTGCGGATTTTCCGATGACGATTCCACGTCCTGGATATGAATTTCCTGCAAGTTCATTTGCTAATGAGATTGATTTCATAAATCCTCCTACTCTCCTCTGTTCTACAAAGTTCATTTATCTGTGTAATGATTCAATACCTTTTTATATTAGCATTGCAGTTTTATTTTTACAATGGATTGGCTCTTATTAGTGTCATGAATTTATTTACTAAGTTATATAAGTTGTATTAATATATAATAAAACTCACTCTTTTCTCGGATAACTGTTGCTGACGGATGAACCATAACGAAAAAAAACTGCCCACAAAAGTGAGCAGTCCTGAATTCTAGTTTTTAAAGCTATGGATCGGTGCCGGAATTCTTCCGCCACGATTGATAAATTCATCACATGAAAACTGATTTACCGGCATGATCGGTGCATAACCGAACAGTCCACCGAATTCCACCTGTTCGCCAACGCCTTTTCCAATGACCGGGATCAGACGGCAGGCTGTTGTTTTCTGATTGATCATACCGAGCGCCATCTCATCTGCGATCATACCGGAGATCGTAGTTGCTTTCGTATCACCCGGAATTGCGATCATGTCAAGACCAACGGAGCATACGCAGGTCATCGCCTCTAATTTTTCCAGAGTGATGGCACCAGCCTGAACTGCATTGATCATTCCCTGGTCTTCACTGACCGGAATGAAT
>ENA-OPNR01000811-OPNR01000811.1-human-gut-metagenome-genome-assembly--contig:-NODE-811-length-13635-cov-4.073638_pt1 | contig 13635 bp, 14 predicted proteins | sample MGYA00241543_ERZ501783 | MGnify/ENA primary metagenome ERZ501783 (study PRJEB25962, sample SAMEA2042557) | human gut metagenome | biome: human gut; feature: human-associated habitat; material: faeces... | reverse complement strand
GATTTCATGCTCGCATGAAAATCTGCTTATAAAAAGGCACGGAGGGAGCGCCGCTTTATGAGCAAAAATGAGCTGCGAAGCAGCGGAGAGCGTCGAAGACGCGTTTTGCAAATGGCGCGGGTGAACTGTAATCAATTTTGCGAATGACGCGTGCGAACTGTAATCGAGTGTGAAATCAATGAAAAGTGCCTTAAAAAATCTTATGACAAGTTCTTGCGCGGTATGTGCAGTTGTGATAGATTTTTGGTAGTGCCAAAATCTCCGGCACATGGAGGAAATACAAATGGTCAATCAGAAGATACAGGATCGTCTGGCAGCGCTGCGGGCGGTCATGAAGGAAAACGGCGTAGACTGGTACATGGTTCCCACAGCGGATTTTCACAATTCGGAATATGTGGACGCTTATTTTAAGGTAAGAGAATATTTATGCAACTTTTCCGGATCAAACGGAACGCTGATCGTCGGAATGGACGAAGCTGGTCTGTGGACGGATGGCAGATATTTTATCCAGGCGGAGCGGGAGCTTACAGGAACCGGAGTTACTTTATACCGGATGCTGGAGGACAACGTTCCGACGAAGGAAGAATTTTTACAGCAGAAGATGGAAAACGGTCAAACACTTGGCTTTGATGGTCGTGTCGTCGATACGAGATTTGGTCTGAAGCTGGAAAAAGACCTGGCGGACAAGCAGATTAAAATCGTGTATGGCAAAGATCTCGCAGATGAAGTCTGGACGGACAGACCGGCACTTCCGTGCCATCCGGTTCTGGTTCCGGACGAGGCGCTGTTTGGACAGAATGTTTCCGAAAAGCTGGCTGCAGTTCGCAAAGATATGGCAGCTCACGGCGCGTCCGGTCTGTTTTTGAGCAAGCTGGACGATCTGATGTGGCTGTTGAATATCCGCGGCGCGGATGTGGAATGCAATCCGGTTGCATTGTCCTATGCGTATCTGACACAGGATGAGTGCCATTTCTTTCTCCAGGATGGGGAAGTGACGGATGTGTTAAAAGCGCATGCGGCGAAGTATCACATTACCCTGCATCCGTATGAAGAGACTGCAGAGTGGATGGAGTCCTGTGCGATCACAGGCAGCGTGATGTGCGATGAAGGCAACGTCAGCTACGCTTTTTATAAGATTTTGGAAAACCGTGCAGAAGTAGTCGATGCAGCGAATCCGACAGAGCTGTTAAAGGCGGTCAAAAATGAAACCGAGCTGGCAAATATGCAAGAGGTCTATTTAAAAGACAGCGCTGCGGTCTGCAAGTTTATTTACTGGGTCAAGAAAAATGTTGGTAAAATTCCGATGACGGAGTATTCCGCTGCGATGTATCTGGATCATCTGCGCAGTGAGATCGACGGTTATCTGGATCTTTCCTTTCCAACGATCAGCGCTTATGGGACAAATGCAGCGATGATGCATTATGAGGCGACCGAGGACAACTGCGCAGCGCTTGCGCCGGAAGGTATGCTTTTGGTGGATTCCGGTGGTCAGTATCTTGGCGGTACGACGGATGTGACGAGAACGATCGTGTTGGGGCCGGTTTCCCAGACGATCAAGGAGCATTACACAGCGGTCGCAAAGGGCATGCTGCAGCTGACAGACGCAAAATTTTTGTACGGCTGCACCGGCAGAAACCTGGATATTCTGGCACGTCAGCCCATGTGGGATCAGAACATCGACTATAAATGCGGAACCGGTCACGGCGTCGGTTATATTTTGAATGTCCATGAGGGACCCCAGGGCATCCGCTGGCGTTTCACCGGCAATCAGAAGGAAGTGCCGATCGAAGCAGGGATGGATGTGACAAATGAGCCCGGTATTTATATCGAAGGAAGCCACGGTATCCGGATTGAAAATGTGATGGTTGCCAGAAACGGCGTGAAAAACGGAGATGGACAGTTCATGTATTTCGATACGCTGACCTGGGCACCGATCGATCTGGATGCCATCGATGTTTCTGTGATGGAGAGAAAAGATATCGAGCGGTTAAACCGTTATCACGCACAGGTGCGCGAAAAGATGACGCCTTACTTGAACGAAGAAGAGGCGGCATGGCTCAAAGAAGCGACACGGGCGATTTAAGGCGGGCAGGAAACACTCAGAAGGAACAGCAGGCAGGACATTTTGAAAAAGAGGTCCTGCCTGTTTTTTTATCGTATAGGAAACTTTGTTCCTATACGATAAAACGCTCCGCGAGGATCGCACTGCAGCGGAATGGAAGAATGTCGCTTGCGCAGGCGGAGAATCCTGCTTCGCAGGATTCTTTTTTACCATTGCCTGCGGTATTCTCCGGGCGAAATCCCTTCGACCTTTTTAAACATGCGGGAAAAATAGTTGGCATCCTTCATGCCGCACTGGATGCCGATTTTTTCAATCGAAAAATCTGTAAAGCGCAGCAGCTGTTTGGCGTGAGTAATGCGCAGGGACAGAAGGTAAGCGTTGATGGAGACGCCGAACTGTTCCCGGAAAATCCGGGTCAGGTAAAATTTGTTGATATAAAAAGTTTCTGCAAGGTCGTCGAGCCGGATTGTTTCAGGATAATGGAAATCCAGGTAATCTTTGATTTGCTGCAGGTTATATTTGCGAGAGGTCGGTTTGGCAGTGCTTCCGGGATGCCAGCTGTCCTGCATCAGCAAAGAAAGCAGGGCAGTGAGCTGCTCAAAAATCTTCATATCGCGGACATAATCGGAGGAAGCCGCCGTTTCACAGAGGCTGTCAAGAATTTTCTGATACGGGGCAAGGCTTTGGGGGCGAAAGCAGGCAAGACCGCCGCGCTCGGTATATTTTTCATAGATTCCGGGCATGTTCGGACCATAAAAGTGCGCCCATTCAAGTGTCCAAAGCTGATTGGAGCAGCGGTGGAGGTAACTTTTTTTACAGTCCAGAAACACACAGTCCCCGGCAGAGAGTGTGTAGTGCTTCTGGTCGTATTCGAGGGTACCGGAGCCTTCCAGGACAATAAAACACAGGTAGGAGGCGAGATTTTCCCGGTGGCTGGTGTGGGGGGACAACGCTTTTAAGCGGCCGCATTCCTGCAGATGGATGAGGTTTGTCCGGGCAAAGGTGGACGGTGTATACAAAATCCGTTCGGATTCCACGAGAGTTCCTTCAAAAAGAGAGGTATCCATAAAAAAATTCTCCTGTAGATTTTTAATCAGAGTAGCAGCTTTTAGTATATCAAAAAAGTCAATATAATGCTAGTTCTGTGCAAGATATGCTCTTCTAAAATCGAAAAAGATCAGGTAGAATATCAACTATTATGAGAAGGATATGACATCAGAACGATAAAATCAGGAAAGGATAAAATTTTTATGAAAAAAGCATTGATTACAGGCATTACCGGACAGGACGGCTCTTATCTGGCAGAGTTTCTGCTGGAAAAAGGCTATGAGGTGCACGGCATTACCAGACGTGCTTCCATTTCGAATACAGCAAGAATTGACCATCTGATCGCAAAGAATGCGATTACCTTACATGACGGGGATCTTTCCGATTCCTCTTCCCTGATCCGTATCATCAGCATTGTACAGCCGGATGAAATCTACAACCTGGCTGCACAGTCCCATGTACAGGTTTCTTTTGACGTACCGGAGTATTCCGGCGACGTGGACGCGATCGGCGTGCTGCGGATTCTGGAGGCAGTCCGCATTCTCGGTCTGACCAAAAAAACCAAAGTTTATCAGGCTTCCACTTCCGAGCTGTACGGCAAGGTAGAAGAGGTTCCTCAGAGAGAGACAACACCCTTCCACCCTTACAGCCCCTATGCAGTTGCGAAGCAGTATGGCTTCTGGATCACCAAGGAATATAGAGAAGCTTACGACATGTTTGCAGTAAACGGTATCCTGTTTAACCATGAGTCTGAGCGCCGCGGCGAAAATTTCGTAACCCGTAAGATTACGTTGGCAGCGGGCAGAATCGCAGAGGGTCTGCAGGATCATTTAGAGCTGGGAAATCTGGATTCCAAGCGTGACTGGGGCTATGCAAAAGACTATGTAGAGTGCATGTGGATGATTTTACAGCATGATACGCCCGAAGATTTCGTTATTGCCACAGGTGAGCAGCATACCGTCCGGGACTTTACCGAAAAAGCGTTTGCATCAAACGGTATTGAACTGCGCTGGGAAGGCGAAGGTCTGAACGAAAAGGGCTATGACAAGGCGACCGGAAAAATGCTTGTCTGCGTCAACCCTGCATGGTTCCGTCCGACGGATGTAGACAACCTCTGGGGCGACCCGACAAAGGCGAAGACTGTTCTTGGCTGGAACCCGCAGAAGACCAGCTATGCAGAGCTTGTTCACATTATGGCAGAGCACGACAGAATGCTGGCAAAACGTGAAAAGGCAGTGAAAGAAGCAGGCACGCAGGCGTAAGCCTCGGGAAAAAGCACGCATAGGTGCAAAAAAAAGCGTGCATGCATGGCATATGTTATGTACGGCAGTTGCATAAGGAAAGAAGGATAACATCATGATGGAAAAAGACGCCAAAATTTATGTGGCAGGACATCGCGGCATGGTTGGCTCCGCAATCGTGCGCGCGCTGGAAAAAGCCGGATATCACAATATTGTAACAAGAACTCATAAGGAGCTGAATCTGTGCAGACAGCAGGATGTGGAAGATTTTTTTGCAGCAGAGAAGCCGGATTATGTTTTCCTGGCAGCAGCAAAGGTTGGAGGCATCGTTGCAAACCAGGAAGCACTGGCGGATTTCATGTATGACAACATGACGCTGGAAATGAATGTCATACATTCCGCATGGCAGAATCAGTGCAAGAAGCTGCTGTTTTTAGGCTCTTCCTGCATTTATCCGAGAATGGCTCCGCAGCCGATGCCGGAGAGCTGCCTGCTCACTTCCGAGCTGGAAAAGACGAACGAAGCCTATGCGCTTGCAAAAATTTCCGGTCTGAAATACTGCGAGTTCTTAAACCGCCAGTATGGAACGGATTATATTTCTGCAATGCCGACCAATCTTTACGGACCGAACGATAACTATCATCCGACCCACAGCCATGTGCTTCCGGCGCTGATCCGCCGTTTCCATGAGGCGAAGGTTTCCGGCGCGACAGAAGTAACCTGCTGGGGAACCGGCACGCCGCTGCGCGAGTTCTTATATGTGGACGACCTTGCAGATGCCTGCGTATTTCTGATGAACAATTATTCCGGCAATGAAACCGTCAATGTCGGAACCGGAAAAGAGCTGACCATCAAGGAGCTGACGGAGCTGACCGCGAAGGTGATCGGCTACACCGGCGAGATCAAGTGGGATTCCACAAAGCCTGACGGCACACCCAGAAAACTTCTGGATATTTCCAAATTGAAGAATCTGGGCTGGACTTACCAGACCGAGCTGGAAGATGGAATCCGTCTTGCATATGAAGATTTCTTAAACAATCCGATGCGTGCAGAGCGGTAAAAAAATTCCTGTTGTTTTTATCAGAAGTAGAAAATATAAATTATATATCATTACATATGGTTATATTAGGCGATAGATGCTATAAGTTGTAGACAAAAGGGATATCGAAAGATTACATATTTTGATATTTCGTCATATAAACTCATGGCAAAATGGTACGCAAATGGTACGCAGAACAACGCGTATATCGAATGGGAAAAGCCTTACATACAGCAGAAAAGACAGTCATTTGGCTGTCTTTTTTTATTCTGTTTTGCCATATTTATTGAGATACCAGTAGATTATTTCAATAGGTAATTGCGAAACAAGTTCGCAATCCAGATTGAAAACGCGGTGGGAATCCTGCAAAGCAGGATTCTGTTAGAGTCCGCTTGAAACAGCCAGCCTAAGACCAGCAGAAACAGACAATTTCAGTCCATTAGAAAAAGCCATTCGCCGGTCCGCGACCATTGGAGACGTCCGTTTTCGTACCGTTTGTATAAAAGGTAGAAACCGTCTCCCTCGTAATGGACCGCTTTGATCCGGTCAGCCCGCTTTCCACAGAACAGGAATAAGGAATTGCTGTAGGGATCCAGTTTGAAGTTGTACTGGATGATATCAAGTAAGCCATTGAGCTGCTTCCGCATATCGGTGTATAAGCCGCATCGGATATAAATTTTCTCCACATGGGAAAGATCTCCTAACATGACTGCACGGCTTTCAAAATGTTATCCAGCATCTGGGCAGATGTGCATTCATAAAATTCCACTGTTATGGATCCGATATGAAGTATGGCTGCAGGAGTGGAACGGGAAATGCTTCTGTCCGGAAGTGAAAGCTCCGCAAACTCAGCCGAGGATTCCGTTAAAGCAGCTGACTGTTGGTCTGTACACATGTGGATGCCGTTTTTCTTGCGGGGCAGTTCTTCCAGGGCAAGCTTTCGAATTTTGGAAAGCCAGTAATAATAACTTTTTAAAGGGATATCGTGCTGTTCACACCAGAGCTGATTTGTCAGTCCAGAAGCCCTGCATTGCCGTATCACATCCAGCCAGTATTGAAGTTTCACCTGTTTGTCTGGGGTCAAAGAAGAAAGATCCATAAGCCTGCTCCTTGGATTAGATTTAGAGTTTTTAGAGTCAACTTCCAAAACTCTAATCAATAGTTTACAGGCAATATCCAGAGATTTCGATACACCTTCTTATTTGACGCTTACGAAGTAAATTCGCATGAAGCGTTTTCTCATTCTGAGTTTTACGACTTGCAATGCAGAAACTATCCTTGAAATGGTTGATTGACTTTTCAACATTTACACGGATTTTGTAGGTATCTTCCCATTCCTGTGAGCCACGTTCTACCCCAGGGTAGGAACGAAGATTCTTTTCTGGATAAATATAAATCATTCGTCCACAGGAAGAAGTCGTACATGGATTATCGCAGTGACATACGCGACGGCTTGACTTGTCTGTATGATTGTATTTCCATTTCATTTTGGGACATACAAATTTCATGGTGGGAAGTTTGCTTCGCAAGTGGGATTTACTGCCTTCCCGCTCATCGGAAGGGTTGGGTCGTGCGAACAGAAGGGAATACCATTTTCATTGACAGTATAGTCAATCCCTTCGATGGAAAGCGTTGTTTTCAGAGGAATAAAAGCTTTCTGGAATCCGATTTCCTCAAAGAGGGATTTGTAGATTTTGATGGTGTCAAAGGCTGCGTCTCCAAGAAAAGCCTTCGGTTCAATAAGCGGATGTTTCCGGAAAAAGTCAATTAAAACCGGAAGCAGAGCCTTTGAATCTGCAAGAGATTTATCCTCATCGGGAGAATCCGATTTCTTTTCTACAACGATATCGGGATGCGCATTTAAGAACTCCTTGTTGTAGAAAGTGATGTCGCGGACAATGCCCAGTCCATTTGTAATGATCCGAATTTATAGGCATAGCAGGAATGCCCTTTGATGTACATCTGCTGGATGGCCTGATTGGAAGCAGCGTGAGTTGGCATAGAGCCGTAAGCAGCTTTGTACGGGTCATAGGAATCCTCAAGGTTATGGGATTTCTTAAAAGTCTTTAGCTGCTTGATAATGCGGTTTGCGTATTTCGGATTATTTTCAGTAACCCAGGCTTCAATGCCGGATGTATCAAAGATTGTCATGGAAGCGAGTGAGAAATCAAGTTTTTGGCAGATCGGTTCGGTCAGATCAACGAGACGATCGAACATCGATTGTAAGTCCAATAAAAAGTCCTGTTTGAAACGAGTGAACTTGGAGCCATCCGGAACAACATCAAAACCGCAGAAATCCCGCAATTCCTGGGAATATTTCAGAAATACGATCAGGAGAGTGTCAGTCGGGATTGAGAAAATACGTTGAATCAGAAGTGCTTTGAGCATTGGATAAAGCCGATGCTTGCGAGGTCTTCCCGTACTGGCATGAAAATGGTTCACAAATGAAACAGGAACCATTTCATCAAGGTTAATCGCATTATCGAGAAGCGAAAGGAACTGGTATTTGTCGTTGCTAAATTTATTCTGGCAATCTTCAAAAATTTCTGCCAAAGTGAGCTGTTTATATGTTATCATATAGGTATAGATGGTCTTCGATGCAAGTTTGATCGGATACTTGCAATCATGTATGATGGAACTGCATATCCATGTTGTGGACCTTGCATGATTCCGTCTCTGAGCATTGGAAATATTAAAGAGCAATCATTAAGCGAGCTTACTAAAAAATATAAGGACAATTTGTTCTTTTCGAAAATATTGACAAAAGGAGTTAGAGGAATTGCCAATGATATAAGAGAAAGGCAACTATTTGAAATCGCTGATTGTTACGTTGACGCGTGTGACTTTTGCAGAAATATATTTAACGATAATTATAAAACTTCTATTTTAGAAAAGTTTTATCGTACTGAAAAAAATGTGATGAATTAGGGGGGATATTTTTGAATCATAAGAACGAAACTCAAGCAATGATAAAGCAAAATAGAAACTTGCTTATTCTGTTGATCACAGCCAGCCTGCTGAAAATTTTTTATCCGTTCCTGATCGCATTTATCCCGAAGGTGATTGTAGAAAACATGGACGAACCGGTGCTTTTGATCCAGTTTCTTATGGGAAGCGGAATTGTCGTTATTTTGTTGCAGGCCGCCATCAGCTTTTGTGATAGCATGAAGGATCATGCCTATGCGGTATTCAGATTTTGTTTTTTCCGCCTCATCGATCGAAAGGCGTTGTTGGTGCCCTATGATACCCTGTCATCGCAGCAGTTTCAGGATGATTATAAATTTTCGGTTCAGTTTGTGGACGATATTGAAAATGGACTGCAAGCCACGATGGAGCACATTTCTAAGTTGCTTACAAATGTAGGGCTTTTTGTTTTGTTTCTGACTTCAATGACCTTTGTGGATCGGTGGATACCGCTGTATGTCATAGCCCTGACTGTAATGGATTTCAGTTTTCTTGTAGCGGCCCAGAGTTTTGAAGGAAAGCATCTGCCGGAGTTAAAGCGCTTGGACAACCAGCTAAAGACTGTTGAATTGCGAGCGCGGCAGGCGGGTCAGGCAAAGGATATCCGGATGTTTCATGCCGCCGCTTTTTTCGGGGAGATGTATAAGAGAGCGGGAGATGAGAAGTCCGTGCTCGTCGCGAAAATACAGCGGAAATATCGAACTGGGAGTATCGTACGCTCCGTTCTGGGCTTCCTTCGGGATGCCGGATGCTATGCTTACTTGATCTACTTATTGTACGCTTCGAAAATAGGGTTGGGCGATTTCGTTTTCATGATCGGCATTGTCATAAATTTTTCGGACAATCTGGCGGGCGTCTTTATGAATCTGGCCGCCTTTACAAAGGATATGATATCTTTGCGGGAATTAAAGCGCCTATTAAAAAGCCCTGAAAGTGGAGAGGATGGGGAGGTGCCTGTGCCGGATACTTTTGAAAGTATCCGGTTTGAAGGCGTCAGTTACCGCTATGGGAATGATCAGGAGTATGTGTTAAAAGACATTTCGTTTTGTATCAACGCGGGGGAACAAATTGGGCTAGTGGGATTAAACGGCGCCGGAAAGACGACACTTACCCTGCTACTGTGCGGGCTGTTAAAGCCGACTGGTGGAAAGATTTTTTATAACGGCATCGACATTGAGCAATTTAGCCGTAAGGAGTACATTTCTTTGTTTTCCAACGTTTTTCAGGATATCAATCTGCTGCACTTCACCATTGGTGAAAACATCACGGGATCTTCGGACGGGGAAACTTGGAAGAGGGCAGAAACGGTGCTAAAAACCGCAGGCTTCGAGCGCGATCTGGGTGAAAGAGGAACAGCTGCTTCGATCGGAAAGACCTTTGATGAGCGGGGGATCGATTTTTCGGGCGGAGAAAAGCAGAAGCTAGCAATCGCAAGGGCTTTGTATAAGAACACGGCCATTTTCATTTTGGATGAGCCCACTTCCGCGATGGATCCGCTGGCGGAGGAACGATTTGTGAGGAATTATAAAGAAATTTTTTCAAATCGGACGAGTATTTTCATCTCACATCGCCTCTTGAATACTAAAATATGCGATCGGATCTTGTTAATCGACCATGGGAGATTGGTGGAGTGCGGAACCCATGAAGCTCTGATGAAAACGAAGGGGCTATATTATGAATTGTTTTGCGCCCAGCAGAAAAGCTATGGCCTGATTTGAAAGCTGTAAAAATGATATTGGAGTGGGGATTATGAGGAAGATTAAAAAGAACGAAGGCGATATGCGAAAAAAGATTATGTCCATGATCTGGAAAAGTGACCCTTGGTTGATCGTCAGTGGGGTTCTCCGTTCTCTCGTGCAGATTATTCTGCCTTATATCACGATCGTCTTCAGCGCAGAGGTGATCAATGCGCTCACGGGAAATTATTACAAAAGAGCGCTGAAAATCGTGGGCTGGATGAGCGCCAGTGTTCTGGTGGTAAAATGCGTAGAGGCCTTTTTGGAGAGCGATGAAAATAGGCGAAAAATTTCTCTGGATTTGTACATGAAGGAAAAGCTGAATCAGATATGTTATGGCGTAAAGCTCGAAAAATTGGAGTCCCACGAATTCCAACAAAATTACCAGCAGGCGATGGACGGCTTGGAGTATAGCGGCGGCTTTTATGCATTTTTAGTTTGCTGCAGGGATCTCGCTGTGAATAGTTTGCGCGCCACGATCGCCGTGGGCTTTTTCCTTGAACTGATTTTAAGGGCGGAAAGTCTGAGCGGCAGAGTCTTCGTTGTCCTGTTGGCGATTGGCATTGGGCTGGGCGCCTGCATCAGGACGGTGAACAATAAGCAGTCCTTTCAGGCGGCCTCACAGTTTTATCAGAAGCTGGTTCCATATAATAATCAGCTGCAATACTTTTTTTACCAGCTCTGTGCGGATAAGGCGATCGGAAAGGATGTCCGCACCTATCAACTAGAGCGGTTGATCTGCGAACATGAAAGTAGTTGCCACGACGAGATCCTGAAGTTCCTCAAAAAAATTGAGTTCACAAGCAGAAAGTATAATGTGGCTAATACGGTGGTGGATGGCTTTTTATGGGGTATGACGTATCTGCTGGTCAGTTTGTGCTGCATTGTGGAGAAGATGGCGGTGGGCGATCTCTTAAAATATATCGGCATCGTGAATCAGATTTCCCAAGCGCTATCTTTGTTGCTCAATTCTGGCGCAGATGTTCGATTTAAGACAGGCTTTCTTGGAAATTACGTTCAGTTTGTGGAAACCTACAGCGTGGAAGAGAGCAACTCCCAGCCGGGGGAAGCGACGGTTGAAATTCGATGTGAGAACGTATCTTATCAATATGAAAATGCAGAAAAGCCCGCGTTATCAGAGGTAACGCTGTGCATATCGTCCGGCACCCATGTGGCGATCGTAGGTGAGAATGGAAGCGGCAAATCCACGCTATTAAAGATTCTCCTTGGCTTATACGCGCCGCTGGAGGGGGTGGTGAAAGTAAATGAAAAGCCGCTGGAAACGGTGTCAAATGAGTTCGCCGCCGTATTTCAGGACTTCACGATATTTCCGTTTACCGTCTTGCAGAACATTACGGTTTCGGCGGAATCATCAAAAGAGGAGGAAAATAGGGCTTGGGAGGTCTTGGAAAGGCTGGAACTGAGGGAATGTATCGGAGGGCTCCCCAACGGCATCCATACGGCGCTGCGCTGGAACGGTTCTTCAGAGAGGGCAAAGCTCTCAGGCGGGGAGGAACAAAAGCTCGCCCTGGCACGGGCGCTGTTTGCACAGCGAGGGGCTTATATCCTGGATGAACCTAGCGCCGCGTTGGACTCTAAGGCGGAAATCGCATTATACGATTTTTTCAGGAAGCTGACGGGACAAAAGACCGTAATCTTCGTGTCCCACAGGCTATTTAGCTGTCTTAAGTGCGACAAAATATTCGTGATGGATCATGGAAAACTGGTGCAGGAAGGAACCCATGAGCAGTTGGTGGAGGTGGAAGGAAAGTACCGGGAGATGTGGCAGAGTCAGATACAGGATTTTGTGGAGGAAGGCGGTTAATTAAATGAGATTATCAAATGAAATAGAATTTTTAAAAATGAAAGGGTATAGCGCGACGCCTAAAATTGTTCAAATGGAAGTGACAAGAGAATGTCCATTGTCCTGTCCCCAGTGCTATAAAGATTTATCAGGAAAGAAGCATATGGATATTGAAATTTTGTAAGTAGGTAATCATCCGTACCTTGATTTTCAAAACAAGCCGCCCATCAGGGCGGCACATTTTATTTCTTCTTTTTGATTCGAAATCCTTCCGGTAATTCATCTGACCATGGCAAAAGCCGATTTAGATCATCCGGTTTTGGAAAAGGTCCCATTTTACGAAGCTCGTCTAATACATAGGAAAGATATACATACGGCTTCAGTCCATTCAGCAGGGCTGTTTCTGCGATACTGTAAACAATGTAAGTACGTAATCATAATTATTGACGCCTTCAGTATACCAGGTATAGCGAAATAAATCTATATGCATACGCGAAAGTGCGGAAGAACCAATGTTTTCTGGAAATTACAAAATCCTCAAGCGCTTATAACCAATATGCTTTTACTCTCCAGACAGGATTGAGGGCAGGAGAGTTGATAGGGTTAAGGTGGTCTGATATTGATTTGGATAATAAGATTATTCATGTAAAAAGAACCATGCGTTATGATTCACGCTCAAAAACATGGTTAACGGGAGGTCCTAAAACAGCAAACAGTATCCTTGAAGTTCCTCTTAACCCAAGAAGCAGTCTCTATATTAATGAAGCAGAAAGAACAAAATAAAACACTGAAGGTTATTTCTATTGAATATTCGGATTTGGTTTTTTTACATTCCAATGGGGCGCCAAGGTCTAACCAGAGTTATGATATCAACATAAGAAAGCTGTGTAAAAAGGCGGGTATGAGAGAAATATCAATGCATATATTAAGACATATATTTGCCACCAGATGCATAGAATCCGGTATGCGTCCTAAAACACTTCAGATGATACTTGGACATGCAAATATCAGTATGACCATGGATCGTTATGTTCATGTAACCGATGATGAAAAGACAAAGGAATTAGAGAATATCGAAGCCGGACTAAAAGTAATTTAAATGGTACGCGAAATGGTACGCGGAACGTCACGAATGAAAAATATTCTTTTGCAGAATGCCGTATTTATGCAGGTCGCAAGGGGAAAATTACCTGAAAGTTCTCCGAGGATATAAATTCCTGTTGTATTTTCGGGATGAATTGGATATAATGAAAACAACCTGAAATGTACGAGAACTCCTGTTGTTTTGAACCTACATTTACTTTAAACGGGATTCCTATATTGCCGGGTAGATGTCAGGCCCTCATTGCGCAGGGGAAGGCAGAAGCGCCGGTTGCGGTTACCCACCTGGCCTTGGCTAGGAGTCAGAAGATGGGAGGCGGCATTTTGGGGGATACAAAAGATAAAGAGACGATCCGGAAGGGTTGTCTCTTTATCTTTTGTAAGAAAACTTCATGGGAGTGATAAAATCAAATGGAAAGACGGGAGTCGTTTCAGGAACGCAGGAAGAGACAACAGGCGCGCAGGCGTCTTTTGGGGAAACTGGCGGCGGTTCTGATCGGTGCCGTTTTTTTATTTGGGCTGTGCAAAAAGACGGCAGATCAGTTTTTGCTGACGGGTGAAAAAAAACAGGACAGCTATATCGGGATCGAGGACGCAGGCCATATGGTCTGGCTCCTTGCAGACTGTAGGCAGGAGCAGCC
>ENA-OPNR01000753-OPNR01000753.1-human-gut-metagenome-genome-assembly--contig:-NODE-753-length-14392-cov-2.040246_pt1 | contig 14392 bp, 10 predicted proteins | sample MGYA00241543_ERZ501783 | MGnify/ENA primary metagenome ERZ501783 (study PRJEB25962, sample SAMEA2042557) | human gut metagenome | biome: human gut; feature: human-associated habitat; material: faeces... | reverse complement strand
ATAGCGGTTAGGCGGCGGTGTCTGGATGACGCTCAAGTCGCGCGCACCCATCAGCGAAAACTGCAAGGTACGGGGAATGGGTGTAGCCGTCATGGTCAGCGTATCCACATTCACCTTCAATTGGCGGAGTTTCTCCTTGACGGAGACGCCGAACTTCTGCTCCTCATCAATAATCAACAAACCAAGGTCTTTGAACTTAACGTCTTTTCCCAGGATACGGTGGGTACCGATAAGAATATTCACTTCCCCTTCGGCAAGCCCTTTCACTACAGCCTTTGCCTGAACAGCGGTGCGGGCACGACTCAGATACTCCACCCGGCAAGGCAAGCCTTTCAAGCGCTCCTTGAAGGTCTGGAAATGCTGATAGGCAAGTACGGTAGTGGGCACCAGTACAGCCACCTGCTTATTGTCCGCCACAGCCTTGAAAGCGGCACGAACAGCCACCTCCGTCTTGCCGAAGCCCACGTCACCGCACACCAGGCGGTCCATCGGACGGGCACTCTCCATGTCGGCCTTCACGTCGGAAGTAGCCTTGCTTTGGTCGGGGGTATCCTCATAGATGAAGGAGGCTTCCAACTCCCGTTGCAGGAAGCTGTCGGGACTGTATTGGAACCCCTTCTCCTCGCGGCGTTGCGAGTAGAGTTTTATCAAGTCGCGGGCAATATCCTTTATCTTCGTCTTGGTGCGGTCTTTCAGCTTCTCCCAGGCTCCGGTGCCGAGCTTGTTGAGGCGGGGCGCTTCACCCTCCTTTCCCTTGTACTTGGAAACCTTGTGCAGAGAGTGGATGGAGACAAACACCACATCTTCGTTCTGATAGACAATCTTCATCACCTCCTGCGTGGTGTCACCGTTGGGGATACGTACCAGTCCGGCAAAACGCCCCACACCGTGGTCGGTATGCACCACATAGTCGCCGGGGGTGAATTGGTTCAGCTCCTTCAGGCTCAAGGCCACCTTGCCGCTGCGTGCCTTGTCGCTCTTCAAGTTATACTTGTGAAAGCGGTCGAACAGCTGATGGTCGGTAAAGACGCAGATACGCAAAGTGTCGTCGGCAAAGCCTTCGTGCAGCGTCCGTTCCACGGCGGTAAAGGATATGTTGTCTCCACGGTCCTCAAAGATGGCACGGATGCGGTCAGTCTGTTTCAGGCTGTCGCTGCATATGTAGATGGTGTAGTGACGGGAGAGGTATTCGCGGAAACTCTCTGCCACCATGTCGAAGTTTTTATGGAAGATAGGCTGTACCGTAGTATGGAACGAGACGGTAGCATCCGGCGTTCCGGTGGGCTTGTTACCGAACTCCATCCGGCGGAAATCGAGGGCGCGCAGGGTGAACTCGCCACCATCAATCAGCTTGCCTTCCAGCGTGATGGCTCCATTCTCCTCCGACTCACGGGCGGCGATGGCCTGTGGGGTGAGCGATTCGTCGTGCACGGTCTGGATGCGTTCGCGTAGCCAGAGAAAATCGCGCATGGCAAGCAAGCTGTCCGACGGAAGGAAATCGAGGAACGACACCATGCCGCCGCTTCCCTTTTTTTCCAGGCTATGGCTCAAGTCGGGAACTATCACGATGCTTTCTTTCTTCTCCTTCGAGAGCTGTGTTTCCACCTCGAAGGTACGGACGCTTTCCACCTCATCGCCGAAAAAGTCTATACGGAAGGGATATTCGGAAGAGAAGGAAAAGACGTCGATAATACTGCCACGAACGGCATACTGCCCCGGCTCGTAGACGTAGTCCACATATTCGAAACCGTAGCTGCGCAATACGTCCGTCACGAAGTTCATATCCACCCTCTCGCCTGCATGCAGTTTCAGTGTATTCTCTCCCAGTTCCTTACGAGAGACCACCTTTTCGGCCAGCGCATCCGGATAGGTCACCACGCAAAGCCCCTCTTCTCCTTTTTGCAGGCGACTCAGCACTTCTGTACGGAGTATTTCGTTTGCCGCATCCTTCTGCCCGTACTTGATGGCGCGGCGGAACGAAGAAGGAAAAAACAATACCTGCTCTGTCCCCAATATCTGCGTCAAATCATGATAGAAATAACCGGCTTCCTCCATATCGCCCAGAATGAAAACGAGCGGACAAGTAGCCCGCTGAACCAATACAGACGAAAACAAAGAAGCGGCAGAGGCATATAAACCTCCGCAATATAGGTGACGGACAGAGTTATCTTTCAGAAGCCTGCACACCCCCTCTACATTGGGATGGGAAGCATAAGATTGTTGCAGTTCAGTTATATTCATTGCTTTGCGCTTTTTCCCCCGGTATTGCCTCTCATAAGGTATCCTACCGAAATAAATTCGGTGCAAAAATACACAAATAATCTTTAGCTTTGACCTGTCGGCAACTATGTTCTCTGAAATAATCTTTCTGCTGTCAGCCTGCACATCCTTCACCTTTTTTCTGTATCGCCCTATTTATCGGGGAAGGCAATGAAACTTCTTTTCCTCCAATTATGAATAACACAGCCTGCACAATCCCTATTCAGGAGTTATGTTACACAAAGTTTATCCCCAGCCTGCGGACATGTATCCCAGGGGTTGGTCTGTATATCCCAAGGCTTGGGATAGACAGACCAAGACTGAAGAGCACTTTTTCTCCCTATATCTACCCACTTTATCCTTTATACTTCGAAAGTTTTTCTTTAATAGTTTGAATGTTTTCTGTTAATGATTGAAACGGGAATAGCTAAAGATTGAGGCTAAAGTTCAAAGTCAAGCATATGGTTCTTTGATTTAACCTGCATTCCTTATAGTCAGGAGTTAGAAGGAGCTACATAAATGAAAGAGTCGTGGCGCCAGAACTTTGCAAAATCAAGATTTGTGTGAAAATGCTGCCAGATAAAAAAGAAATGTATTACATTTGTTCCCAGTTATAACCCCCATTACCTATAAGTATGCAAACATCAGACAGCATTGTCATCATCCCCACCTACAATGAACGGGAGAATATAGAAAATATCATCCGTGCCGTTTTTGCTCTGAAACATGGTTTTCACATCCTTGTCATTGAAGACGGTTCGCCCGACGGAACAGCTGCCATTGTAAAGACCTTGCAGCAGGAGTTTCCCGAACGCCTCTTCATGGTGGAGCGCAAAGGAAAGTTAGGACTGGGTACAGCCTACATAGCCGGCTTTAAGTGGGCATTGCAACGAGGTTATGAGTATGTATTCGAAATGGATGCCGACTTCAGCCACAATCCCCAAGACTTGCCGCGACTCTACCGCGCCTGTTCCGAAGAGGGTGCCGATGTAGCCATCGGTTCACGTTATGTGAGTGGTGTGAACGTAGTGAACTGGCCCATGGGACGTGTACTGATGTCTTATTTTGCCTCCAAGTATGTGCGCTTCATCACCGGGCTGCCCATCCACGACACTACAGCCGGATTTGTATGTTACCGCCGCCGGGTATTGGAGACCATCAATCTGGACGGCATCCGCTTCAAAGGATACGCCTTCCAGATAGAAATGAAATTCACCGCCTACAAATGCGGCTTCAAGGTAAAGGAAGTGCCTGTCATCTTCATTAATCGCGAACTGGGCACCTCCAAAATGAACAGCAGTATTTTTGGTGAAGCCGTATTCGGAGTGATTCGGTTGAAATGGAACAGTTGGTTCCATAAATATCCTACCGTAGATAAGGAGATGAAGTGATGGGTGATAGAGTGATAGGGGTTTACTACAAATATTAGGAAGATATGAAAAGAACATTGATACATAACGCTACGATTGTCAACGAAGGACAATCCGTGAAAGGTTCCGTAGTGATAGAAGACGGGCGCATTGCAGAGGTACTGACCAACTGGAAACCTCTCTCCGCCCCTTGTGACGAGACCATAGATGCCACCGGATGCTATCTGTTGCCTGGCATCATCGACGACCATGTACATTTTCGCGATCCCGGGCTGACCCACAAAGCGGACATCCTCACCGAAAGCCGTGCGGCTGCCGCAGGTGGTGTGACCTCCATCATGGATATGCCCAATACAAATCCGGTGACCACTACGCTGGATGCCTTGAACGCCAAACTTGATTTGCTGAACGAGAAGTGTATCGTAAACCATTCCTGCTACTTCGGCGCAACAAACGACAATTACAGCGAATTCGGCAAGCTGGACAAGCACCGCGTCTGCGGTATCAAGCTATTCATGGGCTCCAGTACCGGAAACATGCTGGTAGACAAGATGAACAGCCTGCTGAACATCTTCAACGGTACAGACATGCTGATTGCCGCCCACTGCGAAGACCAGGAAACCATCAAGAACAATATTGCCAAGTATAAGGAAATGTTTGCCGGAGAGAATGATATTCCCATAGGCAAGCATCCCTACATCCGCTCTTCGGCAGCATGCTATGCATCCTCTGAACTGGCAGTACGGCTGGCAAGGATTGCCGGTGCACGGCTGCATATTCTGCATGTGTCCACAGCCAAGGAACTGCAACTGTTCAATGACTATTCACTTTCCGAGAAGCATATTACCGCCGAAGCATGCGTTGCCCATCTCCTCTTCACGCTCAGTGACTATCGCACGTTGGGCACACGTATCAAGTGCAATCCTGCCATTAAGAAGCAAGCCGACCGCGATGCCCTGCGTGCAGCCGTCAACTCCGGCCTGATAGACGTTATAGCCACCGACCATGCGCCCCATCTGCTCTCCGAAAAAGAAGGAGGTGCCTTGAAGGCCATGTCCGGCATGCCGATGATACAGTTCTCACTTGTCAGCATGTTGCAACTGGTGGATGAGGGAGTATTCACACTCGAGACCATCGTTGAAAAGATGTGCCATGCTCCCGCACAAATCTACCGCATCAACGAGCGCGGCTATATCCGTGAAGGTTACCGGGCAGACCTTGTGCTGGTACGCCCCGATGCCCCGTGGGAAGTGACAGCCGACAAAGTTTTGAGCAAATGCGGCTGGAGCCCATTGGAAGGGCATACCTTCAACTGGAAAGTGGAAAGGACTTTTGCCAACGGACATCCCGTTTATAGTGACGGCATGGTGGACGACGCTTATCGTGGCGAGGAACTGAGATTTGGGGAGTGAAGGCTAGGAATTAAGGATTAGGGATTAAGGATTAAATGGGATGAAAAGGACAATACTGGCACCGGGGCATGAATTGCTTTCGTATCGGATTCATGAAGTAACCCCTTACATCAACTGGATTTATTTCTTCCATGCCTGGGGCTTCCAGCCTCGCTTTGCGGCTATTGCCACCATCCATGGCTGCGATTCCTGCCGTGCACTTTGGCTGACAACCTTTCCCGAGGAGGAACGTACCAAAGCTTCCGAAGCCATGCAGCTCTTCAAGGAAGCCAATAGAATGCTCGGCCGACTGGACGAAACAATCTCCATCCATTGCATCTTCAGGCTTTGCCAGGCAAATGCAGACGGAGATAACCTCTTGATAGAAGGAACAACCTTCCCACTGCTCCGCCAGCAGACACCCCAACCCGATGGCGGTCCATTTCTCTGTCTGAGCGATTTTGTACGTCCCCTCTCTTCAGGCACGCCCGACATCGTAGGACTTTTCGCCTCCACCATCAGTGAAGAGGCCGAAGAGACTTATAAAAGCGACCCTTACAAACATCTCCTTGTACAGACTCTGAACGACCGCCTTGCCGAAGCCGCCACAGAAAAGATGCACGAATATGTCCGCAAGGAGGCTTGGGGGTATGCCCCCGACGAATCCTTGTCCATTCCGGATCTGCTGGTCGAGAAATACCAAGGCATCCGCCCCGCTGTGGGATACCCCTCCCTACCCGACCAATCCGTGAATTTCCTGCTGGACGAACTGCTCGGCATGAAGCAGATAGGCATCACGCTGACTGAACATGGAGCCATGCACCCTCACTCCTCCGTCTGCGGCATGATGCTGGCACATCCCGCATCCCGATACTTTTCAGTGGGCAAGATTGGAGAAGACCAGCTGGACGACTACGCCCGCCGCCGGGGAATGCCAATAAGGGATATGCGGAAGTTTTTAGCCACTACAATATGAATAATGTGCTAATGTGCCTATATGCTAATGTGCCAATTGGCTGCGCTATATGTATATTGTGCTACCATGCCGCAGGTCATTGGCACATTAGCATATAGGCACATTAACACATTAAAATAATCCTTTTTGAACTGTGATTTATCGCCACACAATACGACTAACAGTGCAAAAGCAATTCGAAAGAAGCTAAAAGATGGAAAATGCAGAACAAGAGTTTGTATCCGTGATACGGGAGTATGAGCGCGTGATATATAAGGTGTGCTATCTGTACACCACGCCCAATGCTACCCTCAACGACCTGTATCAGGAAGTGGTGCTCAACTTATGGAAAGCATTTCCCAAGTTCCGGCGGGAGTGTAAGATTTCCACATGGATTTACCGCATCGCACTGAACACGTGCATCAGCTTTATCCGCAAAGAAAAGAACATCCCCGAAATCGTCACCCTCACCCAGGAAGCCGACCGGACTGAAGAAACCGACGAGACACAAGCCATGCTACGGCAACTCTACCGGATGATAAACCGGCTGGGACAATTGGAAAAATCCATCATCCTGCTCTATCTGGAAGAGAAAAGCTACGAAGAAATTGCCGAAATCACCGGGCTGACCTTGACAAACGTTGCCACCAAACTCAGCCGCATCAAGGACAAATTGAAAAAAATGAATAAGGAGGAATAAATATATGGAACTGGATGAACTGAAGAAATCATGGAACGCACTGAATGAACAGTTGCAGAAAGAACCGATTGCTGACGAACAGCAGATTACCGAACTGATTGCCGGCTACAAGGCCAATACCCGCAAAAGTCTGGGACGCCTCGTAGTCATACAACGCTTCTCTATCGGAATAGGAACGATATGTCTGGCTACCCTTCTTCTTATATGGCTGCTACTGCCCACCTTCGGTTTCAACGAACAACTACAAGAAAAGATTGTTCCCTTTTTAGGATTCATTGCCATCAGCATTCTCGCAGGCATGTGGTGGGACTGGAAAACATACCGTTGGAATAAGAATACACATATTGAAGAAATGAGTGTTGCCGAAGTCAGCCGCCGTATGACCACTTTCCGCCAATGGACCAAATATGAGGTGATGGGCATCTCCATCTGGATTATCCTTTTCAATATCCTCAATTATTGGGTGATGGAATATCATCTGATGTCCGTTGGCGTGCAAGCCATACTGATTACCCTCTTTGTAGTATTTGATGCGTTGATTATCTATATTCTCTACAAGAAAGTGATTTATAAACATCTGGACAATATTAAAAAGAACATTGAAGAATTGAAAGATATATGCACCGAGTAACTCTTGTTTTCATCCTTTTCCTTCTCATCCCCGACCTTTACATTTACTTGGTTTATGTAGTAAGAAAAACCAGAAAGACATTTCTACGCAGCCTCTATTGGCTTCCCACCTTATTGCTGGCGGCAGGCTATGTTTACTTCATGTTCCTTACTGGCGACAATGCGATGTCAAACCATACGCAGGCTATAGGCAGACTGGCAATTACCATCATGCTGTTTGTCTTTCCAAAAACCATATTCATGCTTTGCTCTCTGGTGGGAGTACTGGCGCACTTCATCATCCGTCGTTGTCCCCGCAGCCCGTTCACCGCTATAGGACTGGTTTTAGCTGTCGTCAGCTTCTTCAATATCCTCTACGGAACTTTTGCAGGCATCACCCGTTTCGATACAAAAGAAGTGGAATACCGTTCTGCAAATATTCCGGAAGGTTTCGACGGCTACCGCATCGTGCAAATATCGGACATACACATCGGCAGTTGGCAAGGCAATCCGGACCCCATCAAACAGCTGGTCGATTTAGTCAACGGACAAAAGCCGGACCTGATTGTCTTCACCGGTGACCTCGTGAACCAGCAGAGCCACGAACTGGATGGTTTCCAAGAAATACTCTCCCAACTATACGCACCGGACGGAGTATACTCCATCCTCGGCAACCATGACTATGGCTCATACTATCACTGGCAAAGCCCGAAAGCAGAAATCGCCAATCTGGACTATTTAATCCGGCAGCAGAAAGCAATGGGATGGAAACTGCTGAACAATGAGCATGACATCCTTTATCACAAAGGTGACAGCATAGCCCTCATCGGTGTGGAAAACGATGGCGAGCCTCCTTTCTCCCAATTTGCAGACTTACCGCAAGCCATGCAGGGTACGGAAGGGATGTTCCAAATATTGCTCAGCCATAACCCTACCCACTGGAGGCGCGAGGTACTGCCCCGATCGGATATTTCACTGATGCTTGCAGGACACACCCACGCCATGCAAGGCATCTTGTTCGGACATTCCCTTGCCGAACTTATCTATCCGGAATGGAGAGGAATGTACTACGAAGGCAAGAGGGCTTTGTACGTAAATATTGGCATCGGCTATGTAGGACTGCCGTTCCGGTTCGGGGCATGGCCGGAAATTACAGTACTAAAATTAGTAAGAGAGAAAGAGTGACGAAATAAGAAAAAGGTATATCTTTGTAGCAATAAAAAATCCGACACCAATGAAGATACTTTATATTATTTATCAGGTTTGCTTTGCGTTGCCCATTTTATTGGTACTGACTATCCTTACAGCATTGGTCACCATCATCGGTTCGCTGATAGGAGGAGCGCATATCTGGGGTTACTATCCCGGTAAAATCTGGTCACAGCTCATCTGCTATATACTGCTTATTCCGGTGGAGGTACATGGAAGGGAGAAAATACACAAACGTACTTCCTACGTGTTTGTGCCCAATCACCAAGGTGCCTTCGACATATTCCTGATATACGGATTCCTGGGACGGAACTTCAAATGGATGATGAAGAAGAGCCTGCGCAAAATCCCGTTTGTCGGCAAGGCATGCGAGAGCGCAGGACATATCTTCGTCGACCGTTCCAGCCCCAAGAAGGTGCTTGCCACCATGCGGCAGGCAGAATCATCTTTGAAAGACGGCGTGTCACTGGTGGTATTTCCCGAAGGGGCACGTACCTTCACGGGGCACATGGGCTACTTCAAGAGAGGTGCTTTCCAGCTGGCGGATGAACTGCAACTGGAAGTGGTGCCCGTCACTATAGACGGCTCGTTCGAGATTCTTCCACGCACCGGAAAGTGGATACACCGCCACCGGATGATACTGACCATCCATGAACCTATTCCTCCCAAAGGGAAAGGGGCAGAAAACATCAAGGCAAGCATGAACGAGGCTTATGCGGCAGTGGAGAGTGCATTGCCGGAAAAGTATAAAGGGATGGTGAAGAACGAAGACCAGGACAGATAAAGACATAATGACAAACGGGAATGCCTGAATATCTTGATAGGATATTCAGGCATTCCCGTTTGTCATTATCAACTCATTCCTGTTTATTTCTGTCCTCCTACAGAAGCATTTTGCTTCATGCGTTTCTGCTCTTCAATCAGCTGCATGTTCTCCTTCGCCTTTGTAAGGAAATCCTTCACCAAAGTATTCTCTTTAAAAGACAAGGGAGCAGTTCTCATGATATCCTCAATCTGCGGAGTCATCACCGGATAGGGCAGTGTGCTGCACATCATCATGAATACACTGGGGCCCAACACATTCTCAAAGTTATCTACAATGAACTGCCGGACGTAGTCGTTCATCTCCTTCACAAGTGTTTCGCCTTCCTTTGCCAACTGCCCATGCACGTCATCCAGATTGGCACCGTCCAGCACCATACGCGCCTCTTTCCGTTCCAGCTCCTCTATCTTCACTTCCAGGGAATTGCGCTTGTCTATGAACTCGTACAGTTTGTCATTCAAAGGAGTCCCTTTGGCAATCAGCTGGGTATTGGAGATGGAAACCACGATTTTGCCGTCTTCCAGCACCAAAGGCATAATGCCCTCGTGGTCCATATAAAGAGTCACCATCATCACGGAATCGGCCCGGCCTTTCATCTTGAAATGCCCATGGATAACCTCTGCCGAGTCGACGTTCACCCATTGTCCGTCCCGAAGCGTCTTGAGAAACAACATCTTTCCGTCAAGGCTGGTTACCGAAGAACTGCCCTCTATCTTATACTTGCGGTTGCAAGAAGTAAAGAGCACAAGCAGGAGCAAAAAGGGTAAAATACGGTTCACACTCATTCTAATCATGCAAGAAACGATTTTTGAATTACACCCAGCAAAGGTATTAATATTCCTTATAAACCGGATAGAAAGAAAGGATTTTTCATTCGGTTTACGTATTTTTGCACAATTATAAATCATAAAAATAGAGAAAATATACATGTCAACCTATGCACCTTTTGCCAAACCGCTCTATGTAATGCTGAAACCGGTAGGTGCGGTATGCAATCTGGCATGCGATTATTGCTATTATCTGGAGAAATCCAAACTATATAGAGATAATCCCAAGCATGTAATGAGTGATGAACTTCTGGAAAAGTTTATCGAGGAGTACATCAACTCGCAGACCATGCCCCAGGTTCTATTCACCTGGCATGGCGGAGAGACACTGATGCGTCCGCTGTCTTTCTACAAACGGGCCATGGAGCTGCAAAGGAAATATGCCAACGGACGCACCATCGACAACTGCATACAGACCAACGGCACGTTGCTCACCGATGAATGGTGCCGGTTTTTCAAAGAAAACAACTGGTTGGTGGGCGTCTCCATAGACGGACCGCAAGAGTTCCATGACGAATACCGGAAGAACAAGCAGGGCAAGCCCTCTTTCGTCAAGGTGATGCAGGGCATCAACCTGCTGAAAAAGCACGGTGTGGAATGGAACGGAATGGCAGTGGTCAATGACTACAACGCCGACTATCCGCTGGACTTCTATAATTTCTTCAAGGAGATAGGATGCCATTACATCCAGTTTGCCCCCATCGTGGAGCGCATTGCCCCTCATGGGGACGGACGCCATCTTGCCTCCCTGGCAGACAAGGAAAAGAGCACGCAGCTGGCAGACTTTTCCGTCACACCGGAACAATGGGGAGACTTCCTCTGCGCCTTGTTCGACGAATGGGTGAAGCAGGATGTGGGCACTTACTACATACAGTTATTCGACTCTACCCTTGCCAACTGGATAGGCGAACAACCGGGTGTATGTTCCATGGCAAAGACGTGCGGCCATGCAGGTGTCATGGAGTTCAACGGAGACGTATATGCGTGCGACCATTTTGTTTTCCCCGAATATAAACTGGGCAACATCCATCAGAATACACTGGTGGAGATGATGTACGGCGAACGGCAACAAGCCTTCGGACTGATGAAGCAACAATCGCTCCCCACCCAATGCAGGGAGTGTGAATGGCTGTTTGCCTGCAACGGCGAATGTCCAAAGAACCGTTTTGCACGTACAGCCGACGGAGAGCCGGGACTGAATTACCTTTGTGCAGGATATCATAAGTTCTTCAGTCACGTAGCCCCATACATGGACTTTATGAAGAACGAACTGATGAACCAGCGTCCGCCTGCAAACATTATGGAAGCAATAAGAAACAATGCCATAAAGCCATAAGCCCACAAGCGATGACAATGAAATTCAAAGACATTACTTAATAATTGATTATATGAAGATTACATTTAAGAAAGGTTTGCTTGCGGCCAATGCCGCACTGACAGTCTGCTCTGCGCGTGCAGACGAAGGAATGTGGTTGTTGCAACTGATGAAGCAGCAGAACTCCATCGACATGATGAAAAAGCAAGGACTGAAGCTGGAGGCTGACGACCTTTACAATCCCAACGGCGTGTCACTGAAAGATGCTGTAGGTATCTTTGGCGGTGGCTGTACCGGCGAAATCATCTCTCCGGAAGGACTGATTCTGACCAATCACCATTGCGGATACGGTGCCATACAGCAGCACAGCAGCGTGGAACACGATTATCTGACAGATGGTTTCTGGGCCATGAACCGCAGTGAAGAACTGCCCACCCCGGGATTGAAATTCCGTTTCGTACACCGCATTGTGGACATCACCGACCTTGTCAACGCGAAAGTCAAAGCCGGAGAAGTAACGGAAGTAGGCGCCATGACCGCACCGTTCCTTAACAAACTTGCCAAAGAGGAACTGGAGAAGAGCGACCTGAAAGGCAAATCGGGCATTGAAGTAAAAGCCCTGCCTTTCTACGCCGGAAATAAATTCTACCTGTTCTATTACAAAGTATACAGCGATGTCCGCATGGTAGCCGCCCCTCCCTCCTCAGTAGGAAAGTTCGGCGGTGAAACAGACAACTGGATGTGGCCGCGCCATACGGGAGATTTTTCGATGTTCCGCATCTATGCCGACAAAAACGGAGAGCCTGCCGAATATTCTCAGGACAACGTGCCCTTGCAAACTCCGAAGTATCTGTCCATCTCCATCAAGGGTCTGCAAGAGAACGATTACGCCATGATTATGGGGTTCCCCGGCAGAACCAGCCGCTACCTCACCCGGTCGGAAGTGAAAGAACGCATGGAAGCAGACAATCAGGCCATGATTGACATGCGTGGAGTACGTCTTGACGTGCTGCGCACATATATGAACGCCAGCAACAAGACCCGCATACAGTACGCCAGTAAATTTGCCAGAAGCAGTAACTACTGGAAAAACTCCATCGGTATGAATAAGGCAATCATCGACAACGACGTGCTGGGTACTAAAGCGGAACAAGAAAAGAAATTTGCGGAATTTGCCAAAGGCAAACCCGAATACGAGGGAGTGGTAGACAAGATTGACGGTATCATCGCCAAGAGAAAGCCTGTCAGCCGCCAACTTGAGTATTTGTACGAAGCATTGAGCGGTGCCATTGAATTCGGCAGCCCATACATGGTAATGGACAACATCAAGACTGCATTAGAAGAGAAAAACGACTCACTGCTTACTGCCTCCAAAGCGCAACTGGAAGAAGTGTTCAACAGCATCCACAACAAAGACTACGACCACGAAGTGGACCGTGCCGTAGCCAAAGCCATTCTTCCCGCCCTTGCCCAAAAGCTGAAACCGGAAGAACTGCCCACCTTCTATCTGACCATACGGGATAAGTACAAAGGCGACTACAACGTCTTTGTAGACGATCTGTACGACAACTCCATCCTTGCCAACCGTACCAACTTTGACAAGTTCATGAAGAAGCCCACAGTGAAGGCCATCGAAAAAGATCCCGCCACTGCCTACTCCCGTTCAAAGCTGGAAAAGCTGAACGCCGTTATTATGGAAAACAGGGCTTTGAGCAATGATCTCGATCTGCTGCATAAAGCGTACATCCGCGGTTTAGGAGAGATGAAACTGCCCGTACCCTCTTATCCGGATGCCAACTTCACACTCCGTCTGACCTACGGAAATGTAAAATCATACGACCCGCGTGATGCCGTACACTACAACTACTACACCACCACAGACGGTATTCTCGAAAAAGAGAACCCTGAAGACCGGGAATTCGTAGTTCCGGCCAAGCTGAAAGAACTCATTCTCAATAAAGATTTCGGCCGCTACGCCATGTCTGACGGCACAATGCCCGTCTGCTTCCTGACAACCAACGACATCACCGGAGGTAACTCCGGAAGCCCCGTCATCAACGGCGAAGGGCAACTCATCGGCTGCGCATTCGACGGCAACTGGGAGTCTCTGAGTGGTGACATCAACTTCAACAACAACCTGCAACGTTGCATCGCACTGGACATCCGCTACGTACTTTTCATCCTTGAAAAACTGGGCGGATGCGGGCATTTGATAAAAGAAATGAACATTATCGAGTAAATCGAGAGACCTCCCCTAAAAGGATATAAGAGTGAATGACATTCGGTCGTATACTGAATGGCATTCACTCTCAAAACATCTTCTAACACACATTTACATGAGACAAATCATTTTATCATTATTCCTTACATCCGGTATCTTATCGGTCTATGCCGATGAAGGAATGTGGATGCTTACCGACCTCAAAAAACAGAATGAGGTCGCTATGACCGAACTCGGACTGCTAATCCCTGCCGAAGAGATATACAATCCCAATGGCATAGCCCTGAAAGATGCAGTCGTACATTTCGGCGGCGGTTGCACAGGTGAAGTCATCTCAGCAGAAGGACTGGTACTTACCAACCACCATTGCGGATACGGAGCCATCCAGCAACATAGCAGCGTAGAACATGACTATCTGACCGACGGTTTCTGGGCAATGTCACGCAGCGAAGAACTCCCCTGCAAAGGGCTTACCGTCACTTACATTGACGAGATAATGGATGTGACAGACTACGTCAACAAGCAATTACAGATTGACTCCGACCCAAACGGAACCAACTACCTGTCTCCCAAATACCTAACCAAGATAGCCGACCGCTTCCTTTCCGAACAAGGCACAACGCTCACACCCGGCCGTAAAGCGGAACTGAAAGCGTTCTACGGCGGAAACAAATACTACCTGTTTCTCAAGACCACCTACAGCGACATCCGTA
>ENA-OPNR01000733-OPNR01000733.1-human-gut-metagenome-genome-assembly--contig:-NODE-733-length-14576-cov-2.391158_pt1 | contig 14576 bp, 10 predicted proteins | sample MGYA00241543_ERZ501783 | MGnify/ENA primary metagenome ERZ501783 (study PRJEB25962, sample SAMEA2042557) | human gut metagenome | biome: human gut; feature: human-associated habitat; material: faeces... | reverse complement strand
ATACTTACTGCAAGCGCCAGACCGGCCACTACCGCCGCTATCCTATATTGTTTTCTATGAAGCATTTCCTTATTACTCATTACTCCTCCGATATGAAAAGAACCACAGCTGTGGTTTCAGCTATGGTTCTTCTGTTCTCTCTATTACGATCTTGGGAAAACATCCTCCGATTAACCGCGCAGTTTGAAGTGCTCTAACAACTCGTTCAAAGTAGTAGCGGAAGCGGAAAGCTCCTCGCTGGTAGCGGAAGTCTCCTCTGCTGCTGCTGAGTTGGACTGGATAACATCGTTGATGTCCTCCACACCCTTCTTGATGTTGTTGACAGATACTGCCTGTCTGTCGGATGCGGTACGGATATTAGCAACCTCCTGGATGATCTGATCCAGTTCGGTCATAACCTTCTGCATTGCTTCGTTGGTCTCCCTGGTAACCCTGTTACCCACTCCTACTTCGTTCATGGATTCTTCGATCAGCTTCTTAGACTCTACTGCGGAATTTGCACTCTCTTCTGCCAGCTGTCTGATCTGGTCAGCTACGACTGCGAAACCTCTTCCGGCTTCCCCTGCTCTTGCTGCCTCAATGGAAGCATTCAAAGACAGCAGATTGGTCTGGGATGCAATATTCTCGATATCTGCGATGATCTTCTCGATATTCTGGGTCGTGGTATCGATTTTCTTCATGGCATCTACCAGCTCATCCATCTTCTGCTGGCTGTTGGCTGCCTCGATACCTACCTGTTTTGCCTTATCGTGAACGATATCGGTAGACTTGGTGTTCTCCATTACCTGATTCGTTACTTCTTCTACGGTAGCCACCAGTTCTTCAACAGCTGCAGCCTGACTGGTAGCACCTTCTGCAATATCCTGTGCACTGACAGCCAGCTGATTGCTTCCGGCAGACACCTGTTCGGAAGATCCCTGAATACCGTGCATAGTCTCACTGACCTTGTTCACCATATCATCCAGTTCATCCAGTACATTGCGGAGCTGTCCTACATACGCATCGGGGCAGTTGCTATGTACATCAAAATTACCCTCAGCAAAATGCTCTACAATATCCTGCAGATCTGATACAACCTTTTTCAAAATACCGGCTGCGGTCTCAAAACTGTCGGATAAGCGTCCCAGCTCATCCTCGGACTCATAAGGAGTGCCGATCTCAAAGTCACCGGAAGCAATCTTCTCAGATGCCACTACCAGACTCTCAATAGGCTCTACCAACATTTTGGCAAGCATCTTTGACATAGTTGCATTAAATGCAATAGCTAATACAACTATGATCACAACAATTACGCTTCCCACATAGTTTTTTGACTGTATCAATCCCACAACTGCCACCAGTGCCAGCACCACATATAAAACGTCCATAATGCGGAACACAAAAGAAAGCTTATTTTTAATCGTTTTCTCCCTTAGCATTTCTTCCAGTTTTTTCATTTGTTTCCTGCTCCTTCCGTTAATTAACCTACATACATTTTATTTTAATTTCCTCTGGTTGTTTCGTCAAGATTTCTCTGCTTAAAATTATGTAAAAATCATGTATGGGATGACTGGCTCATCTCCAGAAGCTTATCCCGCATTTCATTTTCGATCCGCTGTAAGTCTTCCTCTGCGCTCTGTCTTCTGGCACGGCCTTCCTCCTGGATCTTCATGACTTCATCCAGTGTGGTCATCAGTGTCTGGTTCGTGGTCTTGAGGGTCTCGATATCCACAATACCTCTCTCTGATTCCTTCGCTGTCTCCACGGTTGCCACTTTCAGTGCTTCTGCATTTTTCTTCAACAGTTCATTGGTCATATCCGATACTGCACGCTGTGCCTTGGCTGCATCGGTGGCATGATCCAGACCGATGGCAATGACCATCTGGCTCTTCCACAGAGGGATCGTATTCACCAGTGTGGACTGGATCTTCTCGGACATAGCGATATCATTGGACTGGATCAGTCGGATCTGGGGTGCCATCTGCAGAGAAATGGCTCTGGTAAGTTCCAGATCATAGATCTTCTTCTCGAATCTCTCACACATTGCTGCAAAATCCTTCGCAGCCTGCGTATCCTCCGGCAGTCCGCTCTTTTGTGCTTTTTCCAGAAGTTCCGGCAGTTCCACGTTTTTCGCCTGTGTCAGTTTCTTTTTACCTGCCAGAATGTACATGGACAGTTCTTTAAAATAATTCAGATTCAGCTGATACAGCTTGTCCAGTACCGCCACATCTTTTAGCAGCACCACCTGATGATTTTCCATGGCATCACAGATCTTGCTGATGTTCACTTCCGCTTTATCATACTTTGCTTTCAGATTATTCAGCTTATCCCCGCTCTTTTTAAACAAGCCGAAGAATCCCTTGTCTTCCTCTGTATCAAAATCCTTGAGCTGTGCCACTACATCCGTCAACAGCTGTCCAACCTCGCCCATATCCTTGGTCCGGACATTGCTAAGTGCTGTCTCAGAGAAATCTGCGATCTTTTTCTGACTCCCCGCACCGTACTGCAATACCGCCTGGGTATTGGTCAGATCGATCTGTCCCGCAAAATCATCTACCATTTTCTGTTCTTCCGGTGTCAGTTCCATCTCCGGAACAGCCTGCTCCTCTACCAGTTCCTCCGGCTTCTTCTCCACGATCTCTGCCTTTGCCTCCGCAAAGGGATCCAGTGTAAGGGTAGGTGCCTCTTTTGTTGCTGCATCCAGATCCATATTCATACTTATAACCCCGCCTTTCCATACTCTCTCATGATTTTTTATTTACCATCAGCATTGCTTTCCTGCTGTCATACACTTTTTTCTCTTACAAAATCCGATTCCGTCAGCCCTTCCCTGGCCAACATCGTCTGCAATACCTGTGCATCCGCTGACGCATCAAAGGCTGCATCCCGGAACAGATTGTTCAGCAATGTAACGAATGCCTGATTGATCATATCCAGTGTCTTTTCGATCTCTTTTTTAGCATCGAGAATATCTTCTCCCGGGCTGCTGATCTCGTCAAATTCCGCATACTGCTCCACCAGTTTCAACATAGTAGGCAGGTAATAATCCATCAGTTTATGCATCCGGTGCATCTGCTCCGGATGCTCCTGCACTCGGTCAAAGATCTCCTTCAACAGATTTTCCAGCTGGTACAGCTTCTCAGAGATAGCTTCTCCTTCGATCCTGTCATTCAGATCCCGCAGATGACGGATGTATTCCATTCCTTCTGCCACAATACTGTGCAGTTCCTGCTCTCTGCGGTTCTGCTCCGTATCCTGTGTATCGGTGCCCGCTGTATTCTGTTCCTTCTTCTGCTCCAGATAGGCTTTCTCCGTCTCCAGATACTGACGGTAGATCACATTATTGAGCATAAAGCAGGTCTCTTTATCATCCAGATGTCCGTCCGGAAACATTCCGGCTTTTAACATCTTACGAAGATCCCTTCTGACATAGCGGACACTTTTTCCGGTATAGCGGGCCATTTCGTTGATCACACCATACATTTTGGTGCCGCACAGTTCCAGATATTTCTCCGCACGTTTTAATCTTCTACGCTGTCCGTTGCCATAAGAGATCATCTCTAAAAATACCAGAGACAATACCCCCGGAAGGATTGCCGCACTCAGAGATGCTGCCTGAAAAGCTGCCAGTAACAACTGTACCAGCAGTCCCAGGCCGCTGAATCCCAGACCGATCCCGCCGAACACGGTGCACAGTGTTCCGGACACATTTCCCTTCTTCTCCATTTTGACCAGAGACGTCATTTCTGCCGCAGTAGCTTTTCTGGGTGTCACCGGCTGTGCCTGATTCCGTGCACGGTTCTGCTCTGCCTGAGCCTTCCGTTGTTCTTCCCACTGCTTTTCCCGCTCTCTGCGCTGCCTGTGCCATTCCTCGTTCTGTCTGCGGTGCTCTTCCTGCTGCTTTTCCCGCTGCTGCCGTTCCGCCTGGATCTCCGCCTCGGTCTTGACTTCCTCCCGCTTTTTATCCTGCCAGCTGCGTTGGGAATTCCACACCTTTTTCTCCGTGGCCTCTCTGGACAGATTTGCCTGGAAATCCGCCTCCCGCAAGGCATCGTTGACCGTATCCGTCACCAGCGTGTTCAACGCATGAAAATCTCCGGTCTTCATTGCTTCCGCAATGGTCTCTTTGAATTTTTCCCCTAGATTATTCTGCACTTCACTCATAATTAATATTTTCTCTGATTTTTCAGTTCATCATAGAGCAGACAGTAGTTCTCATAACGTATCTGCGGGATCTCTCCCTCTGCCACAGCAGCCTTGATACCGCATACCGGCTCAGAGATATGGGAGCAGCCTCCGAATCTGCAATATTTTTCAAAAGGGGCAAACTCCGGATAAAATTCCGCCAGCTGCTCCTTCTCCAACCGAAACAACCCAAGAGAGCTAAATCCCGGGGTATCCAGAATATACGTATCCTGTGCAATGGAGATCAGTTCAGAGTGCCTGGTAGTATGCTTTCCCCGCTCGATCTTCTCACTGATGGAGCCGGTCTCCATCACTGTGCCGGACTGCAGGCAGTTTACCAGAGAGGATTTACCGACACCGCTGGGACCCGCCACCGTAGTGGTCTTGCCGCGAAGCAGCTCCTGAATGGTATCTATCCCTTCTTGTCTGGCTGCGCTGACCGTGATCGTACGGAATCCCGCCTGTTCGTAAATGGCACGATAATCTTCCTTTTTGCCTTCCTCGTCAATATCCTGCTTGTTAAAACAGATAATGCAGGGAATGTCCTGCTGCTGCATCATGACCAGGAAACGATCCAGCAGATTAAAATTCGGCTGTGGCTTCGTGATGGCAAAGATCACCAGCGCCTGATCCACATTAGCTACCGCCGGACGGATCAGTTCACTGCGTCTGGGAAACAATTCCCTGATATTTCCTTTTTTCTGTGCCTCATCCAGGACATCCATCTCCACGTCATCCCCGACCAGGGGTTTTCTGTGATCCTTGCGAAAGACTCCTTTTGCCTTGCATTCGTACACCGTGCCCATTGTATGGCCATCGTCCGCTACATGGACGTAATAGAACCCGGCGATTCCTTTTATAATCTTGCCCTTCATAGCTTCCCGCCTTTGATCTTATTCCTTTACGAACTCAACTCTTCTGGTAAAGGAACGGTCTTCTGTCGTTCCGGGAACCGTCACCTGCTCCCCGGTATCCGGGTTCGTTGTGGTGGTCGGTTCGCTTGTCACCTGATACGTCATGGTGAGCGTACCACCGGAGGCAGTCATACCGTTGAAATTGGTAGCTACCGGGAAAGTGCTGGTCTTGGTATCCAGCAGTACGTTATCGTCATCCGTCACCAGTTTGATGCTGACTTCCATTCCCGATACATAGCCGGGTGCTTCCGAAGTCGTCGGTGCCGCAATGCTGACATTACACTTGTAAGTCACCTTCTGAGCTCCCTGACTGACCTTGATATCAATGGAGGTTCCCTGATCCACATAGGAGCCATGGGAATAGCTCTGGTAACAGATCATGCCTTCTCCCACTTCGTCACTGTAGATATAGGTCACACTGCCTACGGTCAGTCCTGCCTCGATGGCTTCTACCGTACCGTCCTGCTCGGACAGACCGATCAGATTCGGCACACGGATCTTGGTATCTTCCTTACCCAGACTTACTGTCACAGTGATCACACTGCCCTTCGGTGCTTTGTTGCCCTCGGAAGGGGTCTGGGAAATCACCCGGCCGGACTCTACCGTATCGGAATAGCTCTCTGTCTTGTTGACCAGGAATCCCTTGCTTACCAACTGTGTATTGGCTTCATCAAAAGTAAGATCCACCACATTGGGTACTTCCACACCCTGAGTTCCTGCACTGGCTTTCAGGGTTACCTTGCTGCCCTTATCGATCTGTGCTCCCACGCTGACATCTGTATTGATAACAACACCTTCCGCTACCGTGTCGGACTCCTCATAAGTCACCTCTGTGAGGATTCCCAGACTGGTCAGGGTGCTCTTTGCATCTTCTACCTTCATGCCCTTTACATCCGGCATGGAGACCTTTTCCACTTCTGTGGCATCCGTCTCTTCGGTCGTAATGATCGGTCCTGAGTTAGAGTCGCTGCTTCCTTCATTTTTGCCGCCGAAGATCTTCACTGCCAGAACGATCAGGATAATACAGATCACCACACCGGCTACAATTGCCAGGATTGTGGTCACACGCTCCATCTTGGGGTCGTAGTCGTAATTATCCTCGTCTTCGCCATCCTCATCGTTTTCATACATGGCTTCGGTATCGGAACGCAGACGCATGGTCTCGTCATGATCCGGTTCTTCGTATTCCCGTCCTCCCTGATAAGGGACTTTTCGTTTGATCTGCGCCATATCCTCATCGGAGATCATCCGGGTACCACCTTCCATATCCGGATCGGTATTCACCACGAAATCTTCCTCCGGGTTGATCAGGGACTGCTTCAGATCCGCGATCAGTTCTGCCATATTCTGGTATCTGCGGTCCGGAGACTTCTGACAACATTTCAGTACAATACTGGCTACGCTGGAAGGGATCTCCGGTACAAACTCCTTCGGAGACGGCATTTCTTCCTGAATATGCTTGATGGCGATGGCAACCGTAGTCTCCCCGTTGAAAGGAACTCTTCCCGTCAGCATCTCGAACATGGTGATACCCAGCGAATAGATATCACTCTTTTCATCGCTGTACCCCCCTCTGGCCTGCTCGGGAGAAGTATAGTGTACACTTCCCATGACATTAGAAGTGATAGTATTACTGGTAGCTGCCTTGGCAATACCGAAGTCCGTCACCTTGACTTTGCCGTCCTTGGAGATAATAATATTCTGCGGCTTGATATCCCGATGGATAATATGATTATTATGTGCAGCCTCAATACCCATGCTTACCTGGATGGCGATACTTACCGCTTCCTTGTAAGACAGTCTGGCCTTCTTCTCAATGTACTTTTTGAGGGTAATACCCTCTACCAGTTCCATGACGATATAATAGATTCCGTTCTCTTCCCCGACATCATAGACATTGACAATATTGGGGTGCATCAGTCCTGCTGCCGCCTGTGCCTCGATCCGGAATTTGGATACAAAATTAGCATTTTCGCTGAATTCCTGCTTCAATACCTTGATCGCCACATAGCGATTCAGCTTGTGACATTTTGCTTTATAGACATCTGACATACCGCCGGTTCCGATTTTTTCCAGGATCTCATAGCGATCGCCGATCATCATTCCTATTTTGATCATACTTGCTCTCCATTTCCAAAAAAGCTGGGTAATTTACGCGCACGGCTCGATCAGTATCACACTGATATTGTCTCTGCCGCCGTTGGCATTGGCCGCCTCCACCAGGCTCTCTGCCTTCTCCACAAGGTCTCTGGCTCCGCTGATAATCATGCGGATTTCCTCGTCTTCCAGCATATTTGTCAGACCATCCGAGCACATAAGGACGATCTCACCCTCCTGTAATTCCACGGTAAAGAAATCCGGCTCCACTTTGTCTTCCGCCCCTACCGCTCTGGTAATAATATTTTTATCCGGATGGTTCCTTGCATCGGCACGATCCAGTTCTCCGATCCGTACCATTTCTTCTACATACGAATGATCTCTTGTGATCTGGCGGATCTTGCTGCCCACCACATAGAGTCTGCTGTCTCCTACATTGGCCACCTGTAAGAATCTGCCCATGCAGGATGCCACCACGACCGTAGTCCCCATTCCTTCCAGCTTTTCATCCTCGCTGGCTCTCTTGCGGATCACATCATTGGCTTCCTCAATGGCTTTGCGGAAGATCAGGGTGGGATTCTTCTCAAAAGAATTCTCCATCTCGGCAAGCATGGTCTCTACCGTTACCTTGGACGCATAGTCTCCCGCATTGTGACCACCCATACCATCTGCCACGATAAATACATTCGGCAGATTTCCCACCGGTTTTTCAGAGGTATAGATATAGTCCTGATTTACTTTTCTTTTCCTTCCGATATCGGTTATGGAAAACGTCTTAAGCACGTCAAACTTCCTCCTGTGAGAGTTCCCCCGGGTTCTTCGCCTCCTGCGTATGACGGCGTCTTAACTGTCCGCAGGCTCCGTCAATATCCCGGCCCATCTCCCTTCTAATTGTAACATGTATCATCTTACTTTCAAGTTTATTTTTAAATGCCTGAATGTGCTTCGTATCCGACTGCACATAATCCCGCTCTTTAATGGGGTTGACCGGGATGAGGTTGATATGGCAGCACAACGGCTTCGCCAGGGCGATCAGTTCCCTGGCATCCTCTTCCGTATCATTCACACCGCCCACCAGACTGTATTCGAAAGTGATCCTTCGTCCTGTCTGTTCGAAATAATACTGACAGACTTCCATCAACTCTTTGATAGAATACCGGTTGGCAATGGGCATCAGTTTTCTTCGTTTTTCATCGGTGGTGGCATGCAAGGACAATGCCAGTGTGATCTGCAGCTTTTCATCCGCCAGCTGCCGCATTCTGGGCACGATTCCACAGGTGGACACCGTGACATTTCTCTGGCTGATGTTCAGACCGTTCTCATCAGTCAGAAGATGCAGAAATTTCAAAATATTGTTATAATTATCCATCGGTTCCCCAGTGCCCATGACTACCACATTGGAGACCCGCTCCCCCGTCAGTCTTGTGATGGCGTAAATCTGATCCAGCATCTCGGAAGGAGTCAGATTCCGTTCCAGTCCGTCCAGCGTGGACGCACAGAATTTACAGCCCATACGGCATCCCACCTGTGAAGAAATGCACACACTGTTGCCGTGCTTATACTGCATCCAGACACTTTCCACCACATTGCCATCAGATAATTCAAACAGGAATTTTTTCGTTCCGTCGATCTTGGACTCCTGTATTCTGACAGGGTTTACACAGGTGTATTCATATTTTTCCTTACATTGCTCCCTGAATTTTGCGGAGAGGTTGGTCATTTCATCAAAGCTCCTGACCAGCTTCACATGCATCCATTCATACATCTGCTTTGCCCGGAAAGCCTTCTCTCCCATGCTCTCCAGCTCTGTCTTCAATTCTTCCAGATTCAGGGATTTGATATCTTTTTTCGTATCCATTTTTCGTTCTCTTACTTCTTATCTCTCACGCTTTTCTGCGCAGTCTTGCATAATAGAATCCGTCGGTCTCATCCGTTCCCGGCAGAAGCTGTCTCTCTTCTTCCAGTACAAACGGGAAATTCTCTGTGATCCAGACTGCCATCTCCTGATTTTCCCCGCGGTGGATCGTGCAGGTACTGTAGAGCAGTACACCGTGCGGCTTCACATACTGCCATCCGGCTGCCACGATCTGCCTTTGCAGTTCTGTGATGGATTGCAGGCTTTCCGGTGTGGCATGATATTTGATATCTCTCTTTTTTCCCATAACACCAAGACCAGAGCAGGGGACATCCATCAGCACCACGTCCGCATATTTTTCCTTCTCCGGATCATGCACCGTGGCATCATACACCTGAACCTCCACATTCCTACGGTTCATGCGCTCCAGATTTTCCCGGATCAGGTCCGTCTTGTATTCAGATATATCACGGGACACGACGTGGCCTGCTTCCCCTGCAAATTCCGCCGCCAGGATCGTCTTGCCACCCGGAGCCGCACACAGATCCATGACCGTATTACCTGGGCATATACCTGCCGCTTCCACTGCAAGTGCGGAGCTGGCATCCTGCACGGTAAATTTGCCTTCCGCAAAGCCCGGAAGTTCACTTACATTTTCCAGATTCTGTGCCAGATACACATAAGGAAGTTCCCTGCTTTGCTGCAGACGTACACCGGTTTTCTCAATTTTCTCCGCCAGTGACTCTCTCTCCGCTTCGGTCAGTTCCGTGGAGAACCGCAGGGATACCGGATGAATGGAAAGGAGTCCTTTTAAAAGTGTTTCCGTTCCTTCTCTGCCATATGCAGGCAGCCACAGATTCACGATCCATTCCGGCATGGAATATTTTATGCTCAGATATTTCACCGTATCCTTGGGATCTGGCAACGGCATCTGTTCCTTGCTGCGGGAAATATTACGCAGCACCGCATTGACGAAGCCTTTCAGGGTACGGAAGCCTCTTTTGGCCGCCAGCTTGCAGGCCTCATTGCACACCGCACTGTCGGGAACTGCGTCCATATACAGGATCTGATAAGTACTCATGCGAAGAAGACAGCGGATCAGAGGCTTCATCTTCCGGACCGGAACAGAAGAAAACCGATCCAGATAATAGTCCAGCTCCAGCTGTCTCTCTATCGTACCTTCCGTGACTCTTTTGATAAACGCTTTCTCTCTGGGATCCAGATAATCGTATTTATCCAGAACCGCTTTCATCAATTTATGGGAAAAATCCTGCCCCTTTTCCAGACTGAGCAGGATCTCCACTATAATCTCTCTTGTATCGGTCGTTGCATGATCACTCAAGATTAGTCTCTCCTTCTGCGATTGCCGCCGTACAGCAGGATCAGTCTGAGCAGCTGTAATGCGGAGGAGGCTGCTCCTGCCACATAGGTCAGAGCCGCTGCCGTCAGCACCTTTTTGCCGCCGCTTACTTCTTCACTGCCTAATAACCCGTATTCTTCCACCTTCACGATAGCTCTGTGGGAAGCATTGAATTCCACAGGCAGTGTCACCAGTTGGAAAATAACGGTCAGGGCAAATGCCCAGATACCAAGCTGGATCAATGTCTGGTTCCAGCTGAGCAGTACTCCTAAAAAGATCAGGGGAATGCTTAAATTGCTTCCGATATTCACCACTGGCACCAGTGCAGCACGAATGCTCATGGGGGCATAGCCATGGGCATGCTGAATGGCATGTCCGCACTCATGGGCCGCAACACTGACCGCGGTCACCGAGGTTCCGTTAAAGTTGTTGTAAGACAGTCGCACCGTATCCGTCCGGGGATCGTAATGATCACCGTCATCGGAGTTCAGGCACTCGATCTGTACATTGTATAAGCCTTCTCTGTTGAGAATGTTGCGGGCCGCTTCCGCTCCCGTCAATCCTCTCATATTCCGGACTTTGCTGTATTTGCGCATGGTGGAATTCACCAGTGCGCTGGCACCCAGACACAATACCAGTCCGACCAGTACCAGAAAATAAGTAGGATCCCAATAATAACCATATCCGTAATAGCCACCGTACATACGAAAGTCTCCTTTCTGTCAACACTGCTTACCCGATCGTTGCTTTTCGTTTCGTCGTATCCTAACGCTCGCCCAGAAGCTCTCCCGGCTGTACCTTTACCCCCAGCAGGAAATCGTGAGTTGTCATACGCTTTTTACCTTCCAGCTGCAGTTCCATCACCTTTAAGGAGCCTTCCGATGCAGCCACTTCAAAGGAATCCTTATTCACCGTAAGGATCGTGCCCGGTGCTTCCTTATGCGCAGTTGCCATAGGAATGGCTTTCCAGATTTTCAGCTGTTTTCCATGATAATGCGTATATGCACTGGGCCAGGGAGTCAGTCCACGGATCAAACGATCCAGTTCTGCCGCTGTTTTCGTAAAGTCCAGCTTTCCCATCTCTTTGGTGATCAGGGCCGCGTAGCAGGTCTTGGTATCATCCTGCTTTTCCGGTACCAGTTTGCCTGCCTCCAGCAGAGGCAGTGCCTCGGTGATCGCTTCCCCGCCCAGCACCATCAGCTTGTCATGCAAAGTTTCGAAGGTGTCCTCCGAAGTAATGGGGATTTTCTTCCGGTACAACATATCGCCGGTGTCCAGTCCCGCATTCATCTGCATGATGGTCACACCAGTCTCGGCCTCTCCGTCGATGATCACTCTCTGGATAGGAGATGCCCCGCGGTATTTCGGAAGGAGGGATGCATGGATGTTCAGACATCCGTATTTCGGCAGATCCAGAATCTCCTGAGACAGGATCTGTCCGAACGCCGCCACGATATAAATATCTGCGGGATATTTTTTCAGTTCCTCAATGGCTTCCGGTGTCTTGATCCGACGGGGCTGGAATACAGGAATGCCATGTTTTACCGCACATTCCTTCACGGGAGGAAACTGTAATTCTTTGCTTCTGCCCTTTGGCTTGTCCGGCTGGGTCACCACTGCGGTGATCTCATGGCCCTGTGTGATCAGTGCCTCCAACGCTCCCACGGCAAAATCGGGAGTTCCCATAAATACGATCTGCATAGTCTGTCTCCTTTCCGGAAAGCTTACTCTTCTTCCTCATCCTCGTAGGTCATATCCTGCAGCGGTCCTTCCGCCTTTTCCACATAGAGATGACCGTCCAGATGATCCAGTTCGTGGCAGATGGCCCTGGCCAGCAATTCTGTTCCCTCTACTTCGATGGGCTTCATATTCACATCCAGTGCTACCGCTTTCACATAATTGGGTCTGGTTACGATGCCGAACTTACCGGGTACGCTAAGACACCCTTCCTGTCCGGTCTGCTCTCCACTGCTCTCTACGATGCGGGGGTTGATCAGAATATACGGATCCTCTCCGGTGGTATCGATCACCACGATTCTCTTCAGGACACCTACCTGTGGTGCCGCCAGCCCTACGCCATTGGCATCGTACATAGTCTCCAACATATCCTCGATCAGTTCTTTGGTCCGGGGTGTCATCTCCTTGACCTCTTTGCAGGTCTTGGTCAGTACTTCATCCCCATATTCACGAATGTTTCTGATTGCCACAGTTCTTTACCTCCTATAACACGCTTACCGGGTCAAAATCAAATTGTATACTCATCTGTCTGGGCTGCCACTGTCTGAGAGTTTCCTCCAGTCTGTCCTTTACTTCCACCAGGACATCATACTCCGCATGCTTCACATAGAACACATACCGGTAGATATCATTGATCTTGCTGATGTTGGCAGGGGCAGGTCCCAGTACCTGTATCTTCTTATTGGACTGTTCTTTTTGCTTTCCTGACAAAAAGTCCATATTAGACTTTACCACATCTGTCAGTCTCAGGGCAAGCTGTTTTACATTTTCTTCCTCTTTCCCGTAGATCTGTACTGCCAGCATATGAGCCACCGGCGGGTAGCCGGACAGCTCTCTATACAGAATCTCCTCCTGATAAAAGCTCTCGTAATCCTGAGCCGCAGCACAGGTAATGGCATAATGATCCGGCTGATAGGTCTGGATCACCGCTTCCCCGGGGAGCACCCCTCTGCCGGCCCGGCCCACCGCCTGGGTCAGAAGCTGGAAAGTCCGCTCTCCCGCCCGGTAATCCGACGCATTTAACGACAGATCCGCCGCCAGGATCCCCACCAGTGTCACCTTTGGGAAATCATGTCCCTTGACGATCATCTGGGTGCCGATCAGCACGTCCGCTTCCCCGTTTGCGAAGGAGGATAATATTTTCTCATAGCTGTCCTTCGTCCGGGTGGTATCCGCATCCATGCGTAACGTCCGCACACCGGGGTACAGCTCCTTCAGCTTTTCCTCGATCTGCTGGGTACCTGCCTTAAATCCCAGAATATATTTCGATCCACACTTGGGACAAAGCTTCGGCATCGGCTGTGTATAACCACAGTAATGACAGATCAGCCTTCCTCCCTTATGTTCCGAGAGAGAGACATCACAGTGCGGACACTTCATGACCTCACCGCAGGAACGGCAGGACACAAATCCCGCGTAGCCTCTTCGGTTTAAAAACAGGATGGTCTGCTGGCCCTTGTTCAGCCGGTCTGTCATCAGTTCCTGCAATTTTCTGCTGAAAATAGAACGGTTACCCTCCTGCAGTTCCTGTCTGAGATCCACCGTGTACACCGTGGGAAGTTCCCCGCCGGTGAGCCGCTTTGTCAGTTGAAACAGCCGGTATTCTCCCCTACCGGCACGATAATAGGCCTCCAGGGAAGGTGTGGCTGAACCCAGCACTACACTGGCCCCGTACAGTTTTGCCACTTCCAGCGCAGTCTCTCTGGCATGATATTTCGGAGTACTTTCACTTTTATAGCTGTTCTCCTGCTCCTCATCCATAACGATCAGGCCAAGACTTGGAAACGGCGTAAAAAGTGCGGATCTTGGGCCGATGATCACATCGATTTCTCCAGCTTTGGCCCGTTCGCACTGATCGTATTTTTCCCCGGGGGATAACGTGGAATTCATCACGCTGACCCGATCACCGAATCTCTGGTAAAATCGCAGCAGTGTCTGATAAGTCAGGGCGATCTCGGGAATCAGCACAATAGCCTGCTGTCCCCTCGCGATCATTTCTCCGATCAGCCGCATGTATACTTCCGTCTTGCCGCTGCCGGTGATGCCGTGGATCAGATAGGTCTGTCTCCTTCCGGCATCAAAATCCGCAAGCACTTCCGTAACGATGGTCTGCTGTTCCTCACTCAGCGTATTACGCACTGCCTCTACGGACTGCATTTTGACCGGATTGCGATAGCTTTCGGAACTGACCAGTTTTGCCGCGCCGCTTTTTACAATACTGTTTACCGTGGCTGCACTGACCCCCAGTTTTCCGGTGATCCACTCATAGGGAATCGTCTCCTGTTCTGACAGGGCTTTTAACAGTCTTGCTTTGGCCACCTGTTTTTTCCGTTCACATTCTCCTAATAATGACAAAATCTCTTCTCTGTTCATCAGACGTACCAGCTGTCTGTGTTCCAGCTTTTTTACCGACTGTTTTGCCGGCAGTACCGTCTTCAGCGCCTGGATC
>ENA-OPNR01000713-OPNR01000713.1-human-gut-metagenome-genome-assembly--contig:-NODE-713-length-14843-cov-3.428456_pt1 | contig 14843 bp, 10 predicted proteins | sample MGYA00241543_ERZ501783 | MGnify/ENA primary metagenome ERZ501783 (study PRJEB25962, sample SAMEA2042557) | human gut metagenome | biome: human gut; feature: human-associated habitat; material: faeces... | reverse complement strand
TTTTAGAGCGCGGGAGAGTCCCCGATGGTGCACCAGAAAGCGCCTTGCTGCAAAGCAGGGCGCTTTTCTTATGTTGATCTATATTGGGAGAATCGACACTTAGTGTCGGGCCTCCCTTTTTTAGTTTATACCAGCGAATATAGTATATCAGGGCTTCGAATGTGTCTACAAAATAGAGGCAGCGCTGTATCATGAAAATCGGAACTAAAATCCGCCAAGCTGGACGGTGTTTTGCAGGCTGCCGAGAAGGAAAAACTGTGACAGCCAGGAAAATACAATGAACCAGCGCCGGAAATTGTGTGGTGTGCACAACTTCCGGCGCTGGTTATGGTGGCGGTAATAAAACGTTGGAGCGTGAAAAACGGCAAATAAAACCGGCTAGGGAGAAAAGAGTGGTCAGATGGTTGTCAAGAGACATAGCACACATAGAACGCGTCAAAAAACACGCGCGCGTTAAGAATCGTACGCGTGCGTTTTTGTGATGTGTTATACTCTGTCCGTTGGAATATACTTTGCCCTTGCGCCTTTTCCAGTTATTTCAGCACCTAGAATGATGAATCAAAACACAAGCTGTTACAAGAACTTTTGAAAATCGTAGATGGCTTCGATGTTTCTCCTTACGGCGACGAAAAGACCGAAGTAATTCTTGACTTCAAAAACTTGTACTTAATCTACATCAAGTAAACTGCTAAAATAAAAACGCAAAGGCAGGTTATTTGTGTAAAGGTGTTGGTGTAGACTTGTTGCATGGTAATATGCAGTTGTAAAGGGAAGGCGCAAGCCTTCTCTTTTTTGTTTCAAAACAATTTGACCCAGAACGAAAAACCTGGCTGCCTAGCAGTTGGGAGCTTTATTGTGGGCCAAAGCGTAGCCTAAAAGGAGTGATTTCTGGTCTTGGTTCGTACCAAATCATCAATGCCCAATAATGCTGTCGGGGTCAGAAGTCAAGGGTGAAATGAACTATATTTTCCCCCCTTGACATCCACCCCCCTCGGTGTTATGATGCCAACGAGACGGCAGCCGGGCAAGCTTGATGCCGCCTCGAATAATTTTTGCTCTATTTGCACCCTGAATGTGGATCACACAGAGTTTGGGATTGATCCGAGGATTACGCCATGAACAAGACAAAAGATATGACCGTAGGCAGCCCCACCAAAACCATCTTCTTTTTCTCCGTACCCGTCTTGCTTGGAACCCTATTCCAGCAAATATATAACATGGCCGATACGATCATTGTCGGGCAATTTTTGGGTGAAGACGCCCTTGCTGCCGTGGGGGCGACTGGAAGCACTGTATATCTTGTAATTGGCTTTGCTTCCGGCCTTACCCAGGGCTGCGGTATTTTAGTCTCACAGGCATTTGGCGGGCACCGTCTGAACGAACTAAAGAAGGTAGTTGGCACAGCGCTCTTGCTCACAGTGGTGTTTTCAGTTATCCTCACGATTCCTACCGTTTCTTTTAGCCGCCAGATTCTGTTAGCGTTGCACACCCCTTCGAACGTACTCCTCTACGCACACGAATATCTTCGCGTCATCTTTGGAGGTATCCTGTGTACGATGGCCTACAATATTGCAGCCAGTATCCTTCGCTCTTTGGGTGACAGCCGCACACCTTTATATTTCCTCATTTTGTCGTCATTCTTGAATATTGTTTTGGATATATTTTTTATCGCGACACTACATATGGGAACTGCAGGCGCCGCTTGGGCAACGGTGTTGTCACAGGGAATTTCTGCACTGCTATGCTTTTGGTACATGTTTCACAACTACAACAATCTACGTCTCAGTATCCGCGATCTGTACCCCGATCCTTATCGGATTCTGTGTATGATACAAAGCGGCATTCCCATGGCTTTAAACCAAACCGTTACTGCGTTTGGAATTATGATTCTGCAGAGCGGCATCAATCAATTCGGTTCTTCCGTAATGGCGGCCTATACTGCCGCTTCTAAGCTTGAATCCTTGGTGATGCAACCTATGATCGCACTGGGCTCGGGCATTTCTACGTATTGCGCACAAAACATAGGAGCCAGGAAAACAAAACGCATTTTTGTTGGTGTACGCAGCACGATGCTCCTTTCCCTTGGTGCTGCAATTCTGGGTATGGCTTTGTATGGAATTGCCTCCAAAGCCATTCTGCGGATATTTTTGAGTGATCCCTCGCCCGAAATGGTACATTATGCACTGCAATATCTCTACACAAGCGTGTGGTTCCTTTTATTTTTGGCATGGATTTTTCTGTTCCGCAATGCTTTGGTTGGGCTCGGGAACGGCCTTATCACCATAATTGGTGGCGTGGCCGAGCTTCTTTGCCGTTTTTTGTGCATTCATTTTCTGCTTCAACCTTTCGGTTTCTGGTGTATTTGTCTAACCAATCCTATTACCTGGATCGTTGCGTGCAGCCTTTTCTGCGGATTTTATTTTCGTTGGGAACACCAGCAAAAACATTGCTCAAAAAGTGCGAGATGATCCATCTCAGAAGATTATCGGGGTCTCTGCCAGTGGATTCTGTCTGAAGGAACGTCTTGGCAATCTCCGCAATGTCATCGACCAGAATTCCGACGAAATGCGAATCGCCATGATCGCCATGCAGGATGAACAGTTTGCCCATCAGACGTTTATGTCTGAACGGTGTAACCATAAACACTTCTTCTCGAATCAATTCCGGCCATGCCACAGGATCGATTTTAAGGCACCATACAGCACGTTTCAGTGCCAGATGACAAAGGGGGGTTACAAGGAGCAAAAACGACGTTACACAGCCCCCAGGCATCACGCAATGCATCGTATTCCCATGCAAAGTATATTGGATTGACCGGAGAAAATACCGACGTCTCTGTACAACTTTGAAAAAGATGAGTTGAAAACTATAAGCCTATTGTGTTGCGGAGCAATCAAGCGTTTCGTTTTGTAAATGAATCGTGCATATAAAAAGCAGACCCGTGAGTCCACGGGTCTGCTTTTTTGTATTTGCGATAGGGAAGAGTATGGACGGGTTACGCAGGTATCGATCCGGGAGATTCGGTTTCCAAACACCCACATCCGCGGGGCTTTTCGCGGATTCGTATGGCTTTTTATTTGTGGGCGGGCTCCTCGCCGGCTGGACATTCTCTCCCCATTTGGCAGCCGCTACCGAATGATTCGTGAAGGATTAATTGGTGGGAAGTTCGCGATAGGTCATTCTTTCAAAATCAGAATAACCACCAGCGTCCTCTCCATTGCCGGAAGCGTATAACCCCAGTGTACAGCCGACAAAACCGCCGGCATGTTCCGTGCTTAAAGAGCGCAGATCAATGTCGGAGATAACCGGTTTCCATTCACTATTGCTTTGGTAAAGAACACTGGCCACAAGCCCTTCTACGCGCAACTTCAGTTTGATGGGGAGTGCAGCCGGCAGATCCATTCGCGCCAAACAGCTGTCTTCACCATCTTTGCAAAGAGAAACAACAAGTTTGACCCCCGAATCCTGGGGATAGCACTCTGCCCGCAGATGGTTTTCGTTGCTTTGAACCATGGCAATACCGGCGCAATCACTCTCTTTGCAGAAATGCGGGATAAAGCTGGTTTCAAATTCGCAATTCCAGTGTTGCTGACGCAGCGCGAGGTATGCAGGCTCACCGCAATCCTTCAAGCTGTCGCAACGATGGAAAAGACGAACAATATGCTCTTCTGCGTGCAGTTCCAGTTCGTGATCGCGGTGATTGCGCAAAGTCAGCAATTCCAGCGGCAGAGAAGGTGTATCAAACGTATAGGTTTTACATTGGGGTACGTCGTCAGAAGGCTGCCCCTCGTAAGGCAGCGTGACTACTTCTTCAAGATGACCGACCCCCGCATTTACAACCGGCCAACCATCTTCCCAGGTGACCTTTGCCAAAAAGGTTTCACGCCCCAACAACGTGTACCCTTGGTTCGGCCGGCAAGCCAATACAACCATATACCAGTTGCCGTTTCCGTCATCCACTAAGTCGGCATGACCGACGCAGGTAACAGGATATTGGGCTCCCAAATGGCGATGCGTCAGAATGGGGTTGCAGGGGCAGTACTCGTAGGGACCAAACACATTTTTGCTGCGCGCGATCATGACGCTGTGGTGGATGGAAGTACCGCTTTCCGCATGCAAAATGTAATAGTAACCGTCCTTTTTGTACAGGTGAGGTCCCTCCGGCCAAATGGCTTTGCGCTGGAATCCGGTAAGTACAATGGTGGCATCGGGCTTTAACTTCATCGTGTCCAGATCCAGAGTTTGAATCCAAATTTCGCAGTCGCCATTGTAGCGGTCCCCGGCAGACCGCGGCCTTGGGCCGATATAATAGCAGGTACCGTCATCGTCAAAAAAGAGACTGGGATCAATGCCGCCGGTAGACTCACCCAAATAGTAAGGCTCGGACCAGGGGCCGCGCGGATCTTTTGCAGTGACGATAAAATTTCCTTGGTCGGACACGTTGGTGGTAATCATATACCAGGTGCCCTTATGGTAACGAATGGTAGGGGCAAAAATTCCCTGGGAATGCTGACAGCCGGACAAAGGAACCTGAGAATCACGATCGAGCACATTGCTGATCAAATTCCAGTGGACAAGATCTTCGCTCTCAAAAACCGGCACGCCGGGAAAATACGCAAATGTCGAATGAACCGTATAGAATTTGTTCCCTACCCGGCAAATCGAAGGGTCGGGAAAGAAGCCTGTCATGATAGGATTTTTAACGGAAAGCATAGAAAACCTCCAGGTATAAAGGGGTGATATTCTGCATGCAAAAATATAGAGTTATGGCCGCTGCATCCAAGAGGAAAAACAGATGCAGCGGCCATAGCTATTAGAGGGTGCCGCCGAACTGACTTTTCGGATTACAGGCACTGGAAAACAGGGGCGGATGGCAGGGAAAGGATTTTACTCTTTTACACTGCCAATGGTCATGCCGGATACAAAGTATCTTTGCAGGAAGGGATAAAGCAGAATGATGGGAAGCATCGTCACCACAGTAGCGGCGGAACGCACGGTAACCGGCGTGACGGCCGCGGGACCGGTGGTGGCACTGCCGCTTTGCTGCATGACAGAGGAAAGAAGCTTCATCAACTCATATTGCAGGGTCGTATACTGGGTGTTCATCCGGTTGTACAACATAGCATCGAACCAGGAGTTCCACTGTCCGACAGCTACGAACAGGGCGACGGTGGCATACACCGGCTTGCACAGGGGCGAGATGATACGGGTAAAGATGGTGAAATCGTTGGCACCGTCAATCATGGCGGATTCTTCCAGCGCGCTGGGCAGACCTTCCATGAAAGTGCGCATAACCAGAACGTTAAATGCGCTGACCATGCCCGGAATGACGTATACCCAGAAAGAGTTGGTCAGGTTCATGTTGCGGTACAAAACCAAGGTGGGGATCATACCGCCGTTCACGTACATGGTGATGACCCAGAACAAAGACAGCTGGGAACGGAACAAAAAGCGTTTGCGGCTGATGATGTAGGCCAAAAGTGCGTTCGTTACCAGGGCGAAGATGGTGCCCAACACAGTTCTGGCCACCGAAACCACTGCACCGGTGAGGATGTTCTGCTGATGCAGAACCGTTTTATAGTTCGAGAGCGTAAAGATGCGCGGCCACAGATGGATGCCACCGCGTACGGCGTCGACACCGTCGTTGAAAGAAAGCGCCACCGTGTTCAGAACAGGATACAGCGTAATGGTGACGAACAAAACCAGGAAAATGGTATTGCAGGTAACAAAGACTTTGTCCATGGTGGATGATTTGATTTTCATGTGTACCCTCCCCTTAGAACAATCTGTCTTCACCGGCACGTTTGGCAATCCAGTTTGCGCCGAGAATCAGAATAATTGCAACGACGCTCTTGAAGATACCGGCTGCAGTACCCAAAGAATAATCGTTCTGGCTGATGCCCCAAGTCAAGGTGTAGATATCAATGGTTTCCGAAACACTCTTGACCAGGCCGTTGCCAAGCAGATACTGGACTTCAAAGCCTGCATTCAATACGTTGCCAATATTCATGATTAGCAGAATCATAATGGTGGACTTGATGCCAGGAAGCGTGACGTGCCAGATTTTGCCCCACCGGCCGGCACCATCCAAAGTGGCTGCCTCATACAGGCTGGGATCGATGGAGGTAATGGCGGCCAGGTAGACAATGGCATTCCAGCCGGTTTCCTTCCAAACATTGGCAAATGCAACGATTGGCCAAAAATAACCCGGATTGGCGAAGAAGTTGATGGGCGAATTCAGAATGCCCAGGTTCACCAGCATCTCATTGATGATACCGGTGGAAGACAGCGCATCGTGCAGAATACCGGTGACAACGATCCAGGAAAGGAAGTGGGGCAGATAGGAAACCGTTTGAACAAGCTTTTTGCCGAACATGTTGCGTACTTCGTTCAGCAGGATGGCGAAGATAATGGCCATTAAAAAGGTGGTCACCAGATTGAGAACGCCCATGGCCAGAGTGTTACGGATATCACGCAAAAAGACGTCGTCAGAGAACAGGAATTTAAACTTTTGCAGTCCTACGAATTTAGATCCGAAGAGGCCGTCTTTGGGTTTGTAGTCCTGAAAGGCCATTACCCAGCCTGCCAGTGGAACATAATAAAATACGATGCCGTATACAAAAAAGATAGCCGCACAGACCATCAGAAATTTCTGGCGTGAAATCTCTTTCCATGTAATACGCTTTGATGGATTTTTCATTGGAGAGTCCTCCTAAGGAACGTGTATGGCGAATCATGTGTTGCAAACTAACGTTTAAGGAGCTTGCGGGTTGAATGCATTTCATAAAAAAGTGGCCACAGCTACACCGTGCAACCGTGGCCACTTGTATGTGTCAACGTCTATGTCGCCTGCAATAACGGGCATCAAAGACCGGCACGGCGCTCAAGCTCAGTTTGCATTTCTGCCAAGAAATCCTGCGGATTGGCTGCGTTGTACGCAGTCATGTATTGATTCCAGGTGCTTTCAAAATCAGGCGCCATAACAACTTTGGGCAGCCATTCGTGTTTGACTTCGCCCATCTTGACCCAGGCAACACCACCGGGGGTTGCGGTAGTCATTGAACCGGAGTAAGAATACATCGGGAACCAGGGGCCCTGTTCTTCTTTCACAGAACCGATCATATCGACGTAGCTGTCTACGCCGTAGGCAGCAAATACTTTCTGCAGGGGGGTGGACAGGCTGTCCAGGAATTCGCTTGTCTGCTGCTCGGGCTTCATGGCGTTCTTGCCGTCCCGGCTGGTGCCCAGCCACTGCGGCATGTAGGAATAGCCGCACAGGTGTGAGGCCTTGTAGGTGGGATCCGCGCATTTCGTCCGCATTTCATCGGTGCGGTAATACAGGCCGTTTTCATCAACCAGGTAATCCTCACCTTCAACGCCCCAGAAGCGAAGATCGTGGATTTCCTGATCCAGCAGATCGTTCATAAACTTAAATGCAGCGTCAATATCGGAGCAGCTGGTGGTAACGGCCACGCCGCTGGAATTGTTCAGGGTATCGGCGTAGGTGTGCCAGCGGTTTTCCATTCCTTCGTCAATGGTCAGGCCCAGCGGAACGTAGTTGCAGCCCTGCTCGTCCAAACCCTGCTGTTTGAAAACATCATTGACATTGTTCGCGAAGTCCCACCACTGGTCGCACATGCCCAGCACAGCGCCGGTGGAAAGCTTGGCGATGTATTCATCGTAGGTCTGGGTGGCGAATTCTACATCCACGTAGCCTTTCTGGTATTCTTCGTTCAATTTCTGGAAATACCTCTTGGCAGTAGGCGTGGTATTGTAGTCAACCACCTGCATCGTATCCTTGTCTACAATGACAGAGCCGTCGTTGGGATACCCATCAAGGAACTGGGGTGCATTCTCGATGCAGAAATAGCGCCAGTCTTCGCAAAGGGCCGTGGGAATGTTCTTGGTACCGTTTGCCATGGTGGGGTTGGCATCGGCATAGCTTTCCAGCAGATCGAAATACTGGTCCAGGGTTTTGATTTCGGGGTAACCGGCCCATTCCAGAACACGCGCCTGAATCCAGAAGGCTTCATCGTTATGGGTGGTGGCACGATCTTCGCCATAGGTGTTCTGGAATACGTTGGCCCAATAGATTTTGCCGTCCTCCTGGCGGAAGTTGTCCCACTCTTTGTCGGTGTACATCTCTTTCAGGTTGGGATACTTTTCCAGGTAATCATCCCAAGGCACCAGGACGCCTGCATCGTAAAGAGACATCATGGCATCGCCGCCATTGATGAAGTCCGGATACTCACCGCCCGCGATGATTGTGCCGATGGCTTCTGCGTCGGTCTGGCCGGTCAGCCAGGTCTCTTTCAGTTTGGCACCGGTCTTTTCGGCAATGATGTTCATAACATCGTTGTCATCATTGATTTCGGAACCGGGCATTGCGGTAAACATCGTAAATGTTTTGATCCCATCGGACGATTCATTAGAGCCGCCACATGCCGTTAAGCCCAGCAGCATGACCGCGGACATACTTGCCGCAAATGCGCGGCGCCACAATTTTACTTTCATAATTGGCCTCCTGTAGATAGATTTTCCGCCCTTGCGGGTTTCCCTGATTTAAGTATATATACCAAAAATGTTTTACACAACCGACAAATTCCAGTAAAAACCCCTGAAAATTATAGCTTTGCAAATTCAACGGAAGAGGAAATCGCGCTAAACAGCGAAACAATGATACAAAAAAGACAGGCAGTTCCCCATCCTTGAAGTATTTTGGAAGGCAACATGCCTGCACTTTTGTTTGGCTTATCGTTGTTTTTTAAGAATGAAAAAAACGAAAAGCAAGTGTATGATTATTCTGGTGTGAATTATTTCCCGGGAAATTCAGAATGTGGTTTCTCGGTTTTGCTCTTCCGAAAATGGGAAGGCGTACAGCCTTTCAGCTCGATAAATTTGCAAAGGAAATAATCCACATCTTTATAGCCCACATCTTCGGCAATGCGGCCGATCTGCTTGTTTGTGTACAATAACTGGCGGCACGCTTCGTTAATACGGTAAGAACACAAATAGTTTTTAAAGGACTGCCCGTATTTTTTGCGGAAGATTTGCCCTAAGTATGCACTGTTGATATAGTATTTTTTGCCCAAGCCCTGCAACGTCAGGTTTTCCGAGTAGTGTTCCTGGATTTCCTTGTCGATAGAATCCAAAATATCGATGGAGATATTTTTTCGCAGAAGGGAAAGGTAGTCTGCATACTCGCGTGCAAAGCGGAACAGATGCTGTCGGCTCCCGCGGGAAATTCCTTCCCGGAAAGACTGCGCGCTGATAAATTGCAGCATTTCCTTCTGGTTGGCTTCGTTGTCCAAATTGGATGCAAGATGCATAAGCCGGAACAAAAGATAATTTAAGTTCAGGTTGATATCTTTGTCATGTACGCCACGCTGCTGCATTTCGGCAAACAGATGGTCTATTTCGGAGCCGATGCGTTCCTGCTCATTCAGTTCAATGGCGGTAATCAACTGATCCAGGGTATCTTTGCACAAAACGGCTCTTTCTTGCGGAACCGATAACTCTTCCTCGTAATAATAGATCGATTTTTGCTGGCGGAAGGCGCAAAGGTTTTTCAGCCCGCAGACGGTATCATACGATTCAGAAACAGTGGTGATATCGTCCACTGTTTTGCCAACCAGAAATCGCAATTCGTGTTGTGTCGAAACACCCAATTTCTTATAAAAATCCTGGATATACTGTGTTTCGGAACAGCCGGCATTTCGGGCAAGCGCACCGCTGTAAACAAAAGCAATCCCATACCCAACGCGATCCAACGAAGCGTCACAGAAACACCGGCTCCGGTCCTCGCCTAAAATTTGCACACAGCTTTGGTACAGGTCACGCTGCACCATACGGAAGTGGTTCTCATCATCGTCATCTTCGCCGTCCGAAGAATGGCAAGCGGAAATTTCAATGTAACGAACGCCGCCCGAAAAATCCAGATGCTTATGCAGATAATCCACGCCGTTGGGATCATATTTGCCGAACAGCAACGAGATCAAACACCGGGCCTGATAGGCCAGTTCGTACTGCTCCTCCATTTTGCTGTTTTGCGAGATGTTATTGTATTTGCTGAGAATGGATAACAGATCTTGCTTTTCCACCGGTTTGAGAAGATAGTCGATACACCCGTAGCGCAGCGCTTTTTGAGCATAGGAAAACTCACTGTATCCGCTCAGAATCACGAAACCGGCGTTGGAAAGATTCTCCCGGCGAACAGTTTCCAGTAATTCAAGTCCGGTCATTTTTGGCATCATAACGTCGGTGATGACAAGGTCAACGGGTAACCTTTTTATGTACTCCAAAGCCTCCTGTCCGTCAGACAAAACGGCAGCCACTTCATAGCCTGCGGCGTTCCAGTCAATCAACGCCTGCAAACCTTGCGCAATAAACTGCTCATCATCTACGATAATAACTTTTAACATGTCACTCCGCCCTTATTGCTTTGTTTAGAGGAAACCGAATCGAAACAAGTGTTCCAATGCCCGGCTCGCTTTCCACCGAGAACTGTGCAGTATCCTCCGTCATCATGCGGATGCGCAGGCAGGTGTTCACCATGCCTACGCGTCCTTTTTCTTTTAACATTTTCAGGCTGGCGTTGCGCATCCGGTCTTGAATACGTTCTACCTCGGCCTCGTCCATACCGCCACCGGTATCTTCAATTTCCATGCAAAGCGCATCGTTTTCTGTATACACGCGTACAAAAATCCAACCGGGAAAAGATTTTGCTTCAATACCGTGCACACAGGCATTTTCCACAAAGGTGGTAATGGTCAATTTCGGAACCAGGATGTTCTGGCAATCTTCCTGCGCATTGATTTGATACGAAAGGCGCTCCCCGAAGCGATATTTTTGCAAGGACAGGTACGCTTCAACAAACGCCAGCTCACGCTTAATGGTATTGGAATCCGAGGACCAATCCACGTTTTGGCGCACCATTATGGCCAATTTCTGTATCATATCGGCGGTTTCTTCTTCTTTTTTCAGGATGCTGTGCATACGGATGCTTTCCAGTGCGTTGAACAGAAAATGGGGATTGATTTGGCTGTATAAAGCCATCAGCTCTGCGTTCTGCCGGGCAATATCCATCTTCTGCTCTTTCAGTCGGCATCGGTAGGCGGTGTCAATCAGGCTGTTCATCCGGTCAGCCATGCGGTTGTAGTTGTCCATCAGACTGCCGATCTCATCTTGACCGTTTGGCCCGGAAATCTTGATCAACACGTCGCTGTCTATCTGGTTGAAGACTTTTTCCAGACGGAAAAGACGAGAAGTAATGGAATTCTCCAGCAGATTCATCAAAAGCTGCGGGGGAATAATGTTCAGGATCAGCAGCAGGATCAGGATATAGATGTTTTGGCGAATCAGGGCTAAAACGTTGCCGCTTGGTTCCATCACATAGATGTCCAGATCTTCCCCGTAAAGGGTAAAATGCTGGGACAAGCCTACCGAATCAGACGGGGAGAATGTGTCATAAGGCTGCCAACGATAATTGGGCATTGCGTTCGTAAGCAAAATCCGGTTACCGCTGCATACATAAACTGAATCGTTATACCCCATGTTCTGGAAATCGCGGTCCAGTGTGCTGTAATTGATTCCAATACACAAAAGGCACTCCGCCTTATTGCTGTAAAGGCCATTCATCCCACGTAAAAACAACACCTGGCGCCCATCTGTTTCATCATAAGAAAAAAGAAGCCGCGGGCTGTAGCCATCCGCAGTATACTGCTGATACCAGGGCTCCTGCGAAACGGTGGATAACCGTGCAAATTCACTGCCGTTTATCAGGGTTTCATTGTCTGCATACACCCGTATGACAGAATTTGTGATCCGGGAAACACCCTGCAGCAAAGAATTGTGGATGTATTCTCGGTAATTTGAAAAATAGTCCTGGGGACTGGCATATTGCCGGCTCACAAAATCCTGAAGGGAGTTATCCATATACAGGCTGGTAGAAATCAGCGCGGAATCTTCTGTGGCGGCGGAAAGCATCGACTGCACTGATTTGGCTATTTTTTCCATCTGGTGCAGCTGCTCGGCATGCTCGTTCTTGGTTAATGCATGTAAAATTACAATATCGGTCAAAAATATGGGGATCAGAATACATAAAAAATAAAGATATCTAAGTTTTTTCTTCAGGCTTAAGTTATTGAGAAAACTTTCCAGCTTGATTCTGACATGATGAAACCGGTTCATACAAAGCTCCTTACCGGTGAATGTTGCAAAATGACCTTGCTATTTTTAGCGGTGCAAAGTATAATGCCAGTATCAGTATAATTCAGCCGCAGAACCATTGTCAATCAAATAACAGATTGAATAGTGCACAATCTGAATCGCTGTTTTTTGTGAATATTTACATCCTGAAAAAAAGGAGGAGAACTCATTGAGAGGCGTTTTTAATCCGGACAGCCCCATGATGCGCGCCCTGGGCGTTGTGTGGGATCTTATTGTCCTGAATCTGCTGTTCCTGGTTTGCTGCATTCCGGTGGTCACCATTGGCCCTGCCATCACGGCTTTACATTATGTCACCACAAAAATGGCGGGTGAAAAAGACGGCACTCCGGTGGTCGGCAATTTTTTCAAGTCATTCCGGGCAAATTTCCGCCAGGGCGTACTGATGGGAATTCTTTTTGGGGCCGCAGGGGGATTTCTGGGCTATGATATCTATCTTCTATGGCATTCCGGGAATTTCCAAAACAGCATCTTTAAGATTTTGATTCCCGTGGCAGCAATCGCTTATATGATGACCTTCGTATATGCTTTCCCGCTGCTTGCAAGATTCAACAATACGGTTTTAGGTACCATACGGAATGCGTTTATCATGTCTGTGACCTCTTTGCCCAAAACCTTTTCCATGTTGTTGTTGATAGGCGCATGTGTAGCACTTACCCTGTATACACAGACCACATTGCGCTATGGATTGTTTTTGTGGTTTGCGCTGGGGTTCTCTTCGATCGCTTATGCAAATGCATTTGTTTTAAATGACGTTTTCATGAAGTGCTCAGAGCAGTACTCTTCTCAGATAAATCAGGAGCAGTCTCAGGATACTACGGAGAATTCAGACGACAAAGAGTAACCGTTTGACGGCATAGAAAAAAGCAAAAGAGCGCGGAAGTCATCTCCGGCGCTCTTTTGCTTTGGTCTGGAAATCAGGCTTTCAACGTAAAGGCAGCAACGCTGCATGCGGGCAAGAGGGAAGCAAAGCTGTTGGTACCAACAGTTATGTTTGTCAACGGCTTCGGCTCGACTTGAAGGGGATTATCGAACGTATTGTAGGCAGCCGCGCCGGCACCATCACCGCTAAGCACCTGACCGGTGATGGAAGTAAACTTGCTCAGGCCATCCCAGTGAATTTCAACAGGCACAAGGGTACATTATACCGTTGCTTCTTGCGGGAACCAGATGCGGTAATGCCCGCTTAAAGCAAGCAGCGCAAAAAGATACAGGCAATTGTCATAATAACGCCGCGGTCCGGAACGGAGCGGAGTGCTAAAGAACCGGCGGAGCCATTCATCCGCGCAGGCGTCATCCAGAATCAGGGAACCCTGCGCAATGGTAGCCAGAAGCCCTACAGGATGCAGAGCATTTCCTTCAACGGGTGTGCCGTCGATCAGATAGATGCCGTTTGTTTGCCCGTGTTCCTTTTCTTCAAAAAATTGCTGAATATGTGCAGCTGTTTCTTGGGCCCAACCGTCTTTGTCCCCGAACCATTGGGCATCCAAAGCAATGTTGCCCAACGTGCGGTATGCATCGCTGAAGAACCAGTCGTGACGGTCCGGCTGATCACCCCGATGCGGGCGGCCGTCGTACTCGGCATATTCGGCACTCAAACCGGTACGAGCGTGGCAGGCTTTGCGCAGGTACTGGCGGCTGGCCGCTGCGGCTGCATGCCAGAAAGGACGGTCGCATTCGTCGCTCCACAGAGCAAAAAGTTCATAGAAATGCGGCAAATGATAAGAGGGATCGGTAAATTCACAGTTGGGAATGAATTTGATGAGATGGTTTTCGGGGTTCCACATGGGAAATCCGGAACCGGCTTCTTCGCCTTTGTGTACACATGCATGCAAGATGCGCCGTGCCCAGGAAGCGTAATCCAGTATCCCTTCGCCGGAACCCCAGCGGTTGGCCGCAAAAAACAGGGACATGGCAAAAAATTCTTCGCCGTCAGGGGCGGGTCCATCGGAATTTTTGCTGCCGTCAGTATGACAGGACCAGGCAAAATAGCCGGCGTTTTCCCCTTCGGTGAGGTACATGTGGGTCACGACCCATCGCCACAGGCAGTCGAATTCCTTCTGGCGATTCATTTGTACGCAGAACATCATTGCGTAGGACATGCCCTCGGTACGGACGTCATGGTTCCCCGTATCCTCTATGTACATCATGTCAGGTCCGGCACAATGGCAAAGGCGAACCCCCTCCGGACCATAGAACATCTCCTCAAATGTGCTTTCCAGCTTGTTGTCAATTTCGGCCTGCGAATATCCAAGCCGTTCCAGTCTGTTCAAATATTGCCCGTTATAGTAGGCACCTTCCATAATAATTTCAGCTCCTTTTGAATCGTGTAAGGCGCAACCGATTTACTCGGTCTGCTGTTCTTGTAACTCACTATAGCAGTTTTTCGATTGCATGGCAAGCGCAAAAATGGTACGGGTATGGCGAAAAGCCGTCAGCCATTTGAAAACTCTCTGGAATACAGCAATAAATGAGGAAGACTGTTTCATCCTACATCTTTTTCAAGAATCAGAGGAATAAACAGAAGCCGCAACATTCGCCTATCCTTATTTTTCATCATGGTTCTCTAAGGCAACACCGCACAATTCCCGCCTTACGGCTTAAGCACCGCTCCGGCG
>ENA-OPNR01000701-OPNR01000701.1-human-gut-metagenome-genome-assembly--contig:-NODE-701-length-14907-cov-2.876380_pt1 | contig 14907 bp, 10 predicted proteins | sample MGYA00241543_ERZ501783 | MGnify/ENA primary metagenome ERZ501783 (study PRJEB25962, sample SAMEA2042557) | human gut metagenome | biome: human gut; feature: human-associated habitat; material: faeces... | reverse complement strand
GGCTTTGGCTTGCGGGAATGCAATAGCCAATCAGACATATAATTTTTCAGGAGGAACGAGAATGATCCCAAAGTATAGTGTAAAACGTCCGTACACAGTGTTAGTGGCTGTTGTACTGGTGATCGTTTTAGGAGTTGTTTCGCTGACGAGGATGACAACAGATCTGCTGCCGGCAATGAATCTGCCGTATGTGATCGTTGTCACAACAGATGTGGGGGCAAGTCCGGAGGAAGTGGAAAAAGATGTGACATCGCCGATCGAAGCGGCAATGGCGACGACTTCCAATATTAATAATGTAAGTTCCATGTCCTATGATAACTATTCTATGGTTGTTTTGGAGTATGAACAGAGCACAAACATGGATTCTGCCATGATTGAGATCCAGCAGCAGCTGGATCAGTTGACCGGACAATTTCCGGATTCAGTGGGCACACCAATCATTATGCAGATCGATCCGGATATGATGCCGGTCATGATCGCATCCGCAGATGTGGATGGAATGGATCAGGCAGAGGTATCTGATTATGTGGACAATGAATTATTACCGCTGTTTGAGAGTATCGAGGGTGTGGCATCTGTGACGGCAACAGGTGTGCTGGATACGGACCTTCAGGTAACCATGAATCAGGAGAAAATAGATGCTTTAAACGAACAGATTTTAAGCAAAATAGATGCCCAGTTTACAGATGCACAGGCAGAGTTAGACAAGGCATCTTCCCAGATCGACAGTGGGAAAAAGAAGCTTTCCGATGGTGAAAAAGAGATGGGAAGCCAGCTCGGAGCAGGTGAAAATGAGATCATTAATAATAAAATCCAACTGTTTAACACCGAAGCAGATCTGACCACACAATTATCAGATCTTCAGAAATCACAGTCGTCCATGGATGGTGCAATCAAGTCGTTACAGTCAGCTTATGATGGAGCAACGCAGTTACAGAGCGCGATTGACGGTTTACAGAAAGCAAAAGACGGTGTCAGCCAGGCGAAGAGTGGGGCAAAGCAGTTATATCAGGCGCACGATGGTGTAATGGCAATTTTAACAGCAAAAAATCCAATGACAGGTGCAGACATGACAGTGGAGGAAGCGCTTGCAGCAGCGGTTCAATATGGTCAGATGACACAGGAACAGGCGAATCAGTTGAAAACAGTGATTTCAACTTTACAGGCAGATCCTAAAATGTTAGAAGCATATAAAAATGCGGCCAGCGAATCCGATTTCGTCGCCTACATGGAATCCACAGCCATTGCCCAGATCAATGCACAGGCAGGGACTTCCTATACAAGTGAGAGTGACATTGCCAGCCAGATCGTGACATTACAGTCCAAACTGGATGATATCAATGTGATGCTGACGAGTCAGGCATCCTCTTTTGCAGATGCAGGCGTGACGTTGACTTCTTACAAAGACATTCCTGCTGCAATCTCAAAATTAAGTGAGAGCAAGACGCAGATTGCGACGGGAATTGCGACGATCGAGTCTGCCCAGACACAGGTGGCAGACGGTAAAACGTCTTTAGATGACGCATTAGTGACTTTAAATGAATCCCAGATATCCGGTATCATGGAGATGAGCAAGGGATATGCGGATCTTGCTGTTGCAGCAAATAAGATCGAAGAGGGACAGAGCCAGTTAGATGATGCAAAAGAACAGGCAAAAGATTCAGCGGATCTGAACACGATCATCACAATGGATACCTTAAAAAATCTTCTGACAGCACAGAACTTCTCCATGCCGGCAGGTTATGTGACAGAGGGGAACGAGCAGTATCTGGTGCGAGTCGGAGATGAGGTGACATCCAAAGCAGATCTTGAAAATCTCGTTCTGATGGATCTTGGTATGGATGGTATCGAACCGGTCAGACTGTCAGATGTGGCAGATATCGAATACATTGACAATTCCGGAGATTCCTATTCCAAAGTGAATGGAAATCCGGCGGTAATGCTTTCGATTGAAAAGCAGACCGGCTATTCCACCGGAGATGTGACAGACCGGTTATTGGATAAATTTGACAGTTTGGAAAAAGAAAATACAGCGTTACATTTGAGCGTTCTCATGAATCAGGGGATTTACATTGACATGATCGTGAAATCAGTCGTAGAAAACATGATCGTGGGAGCCATCCTTGCAATTATTGTATTGTTATTATTCTTAAAAGATATAAAACCTACACTTGTAATAGCATGCTCGATCCCGCTCAGTGTTGTTTTTGCAGTGGTACTGATGTACTTTACGCATATTACGTTAAACATCATTTCGCTGTCGGGGCTGGCACTCGGAATTGGTATGTTGGTGGATAACTCCATTGTCGTGATCGAGAACATCTATCGATTGCGGGGAGAGGGATATTCCATCCGGAAAGCAGCCGTGGAAGGTGCTTCACAGGTGACAGGAGCAATCATAGCATCCACACTTACAACCGTCTGTGTATTTGCACCGATTATTTTTACAGAGGGTATCACAAGACAGTTATTTGTGGATATTGCACTGACAATTGCATTTACGCTTGCAGCCAGTCTTCTTATGGCATTGACTTTCGTGCCGATGATGGCAGCAGGATTATTAAAAAATACAAAAGAGATCAGGCATAATTTCTTTGACAAAGTAAAAGAGGTTTATGGAAAAATTTTAGCTGTATGCCTGCGTTTCAAGCCAATCGTATTTATCGCGGTGATCGTTTTGCTGGGAACAAGTGTTGTGGCAGCATTCTCCAGAGGATATTCTTTCATGGATATGAATATGGAGACGAACCAGATCAGTGCGACGATTTCAGCAAAAGAGGATGAGACGCTTACTTTTGATGAACTGACAGAAATGGCAGACGAAGTCGTGGAAAAAGCATTGACGATTGATGGTATTGAGACCATTGGTGCCATGGCAGGTGGAAGTGCTCTTTCCATGATGGGAGGAAGTTCTACAGACAGTATTTCCATGTATATGATTCTGGATGAAGAATCTGAAGTGAGCAGTGCAGATGTAATCGAACAGTTGGATGAACTGACAAAAGACATGGACTGCGAAGTTACAACAGACACCTCCGCTTCTGATATGACATCACTTATGGGAAGTGGACTGACGATCAATGTAAAAGGAAATAATCTTGACAAACTGCAGGAACTTGCAGGCGAGGTTGCAAAAGTCGTAGAGAACACCGAGGGAACTGTGGATGTGGATGATGGACTTGCCAATACGACACCGTCTTTCACCATTTCTGTAGACAAGGAAAAAGCTGCGAAATATGGCATGACCGTTGCACAGGTATTCCAGCTTGTTTACGGTGAGATGGCATCCTCAACATCTGCAACGACAATCTCTACCGATGTAAATGATTATCAGGTTTATGTACAGAGCGAGGAGCAGTCCGATGTTACATTGGATGATATCAAAAAACTGACCTTTACCTATACAGACAGAGAAGGAAACGAGACAGAAGTAGCGCTTTCTGATATTGCACAGTTTGAGGAAGGTTACACATTAGGAACGATCAACCGTGATGCGCAGACCAGATATATCAGTGTGACCGCAGGAGTGGATGATGACCATAATGTCAGTCTGCTGAGTAATGAAATCCAGAAAGAGTTAGATAAGATCAATCTGCCGGAAGGATACTCCATTGAGATGGCAGGTGAGGATGAGATGATCGCAGATGCGATGAATCAGTTGTATCTGATGCTTCTTTTGGCGGTAATCTTCATTTACCTGGTCATGGTAGCACAGTTCCAGTCGCTGTTGTCGCCGTTTATCATTATGTTTACGATTCCGCTGGCATTTACAGGCGGTCTGTTCGCACTTTACTTTACCGGCAACGAAGTCAGCGTTGTGGCAATGATCGGATTTGTCATGCTCGCCGGAATTATCGTAAATAACGGTATCGTTATGGTAGACTTTATCAACCAGCTCCGCCGTGGCGGAATGGAAAAAAAAGATGCCATTATCGAATCCGGAAAAACAAGGCTTCGTCCGATTCTTATGACTGCACTCACCACGATCCTGTCCATGTCCACGATGGCAGTCGGACTTGGAGAAGGTTCAGAAATGATGCAGCCAATGGCGATCGTAACGGTTGGCGGTTTGTTATATGGTACACTGTTAACTCTGATCGTTGTTCCATGTATTTATGATGCATTCAACCGCAATAAGAGCATGGTCGAGGAGGACTTATAATGGATGAGCAGAAACTGATCCACGATCCACCACAGAAAGTGCTTGCCCTGTATCAGGCAGTCATTGAGTTCATTAATGAAGGCTGTGATATCAACACTTTAAAAGTAGCTGATATCACAGGCCGGGCAGGCATTGGAAAAGGAACGGCATACGAATATTTTTCTTCAAAGGAAGAGATAATCTCTTCTGCAATTTTATATTATGTGAAAGTGTGCTTTGAAAAACTGCAGGTAATTTCTACAGATAACAGAACGTTTCAACAGAAAATTAACGAGGTCATGGATTTTATTGATGAGCATGTAAAAGAAAAGCAGGGTGTCTTTTTCCTGATAAAAATGGTATTGGAATCATACGAGATACCAAAGAATCTGAAAGATGAGTATGAGCGTATGAAACAGCAGTGCTGTGATAAGGAGAAAAACGAGATTATCGACTGCATTGTGGAGGAGGGTGTCCGCGAAGGTCTGATCCGGGAGGAGAATGTTTTCCTGCGAAGAGCCGCGGTCGAAACCCAGCTTTCGGTCTATTTTATGTACCGCATCGCAGCAGAGAAAAAAATCGAACTTGACCTGGAGGCAGATTCTTTGAGAGAATATATCTATCAGAATATATTGAAATTATTAGGATAGAAAGAAGGAACAAATAAATTAAAATCACCTATAAAAAAATCAGTTGACAAATGCCACTTTAGCTTTTATGATGAAAAAAGATATAAAAAGGTGATGAGAAAGAGGAGTACACACAGACACCTGAAAGAGAATGACATTCACCGGCTGAGAGATGTCACCAGAACATGTTGTGTGGAAGGTAGCTTTTGAACCGTCGCGCAGAACCTGTCTGTTGCAGATAAGTGGCAGAACTTGCAAGTTGATCATGCGGAGAAAATTTTCGTATATCGCCAGAAGCAGTCAGAAGTAAGCGAGAACGAGTTGTCCCCGTTACCGGACAGTGGCTTAGGAATGAGCCGGCAGAGATATGTTGTTTTTACAACATAACAAAGGTGGTACCGCGTTGACACGCCCTTTGCATCCGTATGGATGTGAAGGGATTTTATTTTTTTAAGAAAGGAAAAAGACAAATGAAGGAATTAGCAAAGACCTATGACCCAAAGGGCATTGAAGAACGTCTCTATAAAAAATGGGAAGACAACGGTTACTTCCATGCAGAAGTAGATCGCAGCAAGAAACCATTCACCATTGTGATGCCTCCACCAAACATTACCGGACAGCTTCACATGGGACACGCATTAGACAATACCATGCAGGATATTTTGATCCGCTACAAGAGAATGCAGGGTTACAATGCATTATGGCAGCCTGGAACAGACCACGCTTCCATTGCAACCGAAGTAAAAGTCATCCAGTCCTTAAAAGAAAAAGGAATCGACAAGGCAGATCTTGGAAGAGAAGGTTTCTTAGAGAAATGCTGGGAGTGGAGAGAGGAATACGGTAACCGTATCATCAACCAGTTAAAGAAAATGGGATCTTCTGCTGACTGGCAGAGAGAACGTTTTACCATGGATAAAGGATGTTCTGATGCCGTACAGGAAGTTTTTATTAAATTATATCAAAAAGGATATATCTACAAGGGTTCCCGTATCGTAAACTGGTGCCCGGTTTGTAAGACATCCATTTCCGATGCGGAGGTAGAGCATGAGGAGCAGGACGGATTCTTCTGGCATATCAATTACCCGGTAGTTGGTGAGGAAGGAAGATTCGTAGAGATCGCAACGACAAGACCGGAGACTTTATTCGGAGATACCGCTGTTGCTGTAAACCCGGATGATGAGAGATACAAAGACATCGTTGGAAAAATGTTAAAACTTCCGATGACAGACCGTGAGATTCCGGTGATCGCTGATCCATATGTAGACAAAGAGTTTGGAACCGGATGTGTGAAGATCACACCAGCCCATGACCCGAACGACTTTGAGGTTGGAAAACGCCACAACCTGGAAGAAATCGTTGTCATCAATGACGATGCAACCATGAACAAGTTAGCAGGAAAATATGAGGGAATGGACCGCTACGAGTGCAGAAAAGCATTAGTAAAAGATTTAGAGGAAGCGGGACTTTTAGTAAAAGTTGTTCCACATTCCCACAACGTAGGTACACATGACCGCTGCGGCACAACCGTTGAACCAATGATCAAACAGCAGTGGTTCGTGAAAATGGACGAGATGATCAAACCGGCAGTTGAAGGCGTAAAAAATGGTGATATCCAGTTACTTCCAAAACGTATGGAGAAGACATACTTCAACTGGACAGACAATATCCGTGACTGGTGTATTTCCAGACAGTTATGGTGGGGACACAGAATCCCGGCATACTACTGTGATGAGTGTGGCGAGATGGTAGTTGCGAAAGAAGCACCTCATAAGTGTCCGAAATGTGGATGCACCCATATGACACAGGACCCGGATACCTTAGATACCTGGTTCTCCTCTGCATTATGGCCATTCTCCACACTTGGCTGGCCGGAAAAAAAAGAAGACTTAGATTATTTTTATCCAAATGATGTTTTAGTAACCGGATATGATATTATCTTCTTCTGGGTAATCCGTATGATCTTCTCCGGTTACGAGCAGATGGGCAAAGCGCCATTCCATACCGTATTATTCCACGGTCTGGTACGTGACTCCCAGGGACGTAAGATGAGTAAGTCTCTTGGAAACGGTATCGATCCGTTAGAGGTTATTGACAAATATGGTGCTGACGCACTTCGTCTGACACTGATCACAGGCAATGCACCTGGTAACGATATGCGTTTCTACTGGGAGAGAGTAGAGTCTTCCAGGAACTTTGCCAATAAAGTATGGAATGCTTCCCGTTTCATCATGATGAACTTAGAGGGCGCAGAGATCAAAACCCCTGCTCTCGATGAATTAAAGGCAGCCGACAAATGGATTTTATCCAGAGTGAACACACTTGCAAAAGATGTGACAGAGAACATGGATAAATTCGAGATGGGTATCGCCGTACAGAAAGTTTATGACTTTATCTGGGATGAATTCTGTGACTGGTACATCGAGATCACAAAAGTTCGTACCTATAACAAAGAGAATGATCCGGCATCTGCAAATGCAGCATTCTGGACCTTAAAGACGGTACTGACAGAGGCATTAAAGCTGTTACATCCATTTATGCCGTTTATCACAGAGGAAATCTTCTGTACGCTTCACCCGGAAGAAGACACCATTATGCTCGCAAAATGGCCGGAATACAAAGCAGAATGGAACTTTGCAGCAGAGGAAGAGATGGTAGAGCACTGCAAAGACCTTGTAAAAGGTGTTCGCAACCTCCGTACTGAAATGGATGTTCCACCATCAAGAAAAGCAAAGATTTTCATTGTATCTGACGATGCGAAAATTAGAGACACGTTTGAATCAAACAAAGAAGTTTATGTAAACCTTGCAGGTGCAAGTGAGATCGCAGTACAGGCAGATAAGACAGGAATCGAGGAGGATGCTGTTTCCGTTGTAATTCCTGGAGCAACACTTTACCTTCCACTGGAAGATTTAGTAGACTTTGAAAAAGAAAAAGAACGTCTGTTAAAAGAACAGGCACGTCTGGAGAAAGAACTCGCGCGTTCTAAGGGAATGCTTTCCAATGAGAAGTTCTTAAGCAAAGCTCCGGAAGCAAAAGTGCAGGAAGAGAAAGACAAGCTTGCAGGCTATGAGCAGATGATGGCTCAGGTCAAAGAGCGTCTTGCACAGATGAAATAGAACAATAACCGTCCAGTCTCCCTAGCCGGTGGCGTGGACGGTTATTTTTATGGCAGGGTGTGTCATTGGTTTGTTCAACATGCACAAATTACAGAGCGAAAATGTGCGAAAAAGCAGAAAACTTGCTTGAAAAAAAGACTGGAAACGAGTATTATATAGTATATATACGATTTTTTGTAGGAAGAAGGGAGTTGGAAGAATGGCATTACCAAGTATTTCTACACCAAAAGTGAAGATTGTGAATAAAGACTTAGAGGCATGGATCAGACTCCCTGCACTGGAAGAAGGAGAACACTATACGATCGAGTATCTGCACGATGTATTACGGGTGAACCAGATTACTTATGGAATTGATGAAGCACAGCTTCAGAAGATCCTCGATGAAGAAATCTATGAACAGGACGTACTGGTGGCAAGAGGCATACCGGCAGTAGAGGGACAGGATGGATTCTATGAGTATAAGGTGAATATGAACCTTGAGAAAAAGCCAAAGATACTGCCGGACGGATCCGTAGATTACTGGTCCATGTACAGTGTACAGTCGGTTCAGAAGGATCAGGTCATTGCGATATATCATCCGGCTGTAAAGGGAACAGATGGAATCGGAGTTTCCGGAAAACCGATTGCCGCAAGGGTTGCCAGAGAACAGGGAACACTTCGCGGAACCGGTTTTGGACGAAGTGAGGATTTCCTTACCTATTTTTCGCTGATGGATGGGAAGATTGATATTGAGAATGATAAGATCAGGATCCAGCCAATCTATGAGGTGAGCGGAGATGCGAATCTTACTACCGGAAGCATAGATTTTACAGGAGATATTGTGATCCACGGCAGTGTGGAATCCGGAGTTACGATCAAGGCAACCGGAAGTATCACGATTGATGGAAACGTGGAAGCCTGTAATCTGGAAGCCGGTAAGGATATCATTTTAAGAAGTGGAATGGTCGGAGGGAACAAGGCACATGTCAGAACCAAAGGAAATCTGTATGCAAAGTTTATTGAGTATACAGTCATCCAGGTAGAGGGAGATATGGAGGCAGACGTATTGCTCAACTGCACAGTTGCGTGCAGAGGATCTATTCTGATCCAGGGCAGAACAGCGAAGATCATCGGTGGAGATGTCAGCGCAGTCAAGGGAATCAGGGCTACCACGATCGGAAATGACGCAGAGATGCGGACAGCTGTGACCGTTGGAGTAAGTGCGGACTGTATTTCAAGACTGAATCTGCTGAAGAAGAAGATGGATATTACCAAAATGGAACTTGATAAGATCGAACAGGGACTTGCCAAGTTCGAAGAGATGGAGAAGGAGCGCGGAGTAAGCTATAAGGAAGATCCGAGAAGAGTGGCACTCTTGCGTACCAGAATCCAGAATACGGCTACACTTGCAGGAGATGAGGGCGAAGTGAAGCGGCTTGAGCGCATGATTTCAGATGGGGCGAATGCAACGGTCTGTGTGACAAGAGATGTATTCCCTGGGGTATCCATAGCGATCAGGGATCAGGTTTTAAATGTGAAGAACAATGCAAAGTGCGTAGAGTTCTATCATCTGAACGGAAAAATCTGCACGAGAACAGCAGAGGATTAACGGACAGTAACATGCAAAGGATTAAGAAATAAAAAAGAGCAGGATAGCATTTCAGGGGAAACAGGTTACAACCATAATTTTCCTGAAATGCTATTTTTATATTTCATATTATTGACGAAAAACTACTTTATTTTAATGGAAATTTCATAATTTGACATTGAAAGTGAATTCTTCCTATATTATAATCAATCAGTGAGAGAGAAATGATCAGTCAGTACAGGAAAGGTACGGAAATTAAGATGATAAATTTTGAAGAAGAATTGAAAAACTTTAAACCAAGTCTGGAAGTGGAAGAGGCAGAGCAGGCAATCTATAATCATGAGCTGACAGACATGACGGATGTTATGCAGGAAATGCTGCAGGAATTAAAGCAGCAGAACAGATAACAGGTAGATCACATGCACAGTGGCATGACAGATAGAGAGGTTTTTCATGAGATGTTATAATTGCGGTGCAGAACTTGGCAAGGGAGATAACTGCCAGAACTGCGGAACGAATGTAAAAGTATACAAAAAGATTTTGATGGCATCTAATGCCTATTACAATGATGCATTGGAGAAAGCCGGTGTCAGGGATTTGTCAGGGGCAATTGAGAGCCTGAAAATCAGTCTGCGTTTTAATAAATTAAATATTGATGCAAGAAATTTGCTTGGATTGATCTACTACGAGATGGGAGAAGTGGTGACTGCCCTCACGGAGTGGGTGATCAGTAAGAATTATCAGCCGAAGGATAATCTTGCGAGCAGGTACTTAGATGAAGTGCAGAAGAATCAGGCAAGACTGGATTCTGTCAATCAGACGATCAAGAAATACAATCAGGCATTGCTTTACTGCAAGCAGAACAGCCGTGATCTTGCAATCATTCAGTTGAAAAAAGTATTGTCGCTGAATCCAAAGCTGGTGAGTGGACATCAGCTTCTGGCGCTTTTATATATTCAGGAAGGACGCTATGATCTTGCGAAGAAATCACTGCGGAATGCCGGAAAAATTGATGCCAATAATACTGTGACACTGCGCTATCTGAAAGAAGCCAATGCAGCCTTAAGAGAGCAGAATCCGAGCAAGAAGCAGAAGAATGATGAACTCATTTCCTATCAGAGTGGCAATGAGACAATCATCCAGCCAAAATATCTGAAGGACAATTCTGCAGTCGGTACGATCATTAACATGGTGATCGGAATCGCAATCGGAATTGCAATCACCTGTTTCCTTGTGGTTCCTGGCGTGAGAAGAACCGTGATGAACAATACGAAAGCAGAAGTGCTGGATGCAAATAATACGATTTCTTCCAAGAATCAGACGATCACAAGCCTGCAGAGTCAGGTGGATGACCTTACCAGTCAGATCACGGATGCGAAGAACAGCGAGGAAGAATCTGCCAACAAACTGGAAAGCTATGACAAACTTCTGACTGCATATGAGACATACACCACAGGAGACATTGAGAAGGCAGGAGATGCATTGAGCAGTGTCAATGTGGATGACCTGAGTGCAGATGCAAAGAGTATTTATGATACCATCAATGCACAGGTGAATGCCGAATACATGGCTGCATTATATAAGGAAGGTTATGATGCATATTCCGGCAAAAAGTATGATGATGCCGTGAGTGCACTTTCCAAAGTCGTCGAGATGGATGAAAACTATGAGAATGGAAATGCACTGTACTATCTTGCACAGGCATACCGCAAGAACGAGGATATGGAAAATGCCAAAATCTATTATCAGAAAGTGGTAGAATTGTATCCAAATACAGAGCGCGCTGCAAACTCACAGAACTATCTGGATCAGAGTGAGACAGACACCGCCCGTTAATAAAAAGACAAACTGATATTAAAAAGTACGAAGGAGATCGAACCGGAAATTCCGGGGAGACTCCTTCTTTTTTTATTCATGACAATAAAATGTCTGCGGAGCGAGCATTCTATTGTTGAAAATCATAAGCAGAATGGAAAGAGAGGAACAAGAGCATGAAAAGCCAGTATATTATGGAAAAAGGATGTTTAGTTGTCTATGTGCCGCGTGAGTTAGACCATCATCAGGCAAACCGCATCCGCACGGAGACAGATCTTCTGATCGACACCTACCATGTCAGACATCTTGTGTTTGATTTTACAGAGACAGAGTTTATGGACAGCTCCGGGATTGGGGTGATCATCGGGCGGTGCAAAAACTTAGGCTATTCCGGTGGGGATGTGAGTGCGTGCCATCTGAACGAGCGCGTGGACAAGATATTTACCGTATCCGGGTTGAAAAAAATCATTCAGGTAAAAGAATAGGAGATAGTGGAGGAAGTAAAAATGAGCAGTCAGAACGAGATGAAACTGATATTTGATGCCAGGTCGGTGAATGAAAGTTTCGCCAGGGTGGCGGTGGCGGCATTTATAGCAGAATTAAACCCAACGTTAGACGAGATTGCGGATATCAAGACGGCCGTGTCCGAAGCGGTGACGAATGCGATCATTCATGGTTACCATGAACCGGAACAGAAAGTGGAACTCCTATGTCAGATTTGTGGGGATGAGGTTTCCATCACCGTTTCGGATACAGGAGCAGGCATTGCGGATGTGTCAAAAGCGATGGAACCTTTTTATACGACAAAACCGGAGTTAGAGCGTTCCGGGATGGGATTCTCTTTTATGGAAGCGTTTATGGACAGGCTTGAGGTAGTATCCGAGCCGGGAAAAGGGACAAGCGTACATATGGTAAGAAGACTGGGAAATCAGGAAGGCTAGCCTATGGTGCGACAGGCGGAACTGATCAGACAGGCACAGGATGGGGATAAAAAAGCCAGGGACAAAGTCGTTTCGGACAACCTTGGATTAGTGCACGCAATTGTCCGCAGATTTGAAAAAAGAGGGCATGACAGGGAGGAATTGTTTCAGATCGGATGTATCGGGCTGATCAAGGCGATCGATCATTTTGATCTGTCGTTAAACCTTGCATTTTCCACTTATGCAGTGCCTATGATCACAGGGGAGATACGGCGTTTCCTGCGTGACGATGGCATGGTGAAAGTGAGCAGGAGTTTAAAAGAAAATGGATACAAAATCAGCAGGGCAAAAGAAGTTCTCACAACAGAGCTTGGGAGAGATCCGAGTCTTTTGGAGCTATCTGCCATGACAGAACTTGGCACAGAGGAGATCGTGATGGCATTGGACGCTAACCGTGGGGTGGAGTCCATTCACCAGCCGGTCTGCGGCTCAGACGGAGATGAACTTTTACTCATTGACCAGATTGGAGATCAGAGCGATGTCTATGAGGAGCCGGAGAAGGAGGCTGTTTTAAACAAAATGGTGATCAGGCAGCTGATGGATACGCTCGACGAGACAGAACAGCAGATCATCCGGCTGCGGTATTTTGAAAATAAAACGCAGTGCGAGGTGGCAGGAATACTTGCAGTGACACAGGTGCAGATCAGCCGGAATGAGCGTAAAATCCTTGCAAAACTCCGGGCAAAACTGGAGTTATAACGTCATTTGCCGGAAAGAAAATCTTGAAGAGCGAAACCATCAATGATATAGTGAAAGGAGGAAAGTATTGAGGAATTGAAAACTGCAAATGAACAGATCGTGCATTCGATTGAAACAATCTCGGCAATCTCAGAGGAGGTATCTGCACATGCAAATGAGACAATGAGTGCACAGGAAGATAATTCGGATGTACTGAACAAGATCACGGATCGTATGCAGCAGTTGATCGAACTTACAAAGCAGGAGGCATAATAACGTGAAAGCTTACGATAATTATATTTTTGATTTATATGGAACGTTGGCTGATATCCATACCGAGGAGAATGATCCTCTGGTATGGAAAAAACTGGCGCTTTTTTATGGATATTATGACGCCAATTATGCACCGGAAGAATTAAAAGAAAGATACGCTGCAATCATTGCAGGCGAGGAGTCTAAGATGAAATCTGAGAAAAAAGATGATGCTCATGAGGCACATCCGGAGGTTCAGATTGAAGAGGTCTTTCAGAAGCTTTTTGAGGAAAAAGGCGTGAAGGCAGATCCTACACTTGCCGTTCATGCAGGGCAGTTCTTCCGGATCCTCTCTACCGATTATGTAAAACTCTATGACGGAGTGACAGATTTGTTAGAAGCATTAAAAAAGAAGGGCAAAAAGATTTATCTGCTTTCGAACGCACAGCGCATTTTTACAGAGTATGAGATGCACACGCTTGGAATCGCAAAGTACTTTGACGATATTTTTATCTCTTCAACCTGTGGGGTAAAAAAACCGGACAGCAGATTTTTTCAATTATTGATTGATAAATATAATCTTGATATAACAAAAAGCGTCATGATTGGAAACGATGGCATAAGTGATATCGCAGGAGCGAAGAGTGTCGGACTCGATACCTTTTATATTCATTCGAATATTTCTCCAAAGCTGCCGGAAGAGACCGTCATATTACCGGATGGCACCGGAAAAAAACGGAAGATCATGCCGGATGCAGACTATGTGTTAGATGGAATGGACATGGAGAGAGTCAGGGAGCTGCTGCTCGGAGAATAAGAGGAGATTATCAGCGCAGATTACCTTCCATCCACAGTTCACAATTTCTTCACAAAATATTAGCACTCACCTATTGACAGTGCTAACAACTCGTGATATAACATACTCGTAACAAAGGAAAACCACTGCGAAAGAAATTTCGTAACTGACAGAAGACGTTCCAGCCAGCAAGGTGGGAAGGTCTTTTCTTTCCATCAGAAAGTTTTTCAGAAGGTTTTTCTTTTTCACATAGATCACAGAGATAAATACGAGGGAGGTAAGCGTATGAACATTCAGAAATTTACTCAGAAATCAGTAGAAGCCATTAACGATTGTGAAAAGCTCGCCTATGAATATGGAAATCAGGAGATCGAGCAGGAACACCTTTTAGTCGCCCTGTTACGTCAGGAAGATGGACTGATTCCAAAATTAATAGAGAAAATGGAGATCCAGAAAGAACATTTTGTGGATAACGCAGAGCGCCATTTAGCTGCCCGTGTAAAAGTATCCGGCGGACAGGTTTATGTAGGACAGGATCTGAATAAGGTACTTGTCCATGCAGAGGATGAGGCAAAAGCAATGGGAGACGAATATGTTTCCGTGGAACATTTGTTTTTATGCCTGATCAAATATCCAAATAAGGCAATGAAGGAAATCTTCAAGGAGTATGGAATTACCCGTGAACGGTTTTTACAGGCGCTGTCAACGGTAAGAGGAAACCAGAGAGTGGTATCCGATAACCCGGAGGCAACTTATGATACATTGGAAAAATATGGTTACGATATGGTAGAACGTGCGAGAAACCAGAAGCTTGATCCGGTCATCGGACGTGATGCCGAGATCCGTAACGTGGTTCGTATCCTTTCCAGAAAGACAAAGAACAACCCGGTTCTGATCGGTGAACCTGGTGTCGGTAAGACGGCTGTTGTCGAA
>ENA-OPNR01000680-OPNR01000680.1-human-gut-metagenome-genome-assembly--contig:-NODE-680-length-15173-cov-3.355735_pt1 | contig 15173 bp, 20 predicted proteins | sample MGYA00241543_ERZ501783 | MGnify/ENA primary metagenome ERZ501783 (study PRJEB25962, sample SAMEA2042557) | human gut metagenome | biome: human gut; feature: human-associated habitat; material: faeces... | reverse complement strand
GCAGGCCATCGCGCAGCGATTTTGTTCAATCGGAAGTTGTATTATTGAATAAAATGGAGATTTTGATATGAAAGACAAGGCAAACAAGGGTTATTGGCAACGACTTGCAAAAATATATGCACCTTTGATGGAGTCAGATAAGAAATTTTATAATGCAATCTGCGGATATATTAGAGATTATCTCAAATCTGATATGAATGTATTAGAATTAGCTTGTGGAACAGGGCAGCTATCTTTCCCATTGTCTGATTGTACTAATAGCTGGACGGCAACCGATTTTTCGGAAAATATGATTAAGCAAGCGAAAAGGAGAGGTACAACAGAAAAACTTAGTTTTTGCGTAGCCGATGCAACGGCACTTTCATATGAGAATGAAAATTTTGATTGTGTAGTAATTTCAAATGCACTGCACATTATGCCAGAGCCTGAAAAAGCAATGCAGGAAATTCGTAGAGTATTAAAAAAAGATGGTATTTTGTACGCACCAACCTTCTTATGGGCAGAGAAAAAATCAAGTGGTTTACGAAAGCGATTGATGTCTATTACAGGATTTAAAGCATACAAAGAATGGAACAAGGAAAATTTTTGTGAGTTTATTACGGATTATGGCTTTACAGTCGTCAAAGTGAATTTGGTGGATGACGGTTTAGCTCCTGTTGGAGTTTTGATTGCGAAAAAAACTAATTATTAAATTTGAATTTTTCTAAGTGATAGATACTTTACAAAATAAACTTCATATGTTAGATTGGTCAGCAAAAACTAACTAAAGAAAGAGGTAGATTATGAATAAATTTGATGGTGTTGCAAATACGTTATTTGTTCCGTTAGTGGCAAGAATCAATATCTCTAAAAAATTTCCAGAATATTTTATGGATGAAAAGGCTCTTGAGTTGGAGAAGTATTTACCACAAGGTGCAGATAAAGGTTCTTCTGAATATAGCAATATGGCATCGGTAGCACGTTATTACAATATGGACAAAACAGTTACTGCGTTTGCAAAAAGTTACGCAGAAAGTAATATTGTATATCTTGGTGCAGGATTAGAGACTGCTTATGACCGTTTAAGTGATAAGATTGAAAACAGAACTGTACATTGGTATGAGGCTGATTTGCCAGAAGTAATAGAGGCAAGAAAAAAAGTATTTGGTCAGCGAAAAAATGAAACGCTCATTGCAGGCGATATGTTTAAATTGGAATGGGTAAAGGAAATAGACAATTCGCTTCCTACACTGCTAATTGTGTCAGGTGTGTTCCAATATTTCCATGAAGAAGAAATCATAGCATTTATTAAGGGGTGTGGAAAAGCATTTCCAAAAGGTGAGATGTTGTTTGACGCTACAAGTGAGAGTGGATTAAAGTTTACGAACTGGTTTATCAAACGTACAGGAAATGCAAGTGCTATTATGTATTTTGGTATTAACGATAGCAAAGAATTTGCAAACAAATGTAGTATGGAATTATTGGAAGAAAAGACATTCTTTCCAGAAGCATTGAAGATGTTAGGGAAGAAACTTTCTTTTGTTACAAAAGTATCTATGAAGGTTGCAGAGAAGAAGAAACAGGTAATAATTCTTCGTTTGAAATTGAATTAACTACCGTAAAATTCAAGTTTGACAGTATTAAAAATAGAATGTAAATTTGAGAACGCTTAAAGCCACTGTTCATACACTGTCACAGGTGGATATCAAACGATACGGTAAATAAAAAATATAAATAACAAAGGAGACCAACTTATGGGATTATTTGAAAAGAAAAAGAAAGATGCAGAGCGTTGCCCGATTTGTGGCAAGGAGATATTTTTTTTCGGGGTTAGTAATCGCGGACGGCACCATCTGTGATGACTGTGAGAAAATGGTCAGAGGTCAGTTCAATATCGAAGAATATTATGGGCGTGAGAACTGGAAGATATCTACCAGCGATCCGTTGAAAGCCATGACAGTCGAAGAACTTAAGGACATGATCAACGAAAAGAAAGCAGAGCAGACGCAGGTAGTGGAAGAAATTGGCGGTGATTACGCAGCGATTGCCAAGGTGGAAAAGACATTTGGCATCGCTCCGAAGGCTACGGATGTGGGACTGAAACGTGCAAAGGCTTTGAAAAATAGAATCGTTGCCACAAGCTATATCATGTCAGGCGAATTCAGTAGAGGCGATGCGGTAACGGTTTCATTTGATGGTGCAGATATGACTACGACGATTCTGGATGTCATCGAATGCAGTTCATCAAGTACATTTGAAACAGCGCTGAATGCCACTTTCGGAAAGCACAAGGCCAAAGAAGGAGTCAGTGCCTGGATCATTCTGGATGTCATGGGCGGAGTTGGCAAAGGTGCCCTGATCAAGAAATGGAATTTTGGAAAGTTATATAATGAGAAGAGTTGTGGTACATGCATCTACTAAAAGTTACAATAATTTATTCACTTCATTGATTTTGAATAAAGTGCTGGATTCGCAGACTTTAACTTTACGTTTAAAAGGAATTGGTGATGCAACTACATATTGTCCAGATGATAATGAAATGAAAATTGGCTTTGAAACATCAAAACTGGTTAATCTGCAATCAAAAGGAATTATTTATTTGTTAGAAAGTAAAATTCGTTCAGACAATAGTTCTACAGCATTGCTTGGATTTAATAATTACAGTTTGGAACATTTAATGCCAAAGAAATGGAGAAATAATTGGGGAGCTTGCGCGACAGAAGATGATGCAAAAAAGAGGGATTCTCTATTACTGACATTGGGAAATTTGGCGATTATTCCGCAAGCTTTAAATGCATCTATACGTGATGCTGCATGGAATGTAAAAAAGGCGGGAAAGGGACAAAATAAACCAGGTTTACTTTTGTGTGCGAGCGGACTTTATACATTACATGACGTACTTCAAAAAAATGATTGGAACGAACATGAAATAGAAAATCGTGCAGAATGGCTCTTAGCTAATGCACAGAATATTTGGAAAATATAGAATATTCCAAATCCATAAAAGTTGAATGAAAACCAATATGAGAATTTTACAGGTGGTACAAAATTTGTAAAATTTTCATATTGGTTTTTTGATAATCTGCAAAAATTATAAATTTGGATATTAAGGAAAGTTTCGGATTTTTGATTTTTTATGTATTTTTCAATTTTGGATATGGCTCCGAAATTGGCAATTTTGCGGAAGTGTATCCACACTTCCTGTCCTTGCTGTTTTTAAAATCACATAGTGATTTCACAGGGATATAGAGATATTTAGTCTATTTTATATTCCTGTGTTGTGACCGGAAAAATTCGGGGAACCAAGTGTATATTTATGCTGAATGTGAGGAACTGGGGAGCACAATCCTCAGCAAGAATCCTACGTCCGGAAAATATCATATTGCTAAAATAGCGATATGGTATTACCGGGGTGGATCTTGCTCTAGTGTATACTGAGACCTCGGCATAAATAGAAAAATGGGTTTGGGGAATCCCCAGCAAGATAAAAACCTGATGAAAGAACATTTGTCGGAAAGACAATATTGTTAAACACAGGTGGATCTTGCTTTAGAAAATGATTAGCCATAATGAGTTGGAACGTGGGAGGAGGAAGTGTAAAAAAAGAGAGAGGGATTATCGAACTGGTTTATATTGTGTTACAAAGTGTTGTAAAGCCCGGAATTACAGGCTTTTTTAAAATTGACTTACATATAAAGTGTTATATTTATTTATCCTGATTTGACCGAAATTTGCCCCGAGATTCTTTGTTTGGATTTGTTTGAAAATAGTTTGATAAAAATAAAATAGAATGAAATATTTGAAATAAACATAAAAAATATAGACAAAATAGGGAATAAGATATAATATTAAAGTAAATATATAATCTAAGGAGGAAGGATATTTATGAGAAAAATTTTTAAACGATTTGCTTCACTTTTGACAATCTTTATATTGACTATTATGTCAATAGTTCCTGTCCATGCATCGGAGAATACTTCTGTTGTAAATGTTACGGATGATTTGGCGATACAGATGGCAGAACGTTTTGCAAAGGGAATAGGAGAAAATAGCAATATTGTTGCTAATAATCCGAGAAAATTTTATGATACAACAGGTCAAGCTATTGGATATATTGTAAATTACAATTTAGAAAACAAACCATATGGATATGTAGTTTTTGATACTACGTGTGAATCTTTGATATCAGAATACTCATTTGGTAATAATTCAGCAAATCCATATGAGGTGATTTATCAAAGTGAAGCAAATGTATTTAGTGAAAAAGCAAATACCTCTGAAATATATAAAATAGCTCCGTTTGAATATGGTATTGTTGATAATTTGGGAAAGATTAGAACGAATTATGGTGAAACATTAGAAAAAACAGTACTGTCCTTGAATGAGAGTAGGGGAAAAGACCCAGCTACTTGGGATGAGGTTTTGCTAGATATTGATGAAGTTTATGAAAACTACACGCTTGTTTCAACAAATCATCTTCAAGAATTTATTTCCTTTAATGAGCCGTATATAGAAAGTGTAACAGGACATTATGCATGTGCAGTTAGTGCATTATTAGCATGTGGTGCATATTATAATGCTGTTGATTATACAGATATTGCAGGTGATTATATGGATATTTGGGATTCAACAGGAACGACAGTTTCATCGGAGAGTGGAGGAATAACATATGGTTCAACAACTATTGGCAATATTGGACCTGGATTTGTGGACTTTTGTGCTGGAAAGAATGTTTCTGTAACACAAAATACTGACTATAGTCCCAATTATAATTTTTTCACTAATTGCATTGATAGAGGAGATATAGCAGTTGTCCATTGTGGTATAATTAGCAGTGATACTGGAGAACGTGCGGGGCATTCAATGGCAGCAGAGGGATATGCAACTTTGCGAGCATATAATTCTGGAAATACAGTACATACATTGATGGTATTTGATGGATGGGGGGATACAGTACGTTATTTGAATTTTGATTTTGATAGTTGGACAGACATATCGGGGACTACATTTAATGGATAAGAAACGATTGATTTTGTTAATCATACTTTTGCTTGCAATAGTATTAATTGTGCTTGGCGTAAAAGGAAATGTTTTTAAGGAGAATCGTCAAAATATGGAGTTGCGTTCTAGTGGAGATGATAATTCTCATTGGTTTCATTTGAGTGGGGTTGTTGTAGAGAAAACTTTTGATACACTTTTAATAGAACTAAATGAGAAGGAAGAAAGTAGTCTATTTTTTGATACGACAAAAGTTAGTTTAGATTGTACTAAGTGTAAAGGTGATCTAGAACAAGTATCAGAAGGAAATGTTATTAAATTTTATTTTTTTAAGTATAATATTGATGGTGAAACGGTAAAAATTGAAAGAATAGTAAGATAAAAGTATAAGTAAGAGTTCTGCTATCAGAACATTATTATTAGTGAGGTAAAGGAACAAGGCGAAGCCGAGACGCCGTAGGGCAGTCCTTTACGGAACGGACACAGCCAATACCATCATGATACATAAGAGGACTTGAAAGGTCACAAACCTTGCAAGTCCTCTTGTTTATCTTATGGGTTACTTCTGTCGGATTGCATTTTCCGATAGACCGCTTCTTTCGTGGCTTCTCGGAAAAAGCTATCCTGTCTGGTATATGACAGATGTTCATTCTGGATATAAGCGTCTGATTCGCAATCATATTCGTAAGGGATTACCTGTGCTGTTCCCTGTTTTTCATCAATTCCATAGATAATTACTTTGGAATCTCTCAATGCCAGTCCGAGTGTCAGAAAGCCGGAAGTGAAATAATTGTTGTTGTGTGGAGCGGTTATGCTTTTCAGTGCATGAAAGAAGTCTGCTACTTCCTCAGTCTGTCCATTCTCAAAAGCCGGAATGATATGTAAGGTGTTGTTTGCCTTATCTGCATATGCCCGGCAGACCAGAACGGAAGAATCCTCTTTTTGTATGATACCGTCAAAATAATCGCCGGAGTATGCAGTTGGCTGATAGAAAATGGCGGTTTCTTTTGTTGTAAGGTTATGATAAGTCAGAAAGCCGTTTACAAGCCGGACAATCTCGATATCATCCCCGTAGGTAAATCCGTTCTGCTCTAAAAGAGAATAGAAAGTTCTGGTAAATTCTTCCGGCAGTTCAATCCCCAGTTTTTCTGTGATAAGCATATCTACATATTCTTTAAATGAACCATACAGAAGTTCATTCAGCGTCATATTGCCCAACGTGGCAATCTGCTTCAAGCGTTTCTCATTGGGAAGATTCACACCCTTTTCCCAACTGTTTACAGAGCCTTTCGGGGCATTATCTATGATTTCCCCAAACTTCTGCATACTGTAACCGTATTTCTTGCGTATCTGTAAAATTCGTTTTCCTACTGCTTCTTTATTCACAAACATATGCACACCTCGTTTCTGTTTTCATCATAACACAAGATAAGGATAAATGTAAGGGTAAAATTATAATAAGTTATAAAAAGATATAGTTAAGCGTTTGAAATACAAAAATAAAAAGTAAGGGAAAAAGTAAAATAATTGTTGACAAGAAGAAAAAACAGGTCTATGATGAGGTTAAGAGGTAAGGAGAAAAGTAATGAAATAAATATAGACGTGGATATGAAAAGGACTTGTCACACTTACCAGACACTCATTCACCATGATTTCAAAAAAGGAGAAATGTAGCATGCAGATTACATTGACAAAAGAACAGGTCAGAGAAGCGTTCGGGGAACTCCGTTACATGGGAGCAGACTACTGCTACAAGTATGATAAGGAAACCCGGAAGAAAACCGAGGAAGTGGAAGCATTGAAACTTCACCTCGGAAGCATGAAACTTGGAAACAGCGTAGATATCCGTCTGGAAGCAACAGAACTTCCAAAGGTAGAGCCTTACACAGTGGTAGAACTAGAAGAAGCGGTATATGCCCCTTATGTGCAGAGAGGAAACTTCCCGGTATTGGTGGACAGAATCTCCTGCAAGGGTATCCGTGTTGTTACCGGAAAAGGAAACGTGTAGAGACTGTTCCCGGAAATTCTCTGCGGACTGCTCCGTACAGCGTGAAAGGAGCAAAGGGAGTAGAGGAAGTTCCGGGAACGTGGCGAAAGCCACGGCATACTACGAAAGGCAGGGATGATGATAACAGAGGTAATGAAAATTTCAGAACCCCCCTATACTAACAGGGGGGTAACTCGTCAGAAAGAAGATTTGACAGCACTGATTGACTGGTGTCAGATTACTGTCAAAGGTGTAGACGTGTTCATAATCATAGAAGATATCTTGCGGATTCCACTGAGTTTTATGGAACTGCATGGTAAGAAATAGACCGGATAGGCGGAATGTTGAGCAACAAAGTAGCGCTCAGATTTCTTTTCTGAAAATGTATTATGAGTATGTTGTGAAGTGTAAAACAGCAGATATTCCAGAAAATGAAAAAGATGTATGGGATATGAGAAAGTTGGATATTGTGCCAAGGAGTAATCCGATTCGTGGAAGATATAGATTAGATTTTCGTGAGATCAGGCAGAAAGAATTTAAAGAGATAATAAAGAAAATATTGTATAGCCACTGCCAGACAAAAGCAATGGGTAGTATAAAAGGTGAATTGCGTGGATTCCGTCGGTTTGCTAGCTTCATGTATGATCGGTTTCCAGAAGTAAAGCATTTTACAGAAATTAGCAGGGATATGATAGAAGATTATCTGGTTTATATAAAAACGGATACTGGTCTTACATCAGTCAGTTACACGACAGAGCTGTCGGTTTTGGATAATCTGTTGGATGAAATAGGGCGTGAACTGGAAATAGGAAATATATGCAACCTTTTTCTGTCCAGTGATTGCAGAGCATATGACAACGCTTTACCAGAAGCGTATTCAGATGCAGAAATCAGAAGATTTAATTGTGCATTAACAAAATTAAAGCCCCAGTTAGGCAGATGTTTAATAATACATCAAATGCTCGGTACAAGAATAGAGGATACGTTGACTTTGCGAAGGGATTGCTTATCTGAGAAATCTGGACATTATTTTATAACTATTATCCAGCAGAAAACAAGGAAATACAAAAGACCAGTTAGCGATCAGCTGGCAGAATTGATTAGAAAAGCAATAGAAGTTTCAGAAAAGGAGCATCCAGATTCAGAATATATTTTTCTGCAAGATAATGGAAAATTGTATACAGATTCAATGCTGAAATATCATGTAAATATCATGATTTATGAAAATGATATCAGGGATGATAATGGAAATTATTTTGAGTTTCGTACACATCGTTTTAGACATACTTTTGGAGTAAAACTTACAGAAATGAAATTAGATGATGATAGCATTGCAAGGCTGTTGGGGCATAAGGATACACGAACCATACCACATTATCGGCGGTTAAGAAACGAAGCATTAGCGGAGGATACAAAGGCTGTACGAGATGAAATGAATGAATTATTAGCACAATACAGGAGGGAAAAGGAAAATGCAGAAACACGATAAAATGGTAGCACTGGCAAAAGAAAAAAGTGCGGAAATGACGGAAACAGCAATAACAGCTATTGAAACAATGTATAGAAAAAATATAAAAATTTCAGTTGCTGAACTTACAAAACTAACAGGACTTTCCAGAGGTTTTTTCTATAATAATCCGAATGTGAAACAGGTCATGATGGAATTGAAGGAAAAACAACAGGGAATGATATTGCGAAATCCTAAAAGTGATGCTATTGCAAAAGCACAGGAAGCACGGATTAAGAGTTTAGAACAGAAATTATCCGATAGTGTTCCGAAAAACGAATATGAAAGTCTTCAGAAAAAATATGAAGAATTACAGGTGAAATATAGTCAAATGAAAAAGGGAACACTGTTGAAGATGTACGACCAATTATAGGAAGAAAAGGAGAATATTTTATGCAGAACGAAATTTATGATGAGAAAAATGGACTTACTTATATGTTATGTGGTGATTATTATTTGCCAAAATTGGCACTTACAGATATCGAACCAACTTATGGGAAATATGGGATGCTTCGTAAAAGCTATTTACAGGAACACAGAAAGGCAAAATATCAAATATTGTTGTTACAAGGAAAACTTGTCGAGCATTTGAATCAGATTGATGCAGAAGCAAGGGATAGGGAAGAACAATTAGTAAAACAGATGATGGAGAAACAAGGAATTACAGAGAAATTAAAAAGGCAGGACAACATGGAATGGACTAGGAGGATGAATGCCATTTGTCATGATGCAGAAGAGATGGAGTATTTGTTAGGAGGAAAGGCGAGCGACAAGGACAATCTGGAATATGTGATCGGGAGAATTCGAATCCTTCGATTTGCAGTGAATTATGGATATTTGCTGACCGATAAGGACATGCAAATGGAGGTGGATACCCTTGCAACGACACTGAGTGCGGTGTTTCTTTCACCGGAGATCGGACCTGTGATCAAGCATGCGCTGCTTCTTGCATGGGCTTATGGAGAAAGCCTTACGGATGTTAAAACGCTTCTGGCAGGGAAGAAGGTTCCGGCTGTAAAGAGTAAGGAAAGCTGGAATCTGACGCTGGATGGTCTGCTTGAGCTGGCAAAGAACAGAAGTATTCCGGAAGGAAAGGAGACAGAAGAGGGAAATTCTTATGAGCAGTATCTGCAAATGATGCTGGTTTTAAAATCAAAGGAAGAACTGTCGATGAGAGCATTGGATCTGGTGGAAATGAATCTGCGATCCGGAATGGAGAAAACGTTTTTCCGGGCAGATGCCTGCGTATCAGGAGCAGACTTTGACATGACAAGTTATCTGAGAAGAGGAATCCGGTATCAGTATCATATTTTATATCAATATCAGTAACAAAAAATGAAAATGTTAGGAGGTGGATACAGATGTCTTTTCTGAGGACAATCGAAATAATAAATAAAATTCCTTTGATGATGTATAGAAAAATATTGAATTACAAACACATATTTGATATTCGCAGAAAGGAGGAAGGATTTGATTTTCTACCTGATTTGATCGCCATATCTTGTGTCAAAGAAAAGGCATCTGTATCTGCCTCGGTAACAGTAGAAGCTGTACTTTGTGTTCCGCTGTTCCTATATGCGGCGGTGAGTTTGATCTGGATGCTGGAGCTCAGAAGCATCCAGTCTGCAGTAAGATGCGGACTGCAGAGTGCAGGAAAGCAGGTGGCAGAGAGTTTTGCAGAAATTCCGGTGCTGAACCCGATAAGTCTGCATGCAGATCTTGTAAATGCGGTCGGGAAAGAAAGAATGGATCGAAGTATGATTGTTGGCGGAAGCGGAGGAGTCAGCTGTAAAAGATCCTGGGCGATACCGGGAATGGGAGTGCTGGAACTGACGGCAGAATATGAAGTAGAATTGCCGGTACCTGTCTTTCATATTCCAGTACTGCATTATAAAGAAAAAATGAGGATGAAGACATGGACCGGTTATGTAAAGACCTACGAAGCAGGAATTGGAGATAATGAACTTGTATATGTGACAGAAACAGGGATCGTATATCACCGGAATTATCAGTGCACTTATCTGGAACCGTCCGTGCGCAGTGTTGCGAAAACACAATTAGGGGAACTGAGAAACAGCAGTGGAGGAATTTATCATTTGTGTGAACGGTGTGGATGGATGCCGGGAAATGATGGCAACTGCTATGTCACAGATTACGGGGATCGTTATCATACTTCATTATCATGCAGCGGACTGAAGAGAAAAGTTTATACAGTTCCGCTGTCAGAAGTAAAAGGAAAAGGAGCATGTTCAAAATGTGGTGGAAAATAGCAAAATTGGCAGGATTATTTTTTTTAGGATTCGGAGCAGCACAGGATATAAAATATCAGAAAATCTCGACAGAATATTTGCTCGCAGGAAGCTGTGCGGCGATTCTGTACCGTGCGTTATTTGGACGGATGCATTGGAGTGTATGGGTTGCCGGACTGGGATGTGGAATTGTATTTCTCATGATATCGAAATGGTCACAGGAGGGAATAGGGTACGGAGACAGCTGGATGATCCTGAATATGGGTATTTTTCTTGGGATCTGGAATCTGCTTGGAATGCTGATGCTTGCATTTCTTGTGGCTGCGATGGCAGCAGGCCGGTCTTTGGAGCGGAAAATGGAAACGGACGACAAGAATGTCATTTTATCCTTTTCTTCTGATCGGCTATCTGGGGACATTTATATGGTAAAGCTAAAAGGAAGTACAGTAGTTGAGATGGCGTATCTGATGCCGGTAGTATTGCTTTGTTGGATGGCAGTCATTTTCGCACTTTTTTATTACCATGATAAAAATATTATCGGTGGGGCGGCATATGAGACCGCGATTGTCGGAAGTGAAGAATGGCGATGGAAAAAGGAAATAGAAGATGGAAAAATGGAGCAGTATTTTCAGAAAAGAATTGAAAACAAACTGATATTTTTTGATACAGTATCGGTGGAAACTGTGGTAGTAAAAGATGAATTTGAAGTGACAGCAGGAGCGCAAAAGAGAAAAATGCGCGTATCTGTTAAACGCAGTGCGGCACTGACCGTGCCAGAGGAAAAAATACGCAGGAAAAAAGTATTGCAGGAGATTGTAGAAAGGGACCAGGAGGAATGAGAGAAGAGTACGAAAGAGATTTACATCATGCCTGGATGATTCTGGAAACAGATGAGCTATATAAAGAAGATTATCAGATGCGGATGCTGATGGAAAATGCGATTCCCGGACTTTTGTCGGTAAGAGGGCAGGGAAAAGATGATAAAAGCCAGTACCGCTATGAGATCAGTGGGAAGATATCCGTGAAGGCAAAGGGAGAAAAAGAGCACTGGAAATTTGCAGATCTGGAAAATTTTATGAGACAGTTTATCCAGGTGCTTTATGCAGTGAAGAATTATCTGCTGGACGTGAACTGTCTGAGCCTGGATCCGGGACATATTTATGTATCGGATGAAATCTATTACTTTTGTTATTGTCCGGGACTGGAAGGTAATATTCTGGAAAAGTTTCATGAGCTTACAGAGTATTTTGTCAGGGAGACAGATTATGAACAGAAAGAGGCAGTCTATCTGGCATATGAATTACATAAGGCTTCAATGGAAGAAAATTATAATATTGAGTATGCGCTGGAGCGGATATTGGAGAAAAAGGAGAATGAAATGGAGAGTATACAGCCGGAGAAAAAAGCAGGATATGATTTGCAGGAGGAATTGATACTGGATGACTGGATTGCAGAACAGGAAATGAAAGGGCAGGTTGTAAAGGACAGGCAGAGCGTCTGGGGATTTCTGAATCAGCGCCTTCAGAAACGTAGAAAAAAACGGGAATCCCAATGGGATGAGATAATGGCGGATGATTCAGAGGAATAAGTAAGATAGGACATGTTTTTCTTTTTACTACATTTTCCAGTTTATGGAAAGAAGTACTTGTAAAACAATTACGTGTTTTTTATAATAAAAATGATTATGTAATTGGTAACAAAAGCAAAAAAGAAGTGCCTTTTCCACAGGAGGAAGTAACTGTTACTGTTCCGGCGTGAGCTGTGATTGTCCGGCTGACAATGGCAAGACCAAGACCGGTACCGTTTGGTTTGTAAGTGACAAAAGGATCAAAAATCGTATCGAGATATTCCGGTGAGATTCCACATCCGGTATCAGATATGGTAATCTGAAGCATTTGATCTTTGAGGACTGCTTCCAGACGGATTGAACCGGCAGACGAAATGGCTTCACGGGCGTTTCTTAAAAGGTTGAGAATCGCTTCATGCAGCTTTAATCTGTCGGCCGTCAGAGATGGAAGATCAGGGGCTATCAGAGAAGAGAATTCAATGTCGGTATCTACGCAGGAGGCAGCAAAGGACAGGCAGATCTGTCCCAAAAACTCCTGTGCAGAAAACGTGCTCAGATGCAGATGTTCACTGTTATTATAGGCAGACAGCTCCTGCAGCAGAGAGATTGTGTATTCGATGTCTTCGCGAAGCTCTGACCAGTGGCTGAAATCTCTGGTTTCAGGGTGACTGGACTCTATGAGCTGAAAGGTACTGTAGATCAGCGTCAGTGGATTGCGAACTTCATGACTGATCTTGCTGATTGTATATTGCTGTGAATCCAGGAGTTTCTGAAGTAATTCACGAATTTTCGGACTGGAATTCATAAGCTGATGTAACTTTTCATAATCATTTGCAGTAAATGGCATGGTAACGACCATCCTTTCCATGATATAAAGTAGTTGTAGTTTATCATTGAAAGTCTGGTTCGTAAACAAATTCGAGATTAATCGAAGAAAATGTAGAAAGAAGGAAAAAACATGAGGGATGAGAACTGTATTTTTTGTAAAATCGCAAATGGAGAAATTCCATCTGCAACCATATATGAGGATGATGATTTCAGAGTAATTCTGGATCTTGGACCGGCGACAAAGGGACATGCACTGATCCTGCCAAAAGAACATGCGGCAGATATTTATTCTATTGATGAAGAACTGGCAGGAAAAGCATTTAAGCTTGCAAAGAAGATCACAACAAGATTAAAAGATGTACTTGGATGTGACGGATATAATATCGTACAGAATAACGGGGAAGTGGCCGGTCAGACCGTATTCCATTTCCATATGCATCTGATTCCGAGATATAAAAATGACAAGAGCGGATTCGGCTGGAAACCGGGTAAACTTACAGATGAAGATCGGGATGAAATCCTGGAAAAACTGAAAGAAAAATAAAATAGTGAGGTACTGGAGTGAGTTTTCAGAATAAGAATAAAAAGGAATTCGAGAACGTGTACCATAAAAATAAGTTCAACGTTTATCGGATAGCAATGGATTATTCTGGCAGTCACAAAGAGTCAGCGGAAGAGATATTCCAGGAGGTTTTTCTAAAACTATATACACACTTTGATACAGTGGATGAAGAATACATGGCAGCATGGCTGGTAACAACAACGAAAAATACAGCTATCAATTATATGAAGAAGCGGGCAAGAGAATGTCCGAAGGCAGATATTGAGCTGTTTTCGGATCTGTACTCGAAGGAATATGCGGAAAGTGCAGAGGAGCATGTATTCCACAAAATTTTACAAAAAGAAAAAGTGGGTTATGGATGGACGATTCTGGATGCATTGTACGAAGAAAATGAAAACTGGTACGAAGCAATTACCATGGTTTACTGTCTGGAGAGAAAACAAAAAGATGTGGCTGAATCTATGGGGATCAGTATCCAAGCACTGACGGGTGTACTGTACAGAGCAAGAAAATGGGTAAAGATACATTACAATTCTGATGATTACACAAAATAGCACCGATGGATATGTAAAGAAAACAGGTGTCGTTCCGGCACCTGTTTTTGAACAATGTAAATAACTGTTGTTAAAAAATTATTTGGAAGTAGCATCTTCGATCAGACCGATAATTGTCTTGATCGGATCCTGCTGAGAAGACTGATTCATTGCATTTATGAAGTCTTCACGGGAATCATAAAGCTTGTGGACAGCTGCGAGAAGCTTTTCATCTGTAAGCTCTTCTTCTTCCATAACCATACTGAATCCCTGACGTTCAAAAGAACGGGCATTCAGAATCTGGTCACCACGGCTTGCGTTAGCTGAAAGTGGAATCAGAAGATTTGGTTTGCGAAGAGCAAGCAATTCGCAGATTGCATTTGCACCTGCTCTTGAGATTACAACATCGGCAAGGGCGAAGAGATCTTTCAGTTCATCCTGAATATATTCAAATTGAACATAGCCATTCAGACCGGTGAGCTTTTCATCGAGCTTGCCTTTACCACAGAGATGAACAACTTGGAAATCTTTTAACAGTTCAGGAAGAATCTTGCGTACTGCATTATTGACTGCGACTGCGCCAAGACTTCCTCCGACGATCAGGATAACTGGTTTTACTTCCTTGAAACCACAGAAAGCGCGGGCTTTTTCTTTATCTCCGGTGAAAAGCTCCTGACGGATAGGGGATCCGGTAAGGACAGCTTTATCTTGAGGAAGGGAACTTAAAGTTTCCGGGAAGTTACAGCATACTTTTGCAGCTGAAGGAATGGAAAGCTTATTAGCCAGTCCCGGAGTCATATCCGATTCGTGAATGATAACAGGAACATGGTTCTTCTTTCCGGCAATAACAACAGGAACACTTACAAATCCACCTTTTGAAAAAATAACATCTGGTTTTTCTTTTTTAATACTTTCTAAAACCGCAAAACCATTTTCAACAGCATCAACAACTTTCAAATCCTC
>ENA-OPNR01000669-OPNR01000669.1-human-gut-metagenome-genome-assembly--contig:-NODE-669-length-15259-cov-2.285912_pt1 | contig 15259 bp, 17 predicted proteins | sample MGYA00241543_ERZ501783 | MGnify/ENA primary metagenome ERZ501783 (study PRJEB25962, sample SAMEA2042557) | human gut metagenome | biome: human gut; feature: human-associated habitat; material: faeces... | reverse complement strand
CTTTCTGTCTTCCGGAAGATATGCCATACCAAGTTTCATGGCATCCAGCGGAGTATTGATCTTTACTTCTTTTCCCTTTACTTTTAAAGTTCCTGTATCAGCTTTATCCGCCCCATAAATTGCACGAACCAATTCAGAACGTCCGGAACCCAGAAGTCCGGTAAGACCAATAACCTCACCTTTATTGATGGTAATATCAAACGGTTTGATCGTTCCCTTATGAGATAATCCTTTTGCTTCGATTACAGGTTCTGCATCTGTGATTCTCTTGTCTTTATGATCGCCTTTAATATCCGCAAGATCATCAAAATCCTTACCCATCATCTTGGCAACCAGCATTACTCTCGGAAGATCTTTCGTCTCATATTCCCCAACAAGTTCACCATTACGAAGAACTGTAATCCTGTCGCAGACTGCATATACCTGCTCAAGGAAATGCGTAACAAAGATAATACCTACACCTTCGTCACGAAGTCTTCTCATAAGTACAAACAGCTTTTCAACTTCATCATCATCCAGTGAAGATGTCGGTTCATCGAGAATCAGTACCTGGCACTTCATGTCCACTGCACGGGCAATTGCGATCATCTGCTGAATCGCAATGGAACATTCCTCCAGCATCTGTGTTGGCGGCACATGAATGTCCAGGCTCTCAAGAAGTTTTCCTGAGCGCTCATTCATCTGCTTCCAATCAATCATTCCCATCTTTCTCGGTTCTCTGCCAATAAAAAGGTTCTCAGCTACAGTCAGGTTGGGACAAAGGTTTACCTCCTGATATACTGTACTGATACCATTTGCCTGCGCTTCCTGAGGCGAGTGGTTAATAATGGCATTACTGTTTCCAGCCATATGAATTGTTCCACTTTCAAATTCATGTACACCGGTCAGCACCTTAATCAGTGTTGATTTACCTGCACCATTCTCCCCCATCAGTGCGTGGATTTCGCCCTTTCGAAGGGTAAAGTCCACATGGGAAAGGGCACGGACTCCTGTAAAGTTTTTGCTGATATCACGCATTTCCAATACTACATTTTGTTCCATATTCTTTCCACCTGCTTTCTATACTGGTTTACCCCTCATTTACTGAAAAGCTTCAGCAAAGCGGGTATCTGTAAATCATTTCGGCATAAAGAGAGCGTGATTCATAAATCCGGGTTTCTCCGAATTATGAACCACGCTCCGGATTATTTATATTCCTTCTATTACACTTCTATTATTTGTTGTCAAAAATTAGTATGCACGTCCGTCAATAATTTCCTGTGTGATAGGAGTAACTGCATATTCGCCCTCTTCATCAAGACTGTTTACAGCTTTAACTTTATCAACTGTATCATCTGTAGCAAAGATTTCTTCATCTACATAGTTCAGTTTTTCAACTTCTTCACCAGCTTCAAGAGCTTTGATCAGTTCTTCTGCACGTGGTCCGTGTAATGGGTTACACTCAACATCGCATGCGATCTTGCCGGCTAATGTATCTGTTAAACCAGCATTTGTTGTATCAAAAGACATAACCATGATTTCACCGTTTGCGATATCAGATCCTACTGTTTTACCAGCTGCTTCGATAGCATCGATAGCACCGAATGCTTCGTTATCGTTCTCGCAGTATACAACATTAATATTGTCATACTGTTTCAGCATGGACTCCATAACTTCCTGTCCTTTAGCCTGTGTGAATTCACCGGACTGCTGAGCAAGTAAGTTCCATCCATAGTTGTCAACACCTTCTTCAAGGCCTTTAGAACGTCCAATCTGAGCTGTAGATCCGATTGTACCCTGGATATCAACGATGTTAACATCTTTTGCATCGATTCCCTTAGCTGTTGTGTATGCATTCAGCCATTCAGCTGCTTTTCTTCCTTCGAGTAAGGAGTCAGTTCCGATCCATGTTGTATATAAGCTGTCATCAGATACATCAACCATACGGTCAACGATGATTACCGGGATGTCTGCATCTTTTGCTTCCTGAAGAACTGTATCCCATCCTGTCTCTGTAACAGGTGCAAGAAGAATGTAATCAACCTCCTGCTGGATGAAGTTACGGATTGCTGTGATCTGGTTTTCCTGTTTCTGCTGAGCATCATCAAAGATCAGGTCATATCCGTTTTCTTTGCTGAATGTGTCTTTCATTGACTGAGAGTTTGCTGTACGCCAGTCAGATTCTGCACCTACCTGCGAGAAGCCTACTGTGATCACATCATCGGATGAGCTTGATGAATCACTGCTCTTGTCGCTGCTGTCAGATCCTTTGCTTCCACCGCATCCAACTGCTAAAGCTGCTGTCATCGCTGCACATAACAATACTGCTAACACTTTTCTTTTTTTCATTTTACATGTTCCTCCTTCATTGGGTTTTCTTAACCTCTTGATGTACTTATAATAATAAAATTTTCATACTTTTAAAACGGAAAATCTTCCTCTTTTGGTAGAATATTTTCTGCTTTTCTGTGAAAAAGTTAGTTTTTTTATGATAGAAGTTGAATATTTTTAGCTGCTATGATGATCGTCGCATTTGTGCCTTCATTTTCCTTGCTTTCAAAGAACACTCCGTATTCCTCCCCGTAATAATACTTGATTCTCTGGTTCACATTCGATACACCAAAGCCCTTCGCTTCATCTCCTGTATCCGTCCCTGCCATCTTTTTCCGGAGACTGTTCAGTTCTTCCTCTGTCATACCTTTTCCATTGTCAATGACCTGGAAAATGATTTTATCTCCCTGCTTTTTACCGGTAATCAGGATTTTACCTTTCCCCCGCTTATTCTTAATTCCATGATAAAGCGCATTTTCGACAAGAGGCTGCAGTGTAAGCTTCGGTATAATGTAGCCATAGATCTCCTCATCCATCTGGATCTCATAGTCCAGGATATCCTGATAGCGGAACTGCTGGATCTCCAGATAGCTCTCAATATGCGTCCGCTCTTCTTTCACTGTAATATAATCATGTCCTTTGCTTAAGGTTGTGCGGAAAAAATCAGAGAGCGAGGTTACCATTTTCACAACCTCTGCACTTTTATTTTCCTCAGCAAGCCAGACAATGGCATCAAGAGTATTGTAAAGGAAATGTGGATTGATCTGTTCCTGCAGAAGTCGGTTCTCAATAATTCTGAGATTTTCCTGTTTTTTCCGGATATCATCTACCAGAATCCCGATTTCCTCTGTCATATCGTTAAAGCTCCGCGTGAGCACCGCAATCTCGTCCCCTGCTTCGACCTGTGTTTTTACAGAGAAATCACCGCCGGCAACCTTCTCTGTCAGATCACACAGATCGCGGATCGGTCTTGTCACACTTCGTGCTGCTCGTCCACTGAGCAGCAGGGAAATACTCATCGCAACAATTGCTACTCCGACCGCCAAAATGGTCGAATTACGGTTATTCCGGTTCAGTTCCGTCTGTACAGTCACAAAATTGGAAGTTTCCAGATAGACATAGTCCTGGATTCCGGTCTGTACCAGTGTCGTCAGATCTTTGACATTACTGTTAAAATATTCCATTCTCTCATCATAAGAAGTCCGTTCTTTAATCTGTTTATCCAGATCCTGTACACAAAAACGGAGTGAAGACAGTGAATTTTTAATACGTCCCGCCTGTGACTGGGTGAGCGGAACCGTCGCATTTTGCGTCATCTTATCACACGCCTCTTCCATCTCCGTAATATAGTCGTATGGATTCACCGTCACTACTCCATTTACCGTTGTAACTCCATCTCCGACCTCCTTAAGCTGCTTATTACTTACCACAGCAAGATACACACTATAGTCCAGCCGACTTTTAAAGTCTTTCACATAACGGTTGGCATAGGCAATACTTTTTGTAATCTCAGAATAAGCTGATGCCGCATTATTTAAAGACGCGATCAAATAGGCGGCCAGAATTACCATTGGCAGAAATGCTGACAGCGAAATGGAAAGCAGTTTCTTATTGATCGACCAGTTCTTATATTTCACCTTCATATTTTATCCCCTTCCTCTTGAACGGAATTCCTTCGGCGAACATCCCTGTGTCTTTTTGAATATATAGCTGAAATAATGGGAATCTTTGTATCCCACCTCATATCCGATGTCCGATGTCCTCTTATCCGAACACATCAGAAGCTCTTTTGCTTTTTCCATACGAACACCCGTCAGATATTCTACAAAGGTTGAGCCAACCTCCTGACTAAACAAAGAGCTGAAATAGCTCGGACTGATGTTGACGCTCGAAGCCACCAGGTTCAGTGAAATATTCTCTGACATATAATTTTGTCCGATATAATCTCTCGCTTTTTCAATAATTTCTGAATAGCGTCTGCCCGATGCCTGCTCTCTTAACCGGATCATTCGTCTGACTATATTTTCCAGGTACTTCCTCGTTGCCTCCAGTTCCTGCACATACTGCGATACCTCCTGCACATCGCCAAGCTCTCTTTCAATATCTTCTTTTTCAATGTTCAAACTGTCTCCCAGACTTTGGACGCTGATAAAAGTATCCATTACAATATACTGTCTCAACATCATCGACTGCAGGTTCTGCTCACCAATTGCATCAAAATATGCATCCATAAAGCTTTTTACTTCATTTTCCGTTCCTGTCTTCAGGAAACGCTCCAGCATTTTCCGGTTCTCCGCCATGGTTCCGAGTCTGTGCATCTCAACGTCATTCTGAACCCCCATTTGATGAACCTCTGAATAACTCACAAACTGTCTCAAACTTCTTGAAAAACGCTCTGCAAAGGCTCTGTTTGCATCATTGTAGGATCTTTTAATCTCACTGAACCTCCCCACCTGACTTCCAATTCCTCCAAAATATTCCAGATTTTTATATTTTTCCAGAACTTTTTCCAGATCTTCCCTAAATGTCTGAGCTCTCGCAGTCAGTTCTTCACCAACAGCTCCCTGTGCAATAAATCCCCATCCTTCTACACCTCTCCGGAACCACAGGAGCTTTTCTGTCTGCTCACTCAGATTTTCTATATCTTCAGTTGCACTTACAATATCCTCGCTATAATCCATCGGATGATCAATCATAATGATCTTAAAGAGGATCACACAATATCCCTCTGCACTGATTTCAATTCCCAGCTGCTTTCCCTGCTCCAGACATTCTCCAAATGGCATACTTCCTGCAAACACCTGATTGAAAAACTGAAACTTTTCACTTTCTTTGTTTTCCTGCATTTCACGGGCATATTGATTCATCTGCTCTTTTTCACTTTGCTCTTTCCGGATTTCTTCTGCTACTTTGTTAACTGCATCCAACAATTTTTCTGAAGAAATTGGCTTCAGAAGGTAATCGGTTACACCAATCTTAATCGCCATCTTTGCATAATCAAACTCATTATATCCACTCAGAATCATGATTTTCGTAGCCGGAAGTACTTTTTTAACCTGCTCACTGAGTTCCAGTCCATCCATAAAAGGCATCTTAATATCCGTGATCAGGATGTCTGGTTTCTTTTCGAGAATCATCGGTAACGCAAGTTCTCCATCACTTGCCTCTCCGACAAAGTCATATCCATGCATTTCCCAATTAATACTGTTCTTGATCCCATTTCTGATAATAATTTCATCTTCAACCAAAAATACTTTTATCATTCTTCTTCCTGCCTTTAATATGTTCTGTTTTCTATAATTTCATCCAAATCCATAGTTCCATCAAAATATGTTTCTTCCACGTATTGTTCCTTATCAATGGAAATATCCGATTCCAGTCTCTGGATCAGTTCTGCCGCTTTCGGTCCCTGGCCAGGATTGCATTCAAAGGTTACATTCAATTTACCTTCTTTTACAGCTTCGATCCCCGCTTTGCTTCCACCAAATGAAATCACAATAATATCTCCGTCCTCTCCACAGGTCTTTCCTGATTTCTCGATCGCATCGATGGCTCCCAGTGCCATCTCGTCACTCTCAGCAAACACTACCCGTAAATCCGGTTCCTGCTCAAGAAATAGTTTCATGACTTTCTCTGCCTCTTCTCTGGAATTGTCACCGGTCTGTTGTGCCACCATCTCCCAGTCCGAATACCTTTCCAGCATAGTCTGATATCCCTGCGCTCTCATCAGCTGCTCCTCCGAGCCGATGGATTCCTGAATCGCGGCGATCTTGATGGTAAAGTCTTCTTCTGTCTGCTCCTCCTCTGTCGAATCCGTCTCATCCTTCGCCGTTGAACTGCTTTTCATAATTTTATCAAAAATGGATGCACTGCTATCTGTCGCTTTTGAACTGTCTGTATTTACTTCCGTATCTTCACTGTCCGTCTGTTCCGATTCTTCCTGAGTCGGTGCCTCAGAAGCCGCCTTTTCTTTCTCTGCCTTTTTCTCGTCCTCTTCTTTCAGATATTCATCCAACCATTTTCCTGCCTTTTTCATCTGTTTTCCGTAATCACTTCCAAGCATGCACGAATACAGACTGCTGTCATCCGTATCTACACCGTTATTCACAAGGATTATAGGAATATGTGCCTTTTTTGCATCTTCCAGCACATCATCCCAGCCAATTTCAGAAATCGGATTCAGAATGATATAGTCCACACCCTGTTTTATAAATCCTTCCACATCTTCAATCTGTTTTTCCTGATCGCTACCTGCATCTGCATACACCGCTTCATAACCGTTTGATTTGACAAATGTATCCATAAAAGACGCTGTATTTGCATCCTTCCATGAGCTTTCTTCTCCACTCTGTGAAATTCCCACTGTGATCAGATAATCGAACTCGCTTTGCAGATTATCCCCATTTCTTGTCTCTCCTGTAAATAAAGAAAGTGCAAATGTACCCGCCGATACAGTCAATATCAATACTGCCGCAACCTTTAAAATAAATCGTCCTACACGTCCCATGTCGTTCCTCCTTTACGTCTGTTAAAGGACATTCTTTTCAGATGTTTTCTATTATACACTGACTTTTATCAGAAAGAAAGGTAGAAATCGAGCAGACCAGCTCACTATATACACAAAAAACCACAGGCATAAATGCCTGTGGCTTTCGATCTCATTTGATTATACAAGCTCAAGAATAACTTCCATTGCAGCGTCACCTTTACGCTGTCCAATTTTGATGATTCTTGTATATCCGCCGTTGCGGTCTGCATACTTCGGAGCGATCTCTGTAAACAGTTTGTCTACCAGATCAACTTCTTTTGTATTTTTCTTCTTTCCAGCTGCAGCAGTCGGAACTTCTGTTACAGGGTAAAGTACTTTCAGCATCTGACGTCTTGCATGAAGTCTTGACGGATTGTCTTTTTTGATTGTCTTTTCAACTTCTTCGTATACAGTAACTTTCTTACCATCTACTACTTCTTTAACTCTCTTGCCTTCTGCATCTTTCTTAGCAACTTTAGCTTTGATTGTAACTTCTTCGAAGTTATCTTTTTCTTTTACAGCTGAAGCGATAAGACCTTCTGCGATCTTACGGATTTCTTTAGCTTTAGCTTCTGTTGTTCTGATTTTTCCGTGCTGAAGAAGCATTGTTACCTGATTTCTCAGTAATGCTTTTCTCTGACTTGCTGTTCTTCCAAGTTTTCTATACTTTGCCATTTTTTTATCCTCCATTATTCGGGACATACCGGCATGCACCTTCGGTCTTACTGCGGATATGCCATCTGGTTATGCTTTCATCGGGCTTACTAGCCAGATCGTGCGTCAGTGTTTCTGCCTGTATTCACATGCGAAACGGGAACTCCTTATTCGTCTCCCTGGCTGAGTTCAAGACCAAGTTCTTTTAATTTAGCAAGAACTTCTTCAAGAGATTTACGTCCAAGGTTACGAACTTTCATCATATCTTCTGATGTTCTGTTTGTAAGTTCTTCTACAGTATTGATTCCTGCTCTCTTCAGACAGTTATATGAACGAACAGAAAGTTCAAGTTCATCAATACTCATTTCAAGAACTTTTTCTTTTTCATCGTCTTCCTTTTCAATCATAACTTCCGCTGACTGAGCAACTTCAGAAAGATCAATAAAGAGCTTGAGATGTTCATTTAATACTTTTGCAGCAAGGCTGACTGCTTCATCCGGTGCAAGAGTACCATTTGTATAAACATCAAGTGTGAGTTTATCATAATCGGTAATCTGTCCGACACGAGTATTCTGAACTGTAAGATTTACACGCTCAACCGGTGTATAGATAGAGTCGATCGGAATCACACCAATCGGCATATCTTCTGTCTTATTCTTATCAGAACCTACATATCCTCTTCCCTTTGTGATAGTCAGTTCCATATAAAGCTTGCTGTCTGCACCGCCGTTAAGTGTAGCGATTACAGTTTCCGGATTCATGATTTCAATATCAGAATCTGCCTGAATATCAGCAGCTGTAACTACGCCCTCTCCCTCAAATTCGATGTAAGCTGTTTTCGGCTCATCTGTCTCGGAAGAATTCTTAATTGCGAGTGTTTTTAAGTTCATGATAATTTCAGTTACGTCTTCCTTTACGCCCGGAATAGAACTGAACTCATGCAATACTCCGTCGATTTTAATCTGGCTGATTGCAGCTCCCGGCAGAGAAGAAAGCATAATCCTTCTCAGAGAGTTTCCAAGTGTTGTACCATATCCTCTTTCAAGTGGTTCTACAACAAATCTGCCATACTTCTTATCATCTGAAATTTCTGCAATTTCAATATTAGGTTTATTAAAATCAAACACTATTTTGGTCCCTCCTTATGGGTTTTTGTATGTTGAGGGTGTCAGTTTTTGTCCTGTTTTCGATAAAAAACAGGATATTTCCTAACAGAACCTTAACGAACCCAGAAATCAGGTTCGTTAAGTATTGCATTTTATACGAATGCGTTCTATTTAGAATATAACTCGACGATCATCATTTCGTCAACTGGAACATCGATTGCTTCACGAGTAGGAAGTTCTTTAACTGTTCCTTTCAGGTTTTCGATATCTGATTCAAGCCATTCTGGAACAAGACGTCCACCTGTAACTTCTACGATATCTTTGTATCTCTGTGAAGATTTTTTACCTTCTTTAATCTCGATCACATCACCTGCTTTAATGAGGTAAGAAGGGATGTTAACCTGTTTTCCGTTAACAAGAACCTGTTTGTGATCAACGATCTGTCTTGCTTCACGTCTTGTTCTTGCAAATCCAAGACGGAATACTACGTTATCCAGTCTTGATTCAAGAAGAACCATCAGGTTTTCACCTGTCATTCCGCTCATCTGATCTGCTTTCTTGAAGTAGTTCAGGAACGGTTTTTCTAATACACCATAGATGAATTTAGCTTTCTGCTTTTCACGCAACTGAAGACCATACTCGCTCATTTTTCTATTGGATCTCTTTAACTGTCTGTTAGACTTTTTATCAATTCCAAGATATACCGGATCCATTCCAAGGGAACGGCATCTTTTAAGAACCGGGACTCTATTTACTGCCATGTTCGTATCCTCCTATAATAATTCGACTAGACTCTTCTTCTCTTCGGCGGGCGGCATCCATTATGTGGTACCGGTGTTACGTCTCTGATGCTTGTTACATCAATTCCGCATGCCTGAAGAGCACGGATTGCTGCTTCTCTTCCTGAACCTGGTCCTTTTACGAATACGTCTACTGATTTAAGACCATGCGGCAGAGCTGCTTTAGCTGCTGTTTCAGCTGCCATCTGAGCTGCGTATGGAGTAGATTTTCTTGAACCTCTAAAACCAAGACCACCGGCACTTGCCCATGATAAAGCATTTCCCTGTGCATCTGTCAAAGTAACGATTGTATTATTGAAAGATGACTGGATATGTGCCTGTCCGCGTTCAACGTTTTTCTTGACACGTTTTTTTGTCACTTTTTTTGTAACTTTCTTAGCCATTTAAACTAACCTACACTTTCCTTTTTATTATTTGTCGAAATTATTTCTTCTTGTTTGCTACTGTTCTCTTAGGACCTTTTCTTGTTCTTGCATTGGTCTTTGTCTTCTGACCACGAACCGGAAGTCCTTTTCTGTGACGGATTCCTCTATAGCATCCGATTTCCTGAAGTCTCTTGATGTTAAGAGCGATCTCTCTTCTAAGATCACCTTCAACTGTCTGAGTTTCATCGATCACTGCACTGATCTTTTTAACTTCGTCATCTGTAAGATCTCTGCAGCGAGTATCAGGATTAACTCCTGCTTCTGCGAGAATACGGGTTGCACTTGTTCTTCCAATTCCATAGATATAAGTCAATCCGATTTCTACACGTTTGTCTCTTGGTAAATCTACACCTGCAATACGAGCCATTTGTGATTTCCTCCATTTTCTTTCTTTTTTTGGTTTCACATTGTCCTATAATGAGGCTGCGGGCATCCCGTTATCAAAAAGAGCCCTACCGGACTTTTCAAAATGTATCCAATGCCTCAGACACGTCCGATATCCCAGCCCAGATGCGGTTCGGTATCCGCATCCTTTCCGGCAACCGATCTCTCGGCTAATGACCGCCGGTTTTTAAGCAATATACTAGAAACCACTTGCCCGTGGTGTTCATGTATATTAAATAGTGGATAACGCTCTACACACACCCTGGCGTATCCTCTATCAGCCGCCTAATTAAGTTTACATAAATCTGTCTTTCGCTGCTCCGTGCGCCTAAGTTCCTCTGTCGCCTACGGCTCGTCGTCACTAAGGCTTGGGAGCGGTCTTTTCACTAAATTCAAGCTGCGCCTGTGGCTTGCTTTCATTAAGTGTTCAGAACCTATCCCTGACGCTGTTTATGTTTCGGATTCTCGCAGATAATTCTGACGCTTCCTTTTCTCTTGATAACTTTGCATTTTTCGCAAATCGGTTTTACTGATGATCTAACCTTCACGTCAAATCCTCCTTTCATACCTTGCCTGGTCTGCATTTTCCCCCTGTGCGCAGAAAAAGTCCCTCGCACAGTTCGCATAAAATTATATCACCTGGATTTTAGTTTTGTCAAGTAATATTTTATTTATCTCTCCAGATAATTCTTCCTTTAGATAAATCGTATGGTGACAGTTCCAGAGTAACCTTGTCACCCGGTAAAATTTTGATAAAGTTCATACGCAGCTTTCCGCTGATATGTGCAAGTACCTGATGTCCATTTTCCAGTTCTACCTGAAACATGGCATTCGGAAGTTTTTCTACTACTGTTCCTTCGATTTCAATTACATCTGCTTTAGACATTTATTTGTCCTCCTTCTTTTCTGACATCTTATATTCTTTTAATATCCGTTTCAGCTTTACATCATCCGCTTCGGAAATCTCATGCTGTTCTCTAATGAGCTGTACATGTTTCTTTTTCTTTTTCTTTGGACTCTGAAGCGTTTTCCTCTCCCCGTCTGCAAGATATGTAAACTGTTCATCCAGTCCGACGATCACATATACCTTATCTTTATCATGACCGACCAGAGATTTCGCAAGCATTCCTGTTTCCCATCTATCCATTTTCTGTTCCTCTGTTCTGTTATATATTTCCATCTGCAATCGACAGGATCTTCGGTTCGTCTTTTGTGATCAGAATTGTATTTTCATAATGTGCTGATTCTTTTCTGTCTGCCGTCACCACCGTCCAGTTATCACTCATCCAGCGAATCCTCTCTGTTCCGAGATTGACCATCGGCTCAATTGCCAGTGTCATTCCGGCTTTCAGCTTCGGTCCTCTTCTTCGCATCTGGAAATTCGGAATCTCCGGTGATTCATGAAGACTGGTCCCGATTCCATGTCCGCACAGTTCCCTGACAACACCGTATCCAAAGCTTTCCGCATAATCACCGATTGCTCGGGATATATCATATAGATGATTGCCTTCTTTTGCGAACTTTATTCCTTCGAAGAAGCTTTCCCTCGTTACATCGATCAGTTTCTGAAGATCCGGTCTGACCTCACCGACAGCATGTGTCCTTGCAGCATCAGAATGATAACCTTTGTAGATCACTCCTGCGTCCAGGCTCACAATATCACCTTCTTTTATGAGGTGCTTTGCTGACGGAATCCCATGAACGATTTCATCATTTACAGAAACACAGATAGACGCCGGATATCCATTGTAATTCAGAAAAGAAGGTCCGCAGCCATAGCTGCGAATAACTTCTTCACCTAATGCATCGATATCCAGTGTACTCATTCCTGGTTTTAATGCCTTCTCCAGTTCCTTATGTACGATCCCCAGAATCCTTCCGGCTTCTGTCATCAGTTCAATTTCTCTTTCTGATTTAATCGTAATCGGCATCTGTTACTCTCCTAATATAGAAACAATGGCTCCGAATACATCTTCCATATCCACTGTTCCATCAACGCTTTTCAGAATTCCCGCTTTTGTATAATAATCGATCAGCGGCTGTGTCTGATCATGATATACATGCAGCCTCTTTTCAACTGTCTCCGGTTTGTCATCATCACGAAGGATCAGTTCTCCTCCGCAGACATCACAGATTCCGTCTTTCTTCGGTGCAGCATATACAAGATGGTAAGTTGCGCCACATCCTACGCATGCGCGTCTTCCACCCATACGCTTTACAATATTCTCGTCCGGAACATCTACATCGATTGCATAGTCCATCTTCTGTCCCTTCGCTTCCAGTGCCTTATCAAGCGCCTCAGCCTGTGGAATTGTACGTGGGAAACCGTCCAGTACATATCCCTTCGTACAGTCATCCTGACTCACACGATCTACTACAAGATCTACGACCAATTCATCCGGAACAAGAAGTCCCTGATCCATATAAGTCTTCGCTTTCTTTCCAAGTTCAGTTCCGTTCTTAATATTTGCGCGGAAAATATCTCCTGTTGAAATATGAGGAATTCCGTACTTAGCGGCAATTTTTTTTGCCTGTGTACCTTTTCCTGCACCAGGAGCACCTAACATAATGATTTTCATTTTACTATTCCTCCTTCAAATGTCATAATGGCAAAAGAGCCCGTTGTCTTTGATTATACTCTAAAAGACAACGGGCTACAATTGTTTTAATATCCAAGAAAACTATTTTTCATAGATTTTCCTTTGACATTCAAAAATCCTGTGTAATTACGAACGAGCATCTGAGACTCAATCTGTTTGAGTGTCTCAAGAACAACACCGATGATAATGATCAGAGAAGTTCCACCGAATGATACATTCGCTCCAAACACACCATTGAACACAAACGGAATTACCTGTACAATTACAAGTCCGCATGCACCAATAAAGATAATATAATTTAATATCTTATTTAAGTAGTCCACAGTAGGTTTTCCAGGTCTGATACCTGGGATAAATCCACCGCTTTTTTTCATATTATTTGCAATTTCCAACGGGTTAAAAGTAATGCTCGTATAGAAATATGCAAAGAAAATCGTAAGTACGATATATACTATAAGTCCCCAGGAATAGTAAATCTTATTCGGATTACACCAGTTTCCTGAACTTAAGCCTCTGAGGATTTCACTTCCGATGCCTTTTCCGTTGCCCTTGCCCATAAATGAAGCAATTACAACCGGGAACTGCATAATAGATGAAGCGAAAATAACCGGAATTACTCCGGCGGTATTAACCTTCAGCGGAATGTTCGTTGACTGTCCACCTACTGATTTTCTCCCCTGTACTTTCTGCGAATACTGAACCGGAATTCGTCTCTCCGCATCCTGAAGTATTACCGTAAATACTACAAGTACGAGAATGATTGCAATGATGATGATTGCTGCAAGTCCTCCACTGGCGAGACCTTTGCCGCTGATGAACTTCTCATACAGTGAGGTCATATCACTTGGAATGCGTGATAAAATGTTAATGAGCAGGACAATAGAAATACCATTTCCCACTCCTTTTTCTGTAATTCGTTCCCCGATCCACATAAGGAATGCAGATCCTGCAGTTAATGTAAGAACTACAATTGTAGCATTTACAAAATTGAACTTTTCCAGAAGTCCCTGACGTCCAAATCCAACAGCCATAGCTGTAGATTCAATCAGAGCAAGCACAACTGTCACATAACGAGTTAATGCGGTAAGCTTCTTTCTTCCATCTTCCCCTTCTTTCTGCATTTCCTCAAGCTTTGGAATTGCAATTGTAAGAAGCTGGATGATAATGGAAGATGTGATATACGGGGTAATACTCAATGCAAAGATGGACATCGTCTCAAACGAACCGCCGGTGAAAGCGTTAAAAAAGTTAAACGAATCACCGGTCTGGTTCGCAAAGAAATTCTGAATATAGGTCGGATCAACTCCCGGTGTCGGAAGCTGAGATCCGAGTCTTACTACAAACAGCATTGCAAGGGTATACAATATTTTTCTCCGTATGTCTTCAATCTGAAATGCTTTACGGAATGTTTGTAGCATTAGATCACCTCTGCTTTTCCACCAACAGCTTCAATCTTTTCTACAGCACCTGCGCTGAATGCATTTGCCTGAACAGTAAGCTTTTTGGTTAACTCTCCATTTCCAAGAATTTTAACACCATCTCTGGCATGTTTTACGATTCCTGCTTCAATCAGAGTTTCAACAGAAACTACTGCATCGTTGTCAAATACTTCAAGAGCACTGACATTGATTCCAACGATTTCCTTAGAGTTTCTGCAAGTGAAACCTCTCTTAGGAATACGTCTGTATAATGGCATCTGTCCACCTTCGAAACCTGGTCTCGGAGCTCCAGAACGAGCTTTCTGACCTTTGTGTCCCTTACCAGCAGTCTTACCATTTCCTGAGCCGTGTCCACGACCTCTTCTGAAATTATCGCTATGTTTTGATCCGTCAGCCGGTCTTAAATTAGATAAGTCCATTGTGACACCTCCTATCTAAGATTTATGCTTCTTCTTCTACTTTTACCAGATGTCTTACCTGCTGAACCATTCCTCTGGTTGCAGCGTTATCCGGAAGGACAACTGTCTTATTAACCTTCTTAAGGCCTAATGCTTCTACTGTTCTTCTGTGTTTCGGAACAGCACCGATTGTTGATTTTACTAATGTGATTTTTAAATTTGCCATTGTAATCTCCTCCCTAGCCTAAGATCTCTTCTACAGTTTTACCGCGAAGTTTAGCTACGTCTTCTGGAGCTTTCAGCTGACTTAAACCTTCGATAGTAGCAAGTACTACGTTCTGTTTGTTGTTAGATCCGAGAGATTTTGTACGGATGTTCTTGATACCTGCAAGTTCGATTACGGCACGAGCCGGTCCACCTGCGATAACACCAGTACCTTCCGGAGCTTTTTTCAGAAGTACAGAAGCACTTCCGAATTTTCCAATATAATCATGTGTAATACTGTCGTTTTCATCTAAAGTAACTTTGATAAGTTTCTTCATAGCATCTTCTTTTCCTTTGCGGATTGCTTCCGGAATTTCAGCTGCTTTTCCTAAACCTGCACCAACATGGCCG